>Ga0163153_10001864_pt1 | contig 32314 bp, 28 predicted proteins | sample OliLakLV19MP6IB1_FD_148629 | JGI IMG/M metagenome (GOLD analysis project Ga0163153, IMG submission 148629) | Freshwater microbial mat bacterial communities from Lake Vanda, McMurdo Dry Valleys, Antarctica - Oligotrophic Lake LV.19.MP6.IB-1 | ecosystem: Environmental > Aquatic > Freshwater >... | reverse complement strand
GAGTTGGTCTATGATCTGGGAACGCATGAAGAAACAGCGCATCAACTGGCTTTTTACGACGGGTTGAACGCACTCGACGAGTGGTTAGCCTTGCCGCGGCAAGTGACTCAGGTCAGTAATGCGGACCTGGTTGAGTTGGCAAACCGCTATCTGCAGCCCTGGCAACAAACCGCTGGCTGGTTTCACGCTGGTGCGAAACCTTCAGTTGCAGCACCCCGGCAGCACGCTGCCCAGCTTCAAGCTGAGGCGCAGCAGGATTCGCAACCGGCACACGCCCCCCGTTCCGCCGTTGTACCCGCGCCGCAACTGTTGCAGTTGGAGCAGGGCTTGCCGTTGCTGGTACAAGAAAATCCGGCGGCTGCTGCTGCTTTTGTCAGTTTGGTTATAGCAGGCAACCAATGGCAGGGCAGTACCAATTTGCAAAGCAATGATCCACTGTGGGGCGTCAGCAGTCTCAGCAGCCACTGCCTGCCTGATCAACTGGAAGAGTGTGTGGACTTGTTGTTAGCCGAAACGGATAAATTGGTGCCTGAGCCGCAGAGTGCCCGGCAAAGCTCCGACCCTGCCACTCGCCTGCATGGGTTGTTTGAAGCCATGCTCGGCCTGGAAGTAAATACGGCCAAAGGGCCTGAGATTCGCCTGGCTGTGCTGACGGGTAAGTTGCAACAGCAGGAATCAGCTGCTGCGAAATTGCTTTTGAAGCATTTACCCGGTTCAAGGCAAGTGACACAGCAGCCCGTGCAAAAGCCACAAGGTGATGTCAGCCTGGACTGGCCTTATGAGCTGTCACAGGCCCAGCTTGGGTATGTGGTCAATGCGCCTTCGCCGACGGATGAAAACTATATCGCCTGGCGCGCTTTGCAATACATCCTGGCACATGATTATGAAGGTCGCCTGGGTAAGCAGGCCATCAGCAACAGCGGGCTTGCCTACTTCATCGACAGCCAGTACCACTCTGACGGACAAGGTGCATGGGTCAGCCTGAGCGCCGGTGTGGATCCGGGCAAGTTAGCTGCCCTGGAACTGATGTTTCGCGAGCAGATCTCGGGATTGGCATTACACCCACCCACAGAGGCAGAAGTTGCTGAAGCCAAACAGCATCTGATTGGACGACTGGCTAGTGCACGTCAAAGCAATGTTGAACTGGCTGCAGGCGTGGCGGAACAATGGTTATGGTATGGCCAACTGCTGAGTAAGGAAGCGCAGATTGCAAGTATCAATAGGCTCGACCGACAACAGGTTGTGGCCGCCATACCTGGCTTCAGTGAAGGCGCATACGCCATAATCAGGCCGGGCAAAGCCAGTGGGAATGTGACAGACTGAGCCGGCAATAAATAAATTCAGGAAACAGGATAAATACAGAATCTATGACTGCCTCAACGGACAATGCCAAGCTCGGACCATCCCATAATCGTGAACCCTCTTTATTCGATGCCCTGATCCCTATTCTGGCCCTGATCGTCATGCTCTCGACCTCGGTCTACCTTTATGGTTCTGATTCGAACGGTGGCGGCTCCCAGGTGGCTTTGTTGATGGCAGCCATGATTGCCGCTCTGGTGGCCATCAAGAATGGTTATCACTGGCCGGAGATACAGGAAGCGATTGTTGAAGGAATCTCTACGGCCATGGGCGCGATCCTGATCCTGTTGGCCGTTGGTGCCCTGATCGGTACCTGGATGCTGGCTGGCACGGTGCCGACCATGATCGATTATGGCGAAAAAATGCTGAGCCCCAGTTATTTCTATATTGCCACCTGCCTGATTTGCTCCATCGCCTCGGTTAGCATAGGCAGTTCCTGGACTGTCGCGGGTACCCTTGGCGTTGGCTTGATCGGTGTGTCACAGGCGCTGGGTCTGCCGGTTGAAATCACCGCTGGAGCCGTCGTATCGGGGGCTTATTTTGGCGACAAGATGTCACCCCTATCAGATACCACCAATCTGGCACCAGCGGTGGCGGGCTCGGAATTGTTTACCCATATACGCCACATGGCCTGGACTACGATTCCTTCCTACACATTGGCTCTGATCATCTTCCTGATTATCGGCCTGAATGCCGATATCAGCCCTGAGCAGACCGTCAGCCTCGGCGCACTGGAGCATTTGCAGGATAGCTTCAACATCAGCGTCTGGTCTTTGTTGCCCTTGATCCTGGTGTTTGCATTGGCAGCAAAAAAGTTTCCAGCCTTTCCCACCATCCTGATTGGCGCATTGTTTGGTGGCGTGATGGCCGTCATTCTGCAACCGACACAGGTGCTGGCATTTGCTGCCGCTCCTGAACTGTCAACTCCTTTGGCCATGCTCAAAGGGGTCTGGACAGCATTCTCCAGCGGCTATGTTTCGGAATCAGGTAATACGGCGATTGATTCGCTGCTCAGTCGTGGCGGCATGAGCAGCATGCTCTACACCATCTGGTTGATACTTTGTGCGCTGGCCTTTGGTGCAGTGATGGAACATGCCGGCTTATTGGTGCGTTTGATCAAGTCCATCCTCACCGCAGCAAAATCCACCGGCGCACTGATTGCCTCGGTGCTGGTGACCTGTGTGGGCATGAATATTGTGGCGGCTGACCAGTACCTGTCTATTGTGTTGCCAGGACGGATGTACCGGGCTGAATTCCGCCGGCGCGGACTCAAGGCCCGCAACCTGTCGCGGGCCCTCGAAGATGCGGGTACGTTAACCTCGCCGTTGGTGCCGTGGAATACCTGTGGCGCCTTTATGGCCAGCACCCTGGGCGTAGCCACCTTTGCCTACTTGCCTTTTGCCCTGTTTAATCTCATCAACCCACTGGTGTCCTTGTTGTACGGTTTTACTGGTTTTACGATTCTGAAAATCGAAGGGCACGAGCGGGCAGTGAGTGATGTCGAGTTGAGCGCTCCATCCGAATCAAGCAATGAAGCGCACATCTGAGAGTTATCTGTTCTACCAGACCAGCGCACCGCGGCCACGGCTGGACCGCGCCGAAGGAGTTTATCTGTGGGATGTGAACGGTAAGCGCTACCTGGATGCCTCCAGTGGCCCCATGGTTTCCAACATCGGCCATTCCAATCCGCGGGTGTTGGCTGCGATGAAACGGCAAATGGACAAGGCCACGTTTGGTTACCGTCTGCATTTTGAAAACGAACCGGCCGAAGAACTGGCGGCGCTGACGGCCTCGTTGATGCCGCCCGGAATGGACCGGATCTTTTTTGTCTCCGGCGGTTCCGAGGCGGTGGAAAGCTGTTTGAAACTGGCGCGCCAGTATGCGCTTACCCAGGGCCAACCCAAACGCTGGAAAGTCATTTCGCTGTTCCCTTCCTATCATGGGTCCACGCTGGGTGCTTCGTCTGTAACAGGCATGAAGCAATTCACCCAGCCGTTTGCTCCCATGATGGCCAGCATGCCCAAGATCCCGGCACCGACTTGCTATCTCGATCATGATGACCTGAGCCTGGAGCAACGGGGTGAACGCTACGCCGCCCTATTGCGTGACAAGATAATTGAAGAAGGCCCGGAAACTGTTCTGGCCTTTATCATGGAACCGATCGGTGGAGCTTCTACCGGCGCGCTGGTGGCGCCGAATAGCTGGCACCGTGACATTCAGGCTATTTGCCGCGAATTTGGCATCCTGCTGATTCTGGATGAAGTTATGACTGGCGCAGGCCGTACCGGTAAATTCATGGCCGCAGAACATTGGGATTACCAGCCCGACATCATGGCCATGGCCAAAGGCTTTGCTGCGGGATATGCACCTTTAGGTGCTATGGCCGCCCAGCGGCACATCGTTGATGCCGTTATGGCCGAAGGTGGTTTTGCCCACGGTTATACCTATGCCGGCAATCCGCTGGCCTGTGCTGCTGGCCTGGCGGTATTGCAGGAACTGCAGGAGCAAAACCTGGTGCGAGCCGCAGCAGTGCAGGGCAACACATTAAAAGCGGGCTTGCAGGAATTGATGTCACGCTATGAGTTTATCGGCGACGTACGCGGCAAAGGCTTGCTGCTGGCTTTTGAGCTGGTTTCTGATCGACACAGCATGGCGCCTCTTCCGGTCAGCCTGAACGCGCATGTTGAGTTGGTGGAAATTGCCTACCAGCGCGGCCTGATCATCTACTCAAGGCGTACCCGCGGCGGGCTGGAAGGGGATCATTTCATGATTTGCCCACCGTTGATTGTCAGTGATTCTGAAATTGTCGAAATCCTTGATGGCCTGGACGCCAGCCTGCAGGTCTTCGCGCAGCGTCACGGGCTGGGCACCCGCGCCGTTGCCTGAGCCCTTACCTCACCCGTTGCCGGACCCGGTACTTGAATGGTCGACATGAACCAAGCTGCTATTCATATTCGAGCTGCCAGCCCAAAGGACGCGTCCAGCATTCACCACATGCTGAAAGCATTGGCCGCAGGCATGGGCATGGGCGAGCAGATCCGCAGCACAGCAGATGACATTCTTCGATATGGCTTTGGTGATACGCGCTGTTTTGAGGTGCTGATCGCTGAAATTGATGGTTTGCCCATTGGTTTGTGCCTGTATTTTTTTACCTATTCCAGTTGGGCCGGTAAGCGCGGAGTTTATGTGCAGGATATCTATGTGGATGAGCGCGCGCGCGGTACCGGCCTGGGCCGCCGTTTACTGGCTGAAACCGCCAAACTGGCGGCTGAGCAGGGCGCTGCATTCATGCGCCTGGCAGTGGACAAGGATAATCAAGCTGCCAGAGATTTTTACGCCCATGCGGGCATGATTTATGCAGACCGGGATTGCATTTACAAAGCCTGGGATGAACGCTTCGAATCATTGCAACAGATTTAACAGGTGACAGTCAGCCATGAAAGTGATTTTCTCGGAATTGCAAAAAAACCATTACCCGCAACACTTCCTGTCATCAGGTGCGCAGCAGGATAACCCTGAAGTTCCTGAGCGGGCGGATCGCTTGTTACAGGCAGCATTGGCAGCGGGCCTGGAACTGCTGGAGCCCGAAGATGCTGGCCTGGAGCCCCTCGCCGCCGTGCACTCACCGGAGTATCTGCAGTTTCTGCAAAATATCTATCGACGCTGGTGCTATATCGATGGGGCATCTGCCGAAGTCGTGCCCAACATTCACCCCGATCGACGCGATGGTGCTTATCCGGCATCGGCCGTCGGCCAGGCAGGCTTTCATATGCTCGATACCGGTTGTCCGATATCGGCAGACACCTGGGGCAGTGCTTTGATCAGTGCTCATACCGCAGTGCAGGGTGCTGCCTTGCTGCTGGATGAAGAGGACCGCGGAGTGAGTTGGGCCTATGCGCTGTGCCGCCCGCCCGGACATCATGCCGGCAGGGACTTTGCCGCTGGTTTTTGCTATCTGAACAACAGCGCCATCGCGGCGCAGGAGTTGCTGGCCGGGTTTGGCCGGGTGGCGATATTGGATATCGACGTCCATCATGGCAATGGCACGCAGGATATTTTCTATCAACGATCTGATGTGCTCACCGTATCACTGCATGCTGATCCCGAACGCTTCTATCCGTTTTTCTGGGGCCATGCTGCGGAGCGCGGGCGCGGCGAAGGCCTGGGTTATAACCTGAACATACCGCTGCCACGTGGCAGCGGAGACAAGGACTATCTGTCACAGTTGGACAAGGCGCTGACCCGCATCGAAGCGTTTGCCCCGGGCGCACTGGTGGTGGCCCTGGGGCTGGATGCACATGAGCTCGATCCCTTCCAGGGCCTGGCCATCACCACCAAAGGTTTTGGCAAAATTGCCGAACGAATTGCTGCTTTGGAATTACCCACGTTGATGGTGCAGGAGGGTGGTTACCTCAGTGATGAGCTGGGCACCAACCTGGAATCTTTTCTGCAAGGTTTTCAGTCCTGAACACCCATGGCGCCACAAACTGGCGCTGGCCATTCCAGTGCCTGGTGGTGTTGTAATACCTTCTGCATGCCCTGGTACAGCTCATGCGGAAAAGCCATGGTCCGACGGCTTTGCAGGTCCACTCCGGCGGTGACGTACTCGATGGTGCAGGCCAGTTGATCACGGGTGTCATTAAGAATGAAGTACATGCCATGAAAGCGCTTCTGGTGCATGCGCAACAGGCGATTGTAAGTGCTGACCCGATCACCAACATGTAATTCCGCGCGAAAACAAAGATGGTGTTCAAGATCGAACAAACCGTATTGGTTCTGTTCGAAGTAATCAACAGCCAATTCGGCTTCCTGCATGATTTCGTAACCACCCAGTTCATATAGTTTCAGGTAGTACTGTACATTGACATGACCATTACGGTCTTCCCAGTCCGCAGGCACGACCATGCTCAGTTGCAGCGGCAGTTGCCGCACCTGTTCTACGCTGGGAAATTGTGGGCGATTCATAGGGCATCCTCTGTGGTTGCCTGATCTGCCAGCAGGGCTTCTTCGGCATCCTCTTCCTGCAATTCTTCGCGCCAGTCCTTAACGTTCATTTCAATGGCAAAGAAGCCCAGTATCCACAAAACCTGGTCCCAGCCATAAATCCAGTGATCGTTCCACACCCAGTAAGCAGCATGGAAAAACAGTAGCCCATAAAAAGCCTTGGCGGCATAGCTGGCGAGCATCACCGGGCCACCAGTAATATTCCGCTCCTGCAGCCAGATGGCGATCTCGATGGAGAACATCACCAGCAACCAGGTTAAGGCATCCTGCAGGTCGATCCAGACGCGGAATTCTTCTGACCGAAAATTCTGGCTGTCCGTCACCGAGCTGTTTTCCACCGCATAAAATTCAGAGTCCTGAGATATTTCAGCGCAATTGCTGCTGTCGATCAGGATGTAGTTCAGGTTGTGTGTATAGGAGATCTCCTGATCGGCCAGGTCACAGGCTGAACTGACAGCGGCCATGGGCTCCAGGTTGCTGATGGTGTTAAAGTCGATAGCCCGCGCTATAACGGTGTGGCTGAGAAAAACATAGCAAACCAAGCGCAACAGCAGCATGCTCCGTTTCATCCAGGGGCGGTGCCAGTCATAAGGTAACCAGTAGGTTTCCAGTTCCCACAAGAACAGCAGGCCAAACCAGGCAGCTTCATCAATCGTAGTTGAGAACGCCGTGCTCCAGTCCAGCAGTGAACCACCCTGACGCAGCGTGTACTGGGCCATTTCCCATTCGTCCCAACCATAGTAAACCCAGTTCACCAGCAGTAAGCTGTAAACCGTCCACTTGATCAGTTGCGCCGGGTGAAAGCGGCGCAGGAAATTCACCCAAGGGGAAGAATTAATGGTGGCAGTTGAATCAGGAATGGCTGTCAGCCTTTTGCGCCAGAGCTTTGCGCAGCAGGGTGCTCTTTGCGCTCAATGCTTGTTCGGTCAACAGCAACAAGCGCTGGCCGGTGATGTCGCCCGAATCCACCAGTTGCTGCACGATGTCGTCCAGGCTGCCGGCTTCATTCAGCTTGAGTTCTTGCTGCAGATTGGACAACAACAGAACCGCCCGTGCGGTATGGGCGCCGCTTGAGGGCGAACGCAATCGACCCTTTTCCTTCCTGGCCCAGTCGGCCAGTCCTTGCAAGGTCTGGTCATAACGTTTCTGGCTGATACCGCCGCTGCGACGCAGAATCTCCAGACTGTAGTATTCAGCCAGGCCTTCAACCAGCCAGTCGTCGCGGGCATGGGCGGATGAAGTTGCCACGTGCACCAATTCGTGCAACACGGCTGAGGTAGCATTTTCGCTGATCAGTGGCCGCTCGGTGTGCAAATAGAGCGAGGAGGGTCCGGACAGGCCGCCTCGCCACATGTCATCGCGGGCACCAACAATCAGCAAGCGCTCAGGAAAGCCATCAAATACCTTCAACAATCTGGGCATGGTCCAGCGCAGAAAAGCCAGCGTTTCCAGCCGACGCATGCCCTGGCCTGGTGGTCCCGCCAGAACCACTTTTCGGTTGCGGATCAGGTCGCGGCGTATACCCAGTTTGCCCGCGGCCAGCCAGCCGGTAGGGCGATCAAATTTCCGTCCTTGCGTACTGATTGTCAGGGGCTTGTCAACCGGCCCGTAACGACTCTCAAATACCCAGCCGGTGGGCCCATGCAAGCTCAGCGATGACTGCGAAACGACACCCTTGAGCGCTCTTACACGAGCCGGTGGGAACAGATCGTCCAGGCGCAAAATGGCCCAGCTCTCTGTCATGCGGGCATCGTAGGCATCGCCTTTGCGGTGATCGATTTTAACCTGGTATTGCAACTTGCCGCCGCTGGCTGGAACAGTCCAAATCAATCTGCCCTGTTGGTATTCGGTGTTTCCATCGCCGCTGAAATTGCTGAACCGTGCCGCTGACATAGCGAGGTCAATGACCCTGACCAATGATGATGATTGACTGATCTCTATACTGGCGGTGGCGATTCCAAGGGCGGGATCAAATCTGGCCTGGAAATGGCTGCTGTAGCGATCCGCGGCCTGTATGCTTGGGCAAAACAGCACGAAAGTGAGGATTGACAACAGTCCAAAAAGCGGCTTGTGGCGATAAATCAATGATTACTCCATGGCAAAAAATTGCTGTTTTTGGTGGGCGCAAACTTGTAAGCGCTGGATTTGGCCAAATATCTCTGTCTGGTCGGTCCGATAATGAATTTCATATACTGAGTGCTTATGAACACCGCTGCAAGCCAATCAAGTGATAGGGTAGCCTATCAGCCTGATCCGGAACAAATTGAGCTGGAAGCGCGCCGTTTGCTGACTTCCTTGATGCACGTTGAGTGCAGCAGCGGACGCAAGTGGAATCTCGCAACCTGCCGCGAAATCGCACCCCTCACACTTGAAATCAACCAGCTTAAAAAGCACAAGAACGCGGTGGTTCTGGCGCACTCTTACGTCGAGCCGGAAATCATTTACGGCGTCGGCGATTTCAAAGGTGATTCCTATTATCTGGCTGATCGGGCGCGTGAATCGCAGGCCGATGTGATCGTATTTGCCGGTGTGGTTTTTATGGCTGAAACGGCCAAAATACTCTGCCCGGATGCCCAGGTGCTGGTGCCTGATCGCGATTCCGGCTGTTCGTTGGCTGATTCCATTAGCGGCGAAGATGTGCGCAAGCTTAAGGCCATCTACCCTGACGCGGCGGTGGTTTGTTATATCAACAGCACGGCCGAGGTGAAAGCTGAGAGCGATGTCTGTGTCACTTCGGGCAATGTATACGATATCGTTGCGGCCTTGTCGCAGCAGCAAATCCTCTTTGTACCCGACCGCTTGATGGCGGATAACCTGCGTAACGAGTTGGCTAAACGAGGCAGCGATAAGGAAATCATCTCTTCCGACGGTACCTGCATGGTGCACGAGGAGTTCACGCCAGAGCAGATAAATGAGGCCCGTGCGCAGTTTCCCGGCCTTAAAGTAGTGGCCCATCCCGAATGCACCGAGGAGGTGGCCGGTATGGCGGATTATGTCGGTAGTACCAGTGGCATGATGCAATATGTGCGTAGTACTCAGGCAGCTTATTTTCTGATGCTCACTGAATGCGGCCTGGTGGGCCGGCTGGCAATTGAAGACCCGGAAAAAGCCTTTATCGGTGGTTGTCGCTTGTGCCCTTACATGAAGAAAAATTCCTTGCTGAAGATTCGCGACGCATTGCTGGACCCGCAACCCGAACAGATCATTGAGCTCGATGAAGAACTGCGCTTGCGCGCCGCCCGCTGCATCGACCGGATGTTTGAACTTGCAGCCGCAAACTGAACAACTGATCAGCCTGGCGCTGCAGGAAGACCTGGCTTTTGGTGACCTCACCAGCCAGGCAATTTTCCCTGCCACGCACCGTTCCAGCGCCAGATTACTGGCAAGGGAAGACCTGGTGCTGTGCGGTATAGCTGTGGCCAAGCGGGTTTTTGAGCGTGTCGATCCGGCTCTGAAAATCAATTGCCTGGCGCGCGATGGACAATCTTTGCAGGCTGGCGAAGCCATCATGCAACTGGAAGGCTCGACCATTGCATTGCTCAGTGCAGAACGCACGGCATTGAACTTCCTGCAGCGTTTAAGTGGTATCGCCACACAAGCCAAACGTTTTGCCGATGTTGCCAGAGCTGTTCAAAATGGGGCTTGTGAAGCCAGAACAAATAAATCCGGAGTGACTCAGGTTGGCGTGCGGATTGCCGATACGCGCAAAACCACACCGGGCTGGCGCGCGCTGGAAAAATACGCGGTGCGCTGTGGCGGCTGTTATAACCATCGCTTCTCTCTGGGTGAGCATGTGATGATCAAGGACAATCATGTGGCAGCGGCAGGTTCCATCAGCAAAGCTGTGGCCGCAGCGCGTCAGGCCGCACCGCATTTGAGCCGCATCGAAGTGGAAGCGGATACCCTGCGCCAGGTGGATGCCGCGGTGGCCGCTGGTGCAGATGTCATCCTGCTGGACAATATGCAACCTGCCCAAATACGCACCGCCGTGCAGCGCATCGCAGGCCGGGCACTGGTAGAGATTTCCGGAGGCGTTAACCTCAACAACCTGGCGGACTACGTATTGCCGGGTGTGGATGTGATCAGCATCGGTGCCTTGACCCATTCCGCTGTTGCTGCTGATCTGAGCATGGACATTGTTGTCCGCAAAGCACCCACAGCTGCACTTACCAAATCAGCGCGCAAACCTGCCCAGCGGTGAGCGATCAAATCATAGCAACAGATTGCCTGGTGATCGGCGCTGGCCTGGCTGGCTCAGCCTATGCCTTGCAGGCCGCACGGGCGGGATTGAAGGTACAACTCTTATCCATGGGCAGCCCGCAAGAGGCCAATAGCGATTGGGCCCAGGGTGGAATAATCTACGACACGGACGCGGAGCGAGGCAGCCTGGCCGAAGACATATTCGCTGCCAGCGATGGCACAGCCAACCCGGCCGCTGTTGAGCAACTGGTGCGCGATGGCCCTGCAGCCGTGCGTGACTTGCTGCTGGATGAATTGAAAGTCGGCTTTGATCGCAACCCCGAGGGCGAACTGGAATATACCCGCGAAGGTGGCCACAGTGAACGGCGCATCATCCATGCGCGGGATCTGACTGGCCGGGCGATACATTCTGCAGTTTCAGCCGGGGTGGATGCGACGGTCAATATCCAACGCCAAACGGGGGCAATTGCCATTGATTTGCTTACCCTGTCGCACAACACTGACGACATTGCCGCACGTTATGCGCCATTGACCTGCTTCGGCGCCTGGGTCTTGCCTCAAGGTGAGACTGAACCTGTGGCCATCGTCGCCAAAAAGACCATTCTGGCAACCGGTGGCTTGGGTCAGGTGTTCCAATACAGCACCAACCGGCCAGGTACCGTAGGGCACGGCGTGGCCATGGCTTATCGCGTAGGCGCGCGAGTCATCGATCTGGAGTACGTGCAATTTCATCCTACGGTATTTTTTGCCAGTAATGCGCCACGGTTCCTGGTCACCGAAGCCTTACGCGGCGAAGGCGCCGTGTTGGTCAATGCTGCCGGTGCGCGTTTTATGGATACACTGCATCCACTGGGCTCATTGGCACCGCGTGATGTGGTGGCACGCGCCATCCATCGTGAACTGGCGGTGAGCGGTGCCAGCTGCGTTTACCTCGATACCTCTGCAATGTCCGCTGAATTCCTGCGTGAACACTTTCCTGGTGTATTCCAGCGTTGCCTGGAATACGCTGTCGATATCAGCCAGCAGCCGATACCGGTGGTGCCGGCGGCGCATTATTCCTGCGGCGGCGTGCATACCGACCTGGATGGCCGCAGCAATGTGCGCAACCTCAACGCCATCGGCGAAACGGCTTGCACTGGCTTGCACGGGGCCAATCGCCTGGCTTCCACTTCTTTGCTGGAATGCCTGACCGGAGCCCATGCCACTGCCAACGCGGATATCCGTGATATTGCCATGGAGTCTTTTCAATTGCCCATACCGCGTGACTGGCACAGTCCGCGCGAAATACCGGATGCGACGCTGGTGCAGCAGGATTTGTCACTGGTGCAACAAACCATGTGGAACTACGCCGGAATCCTGCGCTCGCCACAACGCTTGGCGCGGGCCAGGCGGATCTTGCTGGGCTTGCGTGAGGAGATCCAGTCTTTCTACCGCGATTGCCGATTGACGCGTGAGTTGATTGAATTGCGCAATGCGGTGCAGACCGCTTTGTTGCTGGTGCATGCAGCGGGTTTGAATCCGGTCAGTAAGGGTTGTCACTTTGTTGCCGACCATGAGGGTGAATGATTAGCGCCTGGAGGCGCCCGGTTTCGGTGGCATCCGCGTATCGCTAACCGGTATCATTGCCGCCCATGATTCGAGCACTCGCACCCGTCGCCGCTTTGTTGCTGGGCGTAGCCATCCTGTTGGCAGGCCAGGGCCTGCAAAGCATCCTGGTACCTTTGCGCGCCAACCTGGAAGAATTCTCCACCATTGGTATCGGCCTGATGGGTGGTGCCTACTTTTTGGGCTTTACCTTTGGCTGCTTGCGCGGCGTCAAACTGGTGCAGAAACTGGGGCATGTGCGGGTGTTTGCCGCCATGGCTGCGATCGCATCGGCTACACCGTTGATACTGGCGCTGTTCGTCAACGTCTGGGCCTGGTGGTTGCTGCGACTGATATCCGGTTTCTGTTTTGCCATTCTCTACGTGGTGATCGAAAGCTGGTTGAACGAAAAGTCCAGCAATGAAAATCGCGGGCTGGTGTTTTCGGCTTATACCTTCATCAGCATGACCTTGATGGCGGTGGGGCAGCAGTTACTGCAGTTCCACGATCCTGCAGGTCTGACCCTGTTTGCCATCGCTTCAGTGCTGGTTTCGCTGGCGGCTGTACCAGTGGTTATGTCGACCTCCACCACGCCCAAGCACTCGGATTCGGTGCAGCTGAACATCAAACGTTTGTTCGCTATTTCCCACACCGGCGCCATGGTTTGTCTGGCTTCGGGATTGGCCAATGGCGCATTCTGGGCCCTGGCACCGGTATTTACCGCCGGGGTTTCAGCCAGTGTGTCCACTGCTGCAACATTTATGACCGCCGCCGTCATCGGCGGCGCGATCGGTCAATGGCCTTTGGGTTTCTGGTCTGATCGTACAGACAGACGTGTCGTCATAGCCGTGTTGGCGATACTTTCCGCCAGTACAGGCTTGACCATGGGCTTTGTTTATGACGGCCTGGGCGTCACAACTTTGATTTTGCTCAGTGCCGCCTGGGGTGCCACAGCCTTTCCGCTGTATGCCATCGCGGTGGCTCATTCCAATGATTATGCCGAATCAGGTGAATACGTCATGGTGTCCAGTGGATTGCTGTTGATGTATGGCATTGGCGCCATCGTCGGGCCCTTTCTGGCGGGTGCTGCCATGACCCTGTTCAGCAAGAGCAGCCTTTATCTCTACACCACGGTGATTCACCTGGTGATCTTTATTTACGTGCTGACGCGCATACCCAGGCGCGCTGCTTCACCGCTGGATCAACACGTGCCCTTCAGCGAGGCGCTGACTGCGGTGCAAACCGCCTCGCAAATTTATGAAGAGGAAGAGCAGAAAGCGGCCCGGCGTTGATTCAATTTCACCAGCGGCTTAGCGATGGCTCAGGCCCAGATGTATCAAGGCATAGCCCGAAAGCACGATCTGCGCCATGGCCATGCCGATCACTTCGCCATTTGAATTGGCTTCAACGCTGGTCTGACGATCGGTTAATGGGTCAACGATGGTTCCCAATCGATCACCCTTTTTCACTTGTTGACCGAGCTCGACAGTCGGAAAAAAATAGCCGCCCGAGCCTGCAGGCACGCGTATCCAACTGGTGCGCGTATAAATGCGGGATTCGGGTACTTCCATCTCTTCCGGGCCCTCTACCATGTCCAGATGGGCCATCACTGAATCGATACCTCTTACACCCTGGGCAATTTGCTCCAGGTCAAAGCGCGAGGGTTCACCGGCTTCATAAATAATTGACGGTATGCCCATATCGTTGGCTTCACGCCGAATGCTGCCCTTGGGGCCTTCGTTGATCACCACAATGCCCACGCCAAAATGCCGCGCCAGATCCAGCGCGCGCGGATCATCGCCGGTTACGCGAATCTGCGGGTGGTTGGTACGGCTGAAGGAACCTGTGTGCAGGTCAATCAGGTAATTGCAGTTCTGGGTGATCTCGGTATAAAGCATAAACGCAATGATGGCAGTTACGCTGCCGTTGGAGCGTCCGGGAAATTCCCGGTTGAGATCGCGCCTGTCCGCCATATAGCGGTTGCCGGTGCGCACACCAGCGGCATTCACCATGGGAAAAACCACTACGGTGCCGGCCAGACGTTGCGGGTCTATCCAACTGAAGGCACGACGGGCAATTTCAGTGCCATTGATTTCATCGCCGTGAATGCCGGCTGTAACGCACAGGGTGGGACCCTGGTTGGCGCCCCGGGCAACAAACACCGGTGAGTCCAGATAGGCAGACTCGAAGCTGGTTTCGCCGCCCCAGGGGAAACGTAATGTTTGTCCCGGCCAGATTTCCTGGCCGGCGATATTGATCGGCCCCCATTGAGCTGCAAAAGTGGGGGCCGGAATGGCTGAAGCGAGCACAAGGATGATCAATAATGCCGCTTTTAGGCGCTGGCTTGATGGTTGCATTGAGACCCTGGAACCTTCCCTGGTAGTTCGTATTGACACGCTTCTGACAGCGCCGTGGCCTTGCGGTTCTCCCAGGGCATTGACACCCTGAATTCTGCAGTGATTATAGCCCGAATTGATATGGCTGCTGGTGTGATCCGACAATTTGCATCCCCTGCTCGTGGCATCCTGCTGACAAGCCGGTATGATGTGGAGCCCATGCAAGCCAATACCAGCGCACAAACACTCACCTACCCGCACAGCGTTTTCGATGGCTGGCGATCCATTTCCCTTGCGCTTTATATGACCCTGGTCGGCTACGGTGTGCTGGTCGGCATTCCGGTCATCAGTACCGCCTGGGTGGAGTTGCTGGGTTTCAGCGAAGAGCAAGTGGGCCGGGTAGCAGGAGCTGACCTGGGTGGGCTGGCGCTGGGCGCGGTGCTGACCTCCATGGTGATCAGTCGTATGAACCGGCGCAGCCTGGTGCTGATCGGCGCCGGTCTGGCCATATTGGCCAATGCCCTGTGCACCATTTACACCGATTACGAAGTGGTGTTGTGGCTGCGCGTGCTGGCCGGAACCGGCAGTGGTAATTATACCGCGGTTGCTGTGGCTAACCTGGGTGGCTCGTCCAAGCCGGCGCGGGCATACAACATGATGTTGTTTGCTTTTGCTTTCTCGCAAGCGCTGGAGATGCAGGTGTTACCCATGTTGTCCATGAACGGCATCTATTACACATTCATCGGCGCTTTTGCCCTGGGCTTGCTGTTGCTGCACTGGATTCCCCGCTATCCGTCGCAGCCGCTGCTGGATATCGAGATTGATGTCGCAGAAGCTTCTGGTCGGCACCACCATGAGCATCGCAAAGTTCCACGTTTTGTGCCCTGGTTATGCCTGGCGGCGATATTTTTCACCTACGTCAATATCGGTGCTTACTGGACTTACATCGAACTGGCCAGTCTGGATGCGGGCATCGACAATGATTACACCGGCAAGCTGCTGGTTTGGGGTTCATTCAGTAGCCTGGTGGGCTGCCTGGTAGCAACCCTGATCAGCAACCGCTTTGGCCTGGCACGCCCCCTGATGCTGGCCCTGGTGGGCATGATTTCGGCGGTATTCCTGCTCAGCACGGGGATGAATGATTTGAGCATGTTGCTCAGTGTCCGGAGCTTTAACCTGTTGTGGATTTTTATCGACGTGTACCAGATGGCAACGGTGGCCAATGTCGATCACTCGGGTGCTTTTGCATCCTTGATGCCCGGGGCACAAGGCCTGGGCCAGATCGTCGGACCGAATATTGCCGCCAGCCTGCTGGGCGCCGGCCTGGGTTACAGTGCGGTTTTCAGCATGGGAGCGACGGCCGCCATTGTCGGGCTGTGCATTTATGCGGGCATGTATAGCTGGTTACGCAAGCGTATTCCTGCCTTGGCGGATGCCAGTTGAGGACTACAGAGGTTTCTTGCAATGCACATTCGAAGTACTACGGATACAAGCGATAATGACTGGCTGAACCTGCGTGCGCAGTTTTTTCCGGAAGATTTCCCCGGTGAACACCAGCAATTCCTGCAAAGCCTGCGCGTCAGTGGTAGCTTCACTGCATTTATCGCCAACGATGAGGATGGGATTCCCACGGGCTTTGCCGAAGTCGCCATCCGTCATGATTACGTGAATGGTTGCCAGCACCGGCCGGCCTTGTTCCTGGAAGGAATTTTTGTCCGTCCCGAGCATCGTGGTAAAGGCATAGCTCACGCTCTGTGTAAGGCTGCCGCTGAATTTGGTGCCGGGAAGGGCTGTAAAGAGTTTGCCTCGGATGTGGAAATCGGTGATGCCAACAGTCTGGCAGCCCATGCTGCTCTGGGCTTTGCAGAAACCGAACGCGTGGTTTATTTTCGTATGCCGCTGCAGCCTGCAACGGATGACCCAGCACTGAAAGGGAGTTGATTCAGATTGCCGCAAGCACGTAAGAAAAGCTCAATCCAAGGACGGGTATTGCTGGTAGTCAATACCGGCAATCGCAAGAAACGCTTTACCCTGAAGCGACTGCATGAACTGGGTTGCCGCCTGATCATCATGCACAAGCAAGTGAACTGGGCACGAAACTACGCTGAGCAGTGGATACTCACGGACACCGCTGATCACACCGCTTCCTTGCGGGCCATGACGGACTTCTTTCAGGCGCACCCGGAGCTGCAAGCCGATGGCGTGATCACTTTTTGGGAAGACGATGTGCTGCTGTGTTCGCGCATACGCGATCACTTGGGCCTGGTGGGTATCCCTTACGAAGTGGCGCGCATCGCTCGCGACAAACATTTGTTCCGCGAATTCTGCAGCAACAATGGTTTACCCACGCCGGGTCACACCATGATTGCGGCCGATGTGCCGCTGGAGCAGTCCATCGCCAGGCTGCGTTTTCCGCTGGTGGTCAAGCCGGTGTATGGCAGCAGCAGCGCTTACGTGGTGCGGGTCAACAACCTGCAGGAACTGCAGGAAACCGTCGACTATATCCGCAGTACCATCAATACCGAAGTTGAAAGCGCACTGGTGGCTGGCACGGCCATCATGGCCGAGGAGTACATAGACGGTAACGAAGTCGATATTGATATCCTGCTGCAAAACGGCAAGCTGAAGTTTTGGTCCATGAGTGATAACGACGCCACCCGCGAACCCTTCTTCGTGGAGACCGGCCAATGCATACCCAGCCGGCTGGCCGCTTCACAGCAAGCCGAGTTGGTAGAGCAGGCGGAGGAAATCCTCGAGCGACTGGGCGTGGAAGACGGTTGCGTGCATTTCGAAGCCAAGTTCAGCTCGCGCGGTCCTATGCCGATTGAGGTCAACCTGCGCATGGGCGGTGACGAAGTGTATTACTTTGTCAAAACCGCCTGGGGTGTGGACCTGATCGAAAATGCTGCACGCATCATGCTAGGGGAATACGTACAACCCATCGCCAAGCCGGAAACACCCAAAAAATACGTTTCCGGCAAATACTTTTTACCGCCGCATTCCGGTGTGCTGGCTGCGCTGGATATACCCGTATCGGTTGAGTCCGGTGAATTGCAGTTCTTCAAGAAAGTCGGTGATGCGGTATTGGCACCGCCTTTGGGCTATGAATACATGGGCTGGGCGTATGCCGTAGCCGACACCCTTGGGGAGGCCGAAGAGCGCATCGATCGTATCGTCAGTAGCGTGAAAATGGAGGTGGCGAAGTTCTCCCGTGGATCGTCCCTGGGCAAGACCGTTCGGCGCAGCGGCATGTCATCGGCCAGCATTGCCCGGCGCGCAGTGATCGGTGCGGCTCGCATCGAGCATATCCGCAACCTGCCGATGAACGAACAGCGCAGTCTGCACGTGGGCATTGCCAGCAATGGCTTTGCCGGCAGCGATAACCCCATTGAAGCTGAATTGACCTCGGATGCGCGCAGCATTGCGCAAGTGCTGGAACAGCGCGGCTATCGCACCACCTTCCTGGATTTCAACCAACCTTTCGATGCGGTGCAGCAGATCCAGCGCGACCAGATTGCCATCGTTTTCAATATGTGTGAGCGCATCAACCACACCGGTTTGCTGGAGCCGCATGCAGCGGCCTTGCTGGACATTTTGCAAGTACCGTATACCGGCTCCAACCCCTTCACTCTGGGGCTGTGCCTGGACAAGATCCGGGTTAAAAAACTGTTGACATTCCACCACATACCCACACCACGCTGGGATTATCTGTACGAAGCATCCGAACAGTTTGATGAGGATTTTCCTTTGCCCGCCATCGTCAAACCGGCCAACAGCGACAGCTCCATCGGCATCACCAACGATTCGGTGGTAACCACCCGCAGGGCTATGCTGGAGCGTATCGACTATGTGCTGCACGAGTTGAAACGACCAGCGCTGATCGAAGAATTCATCGGTGGTGATGAATACGATGTCTCCATCCTGGGTAACTGGGAAGACGAGCAACGCGTGCTGCCCTTGTCACGCTCCATATTCAGCCAATTGCCGGAAGGTTACTGGCCTATGTACCCTTATGAAGCCAAGTTTCTTGGCAGTGCAGTGCACAAAAAAAATATCGAAGTGCAGCGTCCGCCCAAGGGTGTACCCGGCAAGTTGACTGCATTGATATCAGAAATTGCGCTGGATGCTTTCAACGTGGTGGGCTGCAGTGATTATGGCCGGGCCGAGGTGCGCATTGATGCCAAGGGCAATCCCTACGTGCTTGAAATCAATCCTAACCCTTCCATAGGGCCTACCGATTGTGTGCCTTCAGTGGCTGCGTTGGCGGGCATGGAGTACGGTGATTTTCTGGAAGAAATCCTGCGGCTGGCGATACGGCGCTACAAAGACAAGCCGCCGTACTATCATTTGCAGATGAGTACGCTCTGAATATCAAGATGTACCGCAGGACTGCTGTATCCGGACAGGCAAGGCCTGCAGGATTTCATTCAGAGCGCTCTGGTGTGCAGCCACCAAGTCTGCAAGGCTGCCAGAAGTTACACTATTGCTGCTTTCCAGTTTGAAGCCATCAGCGGTCACTTCGTTGTTCGCTTCGGTTTTTTGCTCACAGCGGATAGTTCCTTCCAGTTGCATCAGCACCGAAGTGGTTGCACCGGCGCTATTCTGCACACCGTAAAAAGCTCGCAATTCCAACTCCAGCAGCCAGTCTCCTGGTCGCGCCATGTCGCCCAGATCGACGCTTTTAAACAGACCCGAGTCGACCAGCGTGCGGCGACTCAGGGAGCTGATGACTTCGGGAAGATTATCAGGCCAATGGGCATTGGCCACCGGAATCAAACGGGCGCTGGGCCCCAGCACCTGGATATCATCGGTATCCAACCCGGGAACAGTAATCAAGGACAGCACCAACCTGGCTGGATTTGTTACGGCGGTGCTACCTACGACAGGTGGTTGCAGCAAATAGACTTCCCGTGCAGGCTTGTTGCTATCCAGCACACCGGTGCAGCCGGTCAGCGCCAAGGCAATCAACAGCATCACCAGGCCAAATGCCGAGCCGCTTCTGGCTGACGGCCGCACGCTTTCAGTACCTGGCCGCATTGAGTTGGCCATCATGGATTCACCTCCAGGGCATCATTGGGTGGTCGGTGGATTAACTGCGAAGGATCTTCCTGTAGTTGGCGCAACAATTTTTGTAGTTGCCGCAGGGAACTGCGCAACTCGAAAACCAATTCCGGGGCCTGGCCCAGGCCACTGTCGATAAAGTGCTCAAACTCAGCCTCGTTGTTCGTGATCAGCAAGTCCAGGTTGGCGCTGAGCTGTTCGGCGTTGGCCGCGGTCTGGCGTGCATGTGCCAGCGTGGCATACAGATCCGGTTTGATCTCGGCCACTGCACCGTTCAATTCGGCCAGCAATTTTTTGGCATCGGCCATCAATCGCTGCAAATCACCCGGCAGGTTGCCCCAGGCTTCGCGGTCGGCTGCCAAAGTGGCCGTAAGGTTTTCGACATTGCCTAATGACTGGGCAATGGCTTCGCGATTCTCCGGACCCAGCAAAAGATTGGCCTGATCGAGCACGGCATTGAGTTTGGATATGGTATCCGGTGCTTGCGCCAGCATGGCCGACAGGCCGGTCTGCCGCACCGGTATCAAGGGATGATGATCATCCTGGGTTTGCACCAGCGGCGCATGCTGGCCTGGCTCAGCCGAAATATTGATCACGTTCACGCCGGTAATGCCCTGTGACATCAGGCTGGCAAAAGAGCCCTGGTCTATGGGGGTGGTGGCCAGTACCTGGATATCCACTCGAACCTTGACGGGATCGCCCGGGATCAATTCCATGCTGGAAACCTGCCCAACGCTCACACCCATGTAATAAACCGGCCCCCCCAGGGACAGGCCGCTGATGTCGCGTTCGAACAATACTGAATAATTCGCCATGGGCTCATTGCCCTTGGTGCCGGCCAGCCACATGGCGAAAGAAGCCAGGGCCAGCAGTGCCACACTGACGAAGATGCCTACCGCCAGGCTGGGGTTACCTTTGAACATGACGAGTCCCTGCCTGGCGCGCACGGACTGCGCGAGGATCGCCGAAATAGGACTGTATCCACGGGTGCGGATGTTCCACCAGTTGTTCCGGTGTATCTACCACTATGCCCTTGTCGATTAATACCGCAATGCGGTCGCAAATACTGAACAGGCTGTCTACGTCGTGCGTCACCATGACCACCGTCAGGTCGAGATTGTGTTGCAGGTACGATATCAGCTTATCGAATTCGGTGGCAGCAATTGGATCAAGTCCGGCGGTGGGTTCGTCAAGAAACAGGATTTTCGGGTCCAGCGCCATGGCCCGCGCCAGTGCGGCGCGCTTGCGCATACCGCCGGAAAGCTCGTTGGGATATTTGGCGGCGGCTTCCAGCGTCAGACCCACCATGAAGATCTTGAGGCAGGCCAGTTCGCGGCGCATATCCAGCGGTATGTCCGAGTGCAGGGCGATGGGCAGTTCAACATTTTCCTGCACGGTAAGGCCCGATAACAAAGCGCCGCCCTGAAACAGCACGCCCCACTTTTTGCACGGCCCTGGTTGCTGGTATTCGATGTTTTGTCCCAAAACTTCGATGCTGCCTGAATCAAAATTGTTTAATCCAAGGATGCTGCGCAATAACACCGATTTGCCGGTGCCGGAGCCGCCTACCACACCCAGAGTTTCATCGCGCCTGACGTTCAGGCTGAGGTTTTCATGCACGGTTTGACGCCCAAAGCTGTTAACCAGGTTACGAATCCGGATTACGTGTTCAAAGCCATCAGGGCTGATGTCGTTGAGTTGGGCAATCTGGGGTGCGTCGCTCATATCAGATTCCCAGTCGCGCAAACAGGATGGTGAAAAAGGCATCGGCGATGATGACCAGGAATATGGACTGGACCACCGCCGCAGTCGTCAGTCGTCCCAGTTCCTCAGCTGACCCTTGCACCTGCATGCCCCGTAAAGTGCCGGTGGCGGAGATCAGCAGGGCGAAAAAAGGTGCTTTGATCAGCCCTACCCACAAATCCATCATCACTACACTGGATGCTACCCGCTCATAGAACTGTATCAGGTTGATATCCAGCACCATGACACAGATAAAGGCGCCTCCGGCCAGGCCGGCCACGTTGGCAAACAGGGTGAGAAAGGGCATGGCAATCACCAGGCCCAACACGCGGGGAGCCACCAGTATCTGGTTGGGGTTCAGGCCCATGACTTGCAGGGCATCAATCTCTTCATTCAGCTTCATGGTGCCCAAGGCGGCAGCGAATGCCGAGCCTGATCGACCGGAAACCATAATGGCGGCGAGCAGTACGCCAATCTCCCGCAGTACTGAACTGGCCACTAAATCCACCACAAAGATGGTGACACCGAATTTGGCCAACTGCCCGGCACTTTGATAGGCCAGCACAATGCCCATCAGAAAAGAAACCACCATCACAATGGGTATGGCCTTGGCACCGGCTTCATTCACCTGCCGCAGCGTTTCTCCCACCATCAACATGGAAGGCTTACGTACGCCATTCAAAATGGCCTTTGAAATGTCACCGAAATGCTCAAAACCGCGCAGAGTAGCGCTGCCGATTTTTTCCAGTTGATGCTGCAGTAGCGGGCGTGGTACAGGTTTGAAAAAGTCCGGATCGTATTCATTCACCGCAGCCACGTCGATGATGTTCTGCAGAAATTTCAGATGCCCGGCTTTGAAATCGATAAACTCGGAATTAATTCCGTCTTCTTCGATGTCCAGCGATTTGTCGTATAAAGCCCAGGCACCCGCCAGATCGAACTCCTTTAAACCACCACAGCGAAATTCAACCTGCTGGCAGTCTTCAATGGGCAAGCTGTCCAGTTCACGTTGCAAATGGGAGAGATTGGAAAACAGCCAGTCGTTCTTCAAGCTGACGGACAGCAAGTTGCCGTTGCGCTCTGCCGTCAGGAACTGGCTCATTGGAACCCCCAAATGCTGGATATTCGGGGAAGTCTAGCAAATCAGGGCGGGTCTACGCTTGTTTCTGCCGGGATTAAAAAGTTTTGTCTCAGCGACCGATGCAATGCCGTTTTATTTTTTGCAGCAAGCTTGGAGAAATGTCTGACTGCAATTCATCGTTGGCTGCCTGAGCGGTATTGAGTTCAAACAACTTGTACAGCACGGCTGGAAGTTCACCCAAGAGTCCCAGTTCCGGACCTTTGTAGGTGGTAATGCGGTAGGGTGCAGACTGATGTTGCTGGCCAGCGTTGCTGCCTTTGACGCCATGCATTTTGTCGGCCTGGAAGTAGCTTATACGAAGGAGTAAAACTGACATGATTCTGGCCCTCCTGGCCGACGGTATTCCCTGCTGGGCTCGCTATAAACCGCGAGTTTCGAGAGTATTAATGCAGAATATATGCCAACCTGGCGGATTTTGCATAATTTCCCCCGGATGTAACGGTAAGCGATTGAATATTGTAAAGAATAAATCAAAGATTGGACCGGGCTTGAACACCGGTTCGTGCTCCTGGCTGACCATTTTGGAACAGAAACTGCCGTGATTTGTCAGTTCGCCGGCGTGCTGTGCGGTAAAGTCTGAAGAAGCCGCTCGCGCTGGTACAGTTTGGTGATAAAACCGCTGCTTAAGGGATATCGGGTATTCCAGTTGTCGACGTCAGACAGCATGGCAGCCGGAACATGCCCGGCGGGTAAGCGCACGGCATTCGCCTGTCCTCTGCCATAATGTTTCGGTGCCAGCCACAAGCCGTTGATGGCGGCGAAACTGAAATCGGTATAGTTCAGTTCATTACCTCCCAGCAGGGACTGACGCTGATCTGCCAGCAAGGCTTCTGTGTGCGCCAATAATTCATTTACATGTTGCAGCGCTTTTTGATAACGCGCGGTATTGATGCTGAAAGCTCGGCGTATCAACCAGCGCAGCACAGGAAACAACAATCGTAAGGCCCATCTTTGCCAGATGGCGACAGCCGGATTATTGGCTCCCCAGGCCTGCAAGGTCAGGGAACGGTACGGCAGCAAGTGGTAATAAACCCAGACCTGTAAATCGCGACCGACCCGATCAATTTGCTGCTCCAGCTCCAGCCGCTGCGGGTCTGCGCGCAGAAACTCAGCAGCCTGGTCCATTGGCACCTGATAACGTCCCCACAAATAGCGCAGGATTTCAGCCGAATTTCCGATCGAAGATTCAACCATTCCGGACCTGAATCGCAAACGCGGCACGGTTCGACCGAGAAAAAATGCACCCAGGGTGCCGCCACTTGGGCGCTCCTGATAATCCACGCCCAATCGATCCATACACCAGCGGACTTTTTCCACATAATGACTGGCTGAAATCGTGTCCAATATGAGCTCCGGGCCCGCAGGTGGCCTGGACATGCTGGCCAGGATCAAAAGCCAGCGCCATAACAACAGGAACGCAATCAGGCCGCAGGTCGCTGCCAGCGACAGCTTCACAAGCACCACAAGCAATGGTGCCGAAATAAGAAACAGGGAATTGAGGTTACGTGAAGTGCTCATGTTGGACTATCCACATTGACGGGGCGGAAAGCTAAACATACCACGCTGCGATAGCTTGCCGGGGTATCATCAGCACCGGCACTGTGCAGAATTCGCAGAATAAAAGATGCGCTCAAATAAAGACCTGGCTCGCGGAGATCGGGTTCGCGAAAAGCGGCACCGCGGTCTGTTCGGTGTGATTGTGGCCATGGCCATCGTCAATCTGGTCTATGGCATCACCTTTCCCTTGCTGGCGCTGGTATTGGATGGCCAGGGTGTCAGCAAAACGCTGATTGGCTTGAGTACCGTCAGTCAGGCAGTGGCCATACTGGCCATAGCGCCGTTTGCACCCACTTTACTGCAGCGTTTTGAACCCGCTCGAATCATGCAAACCGTAACCGTGGTGGTGGCGGTTTTGTTGTTGGTGGCCGGTAGTTTTCCCAACGTCTGGTTGTGGTTTCCATTGCGCTTCCTCATCGGCGCTTTCAACGCCATGTTGTGGATAGCCAGCGAGGCGCTGATCAACGACCTGGCCGAGGAACGCAGCCGGGGCAGGGTGATCGGCATTTACAGCTCGGCCGGAGCGGCAGGGTTTGCACTGGGACCGCTATTGCTCATCCTTACCGGCTCACAGGGCATGTTGCCCTTTATCGCTACCAGTGCCTGCATACTGGCAGCTTCGATACCGCTGTTTTTCGCCCACGGTCATCGCATGACGGCGGCAGAAAGCCAGACAGATGGATTGTGGAAGTTGTTCATGTTGGTGCCGGTCATCATGCTGGCCAATGTCACTTATGCCGCAGCGGCCGAATCCATGATTACCTTTTTCCCCTTGTTTGGCATTCACCTCGGCAGTACCGAAGCCTTTTCTTTGCTGTTGCTGACCGCGGTGGGGGTGGGCAGCATGGTGTTGATACTGCCGCTGGGCTGGTTGGCCGATCATGTGAATCGAATGGGTCTGCTGGTGGCTTGTGTGGCGCTGACCATGCTGGGGCTGTTGATCATGCCGCACGTGCTGCATAACGAGCTGTTGGCAACCGTGTTCTTTTTCGTGTTTGGCGGCGTTGAAGGAATGATCTACGCCCTTGGGGTAATCCTGGTAGGTGAGCGCTTCAAAGGATATCAACTGGCTGCAGCCAGCACGGCGTTTACTGCCTGCTGGGCGGTGGGCACCATCATTGGCCCGTTGGTCGCCGGTGCCGGTATGGACCATTGGGGGGCGGACAAACTGCCGCTGATCATTTTCGGCTTCTTTCTGCTGTATCTGCCTTTGCCTTTGCGCGAATGGCTGGCGCAACGGCGCCAGCCAGCCCGGACAGATTCAGGCCACTAGAGTCTTGAAGAAGTCAGTTCAATATCCGCCTGGCCCCAGGCATGGTTGAACATTTCCTGCTGGGCTGCTGCTTCCCCTGCTTTGCCCTGAGCCTGCAAGGCCTGCATCAGGCCAAAAATCGACCAGCCATTGTGGCGATAGATCTCCAGGTCGCGGCGGTAAACGGCTTCGGCCTCGGCTGCGCGACCAGCAGCCAGTAAGGCCTTACCCAGCGACTGGCGGTTGGGGTAATACCAAAAAGGCGGCTCGGTGTAAGGCAGAGCATCTTGCGCAGCCACGGCCGCTGAATAGTGTTCGATGGCACTATCCAATTTGTCGCTGGCCAGGGCCATGTCGCCCTGAATCAGCTCATCGGCAATCAACAGCAATTGACTGGCGGGGTACATCACGCCATCGAGATACAGCACCTGGTCTGATTCACGCAGCGGCTGCAGGGCGGAGTACTCAGCCTGGGCTGCTTCCAGCTCACCCTGGGCAGCAAAAGCTGTAGCGCGTACGTAGTGCCAGATGGCATTGGAGTAATCCAGTTCCACCGCCGGTTGCGGCTGCCGCAGGATTTCATCCCAGCGGGCGAACTGGGTTAAAGCCAGTAAAGGAATGGTGTGGAAAAATTCCACCATGGGAAATTGTTCGATGACCTCGATCTGCACATTGGCAGCGACACGATTTGCTGCCTCGATAGCCACCGCACTGCGGCCTTCCATGCTGGCTGCCGCCCACAGGAAGTGAATATTGTGTGGGTAATACATGGCCGGATAAAAGCCCTGCGCATTGCACTGGGCGATGTAACTTTCATCCACGGCTGCGGCCCGCTCATTGGCTGCAGAGGCGTCGTGATAGCGACCTACGCGCCAGAAAATGTGCGAGGGCATATGCACCAGGTGGCCAGCACCTGGTAACAGGTTGGACAGCCTGTCTGCTGCCGCCTCGGCCCGTTCCGGGGTCGAAGAAGCCTCTACCGCGTGCAGGTACAAATGCAAGGCCATGGGATGATCCGGTGAACGTGCCAGCACGGTTTCCAGTGCGGCCAGGACTTCTTCGGTATACGGCTTGGGATTCTCCGGGTCAACCCAGTAATCCCAAGGCATGGTGGTCATCAGCGCTTCAGCAAACAAGGCTGCCGCGTCGTCATCCTCGGGATATTTCTCATGCAGCGCGCGCATGGCATCAGCATAGGCCATGTCCTGGGGTTCGCGCGGCGCGGTGATATCAGCACTGTAGCGCGTGGCCAGGGCATCGATATAGTCCTGTTCCTGTTGCGTGGATTTTTCTTTGAGTAGCAGTGCTTGCTGAATGGCAGCATAGGCAGCCGTTTGTGAGGCCTCATCCATCACCGCCTTGCCATTGCTGGTGACATTGATGTTCGGCCCTAAGGCCAGCGCCTCACCCCAGAAGCACATGGCACATTCAGGATCCAGCGTTTGTGCTGCCTTGAATGAGCGAACGGACTCCGCGTGATTGAAGGCGAAATCGATGGTCAGACCCTGGTCGAAATACTTTTGCGCCCAGGGATCATCGGTGGAAATGGAGTGATGATGATTTCCCATGCCTGCAAACAAAGGGGCATTGGCACGCTGCACCACCCCGGCCTGTATTTTGGCCTGCGTTTCGGCTGGTTTATCAGTCGCCACTGCTACCGCTTCAGGTTGTTCTTTGGGTTCTTCCTTTTGGCATGAACCCAGGATCAGCAGAGACAGGATGAATGAATATGTCGTCAGTTTTTTGATGATGGACATGGTTTTCCTCCGATATTAGCCAGACTGTTTTCAGAAAAAGTATAGACGATGAAAGTACATTCGCCAATCAACGAGCCGGCCGCCGCAGTGCCAGTGAAACGGACTGAGGTCTAAATGGCCAGGCTGGCGCCCAGTTCAGCCAGTGGCCTGGCCATGCGTCCGGTGGCTACCGCATTGTCATTCGCAGCGTTGCCGTCGAGCGCGCGCTTCATCACGCCCTGGCAAATGGCGGCCAACCGAAACATGCTGAAGGCCAGGTAGAAATTCCATTGGCTGATGCCGGTTAGTCCGCGCAACTCACAATATCGATCTACCAGCGCCTGTTCGTCGGGAATGCCCAATTCGGCCAGGTTCATGCCCGCCAGACCCTTGATGCGCTCGGTGCGTGGCAAACGCAAGCACATGCAAAAGTAGGCCAAGTCAGCCAATGGGTGGCCAAGCGTAGATAATTCCCAATCCAGTACTGCCAAAACGCGGGTCTGTTGTGGGTGAAAAATCAAGTTGTCCAGCCGATAGTCGCCGTGGATCAGGCTGATCTGGCCATCATTGGCCGGCATATTGGCCGGCAGCCAGTCCATTAGATGTTCCATGGCAGCAATGCTTTCGGTTTCAGCTGCGCGGTATTGCTTGCTCCAGCGCCCCGTTTGCCTTTCAAAGTAATCGCCCGGGTGACCAAAATCTTCCAGCCCGGCAGCGCCCAGGTCAACGTCGTGTATGGCCGCCAGCACCCGCAACATCTCATAGAAAATCTCACCACGTTGCTGCTGGCTGCTGTCGGGCAATGCCGGGTCCCAGAGTATGCGGCCTGCAACGAAATCCATCAGGTAAAACATGCTTCCCGTCACGCTGTCATCAGTGCACAGCAGCAAGGGCCTGGCAACCGGGACAACACTATTTTCCAGTGCTTTTAAGACGCGGAATTCGCGGTCCACTGCGTGGGCAGAGGCCAACAATTGACCCGGTGGTTTGCGCCGCAGCACATACTGGCCACTGGGGCTGGTTAATAAATAGGTGGGGTTGGATTGACCGCCGGCGAACTTCTTCGACTGCAGTGGACCTTTGAAACCGGGCAATCTATCTGCCAGGTATTTCGTCAACGTGGCATCATCCAGATGCTGAATCGTGTTGTCCATAGATTTTCCTTTTGATCGCAGGCTCGATTCTGGACTGCCGGGCGGTATATGATCAAGCTTATGAACCCGGTTGCAAAAATCCTGAAATATGCAGAGTCCTTGCGTTTTCCCTGGCTGGTCCTGTTGACCGGCCTGTTGTTCGTGGCTGATGTCATTGTGCCCGATGTCATACCTTTTGTGGATGAACTGTTGCTGGGCTTGCTGCTGGCAGGCTTGAGCCGATTGCGCAAGAAACCCAAGCCAGCGCTGAATGCATCTGGGAAGCACTGATTTATTCAGAACAGGATGGCTTTATTCAGAGCTTTTTAATTGATCCCTCAGCCAGTTATCAAAAGCCAATACGTCATATTCCTGTGGCATCAGCACGCCGTGCTGATGCCGAATGGATTTCAGGCCCTGCTGGTTGAGTTCACAGGCGCGACCATCTTCTTTTACCACCTGACGGGCAAAGGCAAGCATTTGCTCAATCAGTTCCGGATCGGCGTTGAGGGAGGATTCTGGCAGTAACCAGTCTACGATCAGGCGAGTGCTTTCCGGCCCCATGGGCATCACCCGCACTGAACGCACATAATCCTGGTGTGCCACGACGAACACCGTGGGGAACAGGGTAGCAAAAGTCATACCCCGTGCTTGTTCCTCTGCGGTCAGGCCTGCTATCAGAGGCAAGCCGGAAATACCGTTTTTGGCCCAGGTTTGTGCCGCATGGCGCAGCATATGGTTTGCGGCAGAGGGTAGTTCGCGTCCCAGGGCTTGCAGGTCTTCCATGGACAAAAAGCCCTGGCCATAGACCGGAACCAGTTGGCACAGGTCCGGATGGATGCCGGGGCAGTGGTAGCATTCGAGAAAATTCTCCCAGAATACTTTCCAGTTACAGGCTAATTCCTGCTCTTCCCGGTGCACCAGTTTCAATTCACTGAGTGGCCAGTTAGCCAGTGCCTTGCCTTCATCAGCGAGGCTGTCTTGCAGGCTTTTGGGCGGTTCATCTGCCAGGCAGATAAACACGAAACCGCCCCAGCATTGCAAATTGACCCGATACAGGGAGTACTGGGAAGCATCGAAGTCAGCAGTTTCCACCCGCCGCGGTGTGCGTTGCAGCTTGCCGTCAAAGTCATAGGTCCAGGCGTGATAAGGGCAGACGATGCGCCCTTGCGGCAGTTTCCCGGAAGCCTGCTCACACAGGGTGGAGCCGCGGTGGCGGCAGGTATTGTGAAAGGCATTCAACAGGCTGTCGTTGGCCCGCACGATAACGATGTTCTGATCGCCTATGGACAAAACCTGGTAGCTACCGGTTTCCGGCCAGTCAGTTTCGCGCCCAACGCAGATCCACTGCTGATGCCAGATAGCAGATAGCTCCCGTTGAAAGTGTTGCGGGTCGTAATACCAGTTGGCTGGCAAGCCGGGATGTGTCTGTTGCAGCATAAAGGTCAGGTGCAGCGAATCAGTCGCTGTTGAGTTCGAAAGCTATCCGTAAACCCTGCAGCACCAGGTCGGGAATCGCCAGGTCGAACAAGCCGGTGCCTTCGAACAATGAGGCAAAACCCCCGGTTGCGACTACAGTTGGCCGTTCGCCGGCAAATTCTTCATCGACTACGCGCCTGATGATTTCATTCAAGGCCCCAAGATGGCCGAGAAACAAGCCCGATTGTATGCTGCTTGTGGTAGTACGTCCCAGCGCACGTTCGGTGCGGACAATTTCTACCGCACCCAGTTTGGACGTGCCGGAATACAGCGCCTCCATAGACATGCGTAGCCCGGGAACAATCACTCCGCCTTTGTAGTTTTTCCCTTTGCCAATGGCGCACAGCGTGGTGGCAGTACCCAGGTCTATGATCAACAAATCCTGGTCAGGATAAAGCTGCGTCCCGGCGACAGCGTTGGCAATACGATCGGCACCGACTTCCAGTGGGTTCTGGTAACCAATTTTCAGGCCGGTTTTGACGCCGGCCTGAAGTATGAACGGTGCCAGATCGAAGTATTTGCGGCAACTGGCGTTGATGGCGTAAACCACTTCAGGCACTACGCTGCACATGGCAATGGCTTTGATGCCGGCGGGGTCAATACCGTTTTCGCGCAATACGCTGCGAAAAAACAGCCCCAGCTCATCAGAGGATGCACCGGCTTTTGAAGCTTTGCGAAAAGTCAGTTGCAAGTCCTGACCTTCGAGTACTCCGCCAAAGATATGACTGTTGCCGATGTCGAGACACAACATCATGATGCCAGCTCCCTGATTTTCCGGTTGAGGCAGCTCCCCAATTGTTCTACGTCCGCGCAGCTTTCCGCCTGGCCTGAGGCGTAGTGCAAGGCAAAAGGATGGCTGTCCAGTCTTATTTGCTGCAGGTCATTATGCACTACCGCATCGACCCTGGCGCGTTCAAACAACTGCAGAATGGCTTGTGATCGCAGGGCAGGGTCAGCCGTATCGGTAAGCTTAAAGCCTATGATCCATACCTGTTGGTTCTTTGACCAGCCTCGCAGTTGATCCAATAATTTGGGATTGGGCTTGAGGTGCAGGCTGATTTCCTCATTCGAGCTCAACTTGGCATGACCCGCGGCAATGACGGTATCGCCCTGTTGTATGCGATCCACTGAGTAATCACTGACTGCGGCCGCGTGGATCACCGCATCGAAAGTCTGTCTGGAAAGCATTTCCTGCAGGCTGTTGTGCAAGTCAGTAAAGCTGACATAAGTGCGCTGCTCGCAGGGCAGGCTTGGCCGCTGGGCGCTTTCCGCACCTAGCCAGAGCACTTCGTGGCCAGCCCGGGTGAGGGCATCACACAAGCTGGCCGCGGTGCGCCCGCTGCTGAAATTGCCGATATAACGCACTGAGTCTATAGGCTCGCGCGTACCCCCGGCAGTAATCAGGATGTGCTTTCCACCAGTTTGAACGCCAGGAGATTGAACGTCATGAGATTGAACACCAGACTGCTGGTGCATGAAGTTATCGACTTGATCAAGTATGTCGTCCACCTCCAACATGCGACCGGAACCCTGCTCGCCACAAGCCAGCGCCCCATCAGCCGGTTGCAGGATATGCACACCCCAGGATTGCAGCTTCACCAGGTTGTCACGCGTGGCCGGGTACTGCCACATCTGCGTGTTCATGGCTGGCACGATAATCATGGGCATGCCGCGTCCCCAGGCTGCCTGCCACAGCGAGCTGACTGCATCATCAGCAATGCCGCTGGCGAGCTTGTTAATCAGGTTGGAAGTGGCCGGAGCAATCACCACAGTATCGGCCCATTGCGCCAGGCGGATATGATCCATCACCCGGCCGGACTCAAAGGCATCGCCCAGCACTGGGCGGCCGGAAAAACCTTCCAGCGTGGCATGACCAACAAATTTGGCCACCGAGCGGGTGCAAGCCACTTCCACTGCATGACCGGCTTTCACCCAGGCTGAAACCAGGCCGGTGGCCTTGGCGCAGGCGATGGAGCCGGACATCAATAACAGGATGTTTTTTTTCATCTCCGAGTTACTCTATCGAAACATTATCGATAAGCCGCACATCACCAAGGGTCACGGCTGCCAATCTTCTGCTTGCAAAGTCTGCAACATAATCTTCAACATAATCCACGATAAATCCTGCCTGCTCCAGCATGGCTGCAGCGCTTTTACTGTCCGCCGCCGTGCTGATGCAGCGATACAGTTCTGGCGCCAGTTGTCTGTGCTGTTTGCTTAACCGCGTATTGCGCGAAGACATGGCCAACCCATCATTTTCACGCACGATGGGGCAGCCAATGATTTCCACCGGTAGGTGAAATGCCGCAACCATGCCGCGCACCAGCAGTAACTGCTGGTAGTCCTTTTCACCGAAATAAGCCCGCTTGGGTGATACGAGGTTCAACAGCTTCATCACCACACTGAGCACACCATCAAAATGCCCCGGCCGGTGCGCGCCGCAAAATCGCTGGCTCAATTCACTTTCCGTTACTCGGCAGCGGAATGCGTCCGGGTACAGCTGCTCATAGCTGGGTATTAGCACAGCATCAACCCCGGCATCTTTGAGTAATGCAAGATCCTGTTCCGTGGTGCGCGGGTATTTGTTCAGATCATCGGCATTATTGAACTGCGTAGGATTGACGTAAATGCTGGCTACGGTAACGGGATTGTCCGCCAGGCTGTGTTGTATCAGCGACAAATGACCACGATGCAAGGCGCCCATGGTGGGGACAAAGCCGATCGGATAG
>Ga0163153_10001858_pt1 | contig 32371 bp, 21 predicted proteins | sample OliLakLV19MP6IB1_FD_148629 | JGI IMG/M metagenome (GOLD analysis project Ga0163153, IMG submission 148629) | Freshwater microbial mat bacterial communities from Lake Vanda, McMurdo Dry Valleys, Antarctica - Oligotrophic Lake LV.19.MP6.IB-1 | ecosystem: Environmental > Aquatic > Freshwater >... | reverse complement strand
CAAGGAAAACCTCGCCGCCAGCATCTTGTTCTTCATCATCAAGAAGTGCGGCGGGGAACTGGTGCCAGAACCTATATCAATACCTGTTTAGCAATCCCCAAAGCACCAGCTGCGGCGGGTGGGATAACACCCAGGCTTCAGGAGCACTTCAGCCGGTTGACCTGGCGAAGCTGCTGCGGCTGGTCTCCGACACAGCCGCAGTCCGGGGCAGCAACGGTGCGCCTATCGTTGGCTGACGACGGGCAGCGAGGTGCCGAATAAAGCTGGGGATGGAGAAAGGTAAATAGTGAAGCCAGCGGAAGCCGTTCGGTCGTCTTCCGTAGAAAAAAAAGCAGGCGCAGCTTGAAAGGGATAGCTGCGCCTGCCGGCACTGTACTCCGTGCCCCCACTGCCCCGTAACCACCCGGAGCAAATCTAAGTCGTTGGAACTGGTGCGGCGGCGGGCCAAATCATCCAGAGCGCCGGCGATTCGCCCACCCGCGTCCAGACAAACGCGGGCGCCATTACTGGCACCGCCACACCAATCCTCAGTCCAACGACCCCCTTTTAAATTTTACCCCGTCACACCCGTGAGCTGCGTGACGCAAATTCTATTCTGTTCCATCGCGCTTCCTGCGCTCCGGAAGTGCCCGGCTCGCGCTCGATTTTAGAAGCGAGGCAGGGCATGCAGCATCTGTTCGCAAGAACGATGCCGAGCTGAAACGCGGCGTGAAATCAGCGTGAGAAAAAATGAAAACGAACGCGGCAACGGTGCCTGAAATCCGTCCGGCAATCGCACGACATCGCTCTGGCTCGTGCCCGGAGTTGCGCTGCGTGGCACAAAAGACCCTGATTTCATTGGCTTGGTCATGACTTTCAGCAGGAAGCCCGGAGGCTTCCCAAGCGTCACTGCATCTGCGGCTGTTCCACGTCCAGCTTCTCGCTTTTCGCCGAAGCCTTTTTCAAACTGAACGGAAGCAAAGCGGCGGTGAGCGGTTTTCGTTGGATGGGAAGCGTGAAATTCGCGCTTAGTGTGTGAAGAAAACGCAGGGGGACTTGGCCGTTGGTTCTCATATCATTTGGGTTTGAATCATTACGGGCTGACATGGCTTTCTAATAGCAAACGCAAGGCCAGCTTCACTTGCCCATTGGCGTGGCGGGATCACTGCGAGTCTCAGCCACGCCGGCTACGGAGGGATGCGCATCAAAAGAAAATAAGATGCCCGTCAGCCAGGTTGTCTTTCTCCAGCCTCGTTGTGAAACCCCGGAATCTTGACGCATCCCATCATGCCTCCATGTCCGCGGCTCGTTAAGGCGTGGATGTGATCAGAAATGACTGTCGCGTTTCAGTTCGCCTTCTCACTCGCACTCTTGCTCTTGCTCTTACCGCCACTTCTGAGCACGCCGCTTGAGCCGGTCGGTCTTTTGACTTTTCGAGGGGCTTCCTCTAGCGTCCCTTCCGCAAATGAACGTCATCCGCTTCACTGAACCCGGCTTCACCGAAAAGCTCCGGACGCTGACCTCGGCCTCGAGCCTCTTCGATAAGACCATTGAGGAACGCACCCGCGCCATCATCGATGCCGTCTATACGCGCGGCGACTCCGCCCTGCTGGAATTCACCGAGCGGTTCGATGGCGCGAAGCTGACCACGGAACAGCTCGCCGTCAGCACGCCGGAGTTTCTCAACGCCTCCTTGCAGGCCGATGATGCACTCCGTGACGCCGTCGCTCTCGCCGCGAAGAACATCGAGCTGTTCAGCCGGAAATCTCTGCGTCGAAACTGGTCGGCGAAGAACGCGCAAGGCGCGACGGTCGGTGAGAAGTTCGATCCGTTTCAGCGCGTGGGCATCTATATCCCTGGCGGCACGGCTCCGTTGGTTTCCACCTGTCTGATGACCATCACGCTGGCGCGCGTCGCCGGCTGCCAGGAGATCGTCGTCTGCACTCCCTGCGGCGCGAATGGCCAGGTGAATCCCGGCCTGCTCTTCGCCGCGCGCAACGCCGGTGCCACGGAGGTCTATCGGGTCGGAGGTTCACAGGCGATTGCCGCGATGGCTTACGGCACGCCGACCATCCGGCACGTCCAAAAAGTCTTTGGTCCCGGCAACGCCTACGTGGTGGCCGCCAAGCGGCTGCTCTTCGGCCACGTCGCCATCGACCTGCTGCCGGGGCCGAGCGAAGTGCTCGTGCTCGCCGATGATTCCGCCAATCCCTGCTTCGTTGCCGCCGATCTGCTGGCGCAGGCGGAACACGGTTCCGGACACGAACGCGTCTGGCTGGTGACGACTTCCGCCAAACTGATCGGGGCCGTGCAGAAGGAAATCAAACGTCAGTTGCCCAAGCTCTCCCGTCGCGCATTCATCGAACGCGCCCTCCAGGCCAATGGCTCGCTTATCCTCGTGAAGTCGCTGGAGGTTGGCATTGCGCTCGTCAATCAGCTCGCGCCGGAACATTGCGAAGTGATGCTCAAGAAGCCGGAAGCGGCGGTGAAGCACATCACCACGGCTGGCGCGATTTTCCTCGGCTCCTATTCGCCGACCGTCCTGGGTGATTACGTCGCCGGTCCCAGCCACACGCTGCCGACGGGCGGCGCGGGCGCGTCGTTCGCCGGGCTGACGGTCGATCAGTTCCAACGCCGCACCAGCGTCGTCGAATACGACCGCGCGTCGTTGAAGAAGTCCCTGAAGGCCGTCGCAAAGTTCGCCGCGCTCGAAGGACTCGATGCCCACGGCCGCTCCGCCAGCATCCGCGTGGATTCCAAATGAAGACTTCCTCCTCTCCGCGCCGCGCCGTGAAGCCAGCTTCGATCATCCGGCCCCTCGTCCACACGCTGCACGCCTACGTTCCGGGCGAGCAGCCGAAGATCAAAGGTCTCATCAAGCTCAACACGAACGAGAATCCCTATCCGCCTTCGCCCAAGGTTCTCGCCGCAACGAAGGCGGCGGTGGACGGACGGCTCCGGCTTTATCCGAACCCCGCCGCGCAGGCGCTGCGCGAAAAGCTGGCGAAGCTCCATCGCTGTGCGCCGGAGAACGTCATCATCGGCAATGGCTCGGACGAATTGCTGGCGCTTGCCACGCGGACGTTCGTGGAGCCAGCAGCAGGACAGGCTTCCAGCCTGTCTCGTTCGCCTTCCGCGACCAGATTGCCAAGGACGCATCTGGTAAATGACGGAACAGGCAAGATGCCTGTCCTGCATTCAAGCCGCAGCACCATCCAGTATTTTACGCCCAGCTATTCTCTCTATCCCGTGCTGGCCGCCATCCACGGCGCGAGGACAAATGCCGTCCGCCTGACCAAGGACTTCGCGCTGCCGACGCTTGATGTCCTGCGCAAATCCAAGGCCTGGGATTTCAACGCCGCCCTGACGCTCGTCACCACTCCGAACGCGCCAAGCGGACGCGCCTTCACGACCGACGCACTCGACGCACTCTGTCGCGCCCATCGCGGCGTGGTCGTGCTGGATGAAGCCTACGTTGACTTCGCGGAGCAGAACGCGCTCGCTCTCGCGCTGAAGCATCCGCATGTCCTCATTGCGCGCACGTTCTCGAAGGCTTACTCGCTCTGCTTCCAGCGTGTCGGCTACTTCATCGGCCACCCGGAACTCATCGCCGCGCTGGACAAGCTGCGCGACAGCTACAACGTCAATGGCCTCGGCCAAGCGGCCGCGCTGGCCACGCTCGACGACCTTCCTTACTACCGCGAGAACTTCCGCCGCATCAAGGCGACGCGTGCGCGGTTGAGCGAATCGCTGGGCCAGCTTGGCTACAACGTGCTGCCGAGCCAGACGAACTTCATCCTGGCCCGTCCGCCGAAGTTCGCCGCGAAGGAATGGCTGGAGAAGCTGCGCGCCCGGAAGATTCTCGTGCGCTGGTTCTCCTATCCCGAAGTGAAGGACTACATCCGCATCACCATCGGCACCGACGCCGAAGCTGATGCCCTGCTCCGCGCGGCAAAAAAAATCCTCGCCTGATTGCTCAGGCGAGGACGAGAGTTTCGAGACGGGACGTTCCGCCTACTTCTTGGTGAAGGGCTTCAAGGCCGACTTCTGCACGGGAATCTTTTTGAACTTCTGCGTGAGCTTCGTGAGCGAATCCTCGACCGCCAGCCGTTCCAGGCTCGACGCGCCGACGAACCCGACGCAGTCCGTGTGCTGGTTGATGTAGGCCGCATCTTCCGGCGTCGCAATCGGCCCGCCGTGCGAGAGGAAGATGATGTCCTTCCGAACCTTCTTCGCGCCATCGATGATCGACTGCGTGCGCTTCACCGCGTCGTCCATCGTGCAGACCGCGCCTTGCACGCCGATGCTGCCGCCGACCGTCGTGCCGACATGGGCGATGATGGCGTCCGCGCCGGCCTGAGCCATCGACTTGGCTTCGTCAGCGGTCGCGACGTAAACGACAGTGAATAAATCCATCTTTCGGGCGAGGGCGACCATTTCAAATTCCTGCTTCACGCTCATGCCCGTCTCTTCGAGCACGCGGCGGAAAAGTCCGTCCACGATGGTGTGCGTCGGGAAGTTGTTCACGCCGCTGAAGCCCATGTCCTTCACCTGCTTCAGCCAGTGCCACATGCGCCGGCGCGGGTCGGTGGCGTGGACGCCGCAGATCACCGGAATCTCCTCCACGACCGGCAGCACCTCGTGTTCGCCGATCTCCATCGCGATGGCGTTGGCGTCGCCGTAGGCCATCAGGCCGCACGTCGATCCACGGCCCGCCATGCGGAAGCGGCCCGAGTTGTAGATGATGATGAGATCCGCGCCGCCTTTCTCGATGAACTTGGCGCTGATGCCGGTGCCGGCGCCGGCCGCGATGATGGGCTGGCCTTTCTTCAACTGCGCGCGCAGGCGATCAACGACTTCTTTGCGGGTGTAAGGATTTCCTTTTCCGGTCCAGGGATTGGGCATGGTTGGTAAAATGTTTGTTGGTTCAGCGCATCAAGACGTTCTTGATTTGGGCGTGATTTTTGGACGGACAAAGCCCGAAAAGCAACTGTCGAAAACAGACCGCAAGCCGTCCCCGGCTCGCAGCGGACGCGACGTTGAAGGGGCGTGGAACATTCGTGGATCATCGTGCAGCCTGCCCGCTGCGACCGGGGACCGGTCGCGTTCCGCTGCCGCGATGAAAAGACGCCTTGCGCCCAACTTTCCAGGCTTTGCTCTTAATCAGCGGCAAGTTAACGTCGATTCATTCTTAATCTCATGATCCTGGGGCCCGCCTCGCGATCCATCACCTTAAATCACATGAAGTACCGCCCTTGCCCGCTGGCCGTCATCGCCAGTCCTCTCTGCCTCCTGTTCGCTTTCATCGCCATCATCCTGCCGCTGCGCGCCGCCGAGGACGTCGTCATCTCCGAGTTCGCGGCCAGCAACTCCAACGGCCTGCGTGACGAGGACGGGGCGTACTCGGACTGGATCGAACTCTTCAATGCCGGGACCAACGCCGTGAATCTAGCCGGCTGGGGTTTGAGTGACAGCGCGGGAGATCGCTTCAAGTGGCAGCTTCCCGCCACGAACCTTTCGGCGGGCAGCTTTCTCGTGGTGTTCGCCTCGGGCAAAGATCGCCGCGTGGCTGGAGCGCCGTTGCACGCGAATTTCCAGTTGAGCGCGGGCGGTGAATTCCTGGCGCTGACCCGCCCAGACGGCTCCACCACCACGGAACTCACTCCTTACCCCGAACAATTCGCCAACATCAGCTACGGCGTTGGCCAGAATCTTCAGGTCACCCTGCTGGTCTCGAACGCCTCGCCCGCCCGCGTTTATCTCCCGACCAACGACGTCGGTCTCGCCTGGATTTCAAACAGCTTCTCCGACACGAGCTGGATCGCAGGGACGAACGGCGTCGGCTACCAGAACTACATCGCGGGCTTCGCGGTGCGAAACATCCGCGCGAACATCGGCGTGTGCGATCTCGCGACGACGGAGTCGGTCCTCGCCACGCCCTCGCAGCAGGCCGCCGTGTTCACCGCCAACGCCGCGAGCATCAATTATCTGAACACCGACAGCGGCGGAAACTTCGGCGGCGACCTCACCTTTCCCGGACTCACCATTGGCGTTAATCAGGACAACTTCGTCACCGAAGCCACGGGCATCATCACGATTCCGACGGCGGGAAGCTGGACGTTCGGCGTGAACAGCGACGACGGCTTCTCCTGTTCCATCGGCGTGAACACGTTCTCCCATCCTCAGCCGCGCGGCGCGAGCGACACGCTGGCGGCGTTCAATCTCGCGGCGGGCGATTACCCGGTGCGCCTCGTCTTTTACGAATGCGGCGGTGGTTCGTCGCTGGAGTTCTTCGCGGCGTCCGGAGTTCAAAGCGGGTTCAATGCGAGCTTCCGTCTCGTCGGCAACACCACCGGCGGCGGGCTTGCGGTGAAGTCCCTGCCCGGCACCGGCACGAGCGGGAATTTCCGTCCGCTCATCGCCACCGACGTGCAGACGAACATGCTGAACAGGACGCGCTCCGCCTACGTTCGGCTTCCTTTCAACGTCGCGAATCCTGCCGTGTTCAGCTCGCTCCGTTTGAAGATGAAGCATGACGACGGCTTCGTCGCCTACTTGAACGGCGTGGAGGTCGCGCGACGAAACGTGCCCGCGTCGGTGACCTGGAGTTCCTCGGCCAGTTCAAACCGCTCGAACCAACTGGCGCTGGCCTTCGAGGACATCGATCTGCCTGGAGCCAGTGGCCTGCTGCTCGCAGATGATAACGTGCTGGCGATTCATGGGCTGAACGACTCGACGACGAGCACCGAATTCCTGCAACTGGCCGAGCTGGGCGAGTATCGCGTCACGGGAATGACGAACCATTACTTCAGCACGCCATCGCCGGGCGCGGTCAATGGCAGCGGCTTCTTTGCGTTCGTCGAGAACCTGAAGTTCACGCCCGGCCGCGGCTGGTTCGACACGACGAACTTCACCGTCGCCATCACCAGCGCGACGCCCGGCATCACCATCCGCTACACCACGAACGGCTCCGCGCCGAGCACCACGAGCGGGCTGGTTTATACGAGCGCCGGGATTCCGGTCGGCGGCACGGCGCTGCTGCGCGCCATCGGTTATCGCAGCGGGTTTGAAGCGACGGAGGTTGAGACGCACTCCTATCTTTTCCTGAACCAGATTCAGGCGCAGAGCACGAACGCGAACTGGGCCGGCGGCAGTTCCGAGAACTACTCGCTGGACACGAACATCACGCGCAGCGCGCTCTACGGTCCGACCTTCAAGAGCGACCTGCTCAGCATTCCCACGTTGAGCATCGTGGCGGATCGCAACGACATCTTCGGGCCGAGCGGCTTCTGGTCGAACCCGCAGGCGGAAGGCGTGGCGTGGGAGCGCGCCTGTTCCCTCGAATACCTGCGGCCCGATGGTGAGGACGGGTTCCATCTCAATGCGGGCATCCGCATCCAAGGCGGCGCGAGCCGGAGCCTGGTGCCGAAGCACGGAATGCGCGTGCTCTTCAAAAACATATATGGCAACGGCAAGCTCAAGTATCCGCTCTACGCCGCTTCGCCGGTGCAGGAATTCGACACGCTCACGCTGCACGCGACCTTCAACGACCACTGGCTCTGGGGCGGCGCGGCGGCGCAGATGATTCGCGACCAATGGTGCCGCGACACGCAGAACGCGATGGGCGGCTTTGGCCCGCACGGCACCTACGCGCACGTTTACCTGAACGGCATCTACTGGGGCGTTTACAACATCGGCGAGAAGAGCGACGGCAGCTACGCGGCCAGCTATCTCGGCGGCGAGAAGGAGGAATACGATGCTTTCAACTCCGACGAGAACATCGACGGCGACACCGTGGCGTGGAACACGATGTTCAGCCTCGCCAATACCGGCATCACCAATGACGCGGCCTACACAAACATCAGCCAGTACCTGAACATCCCGAACTTCATCGATTACATGATGCTGAACTTCTACGCCGCGAACACGGACTGGCCCGGTCACAACTGGAACGCCGCGCGGCATCGCGTGCCGGGCGCGGGCTTTCACTTTTTCTCGTGGGATGCGGAGTGGACTTTCGGCATCGGGAACGACGTGAACACCGACCGCACAGGCTTGAGCGATGGTTCACCCGGCCGGCTTTACGCCGCGCTGCGCAGCCACCCGGAGTTCCGTCGCGAATTCGGCGATCACGCGCAGAAACATCTGCTGAACGGCGGCGTGCTGACGCCCGCCCTCGCCGATGCGCGCTGGATGAAACGTGCGACGGAGATCGACCGCGCCATCGTCAGCGAGTCCTCACGCTGGGGCGCAGGCAATACGCGGCAAACCTGGCTGACGGCGCAGTCGTCGGTGCGGTCGTGGTTCCCACAGCGCGCCTCCATCCTGTTGAACCAACTGCGCAACGCGGGGCTGTATCCGCAGATCAACGCGCCCGGCTTCTCACAGCTCGGCGGCCTGGTGACGCCGGGCTATTCGCTCGTGCTCACGAATCCAAATCCAGCCGGGACGATCTACTTCACGCTGGACGGGTCTGATCCTCGCCGCTGGGGTGGCGCGGTTTCGCCATCGGCGCAGGCTTACTCTGCGCCGCTCGGGCTGACCAACGCCGCCTTCATCCGCGCGCGCGTGCGCAATGGTGCGGACTGGAGCGCGCTGATCGAAGCGACGTTCTATGTGGTGCAGGACTTCTCCGATCTCAAGGTCACGGAGATCATGTATCGCCCGTCGCTGCTCGCCCCGTTCAGCAGCGACGACTTGGAATTCATCGAGCTGAAGAATGTGGGAACGAACACGCTCGACCTGAGCGGACTTCGATTCACGGCGGGCCTCACGTTCAACTTCACCAACGGCACGCGGCTCGCGCCCGGTGCGTTCTTCGTCCTGTCGCCCAACGTGTCCGCGTTCGCGCTCCGCTATCCGGGCATCCCGATGAACGGCCTCTGTTCCGGCCGGCTCGCGAACAACGGCGAGCAGCTCACGCTCGCGCCTGTGCTCGGCACAAACGTCTTCAGCTTCGCCTACAACAACGCCGCGCCCTGGCCGATCACGCCGGACGGTTACGGGTTCTCGCTCGTGCGCGCGAATCTCGCGGGAGATCCGGATGCGCCTTCGAGCTGGCGGCCCAGTGCGGCGCTCGGCGGTTCGCCGGGAGCGGATGATCCCATCTCCAGCATCGCGCGCATTGTCATCAACGAAATCCTGACGCACACCGACCCGCCGCAGATGGACGCCATCGAGCTCTTCAATCCAACGGCCAGCGCGGTGAACATCGGCGGCTGGTTCCTGAGCGACGACGCGGGGCAGCCGAAGAAGTTTCGCATCGGCAACGGCACGACCATTGCCACAGGCGGCTTCGTGGTGTTCACGGAAGCCCAGTTCAATCCCACGCCCGGCATTTCTCCGAGCTTCGCGCTCAGTTCACAGGGTGAACCGCTCTTCCTCTTCAGCGGGGACGCGGCCACGAACCTCACCGGCTACAGCCACAGCTTCGACTACGGTGCGGCGGCAAACGGCGTGAGTTTTGGACGCCATGTCATCAGCACGGGCGAAGAGCAATGGCCCGCGCTGACCGCGCTCACGCTGGGCGACGCGAACTCCGCGCCACGCGTTGGGCCGGTGATCATCAACGAGGTCATGTATCATCCCGCGCCCGGCTACGATGAGTTTGTCGAACTGCACAATTCCAGCGCCGCGCCGGTTGCTCTCTACGATCCGGCGTATCCGGCCAACGGCTGGAAGATGGGAGGATTGGGCTACTCGTTCTCGAACAACGTCACGTTGGGCGCAGGACAATTTTTGCTTCTTGTGAACATCGATCCGGCGGCGTTCCGTGCGAAGTACGGCGTGTCCGGCGCGGTTCAGGTTCTCGGTCCGTACGCCGGGAATCTTCAGGACAGCGGCGAGCGTCTGAAGCTGGAGCGGCCCGACGCGCCTGAACTGGACACGAACGGCAGCGCGACCGTTCCGTTCCTCGTCGTGGATGAAGTGCGTTACAACGACAAGCTGCCGTGGCCGCCGGGCGCGGACGGCGATGGTCCTTCGATCCAGCGCACGTCGCCCTTCGCCTACGGCAACGAGCCGACGAACTGGTTCGCCAGCGGCATCACGCCGGGAACGGCGAACGTCTTCAATCAAGCGCCGGTCGTCACGCTCACTGCGCCCAGCGACGGCGCGAGCTTCTCGGTTCCGGTGGACATGATGCTGACCGCGACGGCGTCCGACCCGGATGGTTCCGTGGTCCGCGTGGAGTTCTACAACGGCGATGTGCTGCTCGGCATCGCGACAAACGCGCCGTTCACCTTCACCTGGCTGAACGCGCCGGTCGGTGTTCACACGCTGGTCGCCAAGGCGCGCGACAACGGGCTCGCGGTGACGCCAAGCGCTGCAGCGACGGTGACGATCCTTCCACCGCCCATCGGCAACGGCATTGGGTTGCGCGGAGATTATTTCGACAACGCTGACTTCACCGGAACGCGCGTCCGCCGCATTGATTCCGTGGTCGATTTCGACTGGGGCAGCGGCCAGCCGGACGCGGCGATTGGCGCGGACACCTTCAGCGTGCGCTGGGTCGGCCAGGTGCAGCCGCGTTTCAGCGAGACGTTCACGTTCTACGTGGTGGGCGATGACGGCGTGCGGCTGTGGGTGAACAGCCAGTTGCTCGTGGATCGCTGGATTGATCAAGGCCCGACGGAATACTCCGGCTTCCTCCCGATGCAGGCGGGGAATCTCTACGACATCCGCTTCGAGTATTACGAGAACGGCGGCGGCGCGGCGGCGCGCTTGCTCTGGTCCTCGCCGACCGTGAACAAGGAAGTCATCCCGTCCGCGCAGCTCTACCCGCCCGTCTCGTCGAACCTGCCGCCCGTCGTCAGCCTGACCAGCCCGGCCACCGGCGCACTCTTTGTGGCGACTTCCACGGTGACCTTGTCGGCAGACGCCACTGATCCTGATGGCGCGATCTTCAAGGTCGAGTTCTTCAACGGCACGATGAAACTTGGTGAAGACACGGGCAGCCCGTTCACCTTTGCCTGGGCGAATGTTTCCGCCGGCAGCCACACGCTGCGCGCCATCGCGACGGATGACAGCGGCATCGTCCGCACCAGCGCGCCGGTGAGCATCACGGTCGTCTCCGGCTTCACCAGCAACCTCACGCTCGTCAGCACGGGTGCCGTGTGGCGTTACCGCGACACGGGTGAGAATCTTCAGAGCGCTTGGACGACGATCCCCTTCAACGACACGAGATGGAGCAGCGGCCCGGCGCAGTTGGGTTATGGCGATGGCGATGAGCGGACGCTCGTGGGCTTCGGTCCGAACGGCGGTGCGAAATTCATCACCACCTATTTCCGCCGCGCCTTTGTGGTCTCCGATCCCGCGTCGTTTAGTGCGTTGAATCTCCGGCTGCTGCGCGACGACGGCGCGGTGGTTTACCTGAACGGTTCCGAGATCCATCGGGACAACATGCCCGGCGGCGCGATTGATTATCTCACGCCTGCGTCCGGCGGTGCGGCGGACGAGAACGCCTTCTACTCCAACCCCGTCAATCCAGGTTACCTGGTTCCGGGCACGAACGTCATCGCGGTCGAGGTGCATCAGAACGCCGGCAGCAGCAGCGACCTCAGCTTTGATTTTGAACTGACCGGCGTGCAGAGCTTCATCGCGCCTTATGTGATCGTTCCGCCGACGAATCAGACGGCGGCGGCGGGAAGTTCGGTCTCGATGAACGTCGTTGCGGGTGGAACAGCGCCGCTCCGTTATCAATGGCATCGCAACGGCATCGCCCTGCCCGGTGCGACGAATGCCGGCCTGAGCTTTGCCAGCGTTCAAGTGGCGGATGCTGGAAATTACTCCGTTGTCCTCAGCAACACGGCCGGCTCCGTCACCAGCATCGTGGCGAGCCTGACAGTTTCTTCGGATGACACGGACGGCGACGGGATGCCGGACGTCTGGGAGGACGCGCATGGGCTGAAGAAATTCGTCAGCGATGCCGGGCTGGATGCGGACGGTGACGGGCTGACCAATCTTCAGGAGTTCATCGCCGGCACCGATCCTCAGGACGCGGCGAGCGCACTTCGCGTGAATGAGATTTCTTCGGCGACCGGAAGCCGCACTCTGACTTTCAACGCGGTTTCCAACCGAACGTATTCCGTGCTCTTCAAGGACGAGGTGAACGCACCAACGTGGTCGAAGCTCACGGATGCTCCGTCGCGAACGACGAACCGCGTCGAGCGCGTCACCGACAGCCAGCCGCTCAGCTCCCAGCGTTTCTATCGGCTCGTGACACCGGCGTTGCCGTGAGCGCGGGTGGCGGGAGTGCGGCTGTGTCCGGCGGACCAGCCGCAGCGCGTGGGACGACACCGTAACCCAGGAGTATTCCAGCGAGATGGCTCGATGGAACTGCTGCGGCTGGTCTTCGACACAGCCGCAGTCCGGGGCTGTGCGCTGATGCGTTCATCCCAGATCTTCGCGGTGAATGTTTCTGTTCCACAATCAGTCGGGTCTGTAGGCTCAACTGCAACTCCTAGATCGAATGTCCAAAACAGCACGACCCGTCATCCGCCTCCCGATTCTCCTGCTGGTCATGCTGTCGTTCAGCGTGGCCGTCGCGGATGGCGCGGAAACTCCAGATGCCGCGCCAGCGAAGGTCGCTCCCGCCAAACTGAAGTCGGACTGGTGGTCGTTCAAGCCCGCGACTCGGCCCGCGCTCCCGACCAGCGACGCGGCTCAAGGCGCTGGCTTGTCGAATCCCATCGATCTTTTCATTCGCGCCCGGCTCGCGGAGGTGAAGCTCAAGGCTTCGCCCGAGGCCGATGCGCCGACTTTGATCCGGCGTCTCACGTATGATTTGACCGGACTCCCGCCGTCGCCGGAAGAGGTGGACGCGTTCGTCTCCGCCTTTCGTCGGGATCGCGAAACGGCTTACGGCGCGCTCGTGGATCGTCTGCTGGCCTCGCCTCGTTACGGCGAACGCTGGGCTCGTCACTGGCTCGATGTCGTTCACTTCGGCGAGACGCATGGCTACGACAAGGACAAGCTCCGCCCCAACGCCTGGCCTTATCGCGATTACGTCATCCGCTCGTTGAACGCCGACAAGCCGTGGTCGCGCTTCGTGGAGGAACAGCTCGCGGGCGACGCGCTGCATCCCGACGATCCGGACGGCATCGTGGCGCTCGGCTTCATCGCGGGCGGCCCCTGGGATTTTGTGGGCCATGTCGAGCTGCCCATCACGAAAACGGACGGCCTGATCGCGCGTTACAATGATCGGGATGACATGGTAATGACGACGTTCTCTACGTTCCAAAGCCTCACCGTTCATTGCGCGCGCTGTCACGATCACAAGTTCGATCCCATCAGCCAGCACGAATATTACAGCCTGCAATCCGTCTTCGCCGGCGTGGATCGCGCGAACCGTCCTTACGATTCCGATTCGGACATTCACAAAGCTCGCCGAACATTGACGGCGCAGAAGAAGACGCTCGAAGCCCGGCTCGCGCAGTTAAAGGATGACCTTGGGAAAGTCACCAGCCCGGAGCTCACCGCGTTGGATGGGCAAGTGGATGAGCTGAAGGCGAAGCTCGGTCCGGGCGCCATCGAAGGTGCGGAGAAGAACAGTCCGGGCAACGGGTATCACTCGGGCGTCGAGTCGAAGCCGGACGCCACCAAATGGGTGCAGGTCGATCTGGGACGGGTCGTCCCGCTCGACGAGGTGCGTCTCGTGCCGGCGCGGCCCACGGATTTTGCGGACACGCCGGGCTTTGGCTTCCCGCTTCGGTTCAAGGTGGAGTCAGCCGATGACGCGGGCTTTGCCTCGGCCAAATTGTTGTCCAACCGGACCGCCGCGGATTTTCAAAACCCTGGCGACGTTCCGCTCTCGATTGTTCCGCCGCAAGCCAGCGCCCGTTACGTGCGCATCACGGCCACGCGCCTGTGGGAGCGGAGCAAGGATTTCATCTTCGCACTCGGCGAGCTCCAGGTTTTCTCCGGCGGCACGAACGTCGCTCGCGGCGGTTCTGTCACCGCACTGGACTCGATTGAGTCCGGGCGCTGGTCGAAGAAAAATCTCATCGACGGCTTCAGCAGCCGCGGCCGTTTGCAGGACGTGTCTTATGCGCCGGACGAACTGGCGCGCCGCCGGACGCTGGAGGCCGAACTGTCGCGCCGGACGCAGCAGCGGAAGGATCTGTTCGCATCGCTGATTCCCGTGGCATTGAAGAACGGACAGGCGCGGGCCGAAGCCGAGCTTGCCTCCACCGCGAAGAGCCTCGCGACGTTGCCAGAGCCGAAGATGGTCTATGCGGCGGCGAGCGACTTCAAGCCGGAAGGCAATTTCGTGCCGGCGAAAGGAATGAGGCCCGTCAATTTTCTCCCGCGTGGCGATGTGAAACGCCCGCAGGAACCGATGCTGCCCGGAGGACTTGCCTGCGTGCCGGGACCGGAGACGCGCTTCAATCTTTCGACGAACCACACGGAGTCCGAACGCCGCGCCGCGCTCGCCCGCTGGCTGACCGATTCGCGCAATCTCCAGACGCGGCGATCCATCGTGAACCGCGCCTGGCAGACTCATTTCGGCCGCGGCCTGGTGGACACGCCCAATGACTTCGGTCACATGGGCAGTCCGCCGAGCCATCCTGAGCTGCTGGACTGGCTGGCGTTCTGGTTTCAGGACAACGGCGAATCGCTCAAGAAGCTTCATCGCCTGATTGTGACCAGCGCCGCCTACCGGCAAAGTTCCATCGCGCGCTCCGCCGCCGGCGATAAGCTCGACGCCGACAACCATTATCTGTGGCGGATGAACCGGACGCGGCTCGACGCCGAATCCATCCGCGACGCGATGCTGCAGGTGAGCGGTCAACTGGACTTCACGATGGGCGGACCGAGTGATCGCCAGTTTTACTTCAAGGACGATCATTCGCCTGTGTACGACTACACGCGCTTCGATGTGGACGCGAAGGAAGGCCGGCGCCGGAGCATTTACCGCCATCTCGTCCGCAGCGTGACGGATCCGTTCATGGACTGCCTCGATGCGGCGGACCCATCTCAACTGGTCGCCCGCCGGAACACCACGCTCACGGCGCTCCAGGCGCTGGCCACCTTGAACAACCCGTTCGTCCTCCGCCAATGCGAGCACCTCGCCGGGCGCTTGCAGGCGGCGATGCCGGACGTGGCCGGGCAGATGACGCTGGCGTATCGCCTCGCCTACGGTCGCGCGCCAGCCGGTGGTGAATTGAAATCCATGACGGCGCATGCACAGAAGCACGGGCTGCCCTCCGCCTGCCGGGTGCTCTTCAACAGCTCGGAGTTCATGTTTGTGGATTGAGGAGTGGCGTCAGGCAGGAGGCCTGACGCCACAGCCGTGCTTCGACAGCCACGGTTCCCAGATTCGCCTGGATCGCCCCGAACTCAGGGCTTGCAAAGGGGCTCCCCTTGGCTACTTTCCACGCTCCGCCGTTCCCGGATGAACCGCACGGCTCCAGAGCAAAACGACTTATGGCTACAGCTAACGATCTTCGACGCGGCATGGCGATCAACTACAACGGCGACATCGCAGTCGTCCTCGACATGCAGCACCGCACGCCCGGCAATCTGCGCGCCTTCGTGCAGGCCTCCCTGCGCAGCCTCCGCACCGGCAAGACCTCCGACGTGCGCTTCAGCTCCACTGAGAAAATCGAAGTGGTGCCGATGATGACCAAGAAGATGGAGTACAGCTACAAGGACGGAGAAGACTACGTTTTCTCCGACCCCGAAACCTACGAGACGGTCACGCTCACCAACGAACTCGTCGGCGACGCCAAGAATTTCATGGTGGAGAACGGCCAGGTGACGATGACCTTTGTCGATGACAAGGCCGTCCAGATCGAGCTTCCCTCCAGCGTCATCCTTACCGTCACCGATGCGCCGGACGGCGTGCGCGGTGATTCGGCAAACAACGTGCAGAAGGCCATCATCGTTGAGACCGGCATCACCGTGCAGGCGCCGCTCTTCATCAAGACGGGCGAGAAGATCAAGATCGACACGCGCACCGGCAAATACATGGAACGCGCCTGAGCGAAGGTTTCCTGCTCCTTTAAAAGCCCGCCAAACCGGCGGGCTTTTTTATTGCACGCTCTTCGCAGCGGCGATGAAGGCGCGCACCTTGGCCGCGTCCTTCTTCCCCGGCGCAGATTCCACGCCGCTCGAAACGTCCAGGCCATAAGGCCGCACCTTGCGCACGGCCTCGGCGGCGTTCTCCGGCGTCAAGCCGCCCGCGAGAAAGACCGAATGATGTTTGCGTGCGGCGTCCGTCGCCAGATCCCAGTTGAACCGCGAGCCTGTGCCGCCAAGCTGACCGGCCACGTAGCTGTCCAGCAGCCAGGCTTCCGTGGAGAAATCTCCCGTTGGCTGGAGCGATTCAGCGTCGCGGACGCGAAACGCCTTGATGACTTTCAAGCCGAAGAGGCGACAAAACTCGGGCGTCTCCTCGCCGTGAAACTGCAACGTGTCGATGCCGCACTCGGCGATGGCACGGCGAACTTCCTCCTCGCCCGGGTTCACGAACACGCCGACCTTCGCGACGAGCGGCGGCAATTCTCTGAGGATCTCCGCTGCACTCGTGAAGCTGACGCAGCGCGGGCTGGGCGCGTAGAACATGAAGCCGAGCGCGTCCGCTCCGGCTTCGACGGCGACCAACGCATCCACCGTGCGGGTGATGCCGCAGATTTTGACTTTCACATTCATCAGGCGGCCAAACCATAGCCAGGCCGGCCGGGTGACACAAAGTTTTTGCAGCTCCTTGGTCGGCCGGAAGGACGAGCTCCGCGAGTCCCCATTTAAACAGGACCCTCTCATCTCTTAAACAGCCAAGGAGCGAGGGGGTTTTGAACTTATGGGCGTGCCGAGAACAAGAGGGACTCGCGGAGCTCGTCCTTCCAAAAGAGTCTCAGATGACTTCGTGAATCAGCGGCTGCGCAGCCGGCGGTTCATCCGCCAGCGCGAACGCCTCCTTTAACCGTATCGCCGCCGCATCGGCCGACGATGCGGTGGAAGCGTGAATGCGGCAAAGCACTTCGCCCGCCTTCCGGAACTCTCCCGGCTTGGCCATCTCATCCACGCCCACCTCAGGCTGAATGACCGTGTCCTTCGTCAGCCGGCCTCCGCCGAGATCGCGAATCACCTCGCCGATAATCTTGGCGTCGCACCACGTCACATGCCCGGTTCGGTCCGCCTTCAGCTCACGAACAATCGATGCCGTTGGTCCCGCCGCGAGCTTGCGCTGAAAGGCGTTGAGGTCGCCGTCTTGAGCGACGATCAGTTCATCCCACTTGCGGCGCGGCTCGCCTGAGGCCAGGCAATGCGCTGCCTGCTCGTGCGCCGCTGCGGGAGATTCAGCCCGCCCGGTTTGCTGGAGCAATTGCGCGGCGCACCCGAGGACCAGCTCGCGCAAATCGGCGGGACCACGACCTTCGAGGCACTCGATGGATTCGCGGACTTCGAGCCAGTTGCCCGCCGCACGGCCGAGCGGCGTGTTCATGTCCGTGAGCACGGCGCGCGTGTTCACGCCGCAAGCGCGCGCGAGCGTGACGATGGAGTGTGCAAGTTCGCGCGCCTGCTCCTTCGTCTGCATGAAGGCGGCCGCGCCGAACTTCACGTCCATGATCAGCGCGTCCAATCCTTCTGCGAGTTTCTTGGAAAGGATCGAGGCGGTGATGAGCGGGATGCCCGGCACGGTGCCCGTCACGTCACGCAGGGCGTAGAGCTTCTTGTCCGCCGGCACCATTGTTTCGGTTTGCCCTGCCATCGCGAGACCGAGCGCCTGCGTCTGCTTGATGATGCGCGCGGGCTCGAGTTGCGTCGTGAAGCCGGGGATGGATTCCAGCTTGTCGAGTGTGCCGCCGGTGATGCCAAGCCCGCGCCCGGAAATCATCGGCACGCGAAACCCCAGACATGCCAGCAACGGTGCGAGCGGCAGGGAAACCTTGTCGCCGACGCCACCGGTGGAATGCTTGTCCACCACGGGTCGCGGGTCGGCGGGAAATTTCAGCACCTCACCGGAATCGCGCATGGCCAGCGTGAGCGCGCGCGTCTCCTCGGCGGACATGCCACGAAAGAAGATGGCCATGAGCATTGCCGCCGCCTGGTAATCCGGGATGCGACCGACAGTGAAGTCGCGGACGAACCACGCGAGGGCGTCCTGGGTCAATGTTCCGCCGTCCCGCTTGGCTTCAATCAGCGCGAGGAAACTTGGCGCGACAATCTGAGAGGAGCTGGGCGGAACATTCTTCATACGCGGGGTGGATTCTACGGTGGAACATATCCGGCTCACAATCCCGGGCTAAGGCCGGGTCTTGGTTGAAAAGGCAGGGAAAGTTTACATCGGTCATCACCGGAACAATGCAGTAGAGACGAGAAGAATGCCGCAAGGCGGGCGCACTCCCAATGCCTTGTGCATTGTCCGGCTGGATGCCAGGATTCGCCGGCATGCTTGTTCATCGGATTCCTCATCCCCATTGCACCGCATAATTCATTCGTCTAGCGTGGCTGCATGTCGATCCGCCTGCGGTGCCTTGCACTGACGCTGATGCTTTGCCTCGGGTTCTCCGGTTGCACGCCGACCGCTGAAACCCAGTTGGACGAGCAGAGGAATCCCCATTACCTCGCCGGCAAGGAAAAGCTCGGTGCGCTCGACTACAAAGGCGCCGTCGAATCCTTTGAACGCGCGGTCGAGGACAATCCCCGTTCTGCGCTCGCTCATTTCGAACTCGGTGTCCTCTTTGAACAACGCGAAAACGACTACGCCGCCGCGCTCTATCACTACAACAAGGCGCTCAAGCTCCGGCCCAACGGCTATCCTTCCGAGAACATTCGCCAGCGCATTCCCGCCTGCAAACAGGAGCTCGTGAAGGCCGACTCGCTTGCCATCATCAATCCCAACGTGCTGCGTGAGACGGAAAATCTCCGGGCGCAAAACGCCACGTTGCGAAGCCAGATCGAGATGCTCCAGGCCCAGCTTGCCAGCCGGCCGAGCACGCCCATTTCCGGACCACCGATCACCAGTCATCGCGAGGCGGCGCCTCCCCAGGTTTACTCCACTGCGCCGACCCCGGCATTGGAACAGAGCGACGCTCCACGCGTCACGATCACCCGCCCGCCCGCAACAACCACCGGTCGTAAACGCACCCACACCGTGCGGGCCGGCGACACCGCCACCTCCATCGCGAGACAATATTCAGTCAAAGCCAATGCACTGCTCGCGGCCAATCCCGGACTCGACGCCCGGCGCATGCGCATCGGGCAGACGCTCACCGTTCCGGCCCCGTAGTTCATCATGCGCTTTCGCATCACCTTCCTGATCGTCACCGCGTTCTTCGTCACGATGAACGTCCTGCTGTGGCGCTCAGAGTACGGATCGCGGGGTCATCAAGGTTCGCCGCTTCCCTCTGAACTCGTCTGGGAAAAAGTCCTGACCTCACCCGACAACTCCTATCTCGAGATCCGCCATCGCGGCGTGAAGGTTGGACGCGCTCATTGGGCGGCGACGGTCGCTGAAGCTGCAGCGACGGGACAGCTCATGGACGACATGCCGCCGGAAGGCATGGTCAAGACACCCACAGGTTACCGGATTGATTTCGATGGCAGCATCTCGCTCGACGACCTGAGCCGGCTGCGCTTCACCTGCCAGCTTGAGCTCGACACCAACCACCACTGGCAGTCGTTCAGCATCAAGGTCATTCTTAAACCCTATTCCTGGGAAGTGCTCGCCGACGCTGCAACTCAGTCTCTGAAGTTTATCAACGACGACGGAGAGAGGCAGACTGGACGCACCTTTTCCGCCTCCGACCTGCACAATCCGCAGAAGCTCGCGCGCGAACTCGGCGGCGCCACCTTGCCGGTGACGCTTGCCGCCCTCGGCATCCCTCTGCAGTTACCGCCCGGCATGACCGATGGCGTGGGATTGAAATGGGAGGCAGCCAATGACCGGCTGAAAATCGGGCACAACCTTGTCCGGGTTTTCCGGCTCGAAGCCCGGTTGTTCGAGCGCTACAAGGCCGTCCTCTTCGTCAGCCCCGTGGGCGAACTGCTCCGGGTGGAACTGCCCGACGACATCATCCTGGCCAATGACGCCCTGCTAAACCTTTAGCCCCGCATGATCGAGCTTAAGAACATCGTGAAGCGTTTCGGCGACCTCGTCGCCGTCGATGACCTCAGCCTCACGGTCGGTCGCGGCGAGTTCTTCGCCGTCCTCGGGCCGAACGCCGCCGGCAAGACGACGACGATCAAGATCCTCACCGGCCTCATCAAGCCGACCTCCGGCACGGCGGTCGTCGCGGGTTACGATGTTCAGACACATCCGCTGGAAGTCCGGCGGCGCCTCGCCTACGTGCCGGATTTCCCCTTCCTCTACGACAAGCTCACGCCATGGGAATTCATCCGGTTCACCGGCCAGATGTTTCGCATGGAAGACGCCGTGCTGGAATCCAAAGCCCAGGCGCTGATTCACCGCTTCAATCTCGAAGCCTATCTCCGTAAACCCATCGAAGGCCTGTCCCACGGTACCCGCCAGCGTGTGGCCATCGTCTCCGCCCTGCTGCATGATCCGGAAGTGTTCGTCATCGATGAACCAATGGTCGGCCTCGATCCGCATCACGCCCGCGTGGTGAAGGACACGTTGAAGGAACGTTCTCTGCAAGGCATGACCGTCTTTCTCTCCACGCATCAGCTCAGCGTCGCGGAAGAGATGGCCGACCGCATTGGAATCATTCACCAGGGCAAGCTCGTGGCCGTGGGCAACCGCGAGGAACTCCGCCAGCAGAGCGGCGCTTCGGGTCCGTTGGAACAATCCTTTCTCGCACTGACCGCTCAGGAAGCGTACCTCAAGGAAGAGAAACCAGCGGGTCAGGTAAAGAGCTGAGTGGAAGAACGCATTCGCAGCCGAGCGCCGTTCTCCGAACCGGCGCGCTTGGACCGAAGTTCGCTTCGAGCCCAATTTCGAAGGAGAGATCCGCTAAACACGCCAAACAACGCGAAAGGCGGGCAGGATAAAGTCGCTTCCATCTGACGGATTCTGTTCATGAGGAACCCTTCCGGCTTGATTCTCTTGGCGTCCTTTCGCGTGCTTAGCGGATCTCTCCTTCGGAGTTCCGGTTCAAGCCGGTTTGGAAACCGGCGCACAGCCTTGCTCAAGGCTTCTTCTCGGCGCTGTCGTAAAGCCGGGACAGATTGATCAGCAAAACTTCGAGCTTCTGGTAATACTCGTCCTCCGGCAGCTTCGCCTTCATGTCCCGCAAGGCCGCAATGGCTTGCTCCAGCTCATTGCGCTGCGTGCGGACGGCGGAGGAAAGCTTCTGCTCAGCCTCGCTCTTCACGAGATGAAACTGATGCGCCCGAAACCCGTCGAGCGTCGCGCCGTCCTTCGCTGACTTCGACGCGCGCACGCCACGAAACCAATCCGGCGGCGTGCCCATGCCGTCGCCGGTGTCATCGAGCAGCGCGTGCTCCGTCGCGAGACGCCCTTCCACATCGTAGAATTCCTTCACATGGCGCGAGGCCATGAGGAACGCTTCGAGCAAAGACGTCTGCCCGTCCTTGTCGAGATCCGCCGAGAGATCGGCAATCGATGCGGAAAGGTATTGGCCGAAGCGGGCGAAGTTCACTTCGCTGCCGCTGCGCGTGGAAGTCATCACCACGCGGTTCGGCGCGCCCAGCCGCTGGAGAAACGGCGCGCTCGCGGACGCGGTGTTGATGATGGCCATCGGCCGGCGAAACGGCTGAAGCCAGCCGCTCAGTTCCGTCGCCGTGAAGTCATTGCTGCGCAGATTAAACTTCGCCTCCTTGCCATCGAACGTGCCGTGCCCGATCAGGACCAGCCAGAGTTCCGCGCCTTCCTTGGCTTCCAATGCGAGCTGCTGCTGCAATTGATCGCGGTCTCCAGCGGAATCGCCGGCAGCCAGTCCGATGACTTTGCAATCCGCTCCACCTTGCGTGGCCGCCTTTTCCCAACGCGTCACCCACTGCGCGAAACTGTGTCCGTAATCCTCCTCACCTGGCGCACCCACCACCACGATTACCGACGGGCGTTCCGCGACTGGCGCCGCCAAAGCCGTCACACCCGCGCTGTGAAAGCCCAGAAACAGAGAAAGGACAATAATGGGAAGCACGCTGCGGAGGCGCATGAACAGGAAGCCGACGTTGGCCGGTGTGAACATGAACGAACTATAGGGAGCGAAGCAGAAGTCGCAACGAGTGTTTGCTCAGGGCCAAGAAACTTTCAAAGACTTCTCAGTTTAATTCTGGCCCCAAAAGTCGTGGAACAATTTCCCCAACGTCATCCTCTCGGGCCGGCCCAAAAACCCCTTCTCCGAAAGCCGTGAAGGGCCGTAAAGTTCACTCTTTATGCGTGAAAATTTCACACATGCGGCTTTAACAGGTTAAAAATATCCGAAAACCCCAATGTTTCAGTGAAAATTTGACTGGCACCAGTGCTGCTAAACTTTTAATCGAGTTGACACTCGGAATCGACGTAAAGTAAAACACAACCGTTCCCAGAACGGATAAAGATACCAAATTATGAACCATACTCGCCTCACCAGAAAGAAAGCTTTCACGCTCATCGAACTACTGGTCGTGATCGCCATCATCGCCATTCTCGCAGGTCTTCTCCTGCCCGCCTTGGCCAAAGCCAAGGCCAAAGCCCAGCGCATTACTTGCGTCAGCAATTTGAAGCAGATCGGCCTGGCCTACCGCATGTGGTCGAATGACCACAACGAACGCTTTCCTTGGCAGGTGGATCATCCTTCGATCACTCCAAACAGTGATGGCACCCGCCGGGCTGTGGGTGCGATGCAGACCATCGATCATTTCCGCGCCATTTCCAACGAACTGAATACGCCCAAGGTGCTGGCTTGCGGCAGCGATCCGTCTCGCACCCGTGCAATTAACTTCGACCCAGGAGTCCCGGCATTGCAAGGCCCCTTGACTTCTTCCACCACCCAGATCAGCTACTTTGCCGGCTTGGACGCAGATGAAGTCCGCCCGCAGACCATCCTCGTAGGGGATCGCAATCTCCGTCAGGGTACCGGTGCCATCCAGGCGAGCAACGCAAGGTTGACCTTCACAACCAATCCGAATACCGATGCGAACTGGGATCCGACAATTCACCAGAACAGTGGCAATCTCGGTCTGGCTGACGGCAGCGCGACACAGGCCACCGTTCAGATGCTGACCAAACAGGTCACGGCACACATGAACTCGCTCGGCTCCAATACCTGCACATTCCAATACCCGTAATTCCGTCCAGTCAGGCAATAAAATTCACGGCAGTAGAAGGCATCCGAAAGGATGCCTCTTTTTTTTGGAATAACACGACGACGCTGTCGTCACACCCATGAAGTGCGGAAAATCGTTCGAGAAACAGCGGAATCTAATCGCATCAAAACTAAGAATTGACACAAATATTGTCTGCTCCCTAACATGCCGAAACAACAATCCAAACACCTATGAAAGCTATTCTAACAACCAGCCGCCGCGGCTTCACTCTCATTGAGCTGCTCGTGGTAATCGCCATCATTGCCATTCTTGCCGGATTGCTTCTACCTGCCTTGGGCAAAGCCAAGCAGAAGGCTTCCATGACCGCCTCCATGAGCAACCTGAAACAAGCTGGTCTTGCGGTAAATGTATGGGCCAACGACAACGAAAAATCGAGCACGCCGTGGCGTGTATTGGAGGCTGACGGCGGCACGCGCAATCATTCGAGTGGTCTGAATAACAATGCTTGGTTCCAGTTCGCGGTGATGTCCAATGAGCTGATCTCTCCAAAGATATTGGCTTGCCCCAGCGACAAGCAGGCTCGTCCGGCAGATGATTTTACGTTCAGCCCTACTGGCGGCTTGTTGAACGGCGCTTACCAAAATAATTCCATCAGCTACTTTCTGGGCATGGATGCTGGTGCGAGCCGCACGGGTGGAGAAATTCTACCCTTTGAACTGTCACAAGAGCACATTGTCTTCGGCGATCGTAATCTCCGGGCTCCTGGTGGTTTGGGCAGCGGCTGTTCATCTGGTGTCGCCCCCGTCGGTGCCATTGGCCGTCCTTTCGCCACCAGTTGGGCGAACAAGCCAAATTATGGCCACGGCGACAACGGCAACGCTGCGCTTCTTGATGGCAGCGTGCAAAAGACCACTCGCCGCGACATCAACCTGTTGCTCGAAAAGGGTGATGATAACGGCAGCATTCACATGCAATATCCTCGCCCTCCCGACGTGTAAGCCTCTTAAGACATAACGTCTTTTAAGCGCCCTCATAAGAGGGCGCTTTTTTGTTTTTAAGTACATTGGTAAGAACCAATGGGTGCAACCCGGGCATTGCTTCTGGAGCGCCGTTCTCCGAACCGGCCAGGAGCGAACATCGGTCGAACAAGCCGGTTCGGAGGCCGGCGGTCCGATCATGCCTTCCGAATCAGCGCGGTGTCCGGATGCGCCCGAACCAACAACGCGCCTCAATCAGGCTTGCTCCAGCCGTTTGCCAACCGGCATAGTCCGCCTCCTGAAATTGGCCTGCGGCTTTCCGGCCTTTTGCATCCAATGAAGCCGGACCGCATTTGAAACTGCATGCTGCAAGTGATTCGCAAATGGGGAGAATTCGTAAAATTCTCCCACACGATTTTCGCGCTCCCCTTCGCGCTGGCCTCCATGGCCATCGCCGCGCGTGAGAATCAAGGCTGGCCGGGACTGAAGATTTTTCTGCTCATCCTAACGGCGATGGTGTGCGCCCGCACCGCCGCCATGTCCTTCAATCGAATCGCTGATCGGAAATTCGACGCCGCCAATCCACGCACGGCCATGCGCCATCTGCCGGCCGGCCGGATCAGCCTCATGAGCGCATGGACGCTTTGGCTTTTGAGCGCGGCCGGGCTGATCGCGGCCAGTTGGTTTCTCAATCCGCTCTGCTTTTACCTCTCGCCAGTCGCACTGTTCTTAGTCTGCTTCTATTCGCTGACCAAGCGTTTCACAGACTTCACACATGTCTGGCTGGGCCTGGCGCTGGCGCTTGCCCCGCTTGGTGCGTGGCTGGCCGTGACAGGCGGATTTTACTTCTCGCCAATCCTCGGCAAAACCACGGCTCTTATTCCCATCCTGCTCGGCATCATCGTGGTTTTCTGGCTGATCGGCTTCGACATCATCTACGCGCTGCAAGACTACGAGTTCGATCGACGACAGAAGCTCCACTCCATCGTCGTTGCCTGGGGACCGCAAAACGCGCTGTCCGCAGCGTTCATCTCGCACATGTTCATGTGGGGATTGCTCGTTGTCTTCGGTTTGCTTTGCCGTTTCCGGGTGGCATACTTTTGCGGCCTGATTTTCATCCTCGGCTGTCTGGTGCTGGAACACTGGCTGGCGCGTCGGCGAAGCCTGAAGTGGATCAACACCGCCTTCTTCAAGCTCAACGCCCTCGTCAGCGTGGTCTTCGTCATCGTCACGCTCGCCGAGGTCGTGTTCCCGAATTTCAGGATGATGAAATGAACTTTTCTCTGCGACAAAGCGGCCTCCGCGACATTTACGACAAAGTCGTGGCCGGCGATCGCATCTCGGACGCCGACGCCCTCCGTCTCTTCGAGAGCAAGGATCTCAACGCCGTCGGGGCCATCGCCGATTTCGTCCGGCAGCGCAAGGTGGGCGAGCGCGCCAGCTACATCATCAACCGCTACGTCAACTACTCGAACTACTGCATCCTCTCCTGCCAGTTCTGCGCGTTTGCCCGCAAGAAGCGCGACGCGGATGGCTTCCAGCACAGCGTCGAGGAGATCGTGCAGAAGGCGCGCGAAGCCCTGAGCATCGGCATCACGGAGATGCACATCGTCGGCGGGCTGCATCCCTCCCTGCCCTTCAGCTATTACACCGACATGCTGCGCGGCTTGAAGCAGCTCGACGCCCGGCTCCAGCTCAAATGCTTTACCGCGATTGAGATTCTTCATCTCGCCTGGCTCGCGAAGAAGTCAGTGAAGGAAACGCTCTCTGAACTCAAGGCGGCGGGGCTCGATTCGCTGACGGGCGGCGGCGCGGAGATTTTCCGCAAGGAAGTCCGCTCCGCCATCGCCAAAGGCAAAGAGTCGGCGGAGGAATATCTCGACGTGCATCGCGCGTGGCATCAGATGGGCGGACGCAGCACCTGCACGATGCTTTACGGTCACGTCGAATCGCTGGCCGACCGCGTGGATCACCTGCGCCAGCTCCGCGCGTTGCAGGATGAAACGCGCGGCTTCACCGGTTTCATTCCGCTGGCGTATCAGCCGGAGAACAACCGCATCCCCGTGCAGACGCCGCCGACTGGATTTGATTCGCTGCGCACCATCGCCATCAGCCGCATCTATCTGGATAACTTCGATCACATCACGGCGTACTGGGTCGGTCTCGGCATGAAGCTCGCGCAGGTCGCCCTGAGCTACGGCGCGGACGACATTCACGGAACGATCATCGAGGAACACATCTTCCGCATGGCCGGATCGAAGGTTCCCCAGCTCCAGACCGAGAAGGACATGGTGAAGGCCATTCGCGAGGCCGGCCGCGTGCCAGTTCAGCGAAATACTTTTTATGAACCGGTGAAGGTCTGGGAGAATGCCGGTGCGCAGGACGAGACGGTCCAGTCGCAACCGTCCGCCACGCTGGAGAAGAATCTCGCGACCGCGTAAGGCAGCACAAAGGATTCCGTGCCCAAGCCATGAACCCCGATGACGAACCGATAAGACTGAGGATTCCCGGGATGGAATCCGCCGAGGATCTCGCCCGCCAGATGGAACGCGAGCGCGTGCTCAAAACGCGACAACAAGAGAACGACTTGGAGGAAATTCCGCTCGCACCGATGCGCGTCGGCTCGGTCCCGTATCTCAACGCCGTCCCGCTCACGCGCGGCATCGAGGATCAAATCGTGTTCGCGCCGCCATCCCGCCTCGCCGAACTGCTGCGCGAAGAGAAGCTGGATGCCGCGCTCGTCAGCGTCACGGCTGCGCTGTTTGAAGACCGCTACGACATCCTCGACAACATCGCCGTCGCGGCGTTGGGCGAAGTGCGCAGCGTTTTCCTCGCGCATAAGAAGCCGCTGGAAGAAACACATCACATCTTCTGCGACACCGCTTCGCTGACGAGCGTGAACCTGCTCAAGGTTTTGCTCGCCGAGCGCGGCCTCACGCCGGACTTCTCACCGCTGCCCAACTACGATGACGCGCCGCATCACGACGCCGTGCTTTTGATTGGCGATCCGGCCATCCGCTTCGCGCTCGCGCCGCACGAACATCAGCTCTGGGATTTGGGAACGGCGTGGGCGGAGATGACGAAGCTGCCCTTCGTCTTCGCGGTCTGGGCGCTTCGTCGCGGCGTTGACACCACGAACATCCGCCGCGCGCTGCGTGAGGCGAAGGCCTTCGGCCTGGAGACGCTGGATTACAGCATCCAGCACCGCTCGGAGTTCACGATGGAATTTCGCCGCGATTATCTGGGCTGGCACATCCACTATCACCTCGGTGCGGATGAGAAGCGCGGGCTCGCGAAGTTCGTCGAGCTGCTGCGCAAGCATGGCCTGGGACCGGTCCATGAACCGCAGTTCGTGAGCTGACGCGCCTCACGGCGGCAGCATGCGGTAGAAGGCCGCGCCGGGCGGGGCGTTGGTATCCTCGAACTGGAGGAAGGGCTGCAACGGAGTCAGTGTCGTGAGCGTCGTCCAGTCCGTGAGATTCGTGGAGCGTTGCAACTGGTAAGTCTGGTTCGTCAATCCATCGAAGCTGAAGGCGAATCCGTAGGGAGTCACCGACGTTTCCAGATACGGAAACCGCTTCGTCACGCGATAGATCGAACCCTGCCCCAAATCGCCGCCCACCGGCGTCGCGCCGTAAAATGTCCCGTCGGCACTTTGCCACAGTGCCGACGCAGACTTGCCGCCGTTCGCATCAGCATCGGAGAAATGATGGAGCACGGAGTAACGCAAACCGTCCTTGCCGATGCGGAAGATGACGCCGCGATCTCGGAAGCCGCCGTTGCTCGTCGTGCCGTAGAGTTCGCCGTCCAGCCCCTCGATGAGGCTCGAGATGGGATTCGCCCCGTCTTTCGTCCCGCCCTTGAAGCGGCGCAGCACCGTGAAATGCGCGCCATCTTTTTCCAGCCGGAAGGCCACGCCACGACCGGAAAGACCGCCATTGGTGGTCGTGCCGTAGAGCCGTCCATCGCTCGCTTCCAGCAGCGACGCCACGGGAATGGCGCCGTCACCACCGCTGAAACTGCGCAGCACCTGGAAGTCCGCGCCGTTCGTGTTCAGGCGAAACACCACGCCGTTCGTGCGCGGCGATGAACCGGCGGAGACGCAGTAGAGCATTCCGTCACTCGCCTGAATTGGAGCCGCGCCAGCAAAGCCGCCGTTCGTCCGGTTCAGTTGATAAACAACTTCAAAGCCCGTGCCGTCCTTGCCCAGCCGGTAGAGCGTGCCAAAACCGTTCGTGCCAGCGCCAGACGTGAAGCCGTAGAGAAAACCATCGACCCCTTCCACGGGCGCGCCAAACGGGCGAATGCCGTCGTTGGTGAATCGATTCGCCGGAGCCATGAACTGGTGAAGGATGGTGAACTGCGTTCCGTCCTTGCCCAGCTTGAAGACCAGGCCGGTGTTGAAAGTGGACCCATTGGTTTCCTCGCCGCTCGTCGTGCCGTAAAGAAAACCATCCTGACCCTCCATCAACCCGGACACCGGCCCCCGCCCTTGACCACCTTGGCCGGTGAAATTGTGCAGCACCGCGAAGCCGCCGCCGTCCTTCGACATGCGGAAGATGCTTCCCTGACCGTAATACCCGCCCGCATCAGTCGAGCCGTAGAGCGCGTTGTCGCTGCCCTCCATCACGCCGGTCCGTGCCGTGATGCCGTCGCCGCCACTGGCCGAGAAACTCCAGAGCACCGCGTAATCCGTTCCGTTCTCGCGCACGCTGAAAATCGTGCCGGCACCCGCGCCACCCCCGGAAAACGTCGCGCCGATCAAATGTCCGTCCGGCGTCCGCACCAGTCCGCAAAACGGATTCCGCCCATCGGCAAAGCTCTCGCCGAAACTTCGCAGCACTTCGTAGGCGCTGCCGTCCCGGTTGATCCGAAAGAGGATGCCGCCATCGGAAACGCCTCCTCCGGCCGCCGTGCCGTAGAGCCCGCCATCGCTCCCTTCGACCAGCGTCGCGAAGGGACGGAAGCCGTCCCAATCCGGCCCCCAGAAATCCCAGAGGATTGCAAAACGATCTCCGCGATTTGAAATCCGAAAGACCGTTCCGAAGCCGGAGACGCCGCCTTCCCTCGTGGTGCCGTAGAGATAGCCATCGCTTCCCTCCAGCAGGTTCGCCACTGGACTGGAGCCGTCGAATCCATCGAGATGATGAAGAACCGCGAAGCCGCTGCCATCCGTGTTCAGTCCGAACACCGTTCCTAAATCCGCGCTGCCACCCCGGCTCGCCGTGCCATAAATCCGTCCATCACGCGCCTCGATCAATCCGCACTGCGGGGCCGAGGCTTCCGCTGGATCAAGATGACGAAGAGTCGTGTAGTCGCTCCCGTCCGGGCGCAGACGAAAGATCGTTCCGCCGTTCGTGTTGCCACCGGCGAAGCACGTTCCATAAAGCCAGCCGTCGCGACCTTCCAACAGACTGCCGACAGCGTTGGCCCCATCATCCGGGGACACGCCAAATTGGTGCAGCAGCTCGAAGCTGGTTCCGTCCTTGGCGAGCCGGAACACCACGCCCTTGTCCGCCGCGCCGCCTTGAAACGTCGCACCGTAGAGCAGCCCGTTGGAACCTTCGATGACCTCCGCTGCCGGCGTGCTGCCGTTCGTTCCGTAGAAATTATGAATCACCAGGAACTCCGAACCATCGGCCTTCAGCCGGTAAATCGTCCCGCGATTCCCGCGTCCGCCCAGGCGCGCGGTGCCGTATAGATTTCCATCGCTCGCCAAGGTCAGCGCTGCCTCCGGACTTCTGCCGATCAGGTTCGTGAAGCCGAACGAATGCAGCATCTCATATTCGACCGCCGCCGCGTGACAGGCGTCTGGCCTGGCCGCGATCAGCAGCGCCAGGCCAACGAGGACGCAGCGCAACGCGGCGACGACGCAACGGCGGCCGAGGATGATTGCGGAGGAAGAGACAGGGTGAGATCGGGACATTCGCGTTCTCATGGCTTCGGTAAGTGGCCGCACCGTAACAAGGGCGTCCGTTCCGGGCAACAGATTGCGACGGGCAGGTTGTGATTGAGGCGCGATAAAAGCGGGTGAAAACATGAGGGTGAACGGTGCGGAAGAGTCTGGGTGGAACGGGCGCCCCGCCCGTTCTCGGCGGCAACTTGCCGCCGAGCTTCGGCACGAACGTGCTTGAACGGCTTGCTGGCTGGCTGGCGCACGCAGAGCGGCGGGCGGGTCGCCCGCCGCAACGGGCCGGTGGCCCGTTCCACCCGGACCATCAGGGAGCAGGTGGTTGCAGGGCGATTTTTAGAAGAAGTCGCGCCTTCCCTCATCGGCGCTCCGTCCGACTGCGAACTCTCACCCCTTCGCCAGCTCCTGCCAGAGGCACGCGCTCATCCGCATTCCGGCCGCATAACATGCGAGGTCGAACTTCTCGTTCGGCGAATGCGGATTGTCATCGGGCAACGACAGGCCGAGCAGCAGCGTGTCCGCGCCCAGATGCTTCTTGAAATCATTCACGATGGGAATCGAGCCGCCTTCGCGAATCAGGATCGGCTCGCGACCGAACGCCGACTTCAACGCCCGCATCGCCGCCTGCGCCTGCGTTCCCTTGGGTGAAACGAGGTAAGGCTCGCCGCCGTGGCCCGCCTGGATCTCCATCCGCACCGTCGGCGGACACAGCTTCTTAAGCTGCTTCATCACCGCGACGCGAATCTTGTCCGGCTTCTGGTTGGGCACGAGCCGGAACGTCAGCTTCGCCCGCGCCCAGGCCGGCACGATGGTCTTGCTGCCTTCGCCCTGGTAACCGCTGGTCAGGCCGTTGATCTCAATCGTCGGCCGCGCGCTGCGGCGTTCAGTGGCGGTGAATCCCTTTTCACCAAACAGTTCCGGCACGCCGAGGAACCTGCACATCTCGCGATCCTGATGCGGCAGCCGCGCGAGCTGCTTGCGCTCGTAGGCGGAGAGCGGCGTGACGTCCGCGTAGAATCCGGGAATGGCGATGCGCCCGTTCTTGTCGCGGAGCTGCGCGAGCAACTGGCACAGCGCCATCGCCGGATTATCCAGCGCGCCGCCGAAGATGCCGGAATGCAAATCACGCGACGGTCCGTGCAGAATGATCTCCACCGCGAGGATGCCGCGCAGCGCGTAGGTGAGCGCAGGCAGATCGATGCTCGGCAGTCCGTTGTCGGAAATGACGACCGTGTCGCAGCGCAGTTCCTTGACGTTCTTCTTGAGGAATCCACCGAGGCACTTGCTGCCCACCTCTTCTTCCCCTTCGATGACGAACGTCAGATCGCACGGGAGTTCGGTGCCAGTTTTGAGGTAAGCCTCTACCGCGTTCAAGTGCGCGAGATGCTGGCCCTTGTTGTCCGCCGAGCCGCGCGCGTAGAGGCGGCCTTTTTCGATGCGCGGCTCAAACGGCGGCGTCTTCCACAGCTCGAACGGCTCCGCCGGCTGCACGTCGTAGTGGCCATAGACGAGGAAGTGCGGACGCTTGGCGCCTTTGCGCCGGGGCGTCTTGGCGACCACGATGGGATTGCCTTCCGTCGCGCACAGCTTTGTTTCGAGGCCGATGTCGCGGCAGCGTTTCACCAGCCAGCCGGCGCAGGCTTCGAGGTCTTTCTTGTGCTTGGACTGCGCGGAGACGCTGGGGAAGCGGAGGTAATCGCACAGTTCGTCAATGAACCGCGCTTCGTTCTTCTTCAGGTAATCGAGAACAAGTTGCACGCGCAGGTTCTAGCAGGCGTGCCAACCGGACGCAAATGAAGTAGCTGTAAACGGAGGGATTGGGAGGCATCTCGAAGCACCGGTAACATCCGACTGATACCTGCGCCGACTCAGACGGTCAGTGCCATGCGTGTTTCGTTAGACGGCAGCGTTCCGAAGTCTCTCGAACAATGCATCAACGATGTCGAGCTTCATAGCTATCGGATCCATCTCTATGCCCAGAAGCGTCTGGCAATTGGGGCACGAATATGTGAGTCCGTGATATTGCCTGGTCTCGATTGGAATGGTGATGTCCGCGTAACCACCAGTAACTGTCTTTAGAAGGCTGCTACACTTTGGGCATTTGGCGTTGCTTGGTATGTTCATGTTTCGTGAGCGTGGTTCGTTCACTTGGATTCCTCCACCGCCTTGCGTCTGAGTCGCTCATACTCCTCTGCGGTAATTAGTGCCTGAAAGAAAACTCACGCCGCCGCAGTGGCATGGGCGACGACAGCGATCCTGGGGTGCGAATGTTTGAACTTTCTTTGAACGTTTTGGGGCTTTCCACGATCCGATCTTCAAACATTCA
>Ga0163153_10001857_pt1 | contig 32375 bp, 29 predicted proteins | sample OliLakLV19MP6IB1_FD_148629 | JGI IMG/M metagenome (GOLD analysis project Ga0163153, IMG submission 148629) | Freshwater microbial mat bacterial communities from Lake Vanda, McMurdo Dry Valleys, Antarctica - Oligotrophic Lake LV.19.MP6.IB-1 | ecosystem: Environmental > Aquatic > Freshwater >... | reverse complement strand
TTCGAAGTCGTCTGTGTCACAGCTCAAGGAGGCATTTCCTGTGAGTGGAGTATCGCGCGCGATCGACCGGGTTGGGGTGACCTTCGACGACGAGACGCTCGTCGCGAACGCGGGCCTGTTGTTGCCGGCGACGCTCATGACGCGACTCGGTCTCGAAGCGCTCGTTGACGCGACGGTCCGCCTCGTCGGTCGGGTGGGCGGTGCTCGGCCGGGCCGCAAGATCTGTTCGTTGGTCGCGACGATCCTCGCCGGCGGTTCGCATATCGATCATGCCGACATGCTGCGCGCGGGAGCGACCGAACGCGTGTTGCCGTTCCGCGTGATGGCACCATCGACGTTGGGGACGTTCCTGCGCGCGTTCACGTTCGGTCATGTCCGCCAACTCGACAAGGTGATCGCCGAGACACTCGGGCGTGCGTGGCGGGCCGGTGCCGGTCCCGGCGCGGAGGGGCTCGTGATCGATATCGACTCTACGATCTGTGAGGTGCACGGCAAACAGAAACAGGGTGCCGGTTACGGCTACACGAAAGTGTTGGGGTATCACCCGATCCTCGCGACGCGCGCCGAGACCGGCGAGGTGTTGCATGCCCGGATGCGGAAGGGTCAAGCGAACACTTCGCGCGGCGCACGACGGTTCATCGAGGAGCTCATCGCCCGCGTCCGGCGCGCCGGAGCTTCGGGCGAGCTCGTCGTGCGGGTCGATTCGGGGTTCTGGTCCAACGACACGATCGCGGCGCTGGGAAGGCTCGGGGTTCGTTACACGATGGCGGTCCGCACCGGAAACACTGCCATTGCCAGCGCGATCGCGACGATCGACGAGAACACCTGGACGCCGATCGTCTATCCGCCCGGCGGTGAAGCCGAAGTCGCCGAATGTGAATACAAGGGCCGGCGGCTCGTGGTGCGCCGCACGCGCCTCACCGACACGACCCAAGCGCAACTGTGGCCCGACTGGCGTCACCACGCCTTCCTGACCGACCTCGACGACAACATCCTCACGATCGACGAGTTCCACCGCCAACACGCCGTCGTCGAACTCGCGATCCGCGACCTCAAAGAAGGAGCCGGGCTCGAACACATCCCCTCCGGCAAGTTCGCAGCGAACGCCGCGTGGCTCGCGTGCGCGGTCATCGCGCACAACCTCATCCGTTGGAGCGCGACCCTCGGCGACGTCCACCCCGACGATCAACTCACTGTCGCGCGCACCATCCGCACCCGACTCATCGCGCTCCCCGGCAGGCTCGTCAACCGAAGCGGCAAACCCACACTTCGACTCCCGACCCGATGGCCCTGGGCCGACGCGTTCCTCACCGCGCTCGAACACCTACGCGCGATCCCCCTGCTCGCCTGACCGCGCCGCGACCCCACGAGAACCGGCAACTCGTGACCCAACACGCCCCGACGCGCACAACAACACGCTTCGCGCCGCCGCACCGGCACGATCCGCCGATCGCGCCGCACTCAAATCACGCCGCAATCCGAACCACCCGCCACGCGACCCGCAGCCGGGCGACCCCGGTCACCGATCGGTGGATCGAGGATTAGGCGCTGTCGATCAGCTTTTCGCGGATCGCGTACATCGCCGCTTCCATGCGCGAGCGCAGCTGGAGCTTCTCCAAGATGTTGCGCACATGGTTCTTGACCGTGTTCTCGGCGATGACGAGTTCGGCCGCGATTTCCTTGTTCGACATGCCGCGCGCGACGAGGCGCAACACTTCGAGCTCGCGGTCGGTGAGGCGGGGGGCGCCGCCGTGTTGGTCTTCGACCCGGCGCGAGAGCACGTTGAACTCGACCAGCAGCTTTGATGCCATCGACGGTGAAACGAGGCTGTGCCCGCGGTGGACGGCGCGCACCGCGGCCGCGACCTCTTCGATCGATACCTCCTTCAGCAGGTACCCGGTCGCTCCGGCGCGTACTGCCGCGAACAAGTCGTCTTCGTCTTCGGAGACGGTCAGCATGACGATGCGGACGCCGGGATGCGAGGCCCGAATGCGGCGGGCCGCCTCGATACCGGACATGGCGGGCATGCGCACGTCCATCAGCACCACATCGGGTGCGAGCTCCTCGGCCCGTTCGACAGCTTCGGCACCATCGGTCGCCTCACCGACGATATCGATGTCGTCTTCGGCGACGAGGACGAGTTCCAGGCCACGCCGAAACAGCGCGTGATCGTCTGCGATCAGCACGCGTATGCGTTCGTCGTTTCGTTCTTCGCCGTTTGCCACAGTGTTTCCGACCCGCGCTCTTGGTTCAGCCCGACGCTTCGATCATCCCTAACTGCCCGTCGCGCCGGCGGTACATCACCGCGGCGCGACCGGAATTCGACATCGTGAACAGGAAAAAGTCGTGTCCAAGCAGTTCCATCTGTAGCGCGGCCTCCTCGGGATCCATGGGTTTGACCGCGATCTGCTTGACCTTGACGATCTGTTCCTCGGCGTCGGATTCTTCGTCGGCGTTCGGATCTATCACCGAGACGCCGCCGGCGCGAGCCCCCTTCGCCCCACCCCGACGCCTCACGCGTCGTTCGTGGAGCCGGCGCATTTGCTGTTCGACTTTCTCCAGCGCAATGTCGAGTGCCGCATAGTGATCCGCTGCGGTTGCGTGACCCTTCACGAGATGCTTGTTGACGTGGACGAGGATCTCGCACTCGTGCGAGTCCGCGGCCTTCCGCGTCGCGTGTACGGCGTAGTCCACGTCGACGCGACGAACGTCTTTTGCATATTTCTCTACGCGCTCGACTTTCTCGAGCGTGTGGGTCCGCAGTGCCGGCGGTACCTCAACGTGCTTTCCGAACACGACGATGTCCACTGTCACCGCGCGTTTTCTTCGCTTTGCCGCATCCGCCCGAGTATACGCAGCACGTGATCGAACGGCGTCTACTCGTGAGGAGCTGTACGGGCGACACTGGCAAAGCCCACGGAGTCGGCGCCCGCGCATCGCAATGCTCGTGCGGCCGCCATCGCCGAACCACCAGTCGTTGCCACGTCGTCGACAACCAACACTGAATATGGTCCAAGCGCGTACTCGCAACGCAGCTTCGGTCCCGCGCGACGCTCACGCGCGGTGCGCCCCGTTTGCGGCAGTCCGGCAGAACGGACGAGCAGACGGCGAACGGGCAGGTCACATCGTCGCCCGAGGTGACGCGCGATCAATTCCGCGTGGTCAACACCGCGAGCGCGCCGACGAATCGTGCTCGCCGGAACCCATGTCACGACGTCGACATCGTGTGGACAAAGGTCGGCGAGACGGCGCGCGAGCCATGACAAAACGGCTCGTTGGTCCCGGTATTTTGCCCGCACGATCGCTTCCCGAATCGGACCTTCGTACGCGAACGCAGCGACCCACCAGTCGACTCCGGGGGGCGGGGCGGCGCTCGGCGCGGGTCGCAGATCGGCCCGGCACCGGCCGCACAGCGGGCCATCCAGCGATTGGCAGGCCACGCAGGGCGTAGGCAGCAGCAGGCCGAGCAGATCGTCGACCGCCTTCGAAACGAGCGCGGGAACCACACGCCGCAGGCTACGAACGGGGTGAGACATCGACGCCGGCGCGCCGCACGTGGGACGGCAGTGAACGCCGGTACGGCGGCCGCGCGATACCCACTTCGGTGATGATGCCGGTCACGAGCCGCGCGGGAGTGACGTCGAACGCGGGGTTGAAGACGGCGACCGACTCCAACGCGACAGCCGTTCCGCGCACGGTGCGGACCTCGTCACCATCGCGCTCTTCGATGCGAATGTCGTCACCCGAACGGGTCAAGACATCGATCGTGGAGGTCGGCGCCGCGACATAGAACGGCACATCGTGATGGCGGGCGAGCACCGCGAGCCCGTAGGTACCGATCTTGTTGGCGACGTCACCGTTCGCCGCGACCCGATCGGCACCGACGATCACGACGTCGACTTCACCGCGTGCCATCAACGACGCTGCGGTCGCGTCGGCGATCAACGTCGCGGGGATACCAAGCTGAGCCAACTCCCACGCCGTGAGACGCGCGCCTTGCAACACCGGCCGCGTCTCGTCGACCCACACGCGCACCCGCTTCCCCGACTCCACCGCGCTGCGCACGACCCCGATCGCCGTGCCGTACCCGACACACGCGAGCGCCCCCGCATTGCAGTGGGTGAGCACCGCCGCGTCGTCGGGGACGACGACAGCCCCGTGCGCGCCGAGCCGCTGGTTGCACTCGACGTCGTCGTCGGCGAGCCGCACCGCTTCCGCGAGTGCGCCGTCGGCGCCACCTGCCTCGAATGCGACCAACGCCCGATCGACACCGACCGCCAGGTTGACGGCGGTGGGCCGGGTGGCCGCAAGCCGCGCCGCCGCCGCCCGCACCTGCGGACGCGTCCGCATCGTCGCGGCCGCGAGCGCGACCCCGTACGCCCCGGCCGCCCCGAGCGCCGGTGCACCGCGTATCGCGAGCGACGTGATCGCGTCGCACACCGCGTCGACCGTCGCACAGTCGAGAAACCGGAGCCGGTCCGGCAGTGCCCGCTGGTCGAGCATCCGTACGCGCCCATTCCGCCACTCGATAGTCCGCGGAATCGGATCGGGAGGGGACGCCATGAAGGATGCGTCGATAGCCCACACTGGAGGGGGGCTATCGACGCATGCCCTTTCGTTAGTACCGGTAGCGGTCGGGCTTGAAGGGCCCGTCCGCGGGGACGCCGAGGTACGACGCCTGCGCGTCGGTGAGCACGGTGAGCTTCACACCGAGCTTGTCGAGGTGCAGGCGCGCGACCTTCTCGTCGAGGTGCTTGGGCAACACGTGCACCTTGCGCTCGTAGAAGTCTTCGTGCGTGAACAGCTCGATCTGCGCGATCACCTGGTTGGTGAAACTGTTCGACATCACGAAGCTCGGGTGACCGGTCGCGCAACCCAGGTTGAGGAGTCGACCCTCGGCGAGCACGATCACCGCGTGGCCGTCGGGGAAGATCCACTCGTCGACTTGCGGCTTGATGTTGTTGCGCTTGATGCCCTTGAACTTGGTGAGGCCGGCCATGTCGATCTCGGTGTCGAAGTGACCGATGTTGCCGACGATCGCTTCGTCCTTCATCTGCGCCATGTGGTCGACCGTGATGACGTTCATGTTGCCGGTCGTCGTGATGAAGATGTCGGCTTCGGAGACCACGTCGTCGAGCGTCGTGACCTGGTAGCCCTCCATCGCCGCCTGCAACGCGCAGATCGGGTCGATCTCGGTGATCACGACACGCGCACCCTGACCGCGGAGCGACTGCGCGCAACCCTTGCCGACGTCGCCGTAGCCGCAGACGACGGCGATCTTGCCCGCGATCATGACGTCGGTCGCACGGTTGATGCCGTCGATGAGTGAGTGCCGGCAGCCGTAGAGATTGTCGAACTTCGACTTGGTCACCGAGTCGTTGACGTTGATGGCCGGGAACAGCAGCGTGCCCGCGGTTTCCATCTGGTACAGCCGGTGCACGCCGGTTGTCGTCTCTTCGGTGACACCCTTGATGCCCGACGAAATCTCGGTCCACAACGCGGGCTCGTCGGCCAGCGTGCGGTTCAGCAGCGTGAGCACGACCGCGAACTCTTCGTTGTCGGCAGTCGCCGGCGCGGGGGCTTTGCCCGCCTTCTCGAACTCGACGCCCTTGTGCACGAGCAGCGTCACGTCGCCACCGTCGTCGAGGATCATGTTCGGGCCGCGGCCTCCACCCCCGTCGGCGTCGGGCCAGCGCACCGCTTGCTCGGTGCACCACCAGTACTCCTCGAGCGTCTCACCCTTCCACGCGAACACGGGCACACCCGCCGCCGCGATGGCCGCGGCCGCGTGGTCCTGTGTCGAGAAGATGTTGCAGCTCGCCCAACGCACTTCGGCGCCGAGCACGACGAGTGTCTCGATGAGCACGGCCGTCTGGATCGTCATGTGCAACGAGCCGGTGATGCGAGCGCCGGCGAGCACCTGGCCCGGGCCGTACTCCTCGCGGCAGGCCATGAGGCCCGGCATCTCTTTTTCGGCCAGCGCGATTTCCTTGCGCCCGAACTCGGCGAGAGAAATGTCGGCGACCTTGTAGTCGGTGAATTCGGCCATGGGGACTCCTTCGTCTTCGTGGCACGCAGGAGGCGCGCGACGGAACCGTTGGAGCCGGCCCGGATCACCGGATGACAGCCTGACGGCCCGACTGGGGCTTGATGGTAGCGCGAAGACCGTGTCTCATTGCAGGCATGAAGATTGCCGCCGTACAAGCCGCCCCGGTCTTTTGCGACCGGGAGGCCACCGTCGAGAAAGTCGGGACACTCACCAAGGAAGCGGCGGCCAACGGCGCCGAACTCGTGGTGTTTCCCGAGGCGTTCGTGCCGACCTATCCCGATTGGGTGTGGCGTACCACGCCGTGGGCCGACGGCGACTGGTACGCCCGGTGGGCCGACCAGTGTGTCGACGTGCCCGGCCCTGCGTGCGACGCGCTCGGCGCGGCCGCGGCCGAGCACGGCGTGTACCTCGCGATCGGTGTGAACGAACGCGCCGGCGGGACGATCTACAACACGCTGCTGTACTTCGGTCCCGACGGCGCGCTGCTGGCGAAACACCGCAAGCTCATGCCGACCGGCGGCGAGCGCCTGGCGTGGGGCCAGGGCGACGGCTCGACCCTCGCCGTGATCGACACACCGTTCGGGCGCGTTGGCGGCCTCATCTGCTGGGAAAACTACATGCCGCTCGCGCGCGCGGCGATGTACGAGCAGGGCATCGACATCTGGCTCGCGCCGACGTGGGACAACTCCGACGTGTGGGTCGCGTCGATGCGCCACATCGCCAAGGAAGGACGCTGCTACGTCGTCGGCGTCAACTCGTGCCTGCGGGCGACCGACGTGCCGGAATCGATTCCGGGTCGCGACGAGATCTACGGCGACGCCGACGACTGGATGTCACGCGGCAATACCGTGATCGTCGACCCCGACGGAACGATCCTCGCCGGTCCGATCACCGAACAAGAAGGCATCCTCTACGCCGACGCGGACCGCGAAACGATCACCCGCAGCCGCCGCCAGTTCGACGTGACCGGCCACTACGCCCGCCCCGACGTCTTCCGCCTCGACGTCCGAACGGACTGAAACTTGTGGCTACGCCGACGCCCAGAACTCGGTGAGATGGCCCGCCGCTTCCTCGGCGCGCGTTACCGGCCACCAGTGCCCGGTGCCGTCGAACATCACGAGCTGCGCGCCGGTGCGCTGCGCGAGTCGTTCGCCGAAGTTCGACGTGACGAAGGGGTCGTCGCGCCCCCAAAGCACGAGGCCGGGCCGTTCCATCTTGTCGACGGCTGGGCCCCACTCCTGACCGACGTTCACGGCCGAGCGGTACAGCTTGAGGATGCAGTCCTTCATCGTGGCGTCGACGAACTCGGACACGGCGTTCGCCCGGTCCTCGCCCATCTCCGGTGCCAGCGCAACTGCCATCGCCTCCGGTGTCACCGCCGCCATCACCTGTTCGCCGACGTCCGGCGTCTGCCACATCGTCGCCATCTCGTGCCACACGTACGCGGGGTCGACCGTCGCCGCGCCCGCGGCCCACGTTCGAATGAGGTCGGGACGCGTCGACGCGACTCGCTGCACGAGCAACGAGCCCCAGTCGTGCCCCACGAGGTCGACGGGCTCGCCAACTGCTTCGATCTGCGCCGCGAGCCAGTCGACGTACGCCTCTTTCGTGGCGTCGAACCCGTTCGGTACACCCGTGCCGAACCCGGGCAATTGCGGGAGCACGATGTCGTCGCGGTCGAGGTAGTCGATCAGCGGGCTCCACAGCGCGGGCGTGTCGGGGACTCCGTGGACGAAGACGGCAGGCACGCCGCGAAGCTACAACGTCGCTACACGAGGGACTGATGCACGCGCAGCATGGCCGCGACCGACTGGTCGACGTCGGTCTCGGTCGTCGTCCAGTTCGACACCGAGATACGCATCGCAGCCCTCCCCTGCCACACCGTGCCGCCCGCCCAACACGTGCCGTCGGCCTGGACGCCGTCGATGACCGCGCGCGTGCGGTCGTCGGAGTCGTCGAAACGAACAAGGACTTGGTTGAGCACGACGTCGTTCAAGATTTCGACACCCGGCTCGGACCCGAGCGCGGCCGCGAACCGGCGGGCGTGGGCGCAGCAACCGGAGACGACGCGCGCGATGCCGTCGCGCCCGAGCGCGCGAATCGCCGCGTAGACCGGGACACCGCGCCCGCGGCGCGAGAATTCCGGGGCCCAGTCGAGCCCGTCGCGTGGCGCGCCCGCGCCGCCCTGCACCAGATACGCGGCCTCGACACCGAGCGCGGCGCGGTGGTCGGCCGGGTGGCGACAGACGACGACGCCGCAGTCGTAGGGGACGTTGAGCCACTTGTGCGCGTCGACCGACCACGAGTCGGCCCGCGCCGCGCCCGCAACCTGCGCGGTCAGGTCGTCGGTCGCCGCGGCCCACAGGCCGAACGCGCCGTCGACGTGGACCCACGCCCCGATCTCGGCCGCGAGGTCGCAGATCTCCCCGAACGGATCGGCGGCACCGGTGTTCACGTTGCCCGCCTGCGCACAGATGATCGTGGGCCCGGGTTCACCGGCGGCGAGCACGCCCGCAAGTTCGCCGGTGGCCATGCGCCCCTGCCCGTCGACGGGAACGACCTCGACCGTCCCCGCGCCGATGCCGAGGTACCGCAGCGCGACGTCGATGGTCGCGTGGCGTTCGGCGCCGACGATCACGCGCAGGCGCGGCGCACCCTGTAATCCGTCGGCCTCGACATCCCAGCCCGTGTCGGCCAGCACGCGGTGCCGGGCCGCGGCCAGACCGCTGAAGCTCGCCATCGTCGCGCCCGTCGCGAATCCGACCGACGACTCGGGCGGCAGCCCCAGGAGCTCCACCATCCAGCGCCCCGCGACTTCTTCCATCACCGCGGGAGCGGGGCCGGCGACGTACAGCCCGATGTTGTTGTCCCATCCGCTCGTGAGCCAGTCGGCGGCGAGCGCGGCCGGATGGCTGCCGCCGATCACGAATCCGAAGTAGCGCGGGCCCGCACTCGCGACGACACCGGGCGCGGCCGCGGCCGCGATCTCCTCGATGAGCGCGAGCGCCCCTGTACCCGTGGCGGGTACCGGACCGCCGAACGCGGCGCGCAACTCGTCAAGCGATGCCGAGGCGTCGACGGGCCGGGACTCGATCCGATCCCGGTCGGCGGCGACGATCTGCGCGACCCGAGCGAGAAGATCGGGCCACTCGCTCACGCCATCACGCTCACGCCATCACGCTCACGCCATCACGCTCACTGGGCGAGCTTGCTTTTCAGTTCGAAGATCGCGTCGATCGGCCCGGGGTCGACGTCGTTGTCGAGCGCCAGGTAGCACGACGTCCAGTCGCCGACGTACATGAGGTCGAGCAACTGCGCGAGGCGACCTTCGCCTTCGGCTTCGACCGAGAGGACCTGGTGCACGGTCTCGTCGATGATCTCGCGCGTGTACTCGAACCGCCGCGCTAGTTGCGGGTGCTCGAAGCTGTGCCGTAGCTCGACGATCGTCACGAGCTGGCGGGTGACGTCGCCGTGCTGGCCCCACCCGCAGATCTCGTTGTGGTCGAGTTCGGGGTACGCGTGCGCGAACGCGGGCGCCTTGGCGTTCTCGTTGACGTCGCACTTCCAGCGGTACGCGGCTACCGCGCCGAGCGCGCCACCGCCGTACACGACAGGAATGGTGCGCTCGATTTTGCGGGCGAGTTCACGGGCCGGGTTCACGGCACCCTCGACCGCCGGTTCGCACCGATCGCGCCGCCGGGCGAGTTGCGCTTGGGCCTGCATCAACTGCGCGTGGGCGCCCGGCACGAGGCCCATGCGAAACAGCGTGACCACGAGCGGTCCGACCAGTGCGCCGATCGCGGCGCGCGGCAAAAACCCTTCGGGACACGGCAGGTGAAGGCCGCCGGCTTGCTCGGCGATCTTGGCCAAGGTGCCGCCGGTCGACACCGCGACGATCGTGGCGCCGCGTTCGGCCGCGGCGGTGGCCATCGACACTGTTTCTTCGGTCTCGCCCGAGTACGACATCGCGAACACGAGCGAGTTCGGCCCGACGAAGGCCGGGACCCGGTACTGCTTGAGCACGGTCACCGGGACCGGCAGCACGTCGTTGAACACGGCCGCGACGACATCGCCCGAGATACCCGACCCGCCCATGCCGCACACGACGATGTTGCGGAAATCGCCGCGCGGGAACTGCTCGGGGTCGAGCGCGCCCGCGGCTTCGTGTGCGGTGGTGAGCTGCTCGGGCAGCCCGCGGACTGCGTCGAGGAAATCGAGCGAGTCGGTCACTCGAAGTTCGGGCGGATGCCCTCGGCTTCGGCCTTCGCGAGGAGCCGGGCGTTCTCGGCGTCGTCGACCGACTCGGCTTCGTCGATCAGCATGATCGGGATGTCGTCCTGCACGCGGTAGCGCCGCTTCAGGCGCGGGTTGTACAACGCGCCCTCGTCGGTGAAGTACAGCAGCGGGCCCTTGTCTTCGGGGCACGCAAGGATCTCGAGGAGCTTCGCGTCGAGCGCCATTGCATCTCCCGATTTCGTGAGCCCAGATTGCGTAGGCCAGATTACGTAGGTAGGTCTCGTGAAGAGAGCGAGACTAGTCCGTGAGCCCCGATGTTCTCACCCTGTCACCCGCTGATGCGCAGGGTTTGAACGAGGGCTTCGACGAGTTCTTCGCTCTCGGCGCTCTCGGGTGCCAGAGCCTGCAGGCCGTAGATGGTGTCGCCGTCGCGGGCGGTGACGATCGCGCCCGAGCTGCGGCCGGTATATGCCTCGCTGGCCTTGCCCTCGATGGTGATGCGACTGAGAAGCGCTTCGTCGGCACCAGATATATCGACCGTAACGAGCCGGAACGCACCGTCGGTCGGTTCGACAACAATGCGCCGCCCCCGGCCTGGACGCTACGGAACGAGGGTCTCTGCGACTACGCGGGTTTCGCCATTGGCAGTTCCGACCTCCAGCCGCTGCTCGAGGACCAGGTCGCCTGCGCCGTCATAACCGACGAGTACTGCGGTTTCGTCCGGCATGACGAAGACAAACACGCGGGCGCCGAACCAGTCAGGCGCCTCGTGGCCCGGGATGCTTTCTCCGTCGACCTCAACGCGCGTGATCGAGGGCAGCACCGCGACGGCGTAAAGGAGATCCCAGTTGGCGGCGAGGGCCGGCTCCTTCGGCGTTGCGATGACCGGGCGGGGACGGACTACGAATCCGCTGTTGATCGTTCCTTCGCATTCGAGAACGAGCGTCAAGTAGGGACTCCCGGCTTCCACCGGGCCGAGGGCCTTGACCGTCCAGCTGACACTTCCGTTCCGGCCGGTTGCGACGACGACTTCCGCACCGACGCTCTCGGGCGGGTGCCGTGTCGTGTTGCCACCTAGCGTCGCGAGGACCGCCACGACGACGATGGACACCGCGACGAGTGTCAGAACCATGACCGCGATCAGCGCGGTGTGGCGGCGCCCCGCATGCGGAGGCGGAGCGCCGGGAGGGGTCCAATGCGACTCGCGATCGTGTTGCGGGTCGCCGCTCACCTCATCCATTCCCCTCGCAGACTACGGAAATGAACCCTTCGAGGCTCAACAACACCCGCCACCCGCGACGAGTAAGACCGCGATTCCGACACATGCCCAACACCGCCGCATCCTCACGGTAAGCATCGTTCCTACTCGCTGATGCGCAGGGTTTGGACGAGGGCTTCGACGAGTTCTTCGCTCTCGGCGCTCTCGGGTGCCAGAGCCTGCAGGCCGTAGATGGTGTCGCCGTCGCGGGCGGTGACGATCGCGCCCGAGCTGCGGCCGGTATATGCCTCGCTGGCCTTGCCCTCGATGGTGATGCGACTGAGAAGCGCTTTGTCGGCGCCAGGGATATCGATCGGTTCGGGCCGACCGCGCCCGATGCCGCCTTCGGGGAACCCTTGGTCTTGGTAGAGGGCGTCGAGGAGGAAGCTCGTATACGTGCCGAGGCGGTCCAACCCCGGCTCCGTGAAGGTCCACGCCACCTGGCGCCCGTCGGGCGACTCGACCTGGAACGCGCGCACTTCCCCACGAGGCTCCGGCGACTCGATCCAACCTCGAGGCGCTCGAAACGCCACGTCCTCGACTTCGAAGACAACGGGAAACTCACGTGCGACCGTTTCGTCCACAGCGTCGTCGCTCCCATCTGAACAAGCCGAACCAACGACTAGCACGACCGCGAGTAAGGCACGAGCCAAACGCCGGGACCTTTTCACGCGGTTCATTCGAGGTGGGTCACGTGTACGTTGAAGTCGACCCCGACGGAGAGCCCGAACGACAAGTCGACGAAGACGCCGTGGTCACCGGACGAGACGGCGTACTCCTTGACGGACTGTTTCACTCCCTCGATGTTGGGGTCCTGCGCGATCAGCTCCAGCGAACGCAACGCACCGTCGGAAAACGCGCCGCCGCGCACGGGCGCCTCGGCGGTACGGACAATGGTGTGAGCGGCCGCGCGTCCCGACTCGGTCGTGAGATCGAAGGTTGTGGTGCGCGTTGTCAGCGAGTCTTGTCCGAAGGTGGTGACGACAGCCGTGACGGTTGCGTAATCGCCGGTATCGCTGTCGATCAGCCATTCGACTCCGGCGACAGCGGAATGGTTCTCGTCCGCAAGGTCGAAAGGGCCAAGGCTGAGGTCGGCGATTGCGGTGCCCGTGAGCGTGACTCTCATACCCTCTTCACCGGCTGCGCCCGTGAGATCACCCCAGGCCCGGTCGACGATCGCCTCGAAGTGGGGTTGCGCCGGCGTCAGAAGGGACGACATCCCCGCGGTGACCGAGGCGCGGGCTGAGTACTCCGAGCCCAGTCCAAAGTACGCGAGCGTGAGATTCGGTTCGTACTGCAACAGTTCGTCGACGTTCTCTTTGACGTTCGGGAGGCCGGCGTCTTCACCGCGGTCGCTGAAGAACCCGAAGAGGGCCTGGTTCACAGGCGAGATCAGGGCAAGTTTGACTGGGGCCGGGAGCGAGGAGGACGCGGTCTCGCCGATGCCGAGGTCTTGGAGTGCGAGGCCGGTGATCAAGAGTTTGAGGTCATGTTCGTCGGCAACACTGTAAGTCTCCTCGCGTTCGATACGGAGTCGGCTCGACGCAGTCGCCGACGCGTCGATCCCGACGATGGACGTTCCGGTCCGGAGCCCGACGGAGAGTTCGGCGCCGCCCTCGGCGTAGATACTGCCGTCGGCCCGGTGGGCCACTTCGTAGCGGCCGTTCGAAAGACGCCGGACTTCGAACACGGCGCGGGTTCCCACGCCCGCGCCGAACTCGGCGCTGCGGGCCACGGTCACGATCCACGATTCCTCGACGATCGGTGCGCCCTGAACGCCGGCGGCGTAGAGCGTGCCGAGCGCATCGGGGGGTGCGAAGCGCAACGGGTCGTGCCACGCACGGTCCGGGACCATCGCCCCAATCGAGCCGAGTTGCTCGGCGGTCCGCCGGCACGCGGCCCGCCACGGCATGAGGTACTGCTCGGCGTCGACTGGCGTGTCGACGAGGCCCATGTCGCGGGCCGTCGCGGCGCGGAGATCGTCGCCCGCCATCACCGCTTGTTGGAACAGCCGACGTAACGACTCGGCGGCCGCTGCGAACGCGTGGGCCTGCGCGACGTGCCGCGCGGTCAGCTCACGCATCCGGGTTACGAGTGACTCCAGGCGCGGGCCCTGTCCCGACGCTTCGAGCCGGTCGATCTGCCCGTTCACAAGATCGAGCGCCTGGTGCGTGTCGTACGCTCCCTCTTCGAGCTGGCGAGCGCGACCGAGCAGAACGTCCTCGACGATTCGCAGGTCCGCGACCGTCGGCGTCCGGCCGCCCATCATCCCGACCACCGATCCGCGTTGTGGGCATCGTCGATCAGGACCCGTAGCGCGGCTCTGAACGCCTGAAGCTCGGTTCCGAATTCCTCACGCGACCGGCGCAGCGTGTTCTCGAACTCCGCCAGCGCCTCGTCCGCCGGGTCGGCCGCGGCCGGCAACTCCTGACCGAATGTCGATGCGAACGCGAGTACATCACCGAGCCGACCGATCGATTCCGCGACTTCGCCGACTATCTCGGAATCGAACGAAACTGCACCCTCGCCCACTCGCCGCTGCGCCGCGCAATGCTGGTGCCCAGTATCTGTGAGTGACGCGGTGGCGGCAACCGAAATGACCGGTTTCCCCTGCGCTTTTCCGGTCGAGGGAGCTACTCGCCGCGGAAGAGTTGGAGCACCTCGGCGGTGCGGGCCTCGCACGCGGTGAGGTCGGGTGCTTCCAGGTTCAAGCGCAGCAGCGGCTCGGTGTTGCTCGGCCGCAGGTTGAACCACCAGTCGCCACAGTCGACCGTGAGCCCGTCGAGGCGGTCCTGCGAGCAGTCCGGGTATTTCGCGGCGACCTGCTCGATGATCGCGAGCGGGTCGTCGACCACGGAGTTGATCTCGCCGCTCTGCACGTAACGCTCGAACGGCTTGCGCATCTCGGAGAGCGGAACGCCGGCGAGGCACCGCTGCTCGAGCAACGAGAGCGCCGCGATCGAACCGGAATCGGCGCGCCAGTTGTCGCGGAAGTAGTAGTGCGCGGAGTGTTCGCCACCGAAGATCGCGCCCGTCTCGGCCATCACCTGCTTGATGAACGAGTGCCCGACGCGCGCCCGCACGGGCGTACCGCCCGCTTCGCGGATGATCTCGGGCACCGCGTGCGAGCAGATGAGGTTGTAGACGATCGTCTCGCCGGGGTGCCGGTCGAGCACACCCTTGGCGATGATGGCGGTGGTCGTCGAGCCGCTGATCGGCTGGCCGAGGTCGTCGACGACGAACACCCGGTCGGCGTCGCCGTCGAACGCGAGGCCGACGTCGGCTCCCGAATCGACGACCGCGCGCTGGAGGTCTTTGAGGTTCTCGATCTGGATCGGGTCGGCGGGGTGGTTGGGGAAGGTGCCGTCGAGTTCGGCGAAGAGCATCGTCAACCCGAAGGGAAGCCCCTCGAACACCTTCGGGACGACCAGGCCACCCATGCCGTTCGCGGTGTCGGCGACGACCGTGAGCGGTTGGAACACGCTCGTGTCGACGAACGAGCGCACGTGCTGCGCGAACTCGTCGAGCAGGTCGAGCGTTTCGACTTTGCCGGCCACCTCGCCGCGCGACGTCACGCCCGCGGCGACCAACTCCTTGATCTGGGTGAGCCCGGTCTGTTCGCCGATCGGTGCCGCGCCGGACCGGCACATCTTGATGCCGTTGTACTGCGCGGGGTTGTGGCTCGCGGTGAACATGGCACCGGGCGCGTCGAGCTTGCCCGACGCGAAGTAGACCAGGTCGGTCGAACAGAGCCCGAGATGGGTGACGTCGGCGCCGGCCAACGTCGCACCTTCGGTGAACGCGGCGGCCAGCGGTTCCGACGACGCGCGCATGTCGCGACCCACGACGATGTGCTGGGCGCCGGTGAAGTGCGCGAACGCATTACCGATCTTGCGCGCGGTCGGTTCGTCGAGTTCCTCGGGATACAACCCGCGAATGTCGTACGCCTTGAAGATGGAATCGAGCGACACAGTCTTGCCTACGGTAGGGGGCCCGAGGAGGCAGTCATGGTAGCGCCGGGGCCGGCTCCGGTCGGTCTGGTGGCACCGGCTCGTCACCGCCGTCACCGTCGTCGGCGGGATCGTCCTCGTCGTCGGCGTCGGCGTCGGTGTCGGTGTCGGCGTCGGCCACAGGAGCAGTGTCGTCAGCCGGTTCGCCTTCGTAGTCGGCCGAGTACCTCCTGATGGTCTTCCAGCGGATCAACAACACGAGTCCGACGATGCCGAGCAACGTCAGGAAGCGTCCGAACCAGTCGACCGGAGTGAGGTCGTACGTGAGCGAGACGTCCTTCTCGGTCGGGATGACGACCATCATGTTCGGCGCGAGCCGGTACGGACCTTCGGCTCCGTGCGCGTTCCAGTTGGGGAAGTAGGACGCGCGCACGACGACCGGCACACCGATCTGGTCGACGGTGAACGAGATCTTGTCGGGGTTCTCGACGACGTCGGTGACTTCGACCCGGTCGAGTCGCTGCTTCGGCGCGTCGGCGAGGTCGTCGATGTCAATGCGCTCCCACTCGTCGGGACCGTTGCCGGCCCACGGCTGGTCGAGGAGATCGCCGTCCTTCCACCAGCGGGCTGCGTCGCACTCCCAGTCGCCGAGCTGCGGCTCGTTGCTGTTCGGGTCGCCCCATTCCTGATCCCAGCACTCGCTGTAGGTACCTGCCTGCGTCGCCGCGACCACAGGCTCGTACCGCAGGCCCTCGACGAGTGCGTGGTCCTTCAGCTCGTACACCTTCCACCCGGTCGGTTCGTACGTGTCGACGTCGGGAATGTCGGCGACGAGTTCGAGATCGGGGTTCGCGTTCGCCTTCGCCTGGGCCTCGTCGGTCCATGCCATGTAGTAGCGGACGCCGAGCTGGCGCATGCTCTCGACGCCTTCGTCGAAGTCCTCGAGGGTCCCGTACACCAACCCGCGAACCGGGTTCGACGGACGATTCGTGATCTTGCTGACAGTGAGGAAGTGATACGACGTCGTGCCCGACGACTCGAAGTACAAACCCTCCATCGAGCCGATGCAGCCGTCGGTGAAGTACGGAAGCAACTCGAGCGCGAGCGACGTGCCGTACGTGTTGATCGGGTCGTCCTCGCCCGCAGACGGTTCCCACAGCGCGCGACCACATGCGGGCGAGCCGTCGGCTTCTTCGAGGCCGCCCATGGTGTTCATGATCGAGAAGTACTCGTCGGAGATCGGGTGTTCGGGCCCGTCGATGGGTTTGCGCTCGTACCCGCTGTAGTTCCAGCGGGCCCAGCCCTCGATCGAGACGGACGGGTTGTCGTCACGCGCGTCGTACGCGCGACGCACACCGAAGATTCCCGCCACGGCAATGATGACGACGAGCGCGATCCGCGCGAGGAGGTCGACGCGCGACACGATCCAGCGATCCTGCACGCCGACCGGCGGCTCGTAGCCGGGCGGGATCCGTTCGAACTGTCGGGTCGCGACGACCTCGACGGCTTCGCTGCGCAGCGCCGGAGCGACATCGCCGAACTCGTCGCGCGCGAGGCGGATCCACTCGACCGCGCGCGCGTCGTGCAGGTCGCCGGCCCGGATCCACGCGAAAACTTCGCGAGCACCGAGCGCCGCGAGCCGCATGAGTTCGGTCGCGCCCATCGCCGCGACGAAGCCCCACGTGAGCACCCAGAACGGCAGCCACCGCGCGTTCCACACGGCGTGCTCGGGCCACTGCACGAAGAAGATGCCGGTGGCGATCGCGACGACGAACAACACGAGCGTCGAACGCCGGCGGTACCAGGCCGCGCCGATGACGGCGACGCCCGCGAGCACCCAGGTCCACCACGGAAGCCACAGGTACTGGTGCCCGGCGCTGTCGGCGGTGGGCACGCTGCCGACGCCGCGCGCGATGCCGACGATCGGATCCTCGATGAACGACGGCAGGATCGCGGACAACCAACCCCAGAGCTCGAAGCTGCCCGCCGAGTTCAGCTTCGTGTACCGCATGCTCTGCGTGTAGTTGTGGCGCAGCAGGAGGGGCACGGACCAGACCGACGTCAACGCGATGGCCGTGAGCCCCACCGGAATGGCGATGCGGAATGTCCGCCACGGCTTGCGCGACAGCCACAACATGACCGCGACGAGCGCGACGAAGAACGCGACGACGATGTGCGACATGGCCGCGGCCGCGATCAAGACGCACGGGAGCCACGGTTTGCGCCCGGTGTCGAGCGTCTTGCCGAGCGCGCCGAGACCAAACAGCCCGAACGCGAGCGCGATCGTGAACGAGAACTCACCGGCGAGCGTGCTCGCGATGTTGCCGCCGTAGATCTGCCAGCCCGACCGGGTTTGCACGAGCATGCCGAGCGCGGCGATGGCGAACGCGGGCGGGGCCGGCCACGGGGCTCGAATGCCGCGGGCGAAGTAGTAGGCCGAGGCGGGTAGGAGCAGCGGCCCCATGACTGTGACCCACTTGAACGCCACCGTGTAGGGAATCGGTGTGAGCGTGTCGATCGCCGCGATGAAGACGGCGGGCAACGGGAAGTAGTAGTGCCCGGCCGGGAACCCGGCGTACCAGTCGGGTGCCCACCCCGAGAGGCGGCCCTTGCCGAACCAGTTCTCCTCGAGGAACTTGGGCCACCACACGTGGGCGCCCATGTCGCCGCCGTTGGTCGTGGTGTTGTCGAACAGCATCCCCCACGTGATGCCGTCGAACCCTTCCCAGCGGAAGTCCCACGGACGCCACAACGGCCAGATGTCGATGGGCGACCAGTCCATCTCGGCGTTGAGAATGGCGAACACGGCCGCGGTGCACGCCACGACGATCGCGATGCCCGCGAGCTTTTCCCACAGGGCGCGGGGCTCGGTGTCGATGACCTCGACGTTCACCCACTCTTTGGGCGCGGGAGGCTCCGGGCGCTCCCAAGCCGCGGTCGGGTCACCCGCGGCGTCGACGGTGTCGATCGTGTCCACTGACGACAAGCATGCCAGGCGAACCCGGTCATCCGATTTCACCCTCGCCTTGGACAGACGGGGGGAAGGCGATCGGAGCCGGACGCCGCAGGCGTCTTAGCGAGACGCTCGCGCCAGTTCGAGCACCTCGTCGAGGCTGAGGACGTCGCCCTCTTTCTCCCAGGTGTTCGACTCGCACCGCGCACAGCGGTGGAAGATGATCTCGCGCCCGGCGATCCGCATACGGATCGTGATAAGGGCGCCCTTTGCACATCCTGTGCAAGACAGCATTCCGTGCCTCCCAAGAGCGTTTCTCCGCCTGACGTACATCGGTCCTGATGCACGCGGACTGAAGGCGGCAACTGGTGACATCGGCCACTCAGCGTGGAACTGAGGGTTTCGGCCAATGGATCCCGTCGCATTCCCCCTCTACGGACACAGCCGGCCCGCCGGATGTCCGGGCACCGCCGTCGTCAGAACAGCGCCCCGATGACGGCGGGGAGGTTGAACCCCACGTGCAGCAGGATCGAGCGGGACAAGTCCCCCGTTTTCACGGCTTGGTGGGCGGAGATCGCGCCGAACGCGATGAGGGCCGGGAGCACGACGACCGTCCCGAGACTGAAGTCGAGCAGATGGACCGTGCCGAACGCGGTGGCGGAGATCGCGATGGCCACGAGGGGTGAGAATTTGGCGAGGAGCGAGCGCAGGAGCAGCCCCCGGAACAACAGTTCTTCGAACACCGGCGCCGCGAGCCCGGCGATGAGGGCGAACACGACCAGCTTGGCCCCGGTGGCGTTGTTGAGTTCGTCGACGACGTCCTGGTTCTCGTCCACGAGGTTCGAGATGGGCGAGAGGATCAGCCCGGCGGCGATCGCGATACCGACCCCGGCCGGGATCGCCGCCCAGTCGCGCAGGCGCACGACGAAACCGAGGTCGTCGGGCAGTGAACCCGTTCCCCGGGCCCGGGCCACGAGCCGGCAGCCGAACGCGAAGCCGCCGTACAGCCCGACGGCGCTCGCGGCCAGCGTGACCGGGCCGACCGGATCGACCTCTTCGCCGCTGACGGCGTAGCCGACGAGACCTGTGATCGCGCTCGCGGCGGCGGCGCAGACGTAGATGAGCGGCACGAACCACGCGTCGACCGCCGTGAACGGCCCGCAGGGCGGCGGCTCCGGCCGATCCGGCCCCGGTTCCATCAGTACCGGAGGGTAATCGGGAACCCTCGGGTCGCTCCTGTCGTTCCCCCGGAACCGGCCGACCAACTAGTGGGCCGTAGCATGGTGCGATCGCCGCGCCCCCCGGAGCGCCCAGATGGTGAACGAGAGCCGATGAGCCCAAACCCGATGAACTCGGGGCCCGAAGACCAGTGGCGCCCGCCGGAGCCGCCGAGCCGGCCGCCCCGACCGACCGGTCCGCGCCCCTCGGCCCGGCCCCGTTGGACGCCGTGGATCGCGATTGCCGTGATCGTCACCGGACTCCTCGTCTGGCAGGCCGCGCCGGGCGACAACGGCGAATCCGTCGACCTCGACTACTCCGAGTTCCTCGCCGAGGTCGAAGGCGACCGGGTGGCCGAGATCAAGTACGAGTCGTCGAGCGGCAAGGTCACGGGCGAGTTCGTCGAGGGCGAAACGGTCGAGGACAAGCCCGAGTTCTCCACGCAGGGTCAGCCCGACGGGCTCCCCGACGCCGACGTCGAACTGCTCGAAGAGCACGGCGTGGGCCGCAACTACAAGCCCCGCCCGTCCGACTGGTTCAGCTCGATCGTCTTCATCGCGTTGCCGTTGTTGTTGATCATCGGCTTCTTCGTGTGGATGAGCCGGCGCGCCCAGGGCCAAATGGGCGCGGTCATGAACATCGGCCGGTCGCGCGCCAAGGTCTACGCGACCGACAAGCCGAAGACGACGTTCGCCGACGTCGCCGGGTACGGCGCGGTAAAGGAAGAGATCAAGGAAGTCGTCGACTTCTTGAAACTCCCCGGCAAGTTCAAGGACATCGGGGCACGTATCCCGAAGGGTGTGCTTCTCGTCGGCCCGCCCGGTACCGGCAAGACGCTCATTGCGCGTGCCGTTGCGGGCGAAGCGGGCGTTCCGTTCGTCTCGATCACCGGTTCCGACTTCATGGAGATGTTCGTCGGTGTGGGCGCGGCGCGTGTGCGCGACCTGTTCGCGACCGCGAAGAAGCAGGCACCGTCGATCATCTTCGTCGACGAAATCGACTCCATCGGCCGCAAGCGCGGCGCCGGCCTCGGTGGGGGTCACGACGAGCGCGAGCAGACCCTCAACCAGATGCTCGCCGAGATGGACGGCTTCGAGGCGACCGAGGGCATCGTGATGATGGCCGCGACCAACCGGCCCGACATCCTCGACCCCGCCCTGCTCCGGCCCGGCCGCTTCGACCGGACGATCATGGTGCCGCTCCCGACGCAGGAGGAGCGGCGCGAGATCCTCAAGGTGCATTTCCGCGACAAGAAGATCGACCCCGATGTCGACGTCGACGTCGTGTCCCGCGGCACACCCGGCATGAGCGGGGCCGATCTGTCGAACCTCGTGAACGAGGCCGCGCTGTTCGCGGTTCGCCGCGGCGCCCAAGAGGTGCACCGCGAAGACTTCGACGCCGCGCGCGACCGCGTGCTCATGGGACTGCGGCGCGAGTCGCTCGCCCTGTCCGAGGAAGAGAAGGAAATCGTCGCGTACCACGAAGGTGGGCACGCGGTGTGCGCGTACGTGCTCGAGCACGCCGACCCGCTCCACAAGGTGACGATCCTCCCCACCGGCATGGCGCTCGGTGTCACCATGCAGCTCCCGCTCGAAGAGCGGCACATCTACAAGCGCGAGTACATCGCCGACTCCGTTGTCGTCCGTCTCGGCGGGCGCATCGCGGAGGAGCTCGTGTTCGGGCACCAGTCGACCGGCGCGAACAACGACCTCGTCGGCAACACCGAACTCGCCCGCAAGATGGTGCGCGAGTGGGGTATGTCCGACCGCATCGGCCCCATGGCGTGGGGCAGCCAGGGTGCCGTGTTCCTCGGCGAGGACCTCATGCACTCGCGCGACTACTCCGACGAAACCGCGCGCGTCATCGACGAAGAGGTCGAACGGATCCTCCGCGAGGAGGAAGACCGGTGCCGCAAGCTCCTCACCGAGTACCGCGCCGGTCTCGACGCGGTCGCCGAGAAGCTGCTCGAACACGAGACGCTCGCCGGCCAGGAAGTCGCCGACCTCGTCGACAACGCCATGGGCCGCAAGGTCGGCGGACCGCGCAAGATCACACACGCCGACGGCACCGAGCAGCTCTCGGACCGCGAGGACTACGGCATCGAGTCACCCGACGTCGAGGTCATCGGGCCCTACGCGCCCGACTGATCGCCCGATTGATCGGTGCGATCACTTCCTGAGTTCGGCTACCGCGCCCCACACGTCGGTCGCGGTGAACGCGCCTTCGAACGACGCGCGGGTGACACCTTCGGCGTCGACCACGACGGTGACCGGCGCCGCTTCGATCGCGTAGCGGCGGTGGAGTTCGGGGTCGGTCTGGTACTCGACCTCGACCACCGCGACGTCGTTCGACGCGAGCGGTAACAGCTTCTCGGCCAGGCCCCGGCACGACTCGCACGAGCGCGATGACCAGAGCACGACAAGCCACGGCGCGTCGGGCCGCGGGAAGTCACGCCGATGCAACTGCTGCGGCGCGAACGCTCCACCCTGAGGCGGCGCCGCCGAACCGCGGCGCCGCTCGAGGAACCACGCGACGAGTCCGGCCGCGACGATGAGGACGCCCGCGAGGACCAGCCGCGCGGTCATGACCCGCCGCGCGCCGGGATGGCCGGGCTGCGACTCAGGTCGCCGGCCGCGTAGACCGACCGCTCGACGACGATCGCGGCCGACGCGTGGACGACCAGCGTGGCGTCGGGCCCGACGAGGGTCGTGATCTCGACACCGGCGCGCCGGCCGGGCTCGATCGTGATGCCCTGCAGCTCGTCCGGTTGCTCGATGGAGCCGTCGACGATGACGTCGACATCGACGGTCACAGCTCGGATCGCGGGGTTCGTCAGCGCGAGCACGACGCGCGCATCCGGGACGACCGAGCGCGTGACAATCCAGCGGTCGGCCGGGTCGGCAGTACCCATGACCGTCGCGGCGCCGCTGCCGAAGACCGTGTCGTCGTAGAGCGTGAGTACCTCCGCCACGATCGGTGCTTTGGCATCGGACTCGACTTGCAGCGCGTATTCGCTCTCGGGTGGTATCGCCAGACACCCGTCGGGCACCGGGTCGGGACAACGCCCGAGCGCAACCCACGTCACCCCGCCGCGCGGCACGACTGCCGTCACCGGCGTGACGGGAACTTCGATGCCGACGTTGGCGTACACGTCGACTTCCACGTCGACTGCTCCCGGGTTCGACAACGCAACGACCGACGACGTTCCCGCGACCGTGTTGCCGTCGGCGAACGTCCAGCTGGCTGCCGGAGCGAGCACGCCCATCGAACGGGTCACACCCTGAAAGCCCGATTCGGCGTTGAAGACGATCGATTGCTCCACGACGACGTTGCCGATCGTCGATTCGAGGTCGATGGCGACGCGTTCGCTCCTAATCGCGTAATTGTGCACCGCGATCGGAATCCGCGTCCGGCGGGGGATGTCGAGCGACTGCAGATCCTCCGGCTCGAGCACGCGCTCACCCGTGCGGATCGTGACGTCGACCTTCGCGTCGGTACCAAGCGGGTTGAACACCATCAGGTACTGCTCGGTGCCGCGAACGGTCGTACCCGCGGCGAAATGCCACTCCTTGGCGGCGGTCGACGCGCACGGGTTCATCGCAACCCGCTCCGCCGACTCGAACCCGGACTCGACGACGACATCGCGCGAGAACGCCTCGACCGTCACCGGACCGGGCGGCCCCATGTCGACGCGCGCCACACGCGTCACGGACAGCGCGGCGATGTCGACCTCCCGGCGGACCGATGCTTCGCCTCCGTCGGGGTAGACGGTGACCACCACCGTTTCGTCCGCTTCGGAGACATTGGTCAGCGCGAGGAACTCTTGCTCGATCGGCAGCGTCGGTGGCGGGCCGGGACAGAACCAGCCGCTCGACGTCGTCCCCTCCGGCGGCACCGCGACGGCCTCGCGCGGGTCGCGGGCGCGAGCCATGCCCTCGGTGTCGGGGTCACCGGCAACGAATGCCACGAGAATCAATGCGAGCAGGAGCAGCGGAATCGGCAGACGGCGCGCGGTCACGAAGCGACCTCCACCGGCGGCTCGTACGTCTCCGCCTCACTCGATTCGTCGGGGTCGAGATCGACGTCTTGCTCACGCGACCGCGATCGCCACCACAACGCCGCGACGACGAACCACGCGACCATCTCGAGGTACGCGATGACGCGCCGGAGACCCTCGTCGAACGTGAGGTCGACGGATCCGCGCTCCTCGACGGCGAACGCATTCGTCCACCCGAACGCATCGCCACGCGTCGCCGTGGCTCCGTCGACCGTTGCCTGCCAACCGCTGTCGGCTGCTTCTGACCACAGCAGCGTGCCCGGCCCCGCCGGCTCCGATTCGGACTGCGGTCCGAGAACCGCCTCGGTCGGCGGCACGTCACGCGTCGCGGCTTCGAGCGGGTCGTCGACGTCGATCGGCACCTCGACATCGGGTGGTGCCACCGCGCGCCGGGCGATCCACGACTCGTTCTCGTAGATCACCGCGCTCGACTCCACACGCGAGACGGTGAGGTCGACTTGGGCCCCGAGTTCAGCTTCGAGCCGAGGATCGATCGCCGCTTTCCGCCCCGACTCCGGTGCCGCACGCTCGACGACCGCGACGTAGCGAACGCCCGCGGGCGCGAGCAGGTGTCCGAACCGGACCGTGCGGCCGGCGCGCACCATCTCGATGGCGCGCGCAAGTTCTCGTTCGGCCTTGGTCCGCGGCGGCGCCCACCCGTCGCGTACGTCGCCCGGTCCGTCGCGCGTGACCAGGTAGCCGGTGCCGCCGACGACGTGCGGGTCGCCCGGAAGGATCGTCGGATCGCCGAGCCACAACACGCGGAATCCGCCGTCGGGGATGTCCTCGCTCATCCACTCGAATCGCGAGGCCCAGTCGTCGCCGGACAGACCCCACCGGCCCTGCAGCGCATCGGCCGTGAGCCCCATGATCGGCAGCGCCAAGCCCACCGCGGCCGCGACCGCGGCCAACTGCCGCCATCCGAAGTGGAACGTGCGCAGTTCGTCGGTGAACGCCGCGACGCCGAGGCCGACCGCGAGCGCGAGGCCGAGCGCCGCGAGCACGAGCATGCCTTCGGGCGCCGGCAACGGAGCCGACGAATCGAGCCGGGACGGCAACCACGCCGCGATCCACGCCACGATCGTCAACATCCACGCCCGGCTTGCCCACCCGAGACGCGGACCGGTCGCGACGGCGAGCGGGAGCAGCCCGGCCACGATCAACCCCCACGGCGCCGCGCCGGAGCCCGCGCGGCCGGTCTGGAAGGAGAGCATGTCGACAAGTCCCTGCGGTTCGCGCGCCATGAGCCCGAACGTCTCGGCCCGCGCGCCGAGCAGGTCGAACGACCACGGGGCGAGCAAGACGAATGCCAGCGCGGTCCCGGCCGCCGCGGTCGCGAGGGTACGCAGGGAGAGATGCAAGCCACCGGCGACGGGCACCGCGAGGAGGAAGGCGACGCCGATCGTGAGCGCGAAGAGCAGCGCCGGCGGCCAGGCGGCGGCGACGATCGTCGTCAGTAGCGCGACCGAGAGCATCGCGTGCAAGCGAGCCCGGCGATCGTCGGGCGCGGCGGCACCGGCCCGCAGCAACGCACGCAAGAGAAACGGCGCGAGCGCGAACGCGACGAGCGGACCGAAGTGGCCCTCGCCGACGGCGTTGCGCACGACCGGATTCACCACGTACGCCAGCGCGGTCACGACGGCAGGCAGCGCGGCCGGCGCGAGCGGTCGGGCCAGTCGGTAGGCGCCCCACGCACCCAACGGGAAGGCGCCGGCGACGACGAGGGTGCGGGCCAGGTCCGTGTCGCCGAGCAGGGCCGTCGACAGGAGGGCCATGAGCCCGAAGATCGGGGGGCCGGGCGCGTCGGCACCGATCATCGCGTAGCGCCACGACGACAGGAACGTCGACCACAACGCGCCCATGCTCGGCCAGTCGTTCAGCGTTCCGACTTGCGGCACCCGGTCGAGGATGAGCGCGCGCGAACCGATCACGATCAGCACCACGATGACGGCCGTCAGCACGACATGGCCGGTACGCAACCGCGTGCGCACCCGGGCCGCCGCGTCCCGAGTGCGGTTCGAGACATCGGCCAGACGGTCGCCCGCGTGCAGGCGATGGGCGAGAAACATGCGCAGGCGAGCACTCCCCCGCACCATCAGGTCGCGCACGTCGCCGTCGTCGACGCGCCGGAGTCGCTGGGTGGAGACCCGAGCGCGGTGCACGTCGCGCAGCTGCCGGATGTTGTCGAACCAGCCGCCGAGCAGGCCCGCGGCGCGGCGGGGCCGACGGCCGATCACGAGCGCCGCGGCCTCGATCAGGTTGAGGAAGAAGGCGACCGGCAGCACCCACACGAGGGCGAGACCCGAGTACGACTTCATCAGCACGCGTACGCGGCCGCGCGTCCAGGCCTCGAGATCGACCGTCTCGTCGCGCCGCGAGGGCCGGTGGTCTTGCAATGTCGTGCGCCGATGCCGGACCCGCGCTTCCGGCGCGACGAGGATCCGCGCCCCTGCAAGTCGCGCTCGCCAGCACAGGTCGACGTCGTCGAAACCGGGGAACGTGGCGGCGTCGAAGCCGTCGAGTTCGTGGAACAGGTCGGTGCGAACGAGCATCACCGCGTTCGACACGTAGAAGACGTCACGGACGGCGTCGTGCTGCTCCTGGTCGAGTTCGCCGGGCTCGATGTTCGAGAACGGCACGCCGTAGTGGTCGATCGACATGCCGACTTCGAGCAACTTGGTCTCGTCGTCGTAGTCGACGAGTTTCGGCCCGACGACACCGGCGTTCGATCGGTACGCCTCCTCGACCATGATGCGCACGGCATCCGGGGCGAGCACGACATCGTCGTGGCAGAAGAGCAGGAAGGTCGCGCCCTCGACGGTGACCATGACGTCGTTGGCCGCCGCCGCGAAGCCGAAGTTCGATTCCAAGCGCCGCACGAACGCGTGCGGTGCGGCCTGCGCGATGCGCGGCGTCGGATCCTCGGTCGAGCCGTTGTCGAGCACGAGCACCGAGAGAGCCGGATACTCCTGCTCGGCCAAGCTGGCGAGCGCGCCCTCCAACCAGGGGCCCGGGTCGCTCGTCACCATCACTGCGACGACCGCAGGTGCAACCGCGGCCTCGATCTCGTCGTCGGCCGGTTCCGCGCCGCCCTCGGTCGCTTCGTCCGCGGCGGGGTCCGGGTCGGTCACGGCCGGCTCGCGCTCGACGTGGTCTGGGGCGGCTGGGACCGGCTCTTCGCGCGGCTCGACCTCGGGCTGGTCGGGCTCGGCCTGCGGCGCCCCCGGGTCCTGCCCCGGCGCGAGAAGGCCGGTCCCCGGATCGGGTTCGGGCGTGTCCATGGGCCGGGTGAGGATAGCCCCGGACGCCTTGTGCGAGGTATCACGAGTGCTTGCAATAGTTAGCAGCGCGCGCTATTGTCGCGAGCACACGGGACCACCCCCCTTTCCGGTCCCGACAACGAGGAGTGTTCGATGGATGCACGCAAGACCGTGACCGACGCCGGCTACATCGCCATTGGCCTCGGCGTGATGGGCGTACAGCGGGCCCAAGAGCGGGGCCGGACCGTCAAGGAGCAAGTGTGGGGTGCCGGCGATTGCCTCGCCAACCGCGGCCGCGACTTCGAGACCCGGGCCAAGGAGACCGTCACCAAGGTGCACGGCCTCGGAACCGACCTGACGTCGCGCGTTGAGCCGTTGGTCGAGCAGGTGCAGAGCAAGGTCGAGCAGGTGCAGACGAAGGTCTCGCAGGTGCCGGAAAAGGTCGTGCAGGCAATGGAGCCTGTGACCGCCCGGGTGCGCGAGCGCCTCGGCACCGCTGCCGCGTAACAACAAATACAGAATAAGTAGGGTTTGGGTCGTGCTCACGGCCTTGGCGGGCGGCGTTGGTGCCGCCCGCTTCCTATCTGGTCTCGTCCGCGCGGTGCCGCCCGCCGACGTCGTCGCGATCGTGAACACGGCCGACGACGACGAGTTCCACGGGCTGCACGTCTCCCCCGATCTCGATTCGGTCACGTACACGCTCGCGGGCGCGTCGAACACGGCGCAGGGTTGGGGACTCGAAGGCGAAAGCTTCCGGGTTCTCGAAGCCCTCGGACGGTACGGCGTCGACACGTGGTTCGGACTCGGCGACCTCGACCTGGCGACGCACCTGTTCCGAACGCAACGGTTGGGCAGCGGCGCGCCGCTGTCGACCGTCACGGCCGAGATCACGGCCGCGTGGGGCATCACGACGCGCCTGCTGCCGATGACCGACGACCGCGTCGCGACGCGTATTTCGGTCCGTTCGCCGGGGCGAGATCGAGAACTCGCGATGCAGGAATGGTTCGTCCGCGAACGCGCCACTCCCGAGGTGACCGCGGTGCGTTTCGACGGCGCGGAAACCGCCCGGCCCGCGCCCGGCGTCATCGCCGCGCTGGCCGAAGCCGAGACGATCGTCATCTGCCCGTCGAACCCGGTGATCTCGATCGGGCCGATCCTCGCCGTGCCCGGCATTCGCGAACTTCTCGTCGAACGGCGTGACCGCGTCGTAGCCATCAGCCCGATCGTCGGCGGGGCGCCGGTCAAAGGCCCGGCCGACCGGCTCATGGGCCCGCTCGGGATCGAAGTGTCGTGCGTCGGTGTCGCGCAGACATACGCCGACTTCTGCGGGACGCTCGTGATCGACGCCGTCGACGCGCCCCGCGCCGCGGCGGTCGAGGCCGCCGGCATGCGGGTCGTCGTCACCGACACGATCATGCGTAGCCCCGAGGTCGCGGCCGCGCTCGCTCGCGAAACGCTCGCCGCGGTGGCATGACTCCCCTGGCGATCATCCCGGTCGCGGGGATCGGCGAGGTGCGAGCGGGCGACGAGATCGCGGATGCGATCCTCGCGGCAACCACACTCGAGCCCGGCGACTGCCTCGTGGTGACCCAAAAGATCGTCTCCAAAGCCGAGGGTCGCCTCGTGCCGCTCGACCCCGACGACCTCACCGCGCGCCACGCGCTCGTCGAATCGGAGTCGGTGCGGATCGTGCGCCGCCGCGGCGACCTCATCATCAGCGAGACGCGACACGGGTTCGTGTGCGCGAACGCGGGCATCGACCTGTCGAACGTCGAGTCGGGTTTTGCCGCGCTGTTGCCGGTCGACTCCGACCGATCCGCGAAGCACATCCGCGACGCAATCCGCGCCCGGGCCGCGATCGAAGTCGCTGTTGTCATCTCGGACACGTTCGGGCGCGCGTGGCGGCGGGGCCTCACCGACGTCGCGATCGGCGTGAGCGGCATCGCCGCAGTCATCGACCTGCGAGAGACACCCGATGCGCTCGGACGCGTACTCCACGTCACCGAAGTCGCCGTCGCCGACGAGATCGCCGCCGCGGCCGAGCTGGTAATGGGCAAGGCCTCCAACGTCCCTGTCGCCATCGTGCGCGGCCTCGACGCGTCATGGTTCCGCGACGGGTCGGTGCGCGAGCTGGTGCGGCCACCCAGCGAGGATCTGTTCCGGTGAGCGGTACGCGGGTTCCGCAGTTCCTCGAAGCGCGCCGCTCGATTCGCTCGTTCACGAACGCCGAAGTCGACCGCCGCGTCCTCGACGCGTTGGTCGAGGCCGCGTGCATCGCGCCCGCGCCGCATCACTCACGACCGTGGCGCTTCGCGGTCGTCGACACCGCCGAGGGCAAGGAAGCGCTCGCGTCCGGCATGGGTGCCCGCTTCCGGGTCGACCTCGAAGGCGACGGCGTCGCCGCCAAGCGCGTCGACGAGCTCGTCGAGTCGTCGCACCGCAAGATCACCGGCGCGCCCGCGCTGATCCTCGGATGCCTCACCTGGGACGGCCTCGACCGCTACCCGGACGAACGCCGCCGGCGGGCCGAGTGGGGCATGGCGCTGTTGTCGCTCGGCGCCGCGGTCGAGAACATGATGCTCGCGGCCGCGGCCCGCGAACTCGCGTCGTGTTGGGTCGCGGCACCGATCTTCTGTCCCGAAGAAGCACGCGACGCGCTCGCACTCCCCGAGCCGTGGCTCCCCCACGCGCTGGTCATGGTGGGCGTCCCCGACCCCGACTACGTCGTCCGCGACCGCCCACCCGTCCCCCTCGACGAGTTACGCCGTTTTCTCTGATTCTTGCGTCGAATGTGCGCCCTGAGGGCGCACATCGGACGCATGTATGTGGGCGCGGATCGCCTTGAGGAGACGTGGAGCTCCGTTCCGCACGTCGCGCTTGCGCGCAGTGAGGATCGTCCAGCCAGTGCCGGCAGCATCGAGCCGTCGATCGTTGTCCCTCGCGACCGAGAATTCGTCGGAGTGGAACTCGTCGCTGTCGTACTCGATCCCGAGCTTGTACTTCCTGATACCGAGGTCGACGCGGGCGACAAACCGACCCTCGGAGTCGAAGATCTCGACCTGCGGTTCGAGGTCGCGAATCTCTTCGTCGCGCAGAATCTGCAGCAGCGTCGTCTCCATGTAGCTCTCGGTCGCCTTCAGTGTCGGGTCCCAGCGTTCAAGGGCGGCCCTTGTGACTCGAATCCCGGGCACCCCGCGTCGCGCGTGACGCGCCAGCGTCGCCTGCGTCGACTCGAACGTGATCAACTTCTTGCGTCGCATCGCGTGCAATACCCGCTCGATGAAATCGACCGAGCGATAAATCGATGCCAACTGGATAGCAACCAGCTCTGCGCGCGTCACCGGTATCCCGTCGATGAGCTGCGTGTCCTCCGGGAGGATCAGCTTTCGTTCGTGCACGATGAGCCCCGGCCGTTTCGTTCGAAGCCAACGTGGTGTCGCGATCTCGATCAGCGACAGGTTGCCGCCCGGCGCGTCGTACAAGGCCGCGGCCGATCGGTGCGATGCGGCAGCGTGCGGCGCCCCGGCGAGACATCCCGCGCGCAGCTGGCCCCTCCATGTGATCGGGCACCCAGCCACGGCGTAGACATTCTCGTACAGCGTTTGCCACTCGAAAGTCACGCGATGGCGGATCTCGTCATCCGTCAGGGCGCACTCACGTGCTTGATCAATCGAGAAGATGCCGTCGGACTCCGCGGCGAGTTCGTATAGTGCGCGCAGGCGAGAATTCATCCCGGCAGCATTGCCGCGGGGTGAGACACAAACGTTCTGGCGCCGAGTATGCGCCCTGAGGGCGCATATCTGGCGCACGTTCGCACCTGGGGGTTAGCGGCTGCGTTGGCCTTTGAAGTGTTCGAGGGTCCGCGCGACGCCTTCTTCGAGCGACGTCCAGGGCTTCCACCCGAGGTGGATGTCGGCGCGGCCGGGGTCGATGGCGCTGCGCATCACTTCGCCGGCGCGCACCGCCTCGTAGCGGGCCGGTTCCTTGAAGCCGGTGAGGCGCGCCATGGTGTCGTACAGCTGCTGCACGCTCGTCTCGACGCCCGTACCGATGTTGCAGATCAGACCGCCGGCCTTGTCGGTGGCGCGCACGAACGCGTCGACGACGTCGTCGACGTACACGAAGTCGCGCGTCTGCGACCCGTCGCCGTAGATCACCGGCCGCTCGCGGTTGAGCAACATGCCCGCGAAGATCGAGACGACACCGGCCTCACCGTGCGGGTCCTGTCGGGGCCCGTACACGTTGGCCAGGGCGAGGGCCGAGTACTCGAGCCCGCGCACTTCGCGGTAGTAGTGCAGGTAGTCACCGGCCGCTTTCTTGGCGACGCCGTACGGCGACTCCGGGCGCTGTGGGGCCGCCTCCCGCACCGGGAACTCGTCGGGGGTTCCGTAGAGCGTGCCGCCCGACGCGGCGAACACGATCTTCGTGACGCCCGCTGCGAGCGCACCCTCGCACACCTGGAGCGTGCCGAGGATGTTCACGGTTGCGTCGACGACCGGACGGGCAACCGACACGCGCACATCGGCCTGCGCGGCCAGGTGGAACACGACGTCGGGCCGCCGGTGCGCGATGAGGTCGATCACCGCGGGCGACGAGACGTCGAGGCGGTGGAACGAGAACCGCCGGTCGGGCAGCGACCGGGCTTCGCTCAGGTTCGTGAGCGAGCCGGTGGAGAGGTCGTCGACGACGTCGACCCGCCAGCCTTCGGCCAAGAGGCGGTCGACCAATGTCGAACCGATGAATCCGGCACCGCCGGTGACCAACGCGTTCACAAGGCCACCCTAGGCTCGATCGGCAGGAACCCGCCCCGCGCTGATCTGTGTTCCCGACGCCACCGTCGCACCGGCACCCACGATCGTGAAGTCGCCCACCGTGACCTCGGGCTTGAGGACCGAGTCGGCTCCGATCGCCGACTGGCGGACGATGCTCCCGTTCGAAACTCGGGCGCCGGCGTGCAGCACCGCGCCGTCGAGTTCGGCACCGCGTTCGACGACGGTGCGGGGGCCGAGCACCGAACCCCGCACGCGCGCACCCGCTTCGACGCGCGCACCTTCACCGACGAGCATCGGGGCGGCCACGACGGCGTCAGGTTCGAGTGTGGCGTCGCCCTGGACCCAGATGCCTTCGGCGACTTCGCGCGCGTTCGGCGCGGGGGGCAGGCCGGTGCGGCCGACGAGCACGTCGAGATTCCCGCGCACGTAGTTCTCGGGCGTACCAATGTCGAGCCAGTACGCGTCGCTCTTGTATCCGTACAGCAACCCCGGCTGTTCGAGCATGCGGGGAAAGGTCTCGCGCTCGACGGACACGTTCAGCCGCGGCGGAATACGCTCGAGAAACGACGGCTCCAGTACGTACGTTCCGGCGTTGATCCACGTGCTCGGCGCGTTCCCGGGC
>Ga0163153_10001856_pt1 | contig 32379 bp, 24 predicted proteins | sample OliLakLV19MP6IB1_FD_148629 | JGI IMG/M metagenome (GOLD analysis project Ga0163153, IMG submission 148629) | Freshwater microbial mat bacterial communities from Lake Vanda, McMurdo Dry Valleys, Antarctica - Oligotrophic Lake LV.19.MP6.IB-1 | ecosystem: Environmental > Aquatic > Freshwater >... | reverse complement strand
GTCGGCATCGCCTTCCGGGACATCACGGAGAACTTCCTGGCCAGCATCTTCCTCAGCATGCAGCAGCCGTTCGAGACGGGGGACCTGGTCGAAGTCGCCGGAGTCACCGGCTATGTCCAGCAATTGAACGTCCGCACCACTGTCCTGATGACCCTCGACGGCAATCTCGTGCAGATCCCCAACGCCACCGTTTACAAGACCACCCTGCGAAACTTCACGTCCACCCCCAATCGGCGCGAGAACTTCGTTGTCGGCATCGGTTACGACGACGCGATCGATGAAGCCCAGGAGGTCGCCCTGAAGGTGCTGGTGGATCATCCTGCGGTCTTGCAAGAGCCAGAGCCCTGGGTGCTGGCGGACGACTTGGGCAAAGCGACCGTCAATTTAAGAATCTACTTCTGGATCAATGGCCATGAACACAGTTGGCTCAAGGTGCGCTCTTCCGTGATCCGGCTCGTGAAACGCGCCTTTCAGCAACACGGCATCAGCATGCCGGACGAAGCACGGGAAGTCGTGTTCCCGCGCGGCGTCCCGGTCACGCTGCTTGACGGGAAGCAGGAGGCGACGAAGGCAGCTGGATCGCTTGAATCATCCGGCGCGTTGCCGCGCTCGGAAGGATTGGACGCCGTCTCGACGAAGGCTGAAGCGGGGTTGTCCAGCGAGGCCAGCATCCTTGAGAAACAGGCACGTCAGGCCAAGCCACTGGACGAGGGGGAGAACCTCCTTGGGGCGACCGTTAGTGTTCGCCCCAGGACGCCCGCTAGGCCCGACGACAAAGAACACTGAACCATCAATAAGCTCAAACGCTCAAAGTTGCTTTGGAGCAACCTTCGTTCGAGTCTTGTTTCCTGCCTTCGCCGATCGCCAGCGGAGCGTACTGCCTTATCCACGCGCATCGAGGCGCTTCGCTTCCCGTCCTTACCCTCATGGAGAACCCCATGTGCACGCGGCAGCGATCTGCGCGCTGTGCGAGAAGATCTGCCAGGCCTGCGCCGACGAGTGCGGCAAGCACAAGATGGGGCACTGCCAGGAGTGCGCCGCGGCCTGCAAGCGCTGCGCCGAGGAGTGCCGCACGATGGCGGCGTGACCGGCGCCGCGCGTCGCATCCCGGACGGTTCCTGATTTGTAATCGAGCCCGGCCGGCCCAAGTCAGATGACGAATTTGTAATCTCGGCATGGTCCGCCGTCGTGGGCTGGAACTCGGCGCCCATGGCAGATCAGCGTGACTTCATTGCACTCAACGCCCAGCTTGCCGAGCAGTGGAAACCTATTGTCGAAAGCAAGCCGGGCCTGTCCGATGCCGACGACTGGGCCAAAGCGGATCGCAACTGGACGCGCACGGCGCTCGTCTTCCGGGCGATCGCCGCCGTCGTACACCGCGCGCGTCGAACTCACTTGCGCGCTTCCAGCGCTTCCCACCGGGCCAGCAACCTCGCGAGCTCGGATTCGATGTCCTCGTTGCGCAGGGCGAGCGCCTTGGGATCCGCCGCACGATCCTGGTAGATGGCCGGATCGGCCAGGCGCCGCGTGATGACGCCCTGCTCCGCTTCCAGCGCCTCGATCTGCGCAGGCAGCCCTTCCAGCTCCCGCGTCTCCTTGTAACTCATCTTCACCTTGGGTTTGGGCGCCCGGGACGCGGCGGTTTCGGCGGCCCGCGCCTGCGCCTTGCCTTCCTTCTCCGCACTCTTGCGCGCGCGCTGCCAGTCCGTGTATCCCCCGGCGTATTCCTTCCACTTGCCCTCGCCTTCGAAGGCGATGGTCTGCGTGACGACGTTGTCGAGAAATTCGCGGTCGTGGCTCACCAGGAACAACGTGCCGGTGTATTCCTGCAGCAGTGATTCGAGCAGCTCCAGCGTCTCGATGTCGAGGTCGTTGGTGGGTTCGTCCAGCGCCAGGACATTGGCCGGTCGGCTGAAGAGGCGCGCGAGCAGCAGGCGGTTGCGCTCGCCGCCCGAAAGCGACTTCACCAGCGCCCGCGCGCGTTCCGGCGGGAAAAGGAAATCGCCGAGGTAGCTCATCACGTGGCGCCGGCCGCCTTCGACCTCGACGAAGTCGCTGCCCGGGGAAATGGTGTCGGCGAGCGTCGCTTCCTCGTCGAGCGCGGCGCGAAACTGGTCGAAATACGCCACCTCGATCTTGCTGCCCAGGCGCGCGGTGCCGCTGTCGGGCGCGAGCTCGCCCAGGATCAGCTTGAGCAGCGTGGTCTTGCCGGTTCCGTTGGGGCCGATGAAGCCGATCTTGTCGCCGCGCATGATGCGGTCCGAATAGTCGTCGACGATGGGGCGCCCGCCGTAGCTCTTGCTGACGTGCTCCAGCTCCGCCACCAGCTTGCCGGAACGCTCGCCGGCGCTCACCGCCAGATCCACCTTGCCCAGGCGGTCGCGGCGCGCGGCGCGCTCGTTGCGCAGCTGCTCCAGCCTGCGCACGCGCCCTTCATTGCGGGTGCGGCGCGCCTCCACACCTTTGCGGATCCACTGCTCCTCCTGCGCCAGGACCTTGTCGAACTTGCGGTTCACCGTCGCCTCGATCGCCAGCTGCTCGGCCTTGCGCGTCTCGTAGGCGGCGAAGTTGCCGGGGTAGCTCATCAACGTGCCGCGGTCGAGCTCGATGATTCGTGTGGCCACACGATCGAGGAAGCGCCGGTCGTGGGTCACGACGATCACCGCGCCGGCGAAAGCCGCAAGGGTTTCCTCGAGCCATTCGATGGCGCCGACATCCAGGTGGTTGGTGGGTTCGTCCAGCAGCAGCAGGTCGGGCTCCAGAACCAGGGCGTGCGCGAGGCTCACACGTTTCTTCTGGCCGCCGGAAAGGTCGCCCACGCGCGCCTCGCCCTTGAGGTGCAGGCGATCGAGCGCGATCTCGACGCGATGGTTGAGGGACCACGCGTCGACTTCGGCCAGCGTTTCGCGCAGGCCCGCCGCCGCGGCCTCGAACACGGTGAGGTCCGGATCCAGCGCCGGTTCCTGCGCCACACTCGTCACCCGCGCGCCGGGGGAGATCCAGACCCGTCCATCGTCGGGCTTCGCGGTGCCTTCGACGATGCGCAGCAGGCTGGACTTGCCGGTGCCGTTGCGGCCGATGAGGCCGAGGCGTTCGCCGGGCTCGACCACCAGGTCCGCGTGGTCCAGCAGCGCCACGTGGCCATAGGCGAGGGAAACTTCACTCAGTTGCAGGACGGGCAATTCGATTTCCTCGGGTTAAAGCTCCCTGGCGCGTTGCCGCAACAGGAACTTCTGGATCTTGCCGGTAGACGTCTTGGGCAGCTCGCCGAAGACGATGGTTCGCGGGATCTTGAATGACGCGAGGTGCTCGCGGCACCACGCGCCCACCTCTTCCGTGGTCATGGATTCGCCCGGCTTCATCACCACGAAGGCGCACGGCGTCTCGCCCCACTTCTCGTCGGGGCGCGCGACGACCGCCGCCTCCATCACTTTCGGATGTCGATAGAGGCACTCCTCCACCTCGAGCGAGGAGATGTTTTCGCCGCCCGTGACGATGATGTCCTTCGAGCGGTCCTTGACCTCGATGTAGCCGTCCGCGTGCCAGACCCCGAGATCCCCGGTGTGATACCAGCCCTCGCGAAACGCCTCTTTCGTGGCGCGATCGTTCTTGAGGTAACCCTTCATGATCGTGTTGCCGCGCAGCATCACCTCGCCCAGGGTCTTGCCATCGCGCGGGACCGGCTGGTGCGTCTCCGGATCGGCCACCATGAGGCCATCGAGCGTGACGTAGCGCACGCCCTGGCGCGCCATCAGTCGCGCGCGCTGCGTGAGGTCGAGCTCGCTCCATTCTTCCTGCCAGGCGCACAGGGTCGCGGGGCCGTAACTTTCGGTAAGCCCATAGAGGTGAGTCACGCTGAAGCCCATCTTTTCCATCGCCTCGATGATGGCCGACGGCGGGGCCGCGCCACCGGTGGCAGCCTCGATGCGATGCGCGAAGGTGCGTTTGACGTTCTCCGGCGCGTGTACCAGCATGTTGAGCACCACCGGCGCGCCACACAGGTGTGTCACCTTGTGGCGCGCGATCGCGGGGAAGATCAGCGCGGGATCAACCTTGCGCAGGCACACATGGGTGGCGCCGACCGCGGTGACCGCCCAGGGGTAGGTCCAGCCGTTGCAGTGGAACATCGGCAGCGTCCACAGGTAGACCGAGCGCGGCGTGAGGCCGAGGGTGAGCGCATTGCCGAGCGCGTTGAGGTAGGCGCCGCGGTGATGGTAAACGACACCCTTCGGATCCCCTGTAGTGCCGGACGTGTAGAGCAACGCCAGGGAGTCCCACTCGTCCAGCGGTCCGGGCAATACAAACGCGGGATCGCCGCCCGCGAGCCACGATTCGTAGTGGGTTGTTCCGAGCAGATCGCCCGCCGGCGCGAGCGGATCGTTGATGTCGACCACGAAGATCTCGCGTCCCAGCTTCGCGAGCGCCGCGCGCACGACGGGGGAAAACTCGCGGTCGGTGATCAGCACCTTCGCTTCCCCATGGTTCAGGCAGAACGCGATGGTCGCCGCATCGAGGCGGTAGTTGAGCGCATTCAGCACCGCTCCCAGGCCCGGCACCGCGTAGTGCGCCTCCAGCATCGCGGGCACGTTGGGCGCCATGATCGCCACCGTGTCGCCGCGCCCGATTCCGCGCGCCGCCAGCACCGAGGCGAGCCGGCGCACACGCTCGCCGAACTCGCGATAGGTGTAGGTCCGCTCGCCGTGGATGACCGCGGCTTTTCCGGGATAGGCGTCCGCCGCGCGCTCGAGAAACGCCACCGGCGTGAGCGGCGCGTAGTTGGCGGGGTTGCGGTCGAGGCCTGCGCTGAAGGGGGGGGCTGTCACCCCCACATTATCCCTGCTTGCGACGCTTGCGCAGGAACGCTTCCAGCTCCCCCATGATGCCGCGGCGGAAGGCCAGCACGCAGATCACGAAGATGATGCCCTGCGCGATGGTGACCCACGCGCCGAGCTCCGAGAGGTAGTTCTCCATCGCGGCGATGACGAAGGCGCCGGCGACCGGCCCGAAGATCGTGCCCATGCCTCCTAGCAGCGTCATCAGGACGACTTCGCCGGACATGCTCCAGTGCACGTCGGTGAGCGAGGCCAGCTGGAAAACAATCGCCTTGGTGGCGCCCGCGAGGCCCGCCAGGCCGGCGGACAACACAAACGCCACCAGCTTGTAGCGCTCCGTGCGGTAACCCAGCGAGATGGCGCGCGGCTCGTTTTCGCGGATCGCCTTCAGCACCTGGCCGTAGGGCGAATGGATCACGCGATAGATCAGCAGGAAGCCCGCGGTGAAAATCGCCAGCACCACGTAATACATCGCCATCGGGTTGCCCAGGTCCAGCAGGCCGAAGAGCCTGCCGCGCGGGACCGACTGGATGCCGTCCTCGCCGCCCGTGAACGGCGCCTGCAGGCAGTAGAAAAAAACCATCTGCGCCAGCGCGAGCGTGATCATCGCGAAGTAGATGCCCGCGCGCCGGATCGCCAGCAGGCCGACGATGAAGCCCAGGACGGTCGCGGTGACGGTGCCGGTGAGGATCGCGAACTCCGGCGGAAAGCCCCAGACCTTGGCCGCGTGCGCGGAAAGGTAACCCGCCATGCCGAGGAACATCGCGTGCCCGAACGACAGCAGGCCGCCGAAGCCCAGCAGCAGGTTGAAGGCGCAGGCAAAAAGCGCGAAACACAGCGCCTTCATCAGGAACACCGGGTAGATGAATGCGGGCGCGACGATGAAAAACACCGTCATCAGGATGAAGGCGTTGCGGTGGTAGCGCGCTTCCCAGACGGGATCGTGCGCGGCGCTGGCGTTGGGGTTCTGCTCGCTCATCAGCGCTGCCCGAAAAGGCCCTGGGGCCGGAACATGAGGACAATCGCCATGATCACGAAGATCACGGTGTTCGACGCCTCGGGATAGAAGTACTTGGTCAGGCCCTCGATGACGCCGAGCCCGAACCCGGTGAGGATCGATCCCATGATCGATCCCATGCCGCCGATCACCACCACGGCGAACACCACGATGATGAGGGAGGATCCCATCTGCGGGCTCACCTGGTAGATCGGCGCGGCGAAGACGCCTGCGAGGGCCGCAAGGCCCACGCCGAAACCGTAGGTGAGCGTGATCATGCGCGGCACGTTGATGCCGAAGGCCTGCACCAGCGCCGGGTTCTCCGTGGCGGCGCGCAGGTACGCACCCAGCTTGGTGCGCTCGATCAGGAACCAGGTGGAAAGGCAGATCACCAGGGATGCCACGATCACCCACGCGCGGTACTTGGGCAGGAACATGAAACCCAGGTTGAAGCCCCCGCTGAGCACCTCCGGCATGGAATACGGCAGGCCCGCCGAGCCGAACTCGTTCCTGAATATGCCCTCGATGATGAGCGCCAGGCCGAAGGTCAGCAGCAGCCCATACAAGTGGTCGAGCTTGTAGAGCTGCTTGAGCATCAGCCGCTCGATCACCACGCCCGTGGCGCCGACGGCCAGCGGCGCGATGACCAGCGCCCACCAGTAGTTGAGCCCCAGCTTGTTCAGCAGGAAATACGCCACGAAGGCCCCCATCATGTATTGGGCGCCGTGCGTGAAGTTGATGATGTTGAGGAGCCCGAAGATGACCGCGAGCCCCAGGGAAAGGAGGGCGTAGAACGACCCGTTGATGAGGCCAACCAGCAGTTGGCCCATCAGCGCGGGGATCGAGATGTCGAACATGTCGCTCTACGCCCGGATGTTGCCTACTTCTTGACCAGCTCGCAGCCACCATCGGCCAGCGGGCGGAACGCCCGGTCGGCCGGGATCGTCGCGAGGATCTTGTAGTAGTCGTACGGGCCCTTCGATTCCGAGGGCTTCTTCACTTCCACGAGGTACGCCGGGTGGATCTTGCGGCCGTCGACGCGGATCGTGCCCTTGCCGAAGAGCGGATCATCCGTCGGCAGCTCCTTCATCTTGGCCACCACCTTGGTGCCGTCGTCGCTCTTCAGAGCCGCCACCGCCTTCAGGTAATGGAGCACGCCCGCGTACACGCCGGCCTGCACCATCGTCGGGTACTTGCCGCCGTTGGCCGCGGCGAAGCGCTTGGCGAAGGCACGGGTGCCGTCGTTCTGATCCCAGTAGAACGTGTTGGTGAGGATCAGGCCCTGCGCCTTGTCGAGCCCCAGGCCGTGCACGTCGGTGAGGAACACCAGCAGGCCGGCGAGGTTCTGGCCGCCCTTCGCGATGCCGAACTCCGCCGCCTGCTTGATGGTGTTGATGGTGTCGCCGCCCGCGTTCGCCATGCCGATGATCTTGGCCTTGGACGCCTGCGCCTGCAGGAGGAACGACGAGAAGTCCTGGGTGTTCAGCGGATGGCGGACTTTGCTGACCACCTTGCCGCCGGCCTTCAGCACCACCGCCTCGGTGTCACGCTCGAGCGCGTGGCCGAAGGCGTAGTCCGAGGTGAGGAAGAACCAGGTGTCGCCGCCGCGCTTGACGATCGCGCTGCCGGTGCCGTTTGCCAGCATCCAGGTGTCGTAGGTCCAGTGGACCGTGTTGGGCGAGCATTTGGCGCCGGTGAGGTCCGAGGACGCGGCCCCCGAGTTGATGAACACCTTGCCCTTGTCGCGCACGATCTGGTTCACGGCCAGTGCCACGCCGGAATTCGGCACGTCGACGATCACGTCCACGCCTTCGGAATCGATCCACTTGGTCGCGATCTGGGAGCCTACGTCGGGCTTGTTCTGGTGGTCGGCCGAGACCACCTCGACGGTGAGGCCCTTTTCCTTGGCCTTGAAGTCCTCGATCGCCATCTTGGCGGCGAGGGCCGAACCCGGGCCGCCGAGGTCGGCGTAGAGGCTCGACTGGTCGTTGAGCACGCCGATCTTCACGACGTTGCCGGAGATCTGCGCCTGCGCGGCGTGCGCGGTAAGCGCCAGGGCGGCCGCTGCGACGATTGCTTTCAGCTTGAAATTCATTGCGATTGCTCCTCTATGTTCTATTTGCGATTTTTCGATTCACACACCAAGGTACTCGTGAAGCATCTGCGTCTTCGATTCGAGTTGCGCTGCGGAGAAGGTCTCCGCGATTTTTCCATGCTCCATCACGTAGTGCCGGTCCGCGAGCGGCGCCGCGAATCGGAAATTCTGCTCGACCAGCACGATGGTGAAGCCGCGCTCCTTGAGCTTCACGATCACGCGTCCCAGCGCCTGCACGATCACCGGGGCGAGGCCTTCGGTGATCTCGTCGAGCAGCAGCAGGTTGGCACCCGTGCGCAGGATGCGCGCCATCGCCAGCATCTGCTGCTCGCCGCCGGAAAGCTTGGTGCCCTGGGAGGTGCCGCGGCGTTCGCGCAAGTTGGGAAACATCCCGAAGATCTCGTCGACGCTCATGCCGCCCTTGGCGATCTCCGGGGGCAGCGTGAGGTTTTCCTCCACCGAGAGGCTGGAGAAGATGCCACGCTCCTCCGGCGTGTAGCCGATTCCCAGGCGCGCGATGCGGTACGTGGGCCAGTTGACGGTTTCCTGGCCGTTGACCTGGATCGAACCCGCGCGCCGGCCCACCAGGCCCAGCACCGACTTGAGCGTGGAGGTGCGCCCCGCCCCGTTGCGGCCCAGGAGCGTGACCACCTCGCCCTTGTTTACCGCGAGGTCCACGCCATGCAACACGTGTGATTCGCCGTACCAGGCGTTCAGGCCCGAGATGCGCAGGACTTCTTCAGGCATGCGCGGTCCCCATGTACGCCTCGATCACCTGCGGGTTGGCCGAAACCTCGGCGTAGGGGCCTTCGGCCAGCACCGCGCCACGCTGCAGCACGGTGATGGTGTCGCAGATCCCCGAGACCACGCTCATGTTGTGCTCCACCATCAGCACCGTGCGGCCGACGGCAACCGCCTTGATCAGGTCCTTCACGCGATCCACGTCCTCGTGCCCCATGCCCGCGGTGGGCTCGTCGAGCAGCATCAGCACCGGGTCCATCGCCAGCGTGGTGGCGATTTCAAGTGTGCGCTTGCGCCCGTAGGCAAGTTCGCCGGCGTTGATGCGCGCGAACCCCGTCAGGCCCACCTGTTCCAGGAGCGCCATCGCCCGGTCGTTGAGCACGTCCAGCGACGATTCGCGTTTCCAGAAATGGAAGCTGGTGCCCAGTCCGCGCTGCAGGGCCACACGCACGTTTTCCAGCACCGTGAGGTTGGGGAAAACCGCGGAGATCTGGAACGAGCGGATGATGCCGCGGCGGGCGACATCGGCCGGCGTGTCGCGGGTGATGTCCTCGCCGTTGAAGAGGATCGCCCCGCGCGTGGGCGGCAGGAATTTGGTCAGCAGGTTGAAGGTGGTGGTCTTGCCCGCGCCATTGGGGCCGATGAGCGCATGGATGGCGCCCCGGCGAACCTGGAGGTTCACGTTGTCGACCGCGACAAAACCCTTGAACTCCTTGGTCAGGCCGCGTGTTTCTAGGATGGTGTCGCCGGTCATCGGGAACGGGGGAATGGCATCCACATCCCCCGTCTACCGGGTCATGGATGCCGTTGAATTATCCCCCGGATGCTACTCCAGCCGAGGCGGCTGGAGCAAGGCGTAGAACCAAAAAAACCCCAAAGAAATCGGGATTTACATCAAAAGTGCCCGGTTGCCCGGACACCCGATTTTACGGCCCGCGGCGGCCAAAGGCGACCGCGCCCTGAGCGCCACCCATGTTGTACATCATGCCTGCGCGCCCGCCGGTGCGGCCGGTGAAGAAGCCGTCGAAGCTGCCGGCGATATTCGCGCAGGAAGGCGTGCAGCTGATCACCAGAGGCGAGGCATTGGGGTTGCCCGGGATCGGCGAGCCGCTGAAGGCGCCGAAGTACTGGTCGCGGTAGATCGGCATGCCGTTGGCCACGCCGTTGATGGTCTGCCCGGCGATCGAGATGTTCACGCTGGCATCGGCCGTGCGGTTGCTGAAGTTCGCGCTGAGCGAGGCGGAATTGAAGGTGCCCACGTGGCCCGCGGTGTCGGTCGGCGAGGTGTGCCCGATCACGTCGTAGACCGCCGTGCCGGTGAGCGGCAGCGCCACCGGCCCACTCTGCGTCCCGGCGAAGATGTAGTGCAAGTTGCGTTCGCGCAGGTCGAGCTGGCGCGAGTCGCCGTTGCGGGTGATGGTGGCGACCCCGCCGCCCCAGCGGCCCCAGACCATGCCGGTCTCCACGTCGACGCCCGATTCCACCACCTGGGCAGTGCCGAGTGCATAGGTCGCATGGGTGCCCAGGGGCGCGTAAGGAGCACTGAACGACGTCGCGCGGCCCGTGGCGTCGGAGGTGACCTCGGCGGGGCGGTTGGTGGTCGAGTAGGTGCGGATGAAATCGAAGAGCGTGGCGTTCGGATCCGAGATGCGGCCTTCGCGATAATCCGCGGTGCCATCCTGCTGCGGGCCCCGCAGGGCGGCTACCCCGGCAACGACGTTCCAGTTGGCCGGGTTCGACGACGTATTGTCGGTCAAGCCGTAACCCACGATGGCCGCGCCCAGGCCGGCACCCACGAAACTGCCCGCGACGCTGCCGGTGAGGTTCGAGCGGGTGTTCGAATTCTGGCCGGTCCCGTTGCTGACGACGAGGCGGTCATCGGTCGATGAGGAAAACGAGTTCAGCGAGATCGGCACGTTGGAGGCCTGCATGTTCCAGGATCCGCCCGCGCCGCCGCCACCCGCCGGGACACTCAGCGCGGCGGAGAAGTCGAGCGAACGGTTGGAGAAGTTCACGTCGAGCGCCATCGAGCCGAGGGTACCCGCCACGTTGTTCTGGTTGGTCGGTGAGGTTGACGCCACGAGCGTGTAGGTGGCGCTGCCCGTGAGCACATCGGCGAGGTACGCCGGGTACCCCGAGGGCGAATGGATGTACGCGATGCTGCCCGGATAGGCGGCCCCGGAGCCGGAACCGAAGAAACCGATCGAGGGATTGGTGTAGCGGCCCAGGCTGATCAACGAGCCGTTGATCGTGGTGTTGGTGGACTCGACCAGGGTGCCGCCCTCGATCGTGGGCTGCACGCCGCCGATATAGGTGTCGTAGCTGCGCAGCGCGCCGTTGTTGGTGACCACGTTGCGGCCTTCGGCCTGCGAATAGAACGGCGAGCCGAGGGTGATGATCACGTCGCGCAGCTGCTGGGGGTCGACCGAAAGATTCCCCGAGGCGTCGATGGTCGGGAAGCCGAGGCCGTTGTTGCCGACCACCGGAGCCTGCCTCTGCTGGGAAGGCGGCAGCGCCGAGGTGTCGCTGGGCGCGTAGTCGCGCGTCTCCGCCGCGGCTGAACCGGGTGCGGCACCCTCGCCCTTGCTGTTGGTCATGTTGCTCGCCACGTCGGCGATGAAGCGCGGGGTGGGAATGTAGCGCGGCAGCTGGTTGCCGGCCACCAGCACCGTCTGGCCCGGACCGGTGATCAGGGTGCCTGCCCCGCCCTGCTGGGCCGGCGTTCCAGCCGGCGAGGCCGAGACGTTCGTGATGGCGTGGCTGCCTTCGATGGTGTGGTTCACCATCATCGAGCCGGTCTCCCCGGGCGCGGCACCCGAGATGCTTTCGTCGCACTCCTTGCCGTCGCAGGCATAGAGGATGTTGCCCGAGCCGCGGATGCCCACCGTGGCCACGCGGGTCTTCATGATGTATTTGTCGCGGTTGTTGGATGCGATGAGGCCGGTGAAGGTGCGAAGCGTCCCCTTGATGAGGTTGAGCACGCCGCCCTGGTCCGAATCGCGGCGGTCCGGGTAGGCCTCGATCTGGAACTGCGTCGAGGGGCGCAGCGACAGGCGCGCCTGGTCGATCATGGTGAGCTGCGCCATGCCGTTTGCGCCGGTCACGATCCGGTCGCCGGCATCCACCGCGGTGCCCTTGGTGGGGTTCACGCGCTGGCCATTGGACTTGGTGAGGGCGACTTCACCCACCACGAACGTGAACTCGCCGCTGGCCGCGAAGGCCGCGGGTGCCGCGACGACCAGGCCGGCCGCAAGCACGCGCTTGAGTTCGAGGGAAAGGATTCTGTTCATGGTGGTTCTCCGGTCTAGAACGCGTCGCAACGGATGGTCGAGCTGACTTCGTGGCGGTTGAAATCGTAGAGGTCGATGTTGGAGCTGTTGTGCGAGAAGGCGTATTGCAGGCGCAGGGCGCAGCGGTCGCGGAACTGCCAGGACAGGCCGACGCTCGCCTCGGCGTAGGTGTCACGGCCCTTCTCGACGACGGTGGAGCGCGCGTACGAATCCTTGTCGTGGCGCACGATGATGCCAAGCGCGTTGTAGACCTGGACCTTGGACGAAAGCGAGTACTGCAGGTAGCTGCGTGCGCCCACCAGGTTCTTGCTCTTGGTGGTGCCGTCGGCAAAGCGGGTGGGCGCGCGGTCGTCGCTCGCGAATCCTGTCAGGTAGAGCATCGGCACACCGGCGCGCTCGAAGCTCTTGAGCCAGGAGGCCGAGACGAACACCTGATCGAAGTCCTCGATCTCGTTTTCCGGGAATTTGATGCTGTTCACCTGGATCGCCGCCCCCACCTGCGTCTTGGGGTCGAGCGAATGGCGCCAGTCGAAGCCCACGCCGGCCATGCGCCGGTCGTTGGTGGGTTGCGGGTCGCCGGGAGCGGCACCCTGCTGGTCGAACATGAGGTAGGAGGCCGTGGCGCGGTATTGGTTCGCGCCGCTGTTCAAGGCGGCTCCGAAGCGCACTTCCGCGGCCACCGAGTTGAAATCCGACTCGTTGTGATACGCGCGCCCGTTGACCTGGCCCCCGCCGAAGACACTGTAGCCGCGCGTGAGCGGCCTGGAGTACTCCGCGCCGGCGCCGCCCTGCATGAACGCGGCCGAGCGCTTGATCGAGTTGCCCGTGGCCTCGATGCCGATGAGGTTGAAGGCCTGCTGCGCGGCGGAGCCGAAATCCGTTGGCACGCCGGTGATGTTGGAGTCGTAGCCCAGACCCAGTTCGCCGAATCCGGTCCAGCCGGCGGTGGTCTGGTGCCTGCGGGCCTGGATCGCTTCGAGATAACGCCCGATGGCCTGTTGGGCGCCTGGCGGCGGGTTCGCGGCCTGCAGCTTGCGGAACCCGGCCTCGGCGAGGTCGAAGGAACCGGTGGCGTAGTAGGCGCGCGCCAGGTCCATCTGGGCGCCTGCATGGTTCGGCGTGGTGGCCAGCACCCGCTCGAAGGCGATGATGGCGTCCTCATTGTTGCCGCTGTCGAGCGCGGCAACGCCCAGCAGGTAGTCGTATTCCGGCTGGCCGGACATCTTGTCCTGCAGGGGCGCCAGCTCTGCATACGCCTGCTTGGCGTTGCCCGATGCCAGCTGCCCGCGTGCGCGCTCTAGCACTTGGGGATCCGCCAAAACATCAAATGACCACGATGTTGAGGCGAGCACTACCAGAGCCGCGACGTAGCGTGCGCTCTTTTTCATGGGGATTATTCCCTTGTTTTTTTCCTGAGAACCGCCTCCCAGGAGGACCGCCCCTACGGGCGAAAAACGGCTCAGGTCCATGATATTCCTGTGATAATCCATGGGCAAGGCTTTTCGGAGACGACATGGACGATACCATCTGCAGCCCGCCGCTCATCCGCAGCACCCTGGATGGCACCGCAATCCTGACGCTCAACCGCCCGCGGCAATACAACGCCCTTTCCGGCGCGCTGCTGGCCGCCCTCCATGCCGAGCTCGATGTCCTGGCGGCGGATGAGGGCGTGCGCGTGGTGATGATCACCGGGGCGGGCAACGCTTTTTGCTCCGGCCACGACCTCAAGGAGATGCGCAGCCTGCCTTCCGTGGAAGAGGTCCAGACCCTTTTCGCCGCCTGCAGCGCGATGATGCAGAAGCTCGTCGCCCTGCCGCAGCCCGTGATCGCCGTGGTCAACGGGCTGGCGACCGCCGCGGGCTGCCAGCTGGTGGCGCAGTGCGACCTGGCCGTGGCGGCGGAAAACGCGCGCTTCGCGGCCTCCGGGGTCACCCTCGGACTCTTCTGCTCGACGCCCGCGGTGTCGATCTCGCGCAACCTCGGGCGCAAGCGCGCCGCCGAGATGCTCTTCACCGGCGAGTTCATCGACGCGCCCACCGCGCTGGACTGGGGGCTCGTCAACCGCGTCGCGCCGGCAGGCCAGCTGATGGAAGTCGCGCACGAACTGGCCAACAACCTCAAGGCCAAGCCGCGGGCGGCGCTGGCCATGGGCAAGGCGCTGTTCTACCGGCAGCTGGAGGAAACCCTTGTCCGCGCGTACCAGGACGCGTCGCGGACGATCTCGGCGAACATGGATACGGATATCGCGCGCGAGGGGGTGGATGCCTTCATTGCCAAACGCGCTCCGCGCTGGGATTGATTTGCTGGCGCACTACAGCCGGAAACACCGAGGTCACGGAGGAAAAGCTTCAGGGCAGAACCGGACACTCCGGTGTGAACTGATTGCGCATCGACCTGGAAACACGCGCAACGGAGGGCGCTCAAGCCCGAATGGCGTGGCTGACGCTGGGCTGAAGATCGAAGGCATCAGAGGTGGCTCGCGTTTGAGAGCCGCCGTGACAACTGGAAGGTACGCCGCGGGAAGACCGGTGGCGGTGGCTGCGAACCGCGCTATCGACGGAAGATGAGGTGACGCAAACCCACTCTCCAACGCCAGCCACCTCTGGGGGCTTTGCCCTTGTTCATTCTCCGTTGCGCGTGTTTCCAGGTTGATGCGCTGTTGGTTCACACCGGAGCGTCCGGTTCTGCCCTGAAGCTTTTCCTCCGTGACCTCGGTGTTTCCGGCTGTAGTGCGCCAGCAAATCAATTGCAGTTGATCTTTCCGGCTTCAGTCCTTCAGCTTGCGGAAATCGCGGATCACCTCGCGCGCAGCGTTGTGTCCGGGCACGCCGGTGACGCCGCCCCCGGGGTGCGCGCCGGCGCCGCAAAGGTACAACCCCTTCAGCGGCATCCGGTAGTTGCCGTAGCCCAGCACCGGACGCGCGCTGAACATCTGGTTGAGTGTTAGCTTGCCGTGAAAGATGTCGCCGCCGATGAGGCCGAACTCCCGCTCGAGGTCCAGCGGCGTCAACACGCGACGCCCGATCACCGAAGCCTTGAAGTTGGGCGCGAAGCGCGTGACCTGGTCGATCACCGCGTCGGCGGCGTGCTCGCGCTCGTTGTCCCAGCCACGCCCATCCGGCAGCTCGCGGCGGAAGTGCTGGCAGAAGAGGCTCGCGACGTGTGCGCCCTTCGGCGCCAGCGTGTCGTCCACCGTGCTGGGGATGAGGATCTCGACGATCGGCTGGCGGGACCAGCCGTCCTCGCGCGCGCTGGTGAACGCCCGGTCCATGAAGCCGAGCGAGGGCGCCATGATGATCCCGGATCCATGGTGCGGCTGCGCGTGTTTGCCCGGCAGGCAGGTAAAGTCGGGCAGCTCGGAAAGCGCCACGTTCATCCGCAGGGTCGCCGATTCGCTCTGGTAGTTTTCAAAGGGCTCGCGCCAGTCGCCCGGCACGTCCGCGAGCAGGCGCAGCAACATGCGCGGATGCGCGTTCGAAACGACGCAGCGCGCCGATACCTCCTCGCCATCGTCCAGCACCACGCCGCTTGCGCGCCCACCCGCGCCGAGCACACGCGCCACGGCCCGGCCCAGGCGGATCTCGACCCCGCGCGCCTCGGCTTCCCTGCGCATTGCCTGGGTGATTGCACCCATGCCGCCGATGGCGTGGCCCCATGAGCCCTTGTTGCCGTTCACCTCGCCGAAGACGTGGTGCAGCAGCACGTAGGCCGAACCGGCGGAATGCGGGCTCGCGAAATTGCCCACCACGCTGTCGAAGCCGAAACAGGCCTTGATGGGTTCGGACTCGAACCAGCGGTCGAGCCATTCCGATGCGCAGATGGTGAAAAGGTCCAGCACGTCGCGCTTGGCCTGCATCGGCAGCGCGTTGAGGCGGCGCCCGGATTTCCAGGCGCGGAAGAGATCGGGGATGCCGCCGCCAACGTTTGGCGGTGTCTCCAGCAGCAGGCCCCGCAACACGTCCGCAACCGCCTCCAGGCGTGCGTAGTAATCCGGCAGGCGTTCGGCATCGCGCTTCGAGAAGCGCGCCACCTCGCGCCGGGTCGCCTCGAGCCCGCCTCCCACCTTGATGTATTCCCCATCCGACAGCGGCAGGAAATTGGCGAACGGCCGCTCGACCACGCGCAGGCCATGTTGCGCCAGCCGAAGGTCGCGGATCACCTTCGGGTTGAGCAGGCTCACGGTGTAGCTGGCGGTGGAGTTGCGAAAGCCCGGATGGAACTCCTCCGTCACCGCGGCGCCACCGGCCACCGTGCGCCGATCCACCATGCAGACCTTCATGCCCGCCGCCGCGAGATAACACGCGCAGGTCAGGCCGTTGTGCCCGGCCCCGATGATCACCGCATCGTATGGCTTGCTCATGGGTGGCGCAGCCTCATCCCGCCCTTGCTCCCTCTGCCTTGGGGCAGGGCCGGGCAGGAAGTGCGCGCCACGTCAGCCCAGCAGGAAGCGCCGGACGGCCGCGACCTGGGAGTTGTCCATCAGCATCGGGCAATGCCCGGTGTCGCGCACCACCATCGACTCGGTGTGGGGCCGGCCCTTCATCTCCTCCAGCGTGTCGGCGCGAAGCAGGTCCGAATGTTCTCCACGCAGGACAAATACCGGCCCGCGCACCATGTTCCAGTACGGCCGCAGGTCGACATCGGCGAGCGGCGCGGCGTGGAAATTCTTCGCGATGCCCGGGTCGTATCTGAAACGCCATTTGCCGTCATCATCGTGGCGCGCGGAGTGGATCGCCAGGTGGCGCCACTGCCGCGGCGTGAGCGGGCCGAAGGGGCTCACGCTGCGCACCGCCTCTTCCAGCGCCTCGATCGACTCGTAGGGCGGGTCGCGGCCGAGGTATTGGCCGATGCGCTCGAGCGACTCCTTGGGGACGAGGCAGCCCACGTCGTTCATCACCAGCTTCCTCACCGGGCTGCCGGGCATCGCGGCCAGGATCATCCCGAGGATGCCGCCCATCGACGTGCCGACCCAGTCGAAGGTTTCGGCATTGAGTTGCGCCATCAGCGCCGCGAGGTCGGTACAGTAGACCGGGTAGTTGTAGTCCGCCGGATCGCGCAGCCAGTCGCTGCGGCCGCGGCCGACGATGTCGGGGCAGATCACCCGGTAGGCGTCGGCCAGGCTTCCGGCGAGATCGTCGAAATCGCGGCCGTTGCGCGTGAGACCGTGCGCGCAGACCAGCACGCGCGGATTCTTCGCGTCCCCCCATTCCGTGTAGCGCATCCAGTGGAACCCGTGGGGATCCAGGCAGCGTACCGCGCCTTCTCGTATCGTCGTCATCGGCCTTTACTCGATCGCGCTCGCGCTCTTCGCACGCTCGCGCAGCAGGAACTTCTGGATCTTGCCCGTCGAAGTCTTCGGCAGCGGACCGAAGATCACGCTGCGCGGCGCCTTGAAGCGTGCCATGCGCGCGCGGCAGAACTCGATGATGCCTTCAACACTTGCCGAAGCGCCCTCCTTCAGCTCGATGAACGCGCACGGCGTCTCGCCCCACTTGGGGTCGGGCTGCGCGACCACGGCCGCGAGCATCACCGCGGGATGGCCGTAGAGGACATCCTCCACTTCCTGCGACGAGATGTTTTCGCCGCCCGAGATGATCACGTCCTTGGAGCGGTCCTTGATCTTGGCGTAGCCGTCGGGATGCATCACCGCGAGGTCGCCTGAATGGAACCAGCCGCCGCGGAAGGCCTCCCGCGTGGCGGTGGGATTCTTCAGGTAGCCCTTCATGGTGATGTTGCCGCGGAACATGATCTCGCCCATGGTCTCGCCGTCGGCGGGCACCGGTTGCAGCGTCCCGGGATCGAGCACCGCCATGCCTTCCTGCAGCAGGTAGGCCACGCCCTGCCGGCCATTGCGGCGTACCTGATCCTCCACCGGCAATTCGGCCCACTCGGGGTGCTTGGCGCAGACCGCCGCCGGCCCGTAGGTCTCCGTCAATCCGTAGACGTGTGTGATGTCGAACCCCATGTTGCCCATGCCCTCGATCATCGCGGCCGGCGGCGGCGCCGCGGCCACCAGGCAATGCACCTCGTGGGTGATGCCCTGTTTCCATTCGGCCGGGGCATTCAGCAGCATCGAGTGCACGATCGGCGCGCCGCAGTAATGCGTGACCTTCTGCTCGCGGATCAGATCGAGGATCAGCCTAGCATCGACCTTGCGCAGGCACACGTTGGTGCCCGCCTGCGCGGCGATGGTCCAGTTGAAGCACCAGCCGTTGCAGTGGAACATCGGCAGCGTCCACAGGTACACCGGATGCTTCGGCATCGACCAGTCGAGGACGTTGTTCACCGCGTTCAGGTAGGCGCCGCGGTAGTGGTACACCACGCCCTTCGGGTTCCCGGTGGTGCCGGAGGTGTAGTTGAGGGCGATGGCATCCCATTCGTCGGGGGGCGCCACCCACTCGAAATCGGGGTCGCCGGCGGCGATGAAATCCTCGTATTCAATCTCGCCCACCGCCTCGCCGCCCTCGTGCAGCACATCGGCCACGTCGATCACCAGCGGCCGGGACTTGCACAGCAGCAGCGCCTGCGCGACCACCGAGGAGAATTCCGGGTCGGTGAACAGCACCCTGGCCTCGCCATGGTCCAGCATGAAAGCGATCGCCTCGGCGTCGAGCCGCGTGTTGAGCGTGTTGAGCACCGCGCCGAACATGGCCGGACCGAAGTGCAGCTCCACCATGGCAGGCACGTTGGGCAACATGACCGCCACGGTCTCGCCGCGTTTCACGCCGTGGTTTGCCAGCGCCGATGCCAGCTGCCGGCAACGGGCGTAGGTTTCACTCCAGGTGCGGCGCGTGACGCCATGCACCACCGCGATCCGATCCGGGTAGGTAGCGGCGGCCTTCGCCAGGAACGAGACCGGCGACAACGGCGTGTAGTTCGCCTCGTTTCGCTCGAGCCCCGATTCGTACGGCCCGCTCATGCCGTCCTGGCGCCTGGCTGCTCGGCAGCGGCCGCCGCGCGCTCGGCCGAAACAACCGTGTTGGCCAGCAGCATCGCGATGGTCATCGGGCCGACGCCGCCGGGCACCGGGGTGATCATCGAGGCCACGGGCGCGACCGATGCGAAATCCACGTCGCCGGCGAGGCCGCCGTCGGGCAGGCGGTTGATGCCGACGTCGATGACCACCGCGCCGGGCTTGACCATCTCCGCCTTGACGAGGTTCGCCTTGCCGACGGCGGCCACCAGGATGTCCGCCTGGCGCGTCATGGCGCCCAGGTCTCGCGTCTTCGAGTGGCACACCGTCACCGTGGCCCCGGCGTTGATCAACATCAGCGCCATGGGCTTGCCCACGATGGTGGACCGGCCGATCACCACGGCGTGGGCGCCTTCCACCTTCACACCTTCATGCTCGAGCATCTTCATCACGCCCCAGGGCGTGCAGGGATAAAACGCCGTCTCACCCACCACCAGGGCACCGACGTTCTGGTAGTGGAAGCCGTCGACATCCTTTGCCGGCGCGACCGCCTCGATCACCGCGCGCGCATCGAGGTGCCTGGGCAATGGCAGCTGCGTGAGGATGCCGTGGATGCGCGCATCGGCGTTGAGGCGATGGACAAGAGCCGTGAGCTGCGCCTGCGTGGTCTGCGCGGGCAACGCGTGCACTTCCGAATGCATGCCGATGGCCTCGCACGCCATGGCCTTGTTGCGCACGTAGACCTTGCTCGCCGGATCGTCACCCACAATCACCACCGCCAGCCCGGGCGTGAGGCCGCCCGCCTTGAGGCGCGCCACCTTTTTCGCCAGTTCCCCGCGCAAACCCAGCGCGATTGCCTTGCCATCGATGATGCGTGCGCTCATTGCGCCTTCTCCCGGTTGGGTATCGGTCCGTGTTCGTTCACCACGAGGTCGACGGGAATATCGTGGGCCTCGTGCGGCAGGCTTTCGACCACAAATGCGGCGGGCAGCGCCGTCGCGCAGAAAGGGCGCGCGCCACGGCCGGCAAGCAGCTTGTCGAAGTATCCCGCGCCGTAACCGAGGCGGAAACGCGCGCCGTCGATCGCCAGCGCCGGCACCAGCGCGAAATCGGCCTCGGCCAGCTCGACCTCGGGGCAGCGCGCGGGATCGGGTTCGGGGATGTCCCAGATGCCGGGGATGAGGTCGGTTGCGAGGTTGTCCACCCGGTACAGCTGCAGGCGCCGTGGCCTGGGCGTGATTCGTGGCAGCATGACGGCCTTGCCGTCGGCGCGCGCGCGCTCGAGGAAAGGCCGCGTGCTCCACTCGCTGCCGATGCTCATGGTGGCCAGCACCGAGCGGGCAGACCGGTATTGGGGCAGCTGCGTGAGGTGCCCGGTGAGGGCCGCGGCGATCGCGGCGCGTTCATCTTCCGAGAGCGCATCGCGGCGCGCGATCATCTGCGCTCGAAGCTCGGCTTTCATGCCGCCGCCCCGAGGCCCGCAGGCCCGGAAAAGGCCGCCACCGAGCGCCGAATCGCGGCGACCTTGGTTTCGGTCTCCTCGAATTCGTCTTCGGGCGTGGAATCGGCGACGATGCCCCCGCCCGCGTAGAAGCGCAGCTCGCCGCGCGCCACCAGCGTGGTGCGGATCGGGATGTTCATGTCCATGCGCCCGCCCGCGGCCACGTATCCGATCGCGCCGCAATAGACCTCGCGGCGATGGGGCTCCAGCTCGTCGATGATCTCCATCGCGCGGCGCTTGGGAGCCCCGGTGATGGAGCCACCGGGAAAACACGCCTCCAGGGCATCGAGCGCATCGAGCCCCTGGCGCAGTTGCCCGCTGATGGTCGACACCAGGTGGTGGACGGTGGCGAAGGTCTCGAGCTCGCACAGGCCCGAGACGCGCACCGTGCCGGTTTCACACACGCGCCCGAGGTCGTTGCGCAGCAGGTCGACGATCATGACGTTTTCCGCGCGGTCCTTCGCGCTCGCCAGCAGGGCCGCGGCCGCGGCCGCGTCTTCCCGCGGGTCCGCGCGCCGCCTGCGCGTGCCCTTGATCGGCCGCGTGAGCGCCTGCCGTCCATTGACCACGATGAAACGTTCGGGCGAGCTCGACAACACGGCGCCGAAGGGATATTCGAGATAGGCGCCCATCGGGGCGGGATTGGTGTCGTGCAGGTGGCGATAGAAGGTCCACGGGTCACCCGAGCACGGGGCGTGGAATTCGCGCGTGAGGTTGGCCTGGTAGCAGTCGCCGGCCTGGATGTAGTCGAGCACGCGGCGCGCGCGCGGCAGGTAGTCGTCGCGCTCCAGCGTGGAGGTGATGGGCCCGTCGACCCGGAAGGGGCGCGGCGCGCGCGCCGGCGCCTGGACCAGGCGCCGGCGCACGTCCGCCACCTCCGCATCCCCCAGCGAGGCGAGCGAGGTGATGGCCGCGCGTTTTTCCAGGTGGTCGATCACGATCGTCCAGCCATAGAGGCCCAGCGCCAATTCGGGCATGAAGGGCACGTGCGAATCCCTGGCGCCCTGCAGTCCCGCCAATGGGCGCCCCACTTCGTAGCCCAGGTAGCCGATCGCGGCGCCGCTCACCGGCCACAGCGCCGCATCGACCCCGGGACTTTCGCCGGCCAACAGCCCGCGCGCCGCCGCGAACGGTTCCTTGCCCGCGGTGATCACCGCGCGTGGCGCGGCCGCGAGCACGTCATAACGCCCGCCCGAGCGGGCCGGATCGCCGCTGTCGAGGAAAACCGCCCAGCCGAGCGGACGGATCGCCTCGAACCAGGCATAGCGGTCGGCGCAGCGGGTCGCGGCGTCGTAGGGGAGCGGGAGAGGGCTTGCCATGAGTGCGTATTCTAGTATTCTGCCCGCTTGACCCTCGCAAGGACCTTAGCAATGAGCAAGAACTTCGTGCTTGCCGCCACTTTCGCCGCGGCTTTTTCGGCCACCGCCCTCGCCGGCCCCTTCGACGCGTACAAGGGCAAGATGAAGGACGGGATGTACGAATACAAGATGGAAATGGACATGGGCCCGATGCCGGGCATGCCCAAGGGGATGGGAAAGCAGAACCGCACCTTCCAGCATTGCGTGACCGCCAAGGACATCGAGCAGGGCGGCATCGGCAGCGACAAGGGCGGCAAGATGCCCGACAACTGCGAGATCAAGGACTTCAAGATGTCGGGCAATACGTCGTCCTACACCATGGAGTGCAAGGGCGAAAACGCGATGAAGGCCGACAACAGGATCACGTTCGTCAGCGACGGCTTCAAGATGGACATGAAGATGGCCATGACGCGCAACGGCCAGGTGATGAACATGACGCAGCAGATGGAAGGCAAGTACATCGGCCCCTGCAAGTGAGCGCGTAAGCCGCGCCGGCGGCAATCGTGGTCATCCCCGCGCGGGCGGGGATCCAGGCTCGCCGTTCACCGCCGCGCGGATCTGCTCCAGGGCCCCCGGGTCCTCGATGGTCGTGAGGTCCCCGGGGTCGCGGCCTTCGCACAGCGCCTGGATCGAACGGCGCAGCAGCTTGCCCGACCGCGTCTTGGGCAGCACCGTCACGAAAAACACGCGCGCGGGCCTGGCGATGGCTCCGATTTCGCGATCCACCGTCGCCATGATCTCCGCCGCGTGTGCATGGGCCAGCGCCTGCGAATCCGTGCGCGAGGCGTCCTTCACCACCACGAAGGCCACCGGCACCTGTCCCTTCACCGCATCGGCCACGCCGACCACCGCCACCTCGGCCACGTTGGGGTGCGCCTGCACCGCCTCTTCGATCTCGCGCGTGCCGAGCCGGTGGCCCGCCACGTTGATCACGTCGTCGGTGCGCCCCAGCACGAAGTAATACCCATCCTCGTCGCGTGTCGCCCAGTCGAACGTGGTGTAGACCATCTCGTCGGCGAATGACTTGAAGTAGGTCGAGACGAAGCGTTCGTCATCGCCCCAGATGGTGGTCATCGCGCCCGGCGGCAGCGGGGGCACGATGCACAACACGCCTTTTTCGTTTGCCCCCACCTCGCGGCCGGTCTCCTCGTGCTTGAGCTTGAGCCGGTACCCGTACGCCGCGAACGAGGGCGAGCCGAACTTGCGCGCCGTGTCCTCGATGCCGGGGCACGCGGTGAGGATCGGCCAGCCCGATTCAGTCTGCCAGTAGTTGTCCACGATCTGCGCGCCGAGCGAATCCGATACCCAGCGCGCCGTGGGCTCGTCCAGCGGTTCACCGGCCAGGAAGAGGTAGCGCAGGCACGAGGTGTCGTATTTCTTCATCCACGCCGGATCCTGCTTCTTGAGCACGCGGATCGCGGTCGGCGAGGAAAACATCGAAGTGACCTTGTAGTCCTGGACGATTTTCCACCACACCCCGGCGTCGGGGCGCATCGGCACACCCTCGTACATGATCGTGGTGGAGCCGCTGATGAGCGGACCGTAGACGATGTATGAGTGGCCCACCACCCAGCCGATGTCGGAGGTGCAGAAAAACACGTCCCCGGGCCGGGAGCAGAAGATGTGCCGCATCGACGCGGCCAGCGCCACCGCGTAACCGCCGGTGTCGCGCTGCACGCCCTTGGGCTTGCCGGTGGTGCCGCTGGTATAGAGGATGTAGGACGGTTCGTTGGACTCGAGCCAGCACACCGGGACCTTGGCGCCCGCGTGCCGCTCACGTTCGGCGGCGTAGTCCACGTCGCGCCCGGCCTCGCGCGTCATGGTCTTGTCGAGCCCGCGGTCCACGACCACCACGTGCGCGGGCGGCGATTGCGCGATGCGGATCGATTCATCCACCAGCGGCTTGAGCGCAATCATCCTGCCCATGCGCATGCCGGCATCACTCGTCACCATCACCCTGGGGCGCGCGTCGTCGATGCGCGCGGCCAGGCTTGCCGCCGCGAAGCCGCCGAACACCACCGAGTGGATCGCGCCCAGGCGCACCGTCGCGAGCATGGCGAACACCGCCTCGGGCGTCATCGGCATGTAGATCAACACGCGGTCGCCGCGGCCCACGCCGAGTGACTGCAGGATCGCGGCGAAGCGGTTCACCTCGTCGTGCAGCTGCGCGTAGGTGAAGGTGCGCTTCGCGTCGACCTCGGTGGAGATCCACACCAGCGCGTCCTGATCGGCGCGCATCGACAGGTGGCGGTCGATGGCGTTGTAGCAGAGGTTGGTCTCGCCGCCCACGAACCAGGAGCGGAACGGCGGATTGGAGTAATCGAGGACCTTCTTCGGCGGCTTGTGCCAGTCGATCGCCTTGGCTTCGCGGCCCCAGAAGCGCTCCGGGTCGGCAATGGAGCCTGCGTAGAACCCCTGGTACGTTCCCAGCGTCTCGTCCAGCGTGCTCATCTTTCCCCCGCTTGTGGTTTTTGCCGCGCAGCTCGCCTCGCCGATGGTACGGCGCTTCAGCCGTTCACGTCCACGACCAGGCGGCCGCGCACCCTGCCCGCCAGCACGTCGGGCGCGCGGTCGATCGCCGCACGCAGCCCGATGGTTTCGGTCACCGCGTCGATGGTGTGCGGCGCGAGCTCCCGCGCCAGCAGTTCCCACGCCCGCTCGCGGCGCGGGCGCGCCGCCGTGACGCTGTTGATGCCCGCAAGGGTCACGCCGCGCAGGATGAAGGGCGCAACCGTCACCGGGAAGTCCATTCCCTGCGCCAGCCCGCACGCCGCCACCACGCCCTCGCCCATCGTCTGCGCGCACGCGTTCGCCAGCGTATGGCTGCCCACCGAATCGATGACGCCCGCCCAACGCTCCTTCTGCAACGGCTTTCCGGGCTGCGCCAGCATGGCGCGGTCGATGACCTCGCTCGCGCCGAGGCCTTCCAGATAAGGCGCCTGCGACAACTTGCCGGTGGAGGCAACGACGCGATGGCCGCGGCCCGCCAGGATGGCCACCGCGAAGCTGCCCACCCCACCCGTGGCCCCGGTCACCAGCACCTCTGCGCGCCCGGGTACGACGCCCATCGATTCCAGCGCCATCGCACACAACATCGCGGTGTAGCCCGCGGTGCCGATTGCCATCGCGCGCCGCGCCGTAAGTGTTTCGGGCAGGCGCACCAGCCAGTCGCCTTTCAGGCGCGCCTTCCGGGCCAGGCAGCCCCAATGGCTCTCACCCACGCCCCAGCCGTTGAGGATCACGGCGTCGCCCGGCTTCCAGAGCGGGTGCGAGCTGGATTCCACGATGCCGGCGCCGTCGATGCCGGCGACCATCGGCCATTTGCGCACCACCGGCGAGGTGTTGGTGATGGCAAGCGCGTCCTTGTAGTTGAGCGTGGACCAGTCGACTCGCAGCGTGACGTCACCCTCGGGCAGGTCGGAGTCGGCGACCTCGGCGACCTCGGCGCGGAAGGCATCGGCGTCTTTCGAGAGCAGGATCGCCTTCACGAGAGGATCCCCGCCGGCGCGTGCACCACCACCGCGTGGCGCGGCAGCACCGCCTCGAAGGTGGTGCCCTCGACCGCGCTCGAGCGCGCCTCGATGGCGCCCCCGTGCGCAGCGATGAACGCGCGCACGATGAAAAGTCCCAGGCCCAATCCGCCGCTCGGGCGACCCTGGGGGCCGCTGGAGTGAAACGGCTCGAAAATCGTCTCGAGCACGTCCGGCGGGATCACGCCGTCGTTGGAAATCCGCAGGACCAGCCTTGCGGCGTCGGCGCCGTCGACATGGACGTGGATGCGGGATCCTTCCACGCCGTGTTGCATCGCGTTGCCCACCAGGTTCGAGATCGCCGCACCCATCCGGTCCGGGTCGAAGGTGCCATCCGGGGGGCCGTCGGATGTAAGGTCGATGGGTTTGCCCTCGCTCTGCAGCTCGTCGACCAGCGCCCGCGCCAACTGCAGCATGTCGCACCGGACCGGGTGCAGCTCGAGACGCCCGCCACGCACGCGCGCGATCTCCAGCAACTGCTCCACCATGCGCACCATGCGCGCGCCGCTGGTGCGGATGCGCGCGGCGGTATTGACCACCTTCGCGTCGGTGCTGAGCATCGGCAGCAGGTTGGCACCGTTCATCACCGCGGAAAGCGGGTTGCGCAGGTCGTGGCTCAACACGGCGACAAACATCTCGTTCATGCGCAGGGCGGCGCGCAACTGGTCGAGCTGCCGGGCCATCGCGCGGCGCTGTCCATGCAGCTCCACGAAGACGTCGACCTTGCTGCGCAACACGTGGGGATCGATCGGCTTGTGCAGGAAGTCGACCGCCCCGGCCTCGTAGCCGCGGAAGGTGCGGGTGGGATCGGAGGCCGACGCGGTGAGGAATATCAGCGGCACGCGCCGCGTGCGCTCGGTCCCGCGCAGCAGTTCCGCGAACTCGAAGCCGTCCATGGTGGGCATCTGCACGTCGACCAGGGCTACCGCCACGTCTTCCACCAGCAACGTCTCGAGGGCCTCGGTGCCGGACGACGCCGTCAGCACCGCGACGCCCGGGCGCCGCAGGAGGGCCGAGATCGCAACCAGGTTCTGCGGGATGTCGTCCACGACGAGGATCTTCGTGGCGCTGTCGTTTTCGGGGCTCATGTCGTCATATCGCGAATGCGCGTCCGGTACGCAGGTGGGCCAGGCGCTCGGCCAGGTCGCGGATCGGCAGCACCAGGTCGGCGCCCGCGCGCGCGATCGCCGCCGCGGGCATCGCGCCGGCGATGGCATCGGTCGGCTCCTGGACCCAGGCACGGCCGCCGGCCGCGCGGATCGCCTGCAACCCGGCGGCGCCATCGTTGTTGGCGCCCGACAGCACCAGCCCCAGCACCGCCGGCCCGTAGGCCTGGGCTGCCGATTCGAACAATACGTCGATACTGGGGCGCGAGAACTGCACCGGCGCATCGCGCGAAAGCGCCAGTGTCCTGCCGCTTTCCACCAGCAGGTGGTAGTCGGGGGGTGCGAAATACACGGTGCCGCGTTCGACCTTTTCCTTGTCCATCGCCTCGCGCACCGGGAGCTGGCAGCGCGCGCCGAAAAGTCCTGCCAGCAGGCTCGGCCTGTCCGCCGGCACGTGCAGCACCACCAGCAGCGAGGGCAGGAACCCCGCCGGCAGGCCTTCCAGCAGCACGCCCAGGGGTTCCACACCGCCGGCCGAGGCGCCGATCACGATGGCGTCGATGTCGAGGACCGCTTCGGCCGTGTTCATTGCTTGCGGTAGATGCGCTCGTCGCGCAGGAATTCCGTGAAGGCATCGGCGTAGGGCGAGAACCGCAGGCTTTCCCGCGAGCCGACGCCCAGGAAGCCGCGCGGCGCGAGGGCATCGTGAAAGAGGCCGATGGCGCGCGCCTGCAGGTCGCGGTCGAAGTAGATCAGCACGTTGCGGCACGAGACCAGCTCCACCTCGGAGAACACCGTGTCGGTGGCGAGGCTGTGGTCGGAGAACGCGATGTGCGCCTTGAGGCGCTTGTCGAAGATGGCGTTGTTGTAGGCCGCGGTGTAGTAGTCGGCGAGGGAGCCCTTGCCACCGGCCTTGAGATAGCTGGTGCTGAACCCGGCAATGCGATCGAGGGCGTAGATGCCTGCCTGCGCGGTTCCCAGCGCCTCGGGATTGATGTCGGTGGCGTAGATGAGCGAGCGCGCCAGCAGGCCCTCCTCGTGCAGCACGATGGCGAGCGACCACGCTTCCTCGCCGCTGCTGCAGCCCGCCACCCAGACCTTCACGAACGGGTAGGTCGCGAGGATCGGCACCACCTTCTCGCGCACCGCGCGGAAGTACGCCGGATCGCGGAACATCTCGCTCACCTGCACGGTGAAGTACTGCAGCATGCCGGCGAAGACCTCGGGCTCGTGCAGCACGCGGTCTTGCAGCTGCGAGACCGTGGCGCAGCCGAAACGCGACATCGCCTGGCGGATGCGCCGGCGCAGCGACGCCATGGCGTAGTGGCGGAAGTCGTGCTGGTACTTGCCGTACACCCCTTCGAGCAGCAGGCGCAGCTCGAGGTCGAAATCGGCTCCCGCCGGCTGGAGTTCGTCGCCCGGTTGCAGCGCGCGTGGCAGCGGCAGCGGTTGCGCCGTCACTTCGGCATCCACACGCGGCACAGCGACACCAGCTGATCGATGTCGATCGGCTTGGCGATGTAGTCGTTGGCGCCCGCCTCGAGGCACTGCTTGCGGTCGTCGGCCATCGCCTTCGCGGTGATCGCGATGATCGGCAGCTTGTCGCCGCCGGGGCGCGCGCGGATCTCGCGCATCGCGGTGAGCCCGTCCTTGACCGGCATCATGATGTCCATCAGCACCAGGTCGATGTCGCCGCGCTTGCTGCGCTCCACCGCCTCCTGCCCGTTGCGCGCGATCTCCACGTTCGCCCCGAGCGGCTCGAGAACGCGCGTGAGCGCGAAGATGTTGCGCACGTCGTCCTCCGCCAGCAGCACCGTGCGCCCCTCGAACACCGCGTCGCGCTGGCGCACGCGGCGCAGCAGGTCGCGTTTGTCCTCAGGCAGGCTCGCCTCGACCTTGTGCAGGAAGAGCGTGACCTCGTCGAGCAGGCGCTCGGGGGAGCGCGCGCCCTTGATGATGATCGACTTCGAGTAGCGCCGCAGCCGCGTCTCCTCGTCGCGCGTGAGGGCGCGGCCGGTATAGACGATCACCGGCAGGAAGGCGTGCTCGCCGCCGGCGGCGAGCTTCTCCAGCAGCTCGTAGCCGTTGGCGTCGGGCAGCTGCAGGTCGGTCACCAGGCAGTCGTAGGGCTCGGCGGCGATGCGCGCCAGCGCCTCGCGCACGGTGCCGACGGTGGTGATCTCGACCGTGTCGCCCTGCAGCAGCAGCGCGATGCTCTTGCGCAGCGCCGCGTCGTCTTCGACCACCAGAACGCGCGAGACGCGCTCCTGCAGCCGCGCCTCGAGGCGCCGCATCGCCCGCACCAGCTCCTCGCGCGCCACCGGCTTGAGCGCGTAGCCTACCGCTCCCATGCCCATCGCGGTCTGGATGTGGTCCTCGCCAGAGACGATGTGCACCGGGATGTGGCGCACCGACGGATCGCGCTTGATGCGCTCCAGGACTGCGAGACCCGATTCGTCGGGCAGGTTCACGTCGAGCAGGATGCCAGTCGGCTTGAGGCGGCGCGCGAGCTCGAGCGCCTCGGCGCCGGTCGAGCAGTGCACGCAGTCGAAGTCGAGCTCGTGGGCCAGGTCGTAGAGCACGCGCGCGAAATTCTGGTCGTCCTCGACCACCAGCACCATGCGTCCGGCGTGGCCGCGCTGGTTGCGGTCGTCGTCGATGTGGGGGCCGCTCGCCGAAGCGGCGGCCGGCCGCGCCTCGGGTGCCGGCGCCGGGGGCACGCGCGCCGCCGGCGCGGGCTGGCGCAGCACCTCCCGCCCCTCGCCGGGTTGCGGCTTGCTGTACGTCGCCGGGATCTCGAGAGTGAAGGTGCTGCCCAGGCCCGGCGCGCTTTCGAGGCGGATCTCGCCGCCGAGCAGGCGCGCGAGCTCGCGCGAGATCGATAGTCCCAGCCCCGTGCCGCCGTACTTGCGGCTGGTGGTGCCGTCGGCCTGGCGAAAAGCCTCGAAAACCACGGCCTGCTGGTTCTCGGCGATGCCGATGCCGGTATCGCGCACCGCGAAGGCGATGCGCCCGTCGCGCGCCGCCGCCGCCTGCAGCACCACTTCGCCCTTCTCGGTGAACTTGACCGCGTTCGAGATCAGGTTCTTCAGCACCTGCTCGACCCGCATGCGGTCGGTGGTAAGGCTCGCAGGCGCATCCGAGGCGCGCTCGATGCGCAGCGTCACCTGCTTTTCCGCCGCGATCGGCGCGAAGGTCTGGCGCAGCGCCGCGAGGATGTCGTCGAGCGCGACCGCCTCGGCCTGCACCTCGATCTGTCCGGCCTCGATCTTCGACAGGTCGAGGATGTCGTTGATCAACGCGAGCAGGTCGTTGTTCGACGAGTGGATCGTCTGGGCAAAGCGTACCTGCTCGTCGTCCATGTTGCCGTGGGGATTGTCGGCGAGCAGCTTGGCGAGGATGAGCGAGCTATTGAGCGGGGTTCGCAGCTCGTGCGACATGTTGGCGAGGAACTCCGACTTGTAGCGGCTGGTGCGCTCGAGCTCCTCCGCGTTGCTCGTAGCCGCCGCCTGCGCGCGCACCAGATCCTGCTTCTGCTGCTCGAGGCGCTGGGTCTGCTCCTCGAGCTGCACGTTGGTCTGCTCGAGCTCGGCGTGCTGGTTCTCGAGCCGCGCCTGGCTCTCGCGCAGCACGCGGCCCTGCTCCTCGAGCTCCTCGTTGGAGACACGCAGCTCCTCCTGCTGCGCCTGCAGCTCCTCGCTCTGCTGCTGGGTCTCGTGCAGCAGTTCCTGCAGGCGCTGGCGGTAGAGCGCCGAGCGGATGGCGATGCCGATGTGCCCTGACACCTGGTCGAGGAGGTCGCGTGCGGCGTCGAAGTCGGCGGCGGGCCCGACGAATCCGAGCTCGACCACGCCGCTCACGCGACCGTCCTCGGTGATCGGCCCGATGAGCAGGTGCGACGGCGCGCCCGACCCCGTGGCGGAGGCCACGCGCAGGTAGCCTTCGGGCAGCGCGGTGACGAGCCGCGCCCTACCTTCGGCCATCACCTCCCCCGCGAGGCCCTGCCCCGGAGCCAGGCGCTCGGCGTGCGTCGCGTCCTGCGCACGCGCGTCGAAGGCATAGTCGCCGGTGCGCAGCAGCGCGCCGCCCTCGAGCCGGTAGGCGATCGCCACGTGCGCGCCGAGGTAGCGCGCGAGCGCCGACATGAAGCTGCGCCCGAGCGTTTCGGGCGTCTGCTCGCCGAGCATGCTCGCGGCGATCTCGGTCTGGCCACGCCGGATCCAACCCAGGCGCTGCGCGCGCACCTTCTCCACCACCACGCGGTGCGCGAGGAAAGCCATGCCCCACACCACGACCAGCGCGAGCCCGCGGTTGATCTCGGCGAGCCTGAGGCTCCCGTCCATCCCCGACGCCGAGAGCTTGAAACCGACCCCCATCGCCACGGTGACGAGGGCCGCGGTCACGACTGGGAGGAAGGAGCGCGACTGGAACACGCACAGCACGAGCGGCAGCAGGTAGAACACCCATACGGCGTAGCCGATGGACGTGAACGCGTCCAAGGTAAGAATTGCCGCGAGCAGCGCCCCGATCGTCGCGTAAATGCTCATGTCGCGTGAAGTGTCGGTTCTCATGGCCTTCGAAGGGGAGGAAAACACGGGGGCGGGAACCGAATTCCCGCAGCCGTCATTTAACCAGAACGCGCGGGTCTTCGGGCGATGCGTGCTTGCGGCCGAAGTAGTCGCGCGACTGCATCTCGCGCAGCCGGCTCGCGGTGCGGCCGAATTCGCGCCGCACCATCAACGCGGGCGCGTCCGCGTCCGCGCCCGCATCCACCAGCTCCTCGGGCTGCGCCTCGGCGGAAAGCACCAGCTTCACGCGCTGGTCGTAGAACACATCGACCAGCCAGGTGAAACGGCGCACCACATCGGTCTGTGCCGCCGGCATCGTGCGCACCCCGGAGATGACAACCGTGTGGTAGGTGCTCGCGATCTCGAGATAGTCGACCTGTGAGCGCGGCTTCTCGAACAGCTCCGCGAAGTCGAACCAGATCACGCCCTTGGCGCGGCGGCGGAAGGCGATGCGGCGCCCGCCCACATCGATGGCACCGTCCTCGGCGTAGCTCGCCTTCGTCATCGCCTCGAAGAAGCGCGCGAGGTCGGCGTCGGCGTCGGGGCCGATCGGCGTGAAGTAGACGCCGTAGCTCGCGAGCAGGCGCCTGCGGTGGTCGACCGCGCCGCCGAGGCCCACTACGTCGAGCTCGCGCTTGATCACCTCGATGGCGGGCAGGAAGCGCGCGCGCTGCAGGCCGTCGGGATAGAGGTCGTCGGGCCGGTAGTTGGACGTCATCACCAGCACCACGCCCTTGTCGATCAGCAGCTCCAGCAGGCGCGCGAGGATCATCGCGTCGGCAATGTCGCTCACGTGGAACTCGTCGAAGGCGAGCAGGCGCAGGTTGCGGGAGATATCGGTGGCCACGACCTCGAGCGGGTCTTCCTGCCCCGGCAGCGCGCGCATGCGTGCGTGGATCTCGCGCATGAACTCGTGGAAGTGGACGCGGCGCTTGCGCCGGTGGCGCGAGACCCTGAAGAACGCGTCCATCATGAGCGACTTGCCGCGCCCGACGCCGCCCCAGATGTACATCCCACCGGGAGGCTTGCGCCCGGCGCCGAGGTTGGTCACGAGCCGGTTGAGCCTGCCGGCGCGGTACTGGCGGTAGTCCTCGAGCTTGTCGAACAGCACCTGGAGCTTCTCGAGCACGCGCAGCTGGTCGCTGTCCGGCTCGAAGTCTCCTCTCTGGCTGAAATGCCAGTACCACTCGGAGGGGCCGCCGAATTCACCGGCCTCGATTTCTTCGTCCCGGGGATCCGGGGGCGGGGCGTTTTCGGCCGGGTGCATTCAGCGGTGACTAAACCTTTGGAACACGGATGAAATGGATAACAACGGATGAACGCGGTGATGACAAGTGATCAACGCAACGTGTTGGCCAGGACCTCGGCCGGTGAGGCCCAGCCCAAGGTTTCCCGTGGGCGTTGATTCAACTCCAAGGCGACGGCATTCAGTTTCGATTGTGAATACA
>Ga0163153_10001854_pt1 | contig 32405 bp, 39 predicted proteins | sample OliLakLV19MP6IB1_FD_148629 | JGI IMG/M metagenome (GOLD analysis project Ga0163153, IMG submission 148629) | Freshwater microbial mat bacterial communities from Lake Vanda, McMurdo Dry Valleys, Antarctica - Oligotrophic Lake LV.19.MP6.IB-1 | ecosystem: Environmental > Aquatic > Freshwater >... | reverse complement strand
TCGTAGAAGCATTACGTGAGATAGACTTCAAGATCACCAAGATTGCTGACCTCACAACACCCAATTCATGGAGAGAGAGTCTCATCTCTTGGTTTGGAAATGCAGGCAATGGGATAGGGGACTTCTTTGCAAAAACGACGCACCAGGAAACACTCTGTCTTGGCAGCAACGGCAATGAGACATGTATCACTAAAGAAGAGCTCGACGCACTCCTAACGAATCAACAATCTCCGGTGATAGTGCCTACAGACCAAACTCAAGAACTACCGATAGAAGTCGTACCAGAACCTACTCCTCTTGAAGAAGAACCGATTGTACTAACAGAAGAAGTAGTAGTGCCCGAATCTCACGTCGAGATACTTTCGGAATCAACAGGTTTATAACTAGCGGTACAGTATATCTCGCTGTATACTATATGCATGAAATATGTACAACGCGCACTCTTGATCGTAGTGCTCTGGCTTGCTTCTATAAGTGTAGTAGCTGCGTCCCCGACACTTGGTACTATTGATCCACGTGGAGTAGGGAACTGGAAGGCATTGTTTGAAAATAGTACGCTTAGTAGTGCTCCGACCCTTAATTTTGGAAAGTTTACTACTCAGTCTGCATACAACATCACGGTATCGAGTTCGGAACTTCGTGGGTTTGCGTGGGGAGAAGGTACTGGGTGGATCATTACCAACTGTGCGGACACTACAAGCGGGTGTTCGGGAGTTAATGGAAACTTTAAAGTAGCAAACGACGGAAATGGAAATCTCTCAGGTTACGCATGGGGCGAGAATACGGGTTGGGTAAACTTTGGTCCCTTTACAAACCCTGCAATTTCAACGGTAAAAATCACAAGCGGACTCTTTGGTGGTTCTCTCGGAAATGCAGGCTATGCCTGGGCGCAAAACTATGGATGGATTAAGTTTGACTGTTCAAATCCTGCAAGCTGTGTGGAGACTGATTGGGGAGTAGTAACGACTTCACCTCCAGGTGGTGGAGTAAGTGGCGGGTATATACCACCAAATACGCCAGGAGATATTTGTTCCAATATTATTGGCAATCAAACAATCATCCCAAATGGGATGGTCATTGCTTCCAATGGGTACTGTATCGCGCCACAGCAATGTAATGCGCTTGATAATTCAATCAAACAGCCAACTGACATCATAATCGTAATGGATAGGTCGTGGAGTATGGCTGGTATAAAAAATACCCAGGCAAAAAATGCAGCTATTTCATTGGTCGATAGTCTCCTACCGGGATCTGATCGTGTGAGCTACATTAATTATTCAGATACTGCCATTGTGAAAACGAACCTCACTGATTCTTTTGATGAAACAAAATCAGAAATTCAAGCAACTGCACTCGGTGGTGGAGGAACAAATATAGGTATCGGAATCAGAGCTGCATATCAGGAAATGGCTGCCAATGGTCGCCCTGGTGTAAAACAGGTTGTCATAGTACTCACTGATGGAGAGGCAAATATTTCAAGTCAAAATGGCCTTACCCCCAATCAGTGGGCCATTAGTCAGGCAACTATCACAAAACAGGCGGGAATGATTGTGTATTCGGTAGGTCTTGGAACAAGTGTTGACTCAAATCTATTGAGTACCATTGCAACGGCGCCGAGTTATTACTACTATTCTCCAACAGGACTTAATCTTTCGAGTATTTATGTACAGATTGCTTCGTTTGAGTGTACGGTAGCACCTTCAGAGATAAACGGTTCTGTAGTCTACGATGCTAATGGAAATAGTACGTTCGATAACGGAGAAACAGGGTTACTCAACGTCGAAATCTCACTGATCAGTGCAAATAATGCTCAACCAACACGTAAGATTGCAAGCAGTACATATGGAAACTATTCTTTGGCATTTGTACCTCCTGGAGACTATTTGGTCTGTGCAACTCCTCCTTCTGGTATGTTTCAAACCTATCCTACTCCGGGAATATGTCACACTACTACCATTACTCAAGGTACGGATGTCGGAGGACTTAACTTTTTGATATCAGGCACAATCCCGCCAAATCCTCCTACAGAATCTTGTATTGATACTATCCGGAACCAAGACGAAACAGGGGTAGATACGGGGGGTGTGTGTGACCAAGTCACTTCCCCAGGAGTAGGTACCTGTGCTGATAATATCCGCAATCAAGACGAAACAGGGGTAGATACGGGGGGGGTCTGCGGAGATAACCAAGCAACTCCTCCAATATGTGAGCTATTTCCTAACTTACCAATTTGCAACCCAACTCCTCCTCCACCAACTCCACCAACTCCACCACCAGGAACAGATGGTGAAACAGCAGACGCTATTTTAGGAGGAGATAATAGTATTTCTAATCTTTTTAGTAGTTATATGGGCTCTTTCTTAGCTCCGTTGTTTCCAATAAATGGAGAAAATGGATTCATCAACTTTATAACTGCTGCTGGTCTTTCGCTTCCGGTAGCAAGTTCAATAGTTTCGTTTGTAGTAGCAAATCCGATTATTGCAAAGGATTTACCACTCTTGGTAATCCAACTTTGGAACTCTATCATGATCGCGCTGGGATTCAAAAAGCGTAAAGAACCATGGGGAATCGTGTATGACTCAGTAACCAAACATCCAATCGACCCAGCATATGTAGTACTGTTGGATATGGCAGGCAACGAAGTAGCAACTACTATTACTGATATGGATGGACGATATGGATTTGCGGTGGATCCTGGTACGTATCGCATCATTGCAAATAAGACAAACTATCAGTTCCCCTCAGCTAAACTTAGCGGTAAGTCCAGTGATGGACTCTATGATGATCTATACTTCGGAGGAGAAGTAGTAGTGGCCAAAGAAGGAGAGATTATTACCAAAAACATTCCGCTCGATCAGCTCGCCTTTGACTGGAACGAGTACACGAAGACACATGGCGGTACCTATGGTATGAAGCTTGCGTTCTATCGTACTAGCGACATTGTTCTCTATCACGTGTCACGCATCTTGTTTATGGCAGGATTTGCCTACGCGATCTATGCCTTCATCTTCTCGCCAGTACTCTTCAATAGCCTGATTTTGGGACTCTACGTGATCATGGCTCTTGTGCAACTATGTACACCTGGATTTCATAAGAAAGGCTCGGTACTCAACAAGGAGACCAAGAAGCCACGACCATTTTCAGTAGTGCGTATCATCTCTGCGGTCACAAACCAGGAGGTTGCACACAAAGTAGCCGACCGTGTTGGAAATTACTATGGACTTGTACACAACGGTCTCTATACGTTTAGAATCGATACCAAGAAAGAAGGAGAAGATCTGTCACCGGTAGTTCCTGAAACAGGTGAACGTGCAGAGTATGACAACCACGTCGTCGAAAAATATGTAAAGGTGAAGAGGGGGTACCTCAAAGAAAACTTCAAAGTGTAATACATACACACAAAAACACTCCGTGAGATATCTCACGGAGTGTTTTTGTGTGTATTACTTTGTATGTGCGTTGATCTTTTCGATCACGTCCCCGAGGGTAAAGTTTGATTTGATCATAAACTCTACGGCTCCTGCATCAAGTACTCGCTTCATCTCAATTTCGTCTGAGAGGTTTGAGAATACAATGACGGGGATTGCCTTGGTCTTCTCGCCAGCTTTAAACTTCTTGAGGAGCTCAAATCCATCGATATCCGGGAGCATGAGATCAAGGAGGATTATGTCCGGCGTTTCAGTAGCAATCGCCGCATCTACTTCGGCTCCGGTCACCGCTGAGGCAACCGTAAAGCCTTCGTGAGTAAATTTAGAGCTTTCGAGGTTCTTTAAAAATGAGTCGTCTTCAATAATCAGTATTTTTTTCATATCGGTAGTATAGCGCAAACTGGCCGTTTGCAAAGCATTATCCTAGAGGAAGCGTCATGGTAAAGATCGTACCTTCCTCTCGGGTACTGACAAAGGTAATCTTACCCCCATGGCGCTCCACAATGTGTTTGGTGGCGTAGAGCCCGAGTCCTACACCGAGGTACTCCTCACGTATATTTGATGCGCGAAAAAACTTTTCAAAAATGCGCGACTGTTCGTCGGGAGGGATTATGACACCGTGGTCTGCAACCGAAAGCGCAACTTTATTGTCTGTAACGGTAAACGAGATCCCTATATCTGAGTCGGATGATCCGTATTTAATGGCATTTTCAAATAGGTTGTGAATCACAATACGCAGCTTGTCGATGTCCCCGATAACCATAACAGGAGTAGGGTGAGAAGTATATCGAATATGTATACCCCGAACCGCAGCTTCGCTCGTGAAGTCCTTGATCGATTCCTCGGTAAGCTCCGAAAGAGAAAGTGGGACATGTGCATAGGGCGTAGTGTCACTAGTCTTCACGACAGTCATCGTATCGTTTACGAGTGCAATCATACGCTCGTTTGAATTGGTTGCCTGTTTGAGCATGGCTGCCTGAGTTTCGTTTAATGTGCCGAAGTCTCCCTCCAAGAGCATTTTGAAGAGCCACTTCATGGCAGTAAGGGAGGTGCGAAGCTCATGTGCGGAGACCAAAAAGAAATCAATCTTTTCTTGCGTTTCTTTTGAGCTTAGAGTATCCATAGGTGTATGAAGTATAGTATCCCCCGCAGGAGATTTTTGGAAGATTATTTATTTGCGAGATCCTTAGTACTTATTGTTCCTATAGTTTGTTCATTCATACCGCGCTGTAGAAGTGCATCATATGCTTCTTTTGATTTAAAATGAGTTGTGCTTGCGATAAAGTAGTTTTGCATTTCTTCAGCAGGGAGCAGAAATGGTTTTCCTAAGGTTTTGAAATCATCTCGAAACTGGATAAGTACTGGAGACTTTTGAGTATTTTGTGCTCCAGCATCAGTAATCTCTTGACTGTTTCGGGTTTTAAATCTAATTTCAGCTGCAGCATGACCATCTGGTCCGTAGTAGATATCTCCCATTTCAGCATATACTGCAAACGGGTTTTCTCTTACCAGTTCTGTCTCTATTTGTGTGTATACCACGTCGAGCTTGTTTGGAATATAAAATTGCTCCAACGTTTTTGCGGCTGGTTCGTCGATGTAGTGTTTTTCGAGAAGTTCTGAGGGAGAGGTACCGTTTTTAACAAGAGTGATCATACTGTTCATATATTTTTCTGGATCACCCTTTACTCCAGAAGTTGCAGTTTCAAGCCCGTCAGTTTTTTTGAGGTAGTAGGTGTTTATGCCTTCAGTCTTCAATTTTGTATAGTCATTGGGTACCGTAGTTACTTTTACTGCCTTTGAAAGATCAACTTGCTCTTGCGCATCTTTCATTGAGTTCACTGTTTTCTCTCCACCCTGAGCGACTGCTTGTCCACCCATACCAAGTCCGAGCATCATGGCGAGCGCAACTTTAAGCTTCTTGAGCCCTGTTACTGGTTTTGCGGATTCTTTTTGATGAAATTTTTCTTCACCAGTATCTTTTGCACCAATAGCTTTTTCAATCATATTATCAACACTGATTTCTTTTTTAAGTTTCTCGATTTTTTCTTTGTCTTCTAGTGTTAGATCTTTTCCTGGATGAGCCTCTGTTGCCTTCTCAAATACTTCTTCAATACGACTTTCTATATTTTTTTTGTCTGTGTAGATCTCTCGGGTATCTTCAAAAGTATCTTCTTGTTCTTCTGGGGGGAATTCTGCTTTATTCATATGCTCCAACTATACCACAGCTTATTGATATCGAGCCATGATTTCCGCTTCGACTTCCTCTCGAGGACGGCCAAATTTGAGATAGGAGAGCTCTTTGAGTTTCTCGGCGACCTCCATATTGCCAGCGGGAGGGTAGGGGGTCTTGGAGTTAAACGGTTTGACCGGTACACCACCGACGAGCATTTTGATATAGCAGTTGAGATTTTCTTGTTTGATCACGTCTGCAGGGGTAAAGACGGGTGCAAGCTGCTTCTCGAAGATGTCGGCGTTTTCGGGGCTTACACGGTGGATGACCATAGTACCGACGTTACCAAAGATTGCATTTTTGATACCCTCGTCAAGCTGTTCGATGTACTGATGAGCAACATTGAGTGAGAGGCGGTATTTACGTGCTTCGGAGAGGATAGTAGAGATTGAGTCAGTGGTAACATTTTGGAACTCATCGATATAAAGGTGGAAGTCATTGACCTGTGTCTTGCCGACGATATCTACACGCGAGAGTGCTGCCATCGTGATCTTCCCGACAAGGAGAAGTCCGATCAGGTTTGAGTTGATATCTCCCAGTCTGCCTTTGGAGAGGTTCACGAGGAGAATCTTTTTGCTGTCCATGATCTGACGGAAGTTTAGGACACTTGTTTGTTGGGCAACGACGGGGCGCATGATGTCGTTTGAAATAAAGACATCGAATTTGTTGGTGATGTAGGGAACGAAGTTTGCAAGTGCGCTTTCACCGGTCGTCTTTTCGGCGTTGACCCAAAATGCTTTGATAATAGGGTTGGTGCATTTGGAGAGTTTCATATCACGAAATGGCTTGTCGGTGAGCACTCGACTAATTTCAAGAAGAGTAGAGCCAGAGCTCGGGTCTTCCATCACGAGCCCTGCTGAGTTGCGGAAGTACTGTTCAAACATGGGACCTCCCGCAGTCTTCATATCAAAGAGTTTGTTAAATATAGAAAGGAGTTCATTGATGACAAATATTTTTTGTTCGGGATACAGCGGATCGTATTCGAGCATGTTCAGTCCCATCGGGCGCGCCGTGTACGCCGGATCAAAGTAAATCACGTCATCGATGCGCTCGGGAGGGATGTTAGCGAGTATTTTTTCGATATCATTTCCGTGTGGATCGATGAAGCAGCATCCATCGCCGTTTTTGATATCTTGGATAATCATATTGAGTAAGAACACGGTCTTACCGGTACCTGTCTGTCCTATCACATAGGTGTGGCGAACCCGATCTTCTTTGGCAAAGAAAATATCGGTCGTCTGACCGCGGTACGTGTTGGTACCGAGTATGATCCCTTGTGTATTGGTAAATACGGGAGCAGAGGCACTTGGGGCAGATGACTCCTTGAGCTCTGGGGCAGCGTTGAATCCAATAGGGAAGTGAAAGATGGTCGCAAGTTCGTCTATGTTGAGCGGGAGTTGCTGTGCGGGTCGCATCGTTCTGAATGCAAAGTCGTGCACAAGCTCCGGTACGTGTGCTACCTTCACATCTTCCCAGGCGAGAGAGTTTGAGTTCGGAAGCGTGAACTGCTGAAATGATGCCTTGATCGCTCCAAGGATGGTGGTTGCACGAGGGAGCGTTGCAGCACAGGCAAGGATGCGAATACCAGCAGTGATGGTAGTAGATTTGTTTTTAAGGATTGCAAGCTCGATGCCGCGAGTGTCGATGATCTTTTGTTCACCTTCCTTTTTTTCTTTGGGCTTCTCAAAAAATGCAAGCAATCCCTTGCCCACGTCGCGCAAGAGTGAGGAGACGGCGTCAGTATAGAGATCTTTGATGGATGTATCTCCCTTTTGTGCACCGTCGATGATACTTTGAAAAAGTGTGTTACTCGTAGTAATATCTTTGGCTACAACGATCTGGATCGCAGCTCCCTCTCCTGTTGCTTCAAGTTGTGAAAGAGATCCAATGAGAGCGGCAAGGGGGTCGTGTTCAAAATTTGTGTCTGTGTTGAGTGGAAATATTGCAGGCTCTGAAAGAGATGCGACACTCCCGACGATGCCTGCGCCGCTGTCTCCAAAGATATTATAGTCGTCTACTACCTCGTCAATGATCGCAGTGGGGTAGTACGCGTGTACGAGATGCTCAAACGTCTGTTCGTGAATTGCGGGTACTGAAACGTAGAGCGCGATGTCGCGAGTGTGGTGTTGTACGGCGAGCTCTAGGACGTAGTAGTCTTCGTGAGACGCTAGCGTTGCAAGCATCCCTGCGTAAAACTGCTTCATCGCTTGGATAAAGGTCTTAAACTGGGGTTCTGCACTTCCGACGGGTGCGAGTGTCACTACAAAAAGAGTATGGCGAAGCTCGCGCGCAAGCGTGCTCTTTTCTTTGAGACCCGGGATTGCGTCGATCGAATGCAAATACTGCACCAAGAAACGATGGAAATCGTCGGTGAGATGTGGGTTCTGCATCTTTTGGACGACGTCGAGTGCGTTTTTGACCCCCTTTTCAAGCATGAGTCCAAAAAGCTCTTCTATCTGTCTATCGTGCATCTCTGGCTTCAAACGCAAGATGATGCGCTCTGTTTCGTGTGTTGGAAGTACCCGGGTTTCATGAATAAAATCTTTTGCTTCGGCCCTCGCATATTCTTCGATCGTGGTGCGTGACGCACCTTCGAGAGTCTGATTGGGTTGATTTTGGGTAACGTATTCTTTGTTACTCTGGTGCGCGAGCCAATCTATTTCTTGCTTTGGAGTATCGAGGGTTTCTTTGGGTGCAAACATATATGTAGTATACGAGATTTGTAGTAGTAAGACTATGTGTACGTACAAAAATACCCCGAATACTCGGGGGAAATTTGTACGTGGGGAATTACCTTACTTCACTGCGTCTTTGAGTGCCTTTGCAGCTCTAAACTTAGGGACGCGAGTTGCGGCAACCTTGACTGGTTCGCCAGTCTTAGGGTTGCGAGCAGTACGGGCTGCGCGCGTCTTGACTGAGAATATGCCGAGACCTGCGATCGAAACTTCGTCGCCCTTTTTGAGGGTCTTCGTAATACTATCGATCATAGTCTCAATCACTTCTTCGGCCTGCACCTTCGTGCCGCCAACGATTCCGTGTACGAGATCTACAAGTGCTTGTTTGTTCATAGGAGGGAGGAGGAATCCTCAAATCGTTAGGTTGATAATCTTTGTCAGTGCGCTTAAGCCCAAGGCCTTAGCTTTGAGCATTATATAGCAAGCCCGTTTGGAAATGAAATATTGACTTTGTATAGCAAACATGCTATAATTTTATCAAATAAACCTATTTAAATTAAAAATATGAATAATTCTTTAGATGTATATCACATTTACTTCATCTGCGCAGGTAGCCTCTTTATGCTATTGGGTATATGGGTGCTGTATGAAAGAAATAGAATACGGGAAAAAACAAAAGTGAGAACGGGAAAAACGACAATCCTTCTCAATGAAATGCCTGTTTTTCAGGATAAATACAAATACTTGCCATTGTACTCAATGGTTGTTGTGGGTATTTTTTTACTGATGCTCGGCATAGGTTTAATGTACATTTCTTTCTGATCTAAGACAGTATTCGTACCGCCACAATCCAGTGGCGGTATTTTTTTGCCCCGGTTTGCGAGGTATACTGGTGTATATGAAAGAAACCAATGAGCCCGGGTATGCTGATGACGAAGTGGGGACACTTGAAGTCTTGACGCACAACTTCACCGAACAGCCCATCGTCCAGACAAAGCGTGACTACCGAGTCTTACGTGAAGAGCAAAACAAGATTTTAGATTTACAAATGAAGCTTTCAAATACCAAAGCACTTGAACCAAATTTTTCAAAGGACGCGCTTATCGATAGTGATCGAAAGATATACGACAAGCCAGCAGAAGATATATTTCGTAAAATAAAAGAAGCAGAGGCAGAGATTGAACGTAAGGATATACTTGTGAGAATCATGCACAAAGTGGAACGTTTCTTGGGTAGGCGCGCTTAGCGTGCGTAATCCGTAATCCGAGTTTCACGGATGATAGTGACTTTGATTTGGCCGGGATAGCGAAGTTCTGTTTCTATAGCAAGGGCTATAGTGCGAGCGAGATGTTTGGACTCAAGATCGGAGATGTGTTCGGGATGCACAAAGATACGAATCTCTCGTCCTGCTTGAAGTGCGTACACTTTCTCCACTCCCTCGAAGCGTCCGGCTAGGGCCTCAAGTTCGCGCAGTCGCTTCAAGTAGCTTTCTGCAGAGTCGCGTCGTGCACCGGGACGAGCACCACTGATCATGTCTGCAGTCTGGACGATTACTGCTTCGAGACTCTCGTGCGGGCAGTCGTCATGGTGACTCTTCATAGCAATGATGATTCGGGGATCGGTACAAAAGCGCTCCATGACTTTGATACCGATCTGTACATGTGTCCCCTCAAACTCATGATCGAGTGCCTTGCCGATGTCGTGCACTAAGGCTCCTGCTTTGGCAATGTAGGTATCTGCACCGATTTCAGTTGCAAGTATTTCTGCGATGTGTGCCATCTCGATAGAGTGCGCGAGTACGTTTTGGCCGTAGCTTGTGCGGAAGTGCAGTCGTCCGAGAATCGCAAGGAGTCGCGGGTCGAGGTTAAAGATACCGCATTCGTATGCAGCTTCGGCTCCCTTTGCCTTGATGATGTCATGGATTGCAACCTTGGCCTTATCGAGCTCTTCTTCGATGCGCGCGGGTTGGATGCGTCCGTCTTGTATCAGTACTCCGAGCGCGTGTGTCGCAATCGCGCGGCGCACCGGGTCAAAGCACGAGACAACGATGGCACCCGGTGTTTCGTCGACAAGAAGCTCGACGCCTGAGTATCGCTCAAAGCTTCGGATGTTACGTCCTTCTTTGCCGATGATCTTACCCTTCAGTTCGTCGTTTTCGAGCACAATTGTAGCGGTCGTAAGCTCGGTTACGGCAGGCACGGCAAGTCGCTGGATCGTAGTGATCAAAATATCTTTGGCACGATCCTTCAAACTCTCCTCGAGTGTTTGGTCGAGCTTACGCGTGCGCACTGCAAGGTCTTCGGCAAAGACATCTTGAGCATCTTTTAAAATCAGCTCGCGTGCGTCTTCGATAGTCATACCCGAGATGTGTTCGAGCACGGCACGTTGTTTGGTCGCACTTTCTTCAAGCACACTCTCTTTGGCAAGGATTGCCTCGGTGACTTCCGCTATTTCCCGCGTACGTGTATTGAGATCGGCTTGTCTCGTATCGAGGAGAGATTCCTTTTGTATGAGACGCGCTTCTATCGTGTTTGATTTCTCTCGTGCATCGTCGACGATACCTTGAGCCGTCTCTCGTGCATGCATGAGGCGTTCGTTGATCGTAAACTCAAGGCTGTTTTTGCGAATGATAAAAATGACGGCACGGACTGCGTAGCCAAGGAGCGTACCTGCAGCAAACATGGCAAACGCCACTGCGTACTCGTTCATGTTACTTCGTAGGAAGTGGTTTGGTAATGATACCATCGATGATGCCGTATTTTTTGGCTTCGTCTGTACTCATGAAGAAATCGCGATCCATATCTTTTTCTACTTGAGCGATTTTTTGACCGGTATTTTTTGAGAAAATTTCATTGAGCTTGTGACGGAGTTTGATCATTTGCTTTGCAGTGATTTCGATATCGGTCACTTGTCCTTCGAATCCTCCATGCGGCTGATGAATCATCACTTCCGAGTTTGGAAGCGCATAGCGCTTGCCTTTGGCACCAGCAGCAAGAAGGTGGGATCCCATAGATGCAGCAACACCAACACAGATTGTAGAAACGTCAGGCCGAACAAAGTTCATCGTATCAAGTATGGCAAGCCCTGCAGTCACTGATCCTCCCGGAGAGTTGATGTAAAGCTGAATGTCTTTTTTGGAATCTTCGTTTGCGAGGAAGAGGAGCTGGGCAATGATGAGATTGGCAACTTCGTCGTTGATTGGGCCACCGAGAAATATGATACGTTCCTTGAGAAGGCGAGAGTAGATGTCATACGCTCGGTCGCCCATGGGGTTCTTTTCGATAACAGTTGGGATAATCATAAGGTCAGTTGAAAGTTATAAAGTTTATAAAAGTGAAAGTCAGTCGTACAAACGAGAGAGAAATCAGAAATTCGGAATACGTGCACTATACACTTTTTTGGGCATATAGGGCAGATATTGACTTTTTTATCAAATATGCTATTATAAAAACAAGTACTATATGGTACCTTCACAACAAAAACTGATAGTTCAATGAACACAGCAGTCACAACGGCGAGTATACCTGCTTCCGCCGGGCAACTATTTGAAATCGGCCATACTATTGGTGGCTACATTCGGAAATTATTGGATGAGCGTGCGTACGATACAAATCGTGCTCAAAAGCTCATCAAACAAAAAGGCGATATGAAAAAAATCGCTGAAGAAATTGTTGAAAAATTCTTACAGCTTACTCCAGTAGAGTTTACTACAAGCAATGATGTGTATCTCACAAACTACAAGGCAAATATCCAAAAATTTTACCTTGACGTATTTGATATCGATCTTTCCAAAGACCAGACGTTTATTGAAAAAGAATTGGTGGCCGGAGTATTTACACATTTCATGTATGTACATAATTTTATTATTTGTAATGTGATCAGAAACATTGAGAAAGTAATGGTTACTAACTCATACAGCTATTGGAGTGATGTGGATACAGCAATTAAGATCCAACAGAATCGTCCTGGTGATAGTTACTGGATGGCGCATGAAGGCGATATCGGACCGGACAAAGCGCATCGCAAGAAGAGCTACAATATGTACAGTGTCGAAAATACAACGTACATGGTTGTGAGAGAATATTTGTTGTGCAGATTGTTTGCGTACTGGCTCAAGAAAGAGATATGGGACAAAAAAGAAGTAACCTTCACCCATACACTTTCTGCCGGTGACGGGGTGATGTGCGGCGGTCCCAGCGGTGCCGCGTTCAGGCTCGACTGGGGCGATCGCGACTGTCAGCTTACCTATTGCGGTCCTCGTTCAGTGGTGTTGTTTTAACTTATTTCTTTTTTCTTTAACACTTCGTTTTTTAACGGAGTGCTTTTTTTATTACAATATATATGGCTTTTAAATCAGTCTTAGGATAGTGATTTGCCAATATATAAACACTGCTTGCACTTCCTTATGCATAGAGATGCAACACGATGCTCCTGTGGAGAAGAGAACACAGATGGTCTCGCGACTAGTCGGTGATATAGAAGAGTGAAGTGCAACGGACAGGACTTTCTGCTAATGACGAGGTGGTGTGCGGCAGTCGCAGCGGTGCCACGTTCAGGCTCGACTGGGACAATCGCGACAATCGGTGTGCCTATTTCGGTCCTCGTTCAGAAGTGTACAAGCATCCCTATCGGGGTGCTTTGTTTTTCAACGATCGGAGCCAACCATTGGTCATTTTGGAAGCTTCGATCGGTTGTGCTGAAATGGTGAAATATGTTTTTTCAGAAATGATATGAAGCTCGTGTTCGGTACGAATGAGTAGTTTGGTTGCTTCAATACTGACACGGACTTCTTCAAGGTAGGGTATCTTGCGATCTTTGTCGCTAAAGGTTCCCTTGATTGAGAGTTGCAATATCCGAAGTATTGTTTCTTCGATGGTGCGATGAATGCCGAGCTTGTCTCGTTTACTCAGTTTATTTCCAAGTGTGTAGAGCGTCTTGTATACTTTGCCGATATGGAGCACCAGAGGAGTCAGAGTAGTATCGGGGGGGGGGTCACGCTGAGTGTTTGTTTCATGATGTTGCAAGTCTACCAAATCTCTATAGTGCTTGGCGAGAATTTCGTCGTGGCAAGACAAAGAAGGTAGATGTGCAAGCATTTGAACTTGCGCTCGAAACGAATCTATTTGCAATCCATACAACATTGATCTCTGGTACCTATACCCCACAGCCCTATCAAGGATTTTTTGTCAAAGATCCCAAACTCAGGCATATCCATAAAGCATGTGTGCAGGATCGGGTTGTGCACCAAGCACTCTTTCGAGCACTGTATCCAGTGGTAGATAGAACATTTTCTTCATCAGTGTATTCGGCACGCAAAAACTTTGGAACACACAAAGGAGTGAAAAAGCTATATCAGGCACTCGGCAAAGAAACAAAAAATTGGAAGAAAAAAGTCTGGGTGCTCAAGATCGATATACGAAAGTTTTTTGATTCTATTGACCATACTGTATTGAAAAAAAAACTTAGCACGTATATATTTGATATAGATATACAAAAGGTACTCGTCAGCATCATTGATTCATTTCATAAAACAGAAGGCAAAGGTCTACCACTCGGCAGTGTCACTAGTCAACTCTTTGCAAACATCTACCTTAATGACTTTGATTGGTTTGTGAAAACAGAACTCTCTATCAAACACTATTTTAGATATTGTGATGATATGGTGGTTGTTTTGAAACAGAAGATTGATAGTGTGCAGTTGTTACAAAAAATTGAAATCTATCTCAAAGAGCAATTATTTCTACATCTTCATCCGTACAAAATACATCTACGCAAAATACGACAGGGTATTGATTTCCTTGGATATGTCATCCTTCCTCATACTGTGGTGCTTCGGATCAGTACAAAGAAGCGCATTTATACGAAGCTGCAAAGAAAAAAATCACCAAACAAAATATCGACTCATATATTGCGGTCACTACTCATGCAAAAGAACGAGTCCTGACGAAACTGTTGTTGAATCAAAAATTGATCCTCGATTGACTTTTTTTGCAAAAGTACTAGAGTTGTATAAAACCTATACGATGTTCAACTACGTAACACTAACAAAACTGAAACCAGAAACCATTCGTGTGCATCAAACAAAAAAGTCTTTACGTGAGATGTGTACAAAAAAATTTTCACGCTTACGTAAGCTCGCTAAAAAATATTATTTGATTGGTTGCTTAAACTAATGCATTAAAAAATCCCCCATGAGATAGCGCTTGCGCAGTATCTCACCGGGGGATTGTTTTTATTTACCTTCAAGTAATAGAAATACCTTTTCGTTTGTCAGTAGCATGTCTGCGTAGGCGCGGGTGCGCATCGGGTCTGCAGTTGGGTACATGGCCATGTACTTTTGTGTCTCGGCCTCCACTTCTTCTTCAGTCGGTAGTATCTTTGCATCGCGTGCGATAGTGGTCAGCACTAGCTGAAATCGTGCACGCTTTTCGCCTTCCGGTTTGAACTCTTCGATCAATTCTTCTTTTGTTTTTTTGATATGCTTCAAATAGTCCTCGAGACTTGCGCCTGTGCGTGCGACATCTGCTTCGATTTGCGCAATCATCTTGTCAGTCTCTGAGGCAAGGACGATTGCAGGAACATCAAACGATGTCTCTTTGACGATTGCTTCCATTGTCTCAATACGGCGCTTATCGAGCATATTTTGAGCTGCTTCTTTGATGAGGTTTTCTTTGACCTTATCGCGAAGTTCGACGACACTCTTAAATTCGCCAAATGATTGTGCAAAAGCATCGTCAACTTCGGGGAGGGGTTCCTCGTGCTGGTGATCGTGTCCTTCATGATGTACGTGTCCGTATGCACGAATTTGTCGCAAGTCTTGGACTACCTTGTCGATATCTTCTTCTGCGATTTCTTTTGGAGTTGTGGGAGCAACTGTTGCGCCAATCTTTTTGTAGTCGGGGAGTTTGATAGCAGGGACGACTGCAGTCGTGACCGTAAAGCCCATAGGGTTGTTCCGAGCAAGCTTGGTAAGTGCTACTTCAGGGCGTCCAATCGCATCAATAGAATGATCGATGAGTAAGGAGGGATAGATGTCGTTGATCGCAAGCTCTGCCATGTCGGCCAAGACGAGTTCGTCCGGGATGTGCTTCTTTGCGATATCCGTGGGGATGTTGCCCTTGCGGAAGCCGTCGAGTGTGAGCTTTTCTGAAAGAGCGGCAAATGCCTTCGTTTCAAATGAGGCGACATGCTCCCAAGCTATTTCTCCCTTGATCTCGAGCACACTTGCGGGAAGCTCTGTAATAGTGATGGTATATGGTTTTTCAGTTTGATTTTGCATAAGTGCCGAGATTCTAACACAAGAGCGGGGAGTCTCAAAACCCTTCTGAGAAGTCGGGAATAACGCTTTCGATGACTGCTGCTTGGAGGGATTCGAGCGGTGCAGTTGGGGAAGTGACTATTGGGCGAGAAGCCTGCTTTGAACGAATGGATCGCTCCATGAGTAACCAAAAGCCGCCAAAGAGAACAACTATACAAACAATAATCCAGAGAGCCCAAGAGCTACGCGTCGGTCCGTGCAGTTCTTCAAAGGACTCTCTCGACATAGTGGTTATTGGGTAATCGTGAGGGCTACGTTTGTCTTAAGGGTAGTAAGACTTTGAATCAAGTATGTGCGAGATTCTTTGAGACTTTTTTGGATGGTCGTAAGGGTAGTCTTAATAGTAATCCGTTCGACGGCGTCTTCCTTCATGTCGTCTGTAATAATTGTTTTGGTAAGTGCATCAAGATTGGTTTTGGCAGTATTGAGCGCGGCAACTGAAAGAGAAAGTGCTGTCTGAGCAGTACTTGTGTCTACACCTTTTGTCGTCAAACGATCGATGGTGAGCTGGGTGCGAGTAGTAAAGATGCGAAACTTGCCTTCAAGTGCACGAAGCTCTGTATCTGCCTTAGTCTTCTTTTCCGATAGAGTAAGAGGTTTCTCTGTAGCTAGTACTATCGGGGTTGCACTTGCAGTAAGGTCTGCAGTCGCTACTTCAGCCGCAATCGTAGTAGAAAGAGGAAATAGGGCTATACACATGAGGGTATACAGGAAGGTCTTTTTCATAGGTATGGAAACTATACCATAGAGACGCTTCTCTGGCGAGAGGATTACATATGACAGCTTGCCTTCTAATGTATACTTAAATATATGAAAACAGCACATATTGTACTTATGGTGATTGTACTGGGCCTGATTGTAGGCTTCGTAGTAACCCGACCTCGCACGGCGTTACCAGAGCCGGTTGCAGAGAAGGAATCTATCGTTGACTGTTATAAGGCAACTATTGGTAAGGACGTCTATAGCATGAAGATTGATTCTCAAGATGGGCTCAGTGTAGAAGGTACTCTCTTGTATCAAAACTTCGAGAAAGATAGCTCATCCGGTACCCTCAGGGGAGTGTATGATGGTATCATGCTCTTCGGAGACTATTCCTTCAATTCAGAGGGCATGAGCTCTATTGTACAAGTGGCATTGAAGAGGACTCCAGACGGCTTTGTCCGAGGATTTGGACCCACACAGACTGTGGGAAACAAAGAAATGCTCACTGACACCACGACTCTCTCGTACGACAACTCTCCTGTATTTATCAAAACTGACTGTAAGGAGTAATAAGAAATCTCCTCACTCATATATGAGTGGGTTTTTGATTATTCCTCCCATAATGCTATAAATGCTGTACTTAGTATGACAAAGACTATCTCACTCAAAAACATATCGCAGTCCTTCCTCGAGAAATCGATCCTCGAAGGCGTTTCCTTCAAACTCACCGACGATGAGCGTGTGTGTATTGTGGGAGACAATGGTACCGGCAAGTCGACACTGTTGAAAATCATCTCAGGCACACTTGAACCCACTGCAGGTAGTATGGATACGACTGGGCACGTGCGCACCTATTATGTGACGCAGGAGTTTGCACCAAGAGATGCTGCGCGCACCATCGAGAAGTACATGTTGGCCCACGCTTCCGTCACGCTGTACAAAAAGATATTTAGTTTCGGCAAGACACTCGGCTTTGACTTGGAGAAACACTCGGCCAAGGTTTGCGCACTCCTCTCGGGAGGGCAACAAAAGATTCTTGCTCTTTCAGTCGGGCTTGCCACTTCTCCAGACTTCTTGCTCTTGGATGAACCAGAAAACCATCTCGACATCGTCAGTCGTCTCGAGCTTATCAAGCTCTTACAGGCGTATCGCGGAGGAGTACTCTTTGTTTCCCACGACAGGCTGATGATCGATAGTATTGCAACTAAGGTTGCCGAAGTCGCGAACAAAAAAGTCTGGATCTCAGAAGGTGCATACCAAGACTACATCGACAAACGTCTTGAGCGAATCGCAGGTCTGCAACGGGCATACGACCAAGTCACCAAACGCATTCGCGCGCTCGAAGGGATGCTGCCGATCCTTGAGGCCAAGGCATTTCGCGGCAAAGAAGTCTCCTCGTATCTGAAGCGTAAGGCCGAGCTCGTAGAGCTCAAAGCCCAGCAAAAAGAAGAGGGGCGCGCAGACGATCGCCGCACGTCGATCAAGCTCCAACGGGGGACGAGCGACCTGCACAATGGCAAGCTTCTCTGTCGCATCACCGACGCAGCATTTCGCTACGAAGGAGCAAAGGGGGACATCTTCAAAGATATATCGCTTGATATCCGCACTGGAAGTCATATCGTGCTTCTTGGGCGCAATGGCTCGGGCAAATCGACATTCTTGAAAGGGATGACAGGAAACCTTGCACTCACGAAAGGATGTGTCACCTGGGCCGAAGGTATCACCACGAGCTACTTCGACCAACACGCGAGCTTTGATCCAGAAAAAACTGCACTTGATGTCGTGATCGAAGCACTTGCTAAGCCCGACAAAGAAAGTAGGGCAGCCCTTGGCGCGATGAAGTTTGCGGTCGAAAAAATGGCAACTCCTACCGGACAACTCTCGGGAGGCGAGCGTATGCGACTGCGGTTTGCAATCGTCTTTGGGACGAACCCTGACTTTATTATCCTCGACGAGCCGACCAACCACCTCGACGAAGTGACGTGGCAGATACTTCTGGACGCCTGCAACAACTCCAAATCCACGATCCTGCTTGTAACGCACGACTACGAATTTATCCAAGATCTCAAATCCAAGGTCTTTTGGCTGATCAAAAGCCAAACCATCAAAGAACGACACAAAGACCTTGAGGAGCTGATTGAAGAGTTGCGATAAGAAAAATCCTGCACAAATATATGCAGGATTTTTTTAAATGTTTCTGATGAGGAGTTCGAGTCCTTTGTAGTACAACTCTGTTTCCAGATAGTTCTTCTCCGAACTAATAGGAACGAGTTGACGATAATCAGTTGTCCAGGGTACATGTACAAAGAGTGTTCGTTCTATGTAGCATGACGTTCGTGCAGCAAGTGACATATGGTACCCCAATGCATTGCAGATAAACCCGTCTGCATTCGTTGAAAATTCAGCAGGGATGTCGTTTTCGGCCAGGAGTTTAAAAAGCTTGTTGGCCTGTGACTTCGCTTTGACAGTGTACGGTGAGGCTCGCCCTATCATGATCGGAATGTTTTGCGGAGCGTACCCATATGCATCAGCGTACTTACTACCCATGACATTGTGGAATGTTGATTCAATGCGCATTCCTTGTACACTTGAGGCAAGTCCAGTACCAAGTATTGCGTACGGTTCCTCACTTCGTATGAGAGTTATGAGATGTCCCCAAGCATTGTAGATGCAGGGTAGTACGACGCCGATGATTTCTCGATCGCCAAATATCTTGCCGTTAAAATCAAGAGCGCTTTGTTGAGTTGGATTGTACTTGTATCCTCCAAATGGTTCAAAACCAGTAAGTATAACTTTTTTCATAAAGAGATTTTCTCCTGATACTACGGTTTGTAGAGGTCTTGTCAAGAATGGGTGAATGTTATACTCCTGTTATGGAAATTATCGAATATACTGAATCGTTTCATACAAAACTCGAGGCTTTCAAAGCGATAGTCTGGCCACTTGCAGACCACGAACACCATGGTGAGCAGATGCCGGACTTTGAGAAAAAAGAATGTACATTGATTGCGAAAGAAAACGATGAAATCATTGGGTATGTTTCATTACATATAGATAGTGGTGTTGGTCAAATAGAGCCGCTTATGGTGGACCCTAAAGGAAAGGGAGTCGGGAGCGCGCTCATACAAGCAGTTGAAGCAAAAGCAAAATCGCTTGGTGTGCACAAGGTGTGGCTTGAGACCGGATCAAACTGGCAAGCAAAGAAATTTTATGAGAAACACGAATACATGGTTCGAACAATTCTTCCAAATCACACAGGTGGATATGAGTTTGTATTGATGGATAAGATGCTCTAATACGACTATTACTGTCTTGACATAAAGGTTACCTAAAGGTAATCTTTGGAGATGATAATAAAAGAACAAATTGTGGGACTTAAGGAATTTCGACTCAATGCCGACAAATACATCAAGGCGCTCGAAAAAGGCAAGAGCTTTCTTGTGATGAAGCGTTCTCGCCCGGCATTTCGCTTGGAGCCAGTCGATGAAGTATGGGAGACCATTGGGGATTTCAGTAGTATGCGCGGTGGTGGTGTTGATGCACGCAAACTTATGAAAATACTAAAAAATGGCTGATCCGATAATTAAATTTTTAGCTCGCAGTACTGCCACAGAAAAAAAGATTCTTTTCGGTCTCATTGATCGTATCGTCAATAGAAATATAGTCGGCATGAATGCCAAAAAACTTGTCGGCTCCAAGGATCTGTACCGTGTTCAAAAAGGAGTATTTCGCATCATCTATCGTCAGACAAAAACTGCATACGTCATCATTTCTGTTGATCGCCGCAGTGAAAAAACATATCGGGATTTTTAATTATATATGTCCACACAGCAAGACACTGTTGCTTTTATACTCGAGAAGCTCAGGCGTTACGAGCGTTTCACTGTTCGCAAGATGTTTGGGGAGTATGCGCTCTATGCCGATGGGGTAGTAGTGGCGCTTGTCTGTGACGATCAGCTCTATGTAAAGATTGTGCCCGAAAGTACCTCTCTTGCGGATATCTGCGAACAAGATGTGCCGTATCCAGGTGCCAAGCCGTACTATTTGGTGAAAGAACATCAGTTCTTGACGATTAAAGACCTGCCGAAGAAAAAAAGAAATAAAAATACCCCGATAATCGGGGCATTTTTATTGGAGTTTATTTCTGAAACTTTGCCTTGTAGAGTTCTTGTGATTTTTGAATTGCTTCGATTGCGGCAGCTTTGTCGCGGATGCCATCAATCACCACGGGATGTTTGGAGGGATCATCACTTTTGAGAAGTTTGTACGTCTCAAAGAAGTGCGTGTACTCCGTGAGTGTGTGCTTGTTGAGATCGGCGAGATCGTGGATGTTTTCAAATCGTCGGTCGTGAACGGGGACTGCGATTATTTTTGCATCTGACTCACCTCCGTCTATCATATCCATGATGGCGATTGGGCGCACGGCGACGAGGACACCGACTGCAATAGGATAGGTCGCAAGGATCAGCACGTCGAGTGCATCGCCATCATCCCAGAGCGTCTGCGGTACAAAGGCGTAGTCAAACGGGTACGGAGCTGCGTTGTAATTTGCACGATCAAGTGCAATCAATCCAGTAGCCTTGTCGATCTCATACTTGTTGTGGGAGCCCTTGGGAATCTCGACGATACAGTTAAATTCTTCAGGTATGTTTTTGCCAATACTTACATCATGCCAGAGATTCATACTAGTTGTTTTGGTTATCAATCTGAGCGTCTGCGCCTTCAATTTCATTAGTAATAATTTCTCCAGTCGTAATGCCTTCGATAGTTGTCTGGTCATTAGTTTCTACTGGAGTGTCTGTGTTTGGAATCTCTTCGAGAACTTCTGTTTCAGTTACCTCAGAAGGTGTTTCACTATCTATAGTATCGTCATCCATACTTGGATCAGTGAGAGAACCAAGGTTTGAAAGCGAGACAAAGTCATTACCTTCAAGGTTTTCACTGACACTTGCAACTTCTGCATCAGTACCTTTGATGTCGATTTTCCACCCCGTAAGCTTTGCGGCGAGACGAACGTTTTGACCACCTTTACCAATCGCGAGTGAGAGCTGGTCGGGAGTTACTTCGATGGTTGCCTTGTGTTCTGCCTCGTTGAGATCAAGTCCAAGCACCTTTGCGGGACTGAGACTTTTGCGCACAAATTCTTCGATCTCGGGAGACCATTCGATAATGTCCACCTTCTCTCCACCGAGTTCGTTCATGACGGTCGATACTCGGACTCCCTTTTGACCCACGCATGATCCGACTGGATCAATGTTCGGGTCTTCGGTCCAAACTGCAATCTTTGAACGACTTCCTGGTTCTCGGGCGATCGATTTGATCTCTACGACGCCACTTGCGACTTCGGGGGACTCATACGCAAAGAGTTTCTCGAGAAACTTCGGATGTGTGCGAGAGATACGAAGGGTGATGCCGCGGGGTGATTCTTCGACATGGTAGAGATACCCACGGATACGAGCACCGCGGACATACCGCTCACCAGGGATTTGCTCCTGTGGAGGGATCACGCCGGTAGCACGGTTGAAGTCGACGTAGATCATGCCGCGTTCCACTTTTTGGATGTGACCTGAAATGATATCACCTTCTTTGGTGCCAAATTCATCCAGGATACTGGTGCGCTCTGCTTCACGAATGCGCTGCATGATGACTTGCTTGGCAGTCTGTGCCGCGATACGACCGAAGTCATCCTTGGGCTCAAGTGCAAAGACGATCTCCTCTCCGAGGTTTGCATTTGCCTTCATGATGCGCGCATCTTCAAGCAAGATGTGCTTCTCTTCAGAATAAACTTCGCGCTCGTCCTCCTCCATTCCTTCAAAGGTATGGCGGGATACATCACTTTCTTCTCCTTCTTCTACGAATCGCACGAGTGTATCGTCTACAACGGTCTTTACCTGCTCAAACTCGACCGTACCTGCATCAAGGTTGATCTGTGCCCGCACGACCTGCCCCTTCTTGCCGTACTCTTTTTTGTAGGCTGCTGCAAGCGATTGCTCGATGGCATCGATGAGCTTGTCTCGCCCTATACGGCGCTCTGTTTCCAATTGCTCGAGTGCTAATTTTAATGCTTTGATATCCAACATATTTATTTATTTTGTTATGTATTTATAAGTTCTATAACGCAAACGTCCGACCCTTTCGAGGCGGACAGTTATATACTATATATAGCATACAGATAGAGTTTTTACAATATCTTTCATGTGTGCAAGAAAAATAAGAAGCCCTAACCATTTTTTTTTGTGGATAATCACTTGCGCTCTTGTTTACTCATACACTATACTTGTGTGTATGAAAGTATCTACACTTCTTTGTTCCTCTCTCCTCCTTGCAATTGCTATCACAGTTACTGTGCTTACCTTCACTTCATCGACGACATTTGCAGCAGTACCACCAGTTGCAGGAGATTTGACCGGCGCTGCATGGTCTTCAAACATTGGATGGATTGATTTGGGAAATCGTTTTGGGGTGGGTTATGGCGTAAAGGTTGCGACAACAGGTGCAACACGCAACCTCTCAGGATACGGATGGTCTTCAAACATCGGATGGGTGAGTTTCAATGGAGGATCAGAAACTACTGGCTGTCCGGGTGGTTCATGTCAACCACGCATCGAATGGGGATCAGGAGGTACTGCAGTGAAGTTTATGGGGTTTACTAGAGCGTGTTCGGTGTATGCTTCGGGTTGTACAGGAGGATTGAAAGCAGAGTCTCAACGAGGAGGTTGGGACGGATTTATTTCGCTCGGTGACTCAAACCCGATAGATGCAGTTGCATATGGAGTAAAGCTCGATACTAAGACGGGGATTGCTTCTGGCTATGCGTGGGGGTCTGAAGTAGTCGGATGGCTAAACTTTGCAGGGGTGAAGGTCGTGGTAGCACTGGATCCAGATCCAGATCCAGATCCAGATCCAGATCCAGATCCAGATCCAGATCCAACTATGTGTTCTGATGGTGTGACCCCGCTCCTCCCCGGTCCATGTCTTAGTGGTGATCCTGAAGCTGGGATCTGTAAAAACATTCCAATCGCAGTTCAGCAATCGCTCAACATTACTACTACCTCACTACCTCCAAATTATCGCAAGACTGCAGATGGTAATTGTCTGTGTACTGCAGGATACCTCTTAAATGCACAGTATAGCTGCGTCAAACCAGTCTACACGGAGCGCTAATGTGATACACTCATACATATAATCAGCCTATGGATTCATCATCAACACAACCAACCTTCGACTTCCGACGACCCACACCGTCGACTCCTTCGCATCGATCACGTACATTTGTGATCGTGCTCGCCCTCCTTGCAGTCGTCATTGGTGCAGTATCTGTATATCTCAATATACAGGAGCGACGTGCATACGAGGCATACCTCATGACACCAATAGGGCAACTACAGATGCTCGAAGCAACCTCTGATCCCGTCACTGCAACAGACGCAGAGCGTGCTGCGGAACTCTCTGCTATGAAGAAGGTAGATGGCCAGACGACGGTCTCTCGCGAAGACGCATTAGCAAACCTCAAAGCCTTAAGTCAATAATTATATGCAATCCTCTCCCTTCAACAAAGCAACGCTCTTCCTCACACTGTTTCTTGCAGTTGTTGCGGTAGGAGTAGGAGTATCTGCCTATAGTGAGCCGCGTGATCTGTATACTCGATACAATACGTTTGAACCGATCGACATAAGCGCGATTGATCAGGTAAAGCTCGGGGGTCTCTCTGTCGATGCATTCTCTGCTCGAGGAAATGCAAACTTCAAAAAAGATCTTTCTATCAAGAGGGTAGCGATGGGCTGTGTGGGTGGTTGTGATGCAACTAAGAAAGCAACTACGGTTACCATCGCAAATGACTTGCTTGCAGCGGGCGACCTTACGGCGCAGAAGTCGTTTAGAGTGGAGTCATTGAAGCACAAGCCCGAAGACGGATTGCTCCCTGTGTGTGCTGACGAAAACGGTATTATTATATTTTGTCCTGGACCAAGTGTGCCTCCGCCACCTCCAGATCTCTGCGACAATATCGCTGGTACTCAAGCTGTGGTGGGAGGAAACACAGGACTCAGCATCGACGATCCTTCTAAACCAAAGTTCTGTACACAAATAATTCGTGGAACGATCACGGTTGATCAGTGGGGTCCTATTAAGATAAACGAAGCAAATAATGCCATGATCGGAAGTATGGCGGTTACGAATATTAAGATTATTTCAGTTGGTGGTGTCGCTACCAACGCATGGCCAAGCCCAATACCCCTTCGATTTCGTTGGGCATACTGTGCGAGTTGGCAAACAAATGGAAAATATAGTGGGCCTGGACCAGGTAATGGAGCAGTGTTTTATAATATTCAAAACGGTACGCAAGGGAATAAAATAGATAACGGATATTGTCAAGACTTCTATGCTGGATATCCATACCCTACAACTCCTCTTTACGGATACTCTGGCCGAACAAAGGCTGACTATCTGCAATTTAGTCCATATGTTGCCTTCGATGGCCTGACTACTCTAGTGTCAACTCCAAAGGGGTTCTTTGATGCACGCCAATATGATGCTACTGGGGTTCGTGGCGAATCAGGTCTTATGTGGTATACCCTAAATCTTTGGTACAAGAAGGGGTATAACAACCCGGAGTATTCAAACGTTGTTCGTCCTCCAGCAAAGATCATTCTTGACGACGTGAAGGTTCCTGCCGGATACAAACTTGATCTTGTGCCGACTATGTCAGGCACGCTCATCGATATTCACTATGCACCATAATCAATCTATGAAATACATTCTCAAACAACTCGCAGTACTCGTCGTCGTTGCATGTGTGGCACTCATTGCAGCTACAGTTTCTGCGCGACAAGTAACCACCCCTCCCACACCAAACATACCAAACTTCGATGGTAATACGCCGAGACCAATCAACACAGGGGTTGATCCAGATATCAAAGAAGGGGGACTCTTAGTCAATGCCTTTACTGCATTTCAAAATGCGAGTTTCCTCAAACGCGTCGATCTCGAAGGTATCCTTACTGGAGGAGAAGATTCGTCGACTGACTCAGTGCTTTCATTCGGAGATCCATCCAAGGTTACCAGTAGTGCGGGCACTGTTATAACTCGAATCGTTGACCTCGTTGTCAACGGCGGAGTATACATCCAAGGACAAGACTCGGGGCTCTATAGTAAGGAAAAGGGTACAAATGCACAGCTCTGCGCAAATCCAGATGGAGTGATTGTCTTGTGTACTGTTCCGGTGAAATATGGCACAGTAAAAATTATTCGAAGAGATAGTAATACTGATGACTCAATTTTAGTTCTCACAGGTTTTCCAAGTACATTTAGTTCAAACGCGTCAAGTATTTCATATCAAGTGCAAACTGGAACGTATACGTTCAGTGCTCGCTGCGATGCAGATCCAAGCCTTGCAGCTAATCCACAGCGTGATCCTACATATCCACAACTGACAAGTCTAACGCCCACATCCGGTAGCACAGTTACTGTCCAGGATGGACAGACAACGACTATTACTGGAGTATGCACTTGTGTCTACGACACATCGTCAGTAAAAAAATGTTTATAATTATGAAAAAAAATCTTTTACGCGTTACATTACTCCTTGCCGTACTCACGATCTCAATCGGGATAAGTTACGCTACGTGGACTCCGGGGACTGCTCCTACAAGCAATGTCATCCCTACCCCTATCACTGCTATCGAGATAGATCAAATCAAACCCGGTTCTCTATCGGTGAACACCTTTGCAGCACTCGGGAGTGGGAGACTCAAGCAAGATGCCCTCTTTGCAGGAAAACTCAATGCCGTAGGAACAGATCCTAATCTGAAGTTTAGAATTGGCGGGACAAATAGTGATAAAAAAACTGTAAATGTGGACACGACAGTCAGTGGTAATGTAATCTCCGGCAAGACCTTGGGTGCGTCTGAACTACGAAACACCACACTAAACCCACTCTGTGCTGATTCAGCAGGACATATTATATTTTGTAGTGGCTCGTCGCAACCACCGGTAGTTATTGGTAATGATTTACATCCGGCATGTCTCGGACCTGATCCGCTGTATTCAACCTCAACAAGTATTACTACTGGAACATACCTATATCTGAATCAAGAGCTTACTCAACCGTATGATGCAACTAAGATAGGAGATGAGAATGGAAATCTTTACAACATGGTTGGTAATCGCGTTACTACTCCAAAAGGAGTGTCATGTTAATCAAGATATCATTAAAAATGAGTATATAAAAAATCTATTTGTTTGTAGATACGACATGTATACATATATACTAGAAAGATGGTTATCGACGAAGTAAAGCTTCGCAATATAATTCGTGATGCAAACCTTGTCACTACGGATGATCTTGCGAGATTTGATGCACAAAAAGACACCGGGGTCGCAACACTCTCTGCTTTTTTGTTACAGGAAGGCAAAATAAAGGAAAATGAACTCAAACGTCTCGAAGCATATGTGCTCGGGATCCCATTTATCGGGCTCACTAAGGAACGTATCGATCATACGGTACTAGAACTCATTCCTGAGCCAATCGCTCGAAGGTACAATGTCGTGGCATATCGCAAAAAAGAACTTGATCTAGAGATTGCGCTTCTTGATATCGGCAACCTTCCGGCAATCGACTTCATCAAGAAAAAGACAGGGCTTCGTATAAAGCCGCGCATGACCGATAGTGATTCGATCAAGGCGGTACTCAAGCAATACGAAAAGACACTGCAGGCGGAGTTTGATTTGATCATTCAAAAAGAAGCCCACAACATCAATGGAGTAGACGAAGAAGCGACTGAGGCAACACTTAAAGCAGTTGCAGAAGATTTGCCCGTCATCAAGATTATTGATACGCTTGTCGCACACGCGATTCACCAAGACGCATCTGATATTCATATCGAACCTGCAGAAAACGAATTGATCATCCGCTACCGTATTGATGGAATTTTGCACGATGTGATGAAACTCCCGCAGTCCGCAGCCGCAGCCATGGTCGCACGTATCAAGGTGCTCGCCGGACTCAAACTCGATGAGAAACGTCTGCCTCAAGATGGACGATTCAAAACAGTGCTTGATGAGCAGCCGGTTTCATTCCGTGTCTCTACACTTCCGACATACTATGGTGAGAAAACCGTCATCCGTATATTGCGCGAAAGTGCTCACGGATTTACACTCGAGGGCTTAGGTTTTCATGGAGAAGGCCTTGAACGTATCCATGAGGGGCTACATCAGCATTCAGGTATTGTGCTCGCTTCTGGTCCGACGGGGAGCGGAAAAACCACGACACTGTATACACTCCTTGATATATTGAACACTCCTGAGGTAAATATCTCGACCGTCGAAGATCCGATCGAATATCAAATGCCGCGCATCAATCAGACCCAGGTCAAAAGCGACATTGGTATGACCTTTGCAAACGGCTTGCGCGCACTTCTGCGACAAGATCCCAACATCATCATGGTCGGAGAAATTCGTGATGGCGAGACGGCATCTTTGGCAGTCAACGCCGCACTCACGGGGCACTTAGTGCTCTCCACTATCCATACCAACTCAGCAGCAGGGGCGATTCCACGATTGATCGACATGGGGGTTGAACCGTTTCTTATCGTTTCAACGGCAAAGACAATTCTTGCGCAGCGTTTGGTTAGACGGCTGACTCCTGTGCGAGAAGAATACAAACTCTCTGAGGCCGAACTCATGTCACTTGGGCAAGTCGCAGACCTTGATCGCTTGCTCGGTATACTCAAGAACGAAAAGATAGTGGAGCCTGCTGCGACATGGCAAACCATTTCATTTTTCAAACCAAAGCAAAACGAAGAAAGTCCGGACGGATTTAAGGGGCGTATTGGTATTCATGAAGTGCTTCCCGTCAGTGCGACTATTAAGGAGATTATTTTACGTAATGGCTCTCCGGACGAGATCGAAGCACAGGCAAAAAAGGAGGGGATGATGACGATGCTCGAAGATGGCATATTTCAAGCAGCTCAAGGCAAGACGACGATCGAAGAAGTGCTGCGTGTGGTGAGTGAATAATAAAAAACCCCCGAGATCTGGGAGGTTTTTATTATTTTACTTTATTAAATACTCGTTTGAATGTTTCAGGGTTGAACTGTGCGAGGTTTGAGAGAATCTTGCGATCAAGCCCAATGTTTGCTTTCTTCAGTGCATTGATGAAGAGAGAGTAGGTAGATCCTTCTGCACGAACGAGGGCATTGATGCGGACGTTCCAAATTTTGCGAGCGTCACTCTTCTTGTCACGTCGGTGTGCAAATGCGTAGCTACCTGCGTGCGCGATCGCATCCTTGGCCATGCGCTCCTTGGTAGAGCGACCAAAACGATACCCCTTTACTTGGGAGAGTATGTTCTTTCGGCGCTTATTTGCAATTGTTCCTCGCTTTACTCGTGTCATAGTAGTGTAATTATTTGGTAATAAATCGTGCGATTGCCTTGTTGGTCATCTTGAATTCGACAGGTTTCTTGCCAGCGAGCTGTTTAACACGAGATTGCTTCGCATTGAAGTGGTTAAATCCTGGCTTACGTGCGAGGATTTTGCCAGTAGAGGTTACCTTAAGACGCTTCGTAAATGATTTGTTGGTTTTCGTACTCATATTTGTTCGGTAGCTTCCTTCTTGGGAACTTCTTTGGTGCCGCGATCTCGTTCAATAACTACGGCAAGTCCCTTAGGAGAGCGTTTGTGTGGCTCAGCTATCTTATAGTGTTCTGTAATAAAATGCAAGACCCGGTCAAGGCGTTCCCGGAGAAACTTGTCCTCCATCCCCTTAGAGCGACCTCGAAGATAGAGCTCAACTTTGATGCGATGGCCTTCTTTGAGCCAGTTTGACGCACTCTTTGCCTTGAGTTCGAGATCGTGATCTCCGGTGCCTACCTTGATCTGGATCGCCTTAGTTTCAGTGGTCTTGGCTCCAGCTCGTGCCTTTTGAGCCTTTTTCTTTTGTTCGTACTGAAATTTGCCGTAGTCCATGAGTTTGCAGATGGGCGGTTTGGCAAGGGGGGTAATCTCGATTAGATCGACTCCACGTTCTTGTGCCATAGTAAGCGCCTCTGTAATAGGAAAGACGCCGAGGTTTGTACCTTCGAGATCGATGACACGCACGTCAGTTGCACGGATTTGATTGTTGATTCTTTCCTTCACGCGAGTATAGTAGGGATTATGTCCATGAATCATACAGAAAAAGAAGTGCAGCGTCAACCCAGCAGTAGATCTCTGCGAGACTTACTGCCGGGTCAATCCCGCACAAAGGAGATTCGGTCACTGTTGCCTCACCCTACGCACGTGATACGAGAGCAAGACGAAGATACGGGTAGGTATTTGGTGTACAAAGAACGTGGTGAGACGCTTGCAATCCTTCTGAAGCGATTTCGGAGCGAGCAAGGCGTCTCTCAGGATGTGCCGATTACGTATGCCGGCCGACTCGACCCGATGGCGGAAGGTATTGTCCTTCTTCTGGTGGGGAACGCTCGGTACTTGAAAGACGACTATCTGAAGCTTAGTAAGACGTACGAGGTCGAAGTCCTCTTGGGGGTTACCACTGATACGCAGGATATGCTTGGTGTTATAACTCGTGAAGAATATAGGCCACTTCTAAAAGAACGTATTGCTCAAACTGTAGAACAACTCATCAATATACATGAACTTCAGTACCCATCGTACTCATCTGTCATTGTGGAAAGCAAACCTCTTTTTGTGCATGCACGTGCGGGAAATTCCGTACTGATTCCTTCTAAAAAAGTAGAAATTACAGAAGCTACACTCCTTCATGTCCGCATCGTAGCACTCGAAGCAATCGTAAGAGATGCGCTTTCAGATATTGGTAAAGTAGAAGGGGACTTCAGGCAAGTGCAGATCATGAAGCAGTGGCAGGGGGCACTTCAAACGCACAAAGAACACATTGTCACTATTGCAACAATTCGTGTCACCGCGTCTTCGGGTACCTACATGCGCTCGGTTGCGACTTGGATTGGAGAGCAACTCGGCGTACCTGCACTTGCATACAAAATCAAGCGCACGAAGCTCGGAGACTTCACACTCTAGTATAAAAACAACCGGACACTAAGAGTGTCCGGTCTAAACGTTTACTGCAATCATTACAGGGGGAGGTCAGGCACGTTCTTGTTGTGCGGCAATAACGGGATGTATTTTAAGTAGAAATTTTTGATTAGGTTCATAGGTATACACATCTGGGTACCTTGTCTTGATGGTGCAAGAAAGGTTTTTTTTCAGATCAGAGCTCAGATACTCTTCGTTCAAGAAATAGACAGTTTTTCCATTACATTTACAAACCGCTACAGCAATTTTTTGACGGGCAAATCCTTCAGCTATCTCATCAATTGCATGATGAGGTCGATGTCGGTCGCAGTCAGGAAATGCGGAAATTGATCTGTTACTTAAGGCAGCCATAAGTTGTTTAGCCACAAGGTTTTTGACTGAAGGTGAGATTCCAAAATGCATACGCTTGGTAATTTAAAAAGTGAAAGAAATTTTCTTCAGTATCCCACTTTTCACAAAAAATGCAAATTTGTATAAATAAACCCCCTCAGGCCGAGGGGGTTAGTTCGCTGATAAGGCTAGTAATAGTAGCTTCTCTTCCTTTTGAAAAGTTGAATTTTCTTTCGATGCCGTCACTGACACCAAAGTCAGTACCTTCGGTATTAGGAGATATCATCTCCCATGTATCGGAAGGGGGGTTAACTTCATAAAAAAAATCGTTTTCGTCCCAGTCTATTACTTCCTGCCTATCATTTTTCTTTGGAATGATGTTGAATCCAAATTTTTTAAGGAAAGAACTACTATCTGCCTTATTCTTCATGTACCGTGGCACTGACCATTTTCGTGTTGAGGTGTTTGGGTTACTCATTGGCTATATGGGTTTTATTTTCTTCAAAATAGCATAGTTGTGAGAGTGGGACAAATAAACAAAAACCCCCGCATTGCTGCGAGTCCAGTTTTAAATTTGTGGTGTCGTGTAAAACACTCGTTATTTTTGTGGAACTGGGGGGAATCGAACCCCCGTGCAAAACTGATGAACAAGTAGGTCTACATGTGTAGCGATATGTTGTGTTTAAAGCACGATCTATACATAGGCAACATGATCAGTGCTCGAGCTTCCCGTGTTTTGGTGTTATGCAGAAGCGCGCATGACTACCTATCCCGATGAATGTTGCCGCGATCTATCTATCGGAAGTCGATAGAAGCGACACCAACTTGACCTAAATTAGGCGAAGATTGGAATGCCTTGTCCGTAAAACGGAGAAGGCACCTTAGCGGTTCTGTTGCCAGATAAGCTGTGTGAGCAAATGATAACGGTGTTGTGCTCATACCCGACATGCGTACAGATTCGAAATCAGATTTGTCGAAACCAAACAGTCCCGATTTTTCGTGTACTCCGTACGAAAAATCGCGCCAGGAGATTTTTGCCCTTTGGGCAAAAATTCGTGGTGCAACATTTTTGGTACGGAGACGAAATTTTTTCTTACTTCGTACAAAACTTGACCTCAGGAAATTCGTGATGCAAGAAATATTTATTCTCCACGCCTCTCCTCCCGATCCAAGTCTCGTGATTTGAGGGTGGCACGTTTGTCAAAGGTCTTCTTTCCTCGGGCAAGAGCAATTTGAAGCTTGATGACCCTACCTTTACCATACAGGGAGACTGGTACAATCGTCAAACCTTTCACTTTGAGTGACTTTGCCAGATCAAGTAATTCCTTCTTATGTACAAGAAGTGTTCTGGTGCGATAGGGATCAAAATTGGGTTCCACATTCTTCTCTTGCCAGGCAGGGATATGTGCACCAAGTAGTACGAGTGTACCATCGACCAGAGAGATATAGGCACCAGAGAGTGATCCGTGATGAGCTTTGAGAGATTTGACTTCAGTGCCCCAGAGCTCAATCCCTGCCTCAAGGGTATCTTCGAGGTGGTAGTCAAAAGACACTTTTTTGTTACGGAGATATTCCATACCTATAATAGTATCACGAAATAGGAAGGAATTGACATATTTTATATATAGTATATAATAAAGAAAATTTAAAACTTGAACGTATGATAAGCATA
>Ga0163153_10001853_pt1 | contig 32431 bp, 20 predicted proteins | sample OliLakLV19MP6IB1_FD_148629 | JGI IMG/M metagenome (GOLD analysis project Ga0163153, IMG submission 148629) | Freshwater microbial mat bacterial communities from Lake Vanda, McMurdo Dry Valleys, Antarctica - Oligotrophic Lake LV.19.MP6.IB-1 | ecosystem: Environmental > Aquatic > Freshwater >... | reverse complement strand
CCGTGATCGTCGCCGGCGCGCACTCGCGAATCAGCTTGACCTCTACGTGCGCGGTTTCGTCGGGGACGACGGTGGCAGAGCCGGAGGCGTACCAGTAACCCCGCACGAAAGCCGACACCGAGACCGAGGCCGGCACGTTGCCGGTGAAGATCCCGGTGTAGAGATACTTCCCGTCGGGTCCGCTCGTGCGCTCGACCGAGTCCGGACCTACCAACGTGGCGCCGCTGATCGGTTCGCCGGTCAGCGCGTCGGTCACGGTGACGTCCAGACTGCCGGTCCGGCGTCGTGTGAGGGCGACGTCTTTCACGATCGTCTCGCCCGCGATCAGTCTCGCCGCGACTGCGTTCGGCAAGTGCGTGGGGCCCGGCGGTGAGGCGGCGACGAAGATGTCGCGGGTGGTTTGGGTATCGAACCCGATCAGCATGTTGTCGATCGCGTACGTGCCGTCGGGTCCTGTGGTTGTTACCGCCACGCCGGTATTGACATAGGCGCCGCCGATCGGGTCGCCGGTCTCGAGGTCGGTGACGGTGCCCCGGATGCTTGCCCGGCGCTCGACCGGGAACGGCAACAAGATGTCGGTGACGCCGAGGGAGCCGCAGTCTTCGAGGCGGAAGGTTCCGTTGCGGGACACGCTGACGCCGTTTCGGGTCGCGGTCGCCGACGCGTATCCCGTGACCGCGCTGTTGCGAGTGCCGAGCCCGATGCCCTCGAGGCGGGCCCGCCCATTGGTACCGGTCTGCGCCGTTCGCGACCCGAACTCGAAGCCGACGTCGATGCGCGCGTCGGCAACCGGCAAACGCGTCGTGGCGTCGAGCACCCGCACGTCCACCGCGCCCGCGCAGCGCTCGACGAGCGGGACCGTCACCGATGTCGTCGCGTCGGGATGGACGGTGACCAGCGTATGTTCGGTCCACCAGCCCGACAGGAAGGTCTGCATGTAACCCTGCTGCGGCGCATTGGTCCCGAACGTCATCGGGATGGCAGTCAGTGTGAAACGACCGTCGTCGTCGGTCGTGTCGGCGGTGAAGAACTGAACGTTGGCACCCGGCACCGGGATATCGGTCGGTGTGAGCGTGCGGTTGTAACCGTGGTTGTCGGGGTCGGGGATGCCGACGACGACGCGCCCCTCGACTGCGCCGGACCGCCGGCGCACCATCTTGATTTCGGTCGTGTTGGGGGCACCGCACGCGGCGAGGACGTTCGGCCCGCCCGCGGGCCAGTAGTCGGGATGGTCGGACACCAGGGCGGTGAGGTTGGGGGAGTTTCCGGCCCCCAGCTGCACGGTTTCGACGCGGGCGTTTCCGCTCGCATCCGTCTTCGGAACCGGGTAGTAGTTGACGATCGTCGCATTGGCGATCGGCGCACCCGTCTCTTTGTCGACGACGTGTACGTCGATGGTGCCGAAGCATTGCGGGATGAGACCGAACTCGACGTTGACGACGCTGGTTGCGTCGTGCACGACCGCTCCGCTCGTGCCCCGCACGGTGAACGGTGTGTCGAACGACGGGGCGCTGAGGGCGGCGGTGAGTGTGAGGATCGACGTACCGGTCGGCGTGACGATCGCGGGTGAGAAGGTTGCGGTCACGCCGACGGGGAGATCGGGAGCCGTGAGCGCGACCGGCTGGGCGAAACCGCTCGTCGTGATCACGCCCACCTGGAAGCTGATCGAACCACCGGGGTTGACGGTGGCGGTGCCGGGTGTGATCGACAGGAGAAAGTCGCGCGTGAAGCGCACGAGCGCGCTCGCCTCGGCCTGCCCACCGGCGACGTCGATAACCCGCGCCCTGATCGTCTTGTCGACGCCGGGCGTGCACGTGCCGCCGCAGATCTGCTCGCGCACGACGTCGGCCGGGATCAGGCCGAACCCGAAGAAGTCGCCGAAAATGCCGTCGCCATTCAAGTCGTAGGTGACGTTGGCGAGCGGTACGCCGTCGGGGTCGAACGATCCCGAGAGGTCGGGTGCGAGACCCGACCCTATGAGTACGTCGTAGGGACCGTTGAGCGTCGCGACGGGGAGTGCGTTCGGCGTGACCGTGAACGGAGTGGTCGTGGACACGTCGGTGCCGCCGGGCAGCGCGGGCACGGTGATCGTGAGTGTGTGGAGGCCGGGGAGGAAGTCGACGAGCAGTGATGCCGCCGCGGTGCCGGTCGCGTCGGTGACGCCCGCCGTCGACTGGCCGGAGATCGTGAACTCGACCGTGCGGTTCGCAACGGGTTCGCCACCCGCGGTCGCGACCATGGCCCGCACTGTCGGGCGCGCGCCGAACGCGGCGCCGGGCGGACCGAGCGGCGTGATCTCGACAGTGCGGCCGACGCCGCCGACGTCGACCGCGATTCTCGCGACCCGGCTCCCGAGCATCATCGACATCGAGAACGTTCCCGGGTCGAGATACACCGCGCCGGCCGTCGCGCCGGCCGCGACCGTGTATGGCAACTGCCCGTCGCCCGGCTGGAACAGCGCGCTTCCGCTCGAACGGTTGCCGACCGCGACGGTGGCACCGGTCGCCGGTGTCGTGTCCGAAACTGTGAACGCGGTGATCGGAATCGTGGGCGCCGCGGGCTCGGCGGTGCGCCACCCCAACACTTCGGTCTCACCAAGGTCGGAAAGCCGGAACCGAGGTGCCAGGGAAGCACCGGAGAACGACTCGGCGAGATCGGGGGGACCGTCGGGGCAGTCGACGACGTCGCCGTAGACGGTGACCCACAACGGGCCCCGCGGTGTGTCGAGCTTGGAGATGCCGATGGCGTGCCAACGTCCGTCGAGCATGTTGACGTTGTGCGGGTCGGAGACCTGCCACCCGACCATCACGTTGGGTGCGCTCCGCGGGCCGCGGGCCAGGTTTTCGCCGACCGCAAGCCCGGGGTACTCCGCGTCTTCGGCGCGGTCCTTCGGCGAGTTACCGCCCGGTCCTTCGTGCTGGAACAGGTCGTTGTCGCGCAGCCATTCGGCGAAGTCTTCGGCGGCCTGCGTCAGAGTGGGGGAGGGATAGACACGGTAGAGGCTGTTCTCGACGCGGTACTGCGTCACGAGATCGACGAAGTCGCTCTCACTGGTGTCGAGCTTCACGCCGAAGTCGCAGCCCGGCGCGGCCTCGACTTCGATGTCCTCGTCGGGTTCGACGGTGCCGCCTTCGCCGACATCGATCGCGACCGTGACCGACGCACTCGACGCGCCGTCCTTGTCGACGGCCGTCAGCGTGAGTTCATGATGCCCGTCGGGCAGCACGCCAAGGTTGATGTGCAGTGAACCGGCCGCAATCGTCTGGTCGACGTAGACGGGCAGACCGGCCTCTCCGCCGAACGACTTCTTGAGCGTCAGCGCTTCCTGGTCCCGCTCGCCCGGATCGAAGAGTCGCACCGCGAGTTCCACCGAATCGCCGCTGGCCACGTTGATGTCGTCGGCGCCGACCGTCGGCGCGACGTTCACCACGTCGACCGTGATATCGGTCCTGTCCGTGAGGTTGGCGGCGTCGGTGACCGTCAGGGTGACTCGGTAGGAGCCGTCGTCCCCGAAGCGGTGGGTCGGGAACTGCTCGTCGCTCGTCGCGCCGTCGCCGAAGTCCCAGTGCCACCGGTCGACGTCGCGGTTCGGGTCGCTCGACGCGTCGAGGAATTTGACGACCTGGCCTTCCTTGGCGGTCACGAAGTCGCGGGCGATGGCCGCGACGGGCGGCTTCTGCTCGGTGATGCAGCTCGTGGGGTCGGGGAGGGTGAGATCGGCCTCGGTCATGTCGGGGTCGGTCGTGATCGTCGCGACGAAGCGGAACTTCGACGTCGCCGTGCCCGACTGCTTGTAGAGCTCGGCCGCGAGGTCGCGGGGCGCGAAGTCGAACGTCTGCGGGGCGCCGCACCAGCGGTAGGTGCTCCACGTGTTGTCGGGTTTGCGAGTGAAGGTCAAGGCCGCGCGCAGGTCCGGTGCAACCTGGAACGCGGAACCTTCTTCGCGCTCGGTCAAACCGACCTGGTCGAGGAAGAACATCGTGTCGCATCCGAAGCCCGCCGCCTGGCAGTCGACGGATTCGTTCGACGCGTACCTGTAGTGCAGCGCGCTGACGTGACTCACGTTGTTGACGACGATCGTGCCGTCGGTGATGTCCATGAACGTGTTGGGGAGTTCCCACACGTCGCGCGTCCGGCCGCTGGGTTCGCTGAAGTCGAGGATGTGCGGCGACAGCAGTTCGTTGCGGATCTCGTCGCTGCTCGTCGGTATCACCAGGCGGGACGTCTGGGTCGTGGTTCCGCCGGGCGTTTCCGTGATGACGCTCGCGTAGTCGACTGCCGACGGGCCCGCGACTTCGGAGACGCGCACGCTCGCGCGGTCGTTGCCCGAACCGGGACCGGTGCCGTCGTAGGGCGTGAGGTGACCAGTGCGCCCGATCGTGACCGGCCCGATCGACGTCTGGTCGATGACGCGGTGGATCGTGCCCCCGCCCGGACCGGCCGACACGTTGGCTTCGCCGTGCACGTTCCAGTCGCTCGTGACCTGCTCCCACTTGTAGATCATGCGGGGCGGGTTGGTGATGGGGATCTCCTTCTTGCCCCGGATGACCTGCGGCGGGGTCGTTGCGCTCCCGACGATCGTGATCTCGGCGAGCACGGTGACCGTCTCGGCCTCGGTGCTCGCGGCAATCTCGACGGTCGCGCGGCCACTCTCGTTCGTTTCGGCCGTCGGCGCCGACAATGTGGCGAGCGGCGCCGTCTCTTCCGTCTCGAGCTTGAACGACATGTGCTCGGCTTCGACGGTGTCCCCGTCGCAACGCACGAACGTACCGTGCACCTTCGTTTTGTCCTTGCCGTCGGCGTACAGCGTGGGGTCGCCCGTTGTGACATTGATGACCGGCACGCACACGTCGATGCGTGCGTCTTCACCATGTTTCAGCGTGCGCTTCTTCAACGCGGACACGAGCGGTTTGCCGTCGACGGTCGCCCGCCCGATGATTTCGACCGGCGTGCCCGCATCGACGGTGGGGACCGTGACGATGACGGAACCACCACGCCGGTCGATCTTGTACGGACCGGGTGCGAGCGAGCCCGACGCTCCGTACCGCACCTCGATCGTGACTCCGGTCGCGCCGGCCTGGAACATCGTGTCGGCGTGTACTTCGAGGTCGCCCGACCGCAGCAGCGTCGCGAGGTCGTTGCGGTTCCAGCCCTCCGACGGCTCCTGGAAAACGCGGGCGAACATCTCCATGTCGCTCAGCGACACGTCGGCGCCGCCGGAGCCGAGGGGCACAGGGGCGGCCCGGTTGGGCGTGACCATGCCGTCGCCGTTCAGGTCGAAGCGCGACCACGCCTCTTCGGTGCGGCACGCGGTCGGGAAGACGCAACCGTCGTAGTTCAGGTCGTTCTTCGGATGGTTGTTCGCGCCGTCCATGGTTTCGGTGCCGACGGGCGGACAGCCGGGAACAGAAATGCGGTTGGAGCAGGTCTGCAGCAACGCGTCGCGGAAGCGGCGGAAGTCGCGCATGTCGACCTTGCCGTCGGGCGCCGAGTGCAGTTGGGCGCCGCCGACGGTGGTGCCGACGTTCGTGTCCACCGTTTCGGTCTGGGTGCGCGAACGGATGATGCGCCGGTTGCCGTCGGCCGATGGGTCGTTGACGTCGGCGAGATCGGCGAGCGCGCCGACGATCAGGAACGACGAATACGCGTCGATGCGCGGTTTGGCGCCACCGGTCGTGTCGCTACGGGCACCGGCGACGATCGCGGCTTTGATCTGCCCGACGCTCAACGACGGTTTGTACGCGGCGAGCCAGCCCGCGAGTCCCGTGACGTGGGGGGCCGCCATCGACGTGCCGCCCAGCGAGTTGTAACCGGGTATCGGTGACGGCCGCCCCGGTGGGAACGTGCTCCAGATGTTGACGCCGGGTGCGGACACGTCGCCGCCGATGTTCGAGAAACCGGCGCGCGCGTTCGTGATGTCGACGGCTTCGACCATGAGGATCGGGTTGGCCGCGGTGCTCTGCCAGTTGGCGTTCGCCCAACCGAACGCGTGCCAAAGCCGAGTGTCGACCAGCACGAAGGTGAAGCCGGCCGGGCACGCGCCGTTGGCCGGAGACGCGGTCTGGACAGAATCCGCGCAGACGCTGTTGCTGTCGTTGGCCGCTGCGATCGACAGGAGGATGTCCTTGCTCGACGCCCGTTCGGCGATGCGCCGGGCGAACACCCCGTCGTTGGCTACCTCGGCCAGAAGTCCGTCGAGCGTGTTGGGTGTGCACGGGCCCGTTCCACCCGCGTCGTCGCTCAGGCCCGGGCCGCACCGCTTCAACGTGTTGTTCGCCCCCCAGAGCGCCACGTTGGTTGTGGGGTTGCGTACGAGCACCATCGTGGTCCCGCTCATGTTGACCGCGCGCAGGTTCGGAAAACTCCCGTCCGGCTTCTTCTGATCGATGATCTCCGTCCACGCGGCCCAGTTGGCCGAGGTGTTCGACCCCTGGGCGTACGAGTCGTCGATCGTGCCGAGCGCGAAATGGACGAAGTTGCCCTTCCACGAAACCGCCGCCATCTTCGCGACCGGGTTGACGCCACTGACGCCGAGGGTCGTACCGGGCTGCGCGCCCGCGTTGTCGAAGGTCGCGCCGATGGTGCCCGCGACGTGGGTTCCGTGATCGCGGTTGTCGCCGCCCGACGGGTTACCGGTGCACGCGACGATCCAGCCGCGGCAGATGTCGACGACCGGGAGTTTGAGATCGGGATGCGTCGGCTCGAAGCCGTGGTCGTAGATAACCGTCTGTACGTTGGGACTCTTCGTGCGTACACCGTCGAGGAGGTTCCACGTCGATGGGACGCGCGCCGATTCGAGGCCCCAGTTGTCGCCGGTGCCGACCGGCGCGCTGCCAGTGGTGCCGCGCCCGTCGTCCCACTCCCACGCGGTCGGCGCGGCGGAATCGGCGGGCATCGTCGCGGACGAAGGCTCGGTGAGTTTGTCCATCGTCGCCGCGGCGACCGCCGGATGGGCGCGCACTGTCGCCAGTGCCGACGTCAACGGCGCGAAATCGCCGGTCGCGGGTATGGGCAGCACTTGCACCACCGCCGCGTTCAGCGAGGGGATCGTCGCGACGATCGTCACGCCCGCGTCGGCCAGCGCGTCGTTCGCGTCGGCGACGGTCGCGCCGTCCTTGAACATCACGAGCGCTCGCGACCGCGATGCGTAGATACCGGCCGGGTGCTGGTCCATGTCGGCGATGGGCGGGATCGCGATCAGCGGTATCGTCGCCGAGACGAGCGCGCCCGGCGTGCCCGGGAGGTCGAGCAGGCCGACCATCACCATGCCGGTGAACGCGGCGGTGTTCGCCGACGCGAACGAGAAGGTGCCGGTGACCCCGATGGCCATGGTGAAACCGCCGCCGGGCGGGATCGTCCCGGAGTCGAATGCACCGTCGGTCGCGGTGACCGTCTGCGGGGCCCCCGAGTCGTTCGTGAACTCGACGCTCTGTCCGACCGCCAGCGTGACGACGGCGGGAACGAACCCTCCCGTAGAGATCGAGACCTCGACCGGGTCGGGCACGGGCCGGGGCTCGGCCGCGGCGGCCGGTGCCGCCGACGTTGCCGGCAGGCCGGCCAGGGCAATCACGCCGACGAGCAGCGCGCGCGAAGCCTTCCGTCCCACGGTCCCCATGGAGCGATTTTGCGCCCGCCGGGGCCCGGCCCGCATCGGTAGCCGGTTGCCTAGAGACCCCCGTGGCTCCGGTACACTGGTCCTGCGGTCACGACGCCAGTCGTCGTGACCGCGTGTTGGAACATCTCTCCGGCGGCGAGATGCGCCAACCCGGGCTTCACCGCCCGAGCTTCTTCGAGGGCACTCCCCTCCGCAAGATCCCTATGGGAGATGCATGAACCCAAGGACGCGGCCCGGCGAGCACCGCCGGCGATCGCGCACAGAGAGCCAGGTGGTCGGGTGAGTTCACTCGACGTCGACGGCATGACGCCGTGGCAGTTCGACGAGTGCGTGATCGCACAGGCCGACGGCTACGCGACGCCCGCGCAGCTCGACGCGCTCGAAGCCAACCCGGCCGCATGGCGCGCCGCGCTGGCGCGCATGTTGCACGAGGCACAGGACAACCTGCGCAGCGCCCGGTCGATCACGGGCGAAGAACGCGACCAGGTCGTGGCCGACTTCGATGGCGAGGTCCGGCGATTCACGGCCGCGGCCGTCCGCTTCGAGCCCGCGCCCGTCGAGCGTCCCGAGCGGGCCCGACCGGAACGTGAAGTCGCGCCGACCGTCGTCGACCGGATCCGATTGCAGGTTGCCTGGGAGCCCGGGCGCGTCGTGGCCTGGGCCGGTGGGCGCGGCGCGGGGAGTGCCCCGGCCGACGAGGTCATGACGATGCTCGTCGCAGCCGGCGCGCCCGAAGCCGGATGGACCAAGCACACGCAGGTGCCGTTGCCCGACGGCGCGAGCGCCGACTCGTTCGCAATGCCCGTCGGCAGCGTCCTCGGTTGGCTCGTCGCGGCCGGCGCGGGCGAAGTCGGCGACGACGTGGGCGCGAGCATCCGTTGGCTCGGTCGCGTCGCGATCTGGGCCGTCGAGCTCACCGCGCGCGGTGCGATGGTTCCGCAACTGCGGCGCCGAGCCCGACGCAGCGCCAAGGCCAGCAGTACCAACGGCTCGTACTCCGTGCGGTGGACGCCGGCGCTGGTCGACCCGGTGCGGCTCGACGAAATGGCCGAAGCGGTACCGGGCAGCATCCTCGCCCTCGATGCACAGGTCGACGCCCGCGCCCTGACCCGTTCCGCGCTTACCGGCATGGTCGACGCGATCGGCCGCGAGAGTGCGCGTCGCCTCGAAGTGCCCGCGCCGCCACCCCGCGTGCGTACCGCGAACGACGCCGCCGAAGCGTTCTTGGCCCGGCTCGACGGCAGTGCGTTCGACGCGCCGCTCTCGGTTGGCAACGAGATCGTGGCGCGTGTCGAACGGTGGGCCCGATCGGCTGTCGACACGCGAGCGCGTCTGATCGTCCAGCTCGACCCGCCCGACTCGTCTGACGCCTGGCGGCTCGCTGTGTTCGCCCCGAACCCACGGGGCGCGCCCGCGCCGATCGAGCAGGCGATCGTGATGGCCGGCTCCGATCGGCGCTATCTCGAAGACGAGATGATTCGGTTGGAACGCATGGTCCCGCCGCTGTTGCGTCCCGGAGGCACGCGGCGCGGTCAGGTCGTCCTCAGCGCGGACGAAGCGTGGGACATGATGGCGACGACCGGACCGCGGTTGCGCGACGCCGGATACGACGTGCGCGTGCCGCAGATGACGAAGAGACGCGCCACGCCGTCGCTGCGCGTCTACGTGGAGGAGACGGAGTCGACGGTCGGCGCGAATCAACTCGCAAACGTTCGTTGGTCAGCGGTGTTCGGCGACGTCGAACTCACCGCCGCCGAGATCGCCCAACTGGCGAAGGAAGCGCGCCCGCTCATTCGGTCCGGCGGGCGTTGGGTCGCCATCGACAACGCCGACCTGAAAGCTGCGGCCGAAGCACTGGCCGACCGGGCGAACACGAATCAGCTTTCCGGTGCGGAGATGCTGCGCCTCGCGCTCGGGTTGGAAGAGTCTCCGCTCGCGGGTGGGGTGTCGTTCGAGGGTGGTGGTTGGGCGGCCGACCTGCTCGCCGCCTCGGAACGCACCAAGACCGAACCGGCGCGCGCGCCGGCGGGGTTCGTCGGCGAACTCCGCAGCTACCAGGCCGAAGCCCTTGCGTGGCTCGGGTTCCTCGATTCGGTCGGCCTCGGTGGCTGTCTTGCGCTCGACATGGGTCTGGGCAAGACGCCGACGATGCTCGCCCACTTGCTGGCGGGCGTCGCCGACGGACCCGCGCTCGTCATCGCGCCGCCCGCGGTCGTGGGGAACTGGGCCGCCGAGGCGGCGCGGTTCACACCGGAACTGCGCGTCGTCGTGCACCACGGCGCGAGCCGCGCCGCGCCCGACGAGATTGCGGCCGAGGTTGCGCGCGCCGATGTCGTGCTCACGACCTACGGAACGGCCGTTCGCGACGTCGACGCGATGGCCGAGGTCGGCTGGGCGCGCGTCGTCCTCGACGAGGCGCAGGCCATCAAGAATCCGGCGAACGAAACCTCGCAACAACTCCGCAAGATCCCGGCGCGCACGCGCGTCGCGCTCACCGGTACGCCGATCGAGAATGGCCTCGGCGATCTGTGGGCCATCTTGGACTTTGCCAACCCGGGCCTCGTGGGTACCCGGCCGCAGTTCATTGCCCGGCTCTCGAACGACGGGAGCGCGGCGCGTGTCCAGGCCGAAGACGCGATGCGTGCGCTCAACGGGATCCTCGTCTTCCGCCGCACGAAGGCCGAGCCCGAAATCGCGGCGGAGCTACCCGACCGGATCGACGAACTCGACCACTGCGTGATGACCCCGGAACAGATCGGCATGTACCAGGCCGTGCTCGACACGCTCGTGAAGGCCGGCGATCTTCCCGAGGACGCCGAGCCGCGCAAGGGTCAGATCCTTGCCGCGATCACCGCGCTCAAACAGATTTGTAACCACCCCGCCGCGTACCAGGCCGACGATCGTCCGCTGACGGCGCGCTCGGGGAAGCTCGCCCGACTCGAAGAGATCGTCGACGCCGTGTTCGCGGCCGGCGAGCGGGTGCTGGTGTTCACCCACTTCGCGACGTGGGGCGTAAAGCTGGCCGAACATTTGAGCGAACGCACGGGTACGGCGATCGAGTGCTACCACGGTGGCCTCACGCGCATCGCGCGCGACCGCATCATCGAGGAGTTCCAGGCGAAGGAAGGCGCGGGCGCGCTCGTGCTGTCGTTGAAGGCCGGTGGGACGGGCCTCAACCTCACGGCTGCGAGTCATGTCGTGCTCTACGACCGGTGGTGGAACCCGGCCGTCGAAGACCAGGCGCGCGACCGCGCGTGGCGGATTGGTCAGGAACGCACGGTGATTTGCCACCGGTTGATATGCCCGGGCACCGTCGACGAACGTGTCGAAGAAGTGGTGGCCGGCAAGCGCCGTATCGCCGATCTCGTGTTGCCGAAGTCGAGTTCGCTTGCCGATCTCGACCGCGCCCAGCTCCAGACGGCGCTCGGTATTCGCCCCGACGCGGTTCTCACCGAAGATCTCACTGCCTCCGAAGGAGCGTCCGCGTGAGCGCGCAACGGCGCCGCAAGGCACCCGCCCGGTCACAACCGCGCCGGAAGCAGGTACCCGGCCGCGACTTCTGGGGCACTGAAGACGTCGAGGAAGAAGAGTTCGACGACATTCGTCCGATCACCGACCCGAGCGCGCTCATTGCGTCGCTCGGTCCGCCGCCGCTGCCGGGTCACGAAACGGCGGCCGAGCACTATTTCGCCGCCGTGTTCGACAAAGCCGCGACGTCGGCGATCGCGCTCGCGGCCGCATCCGGGCTGCTCGCGCTCGACCAAGACGAGGAATGATCCGCAGGCGGTGAGATTCGGGGAGCACGACGGTCTTTCCCGTGTGCAATGGGAGCGTCCCGCGCCGGGCCCGGCCGATCGTGGGTGACGTCGGCGCGCTCGCCGTGCCCGACGAAGTCGTCGTCAACGCGCTCGCGCGGCTGCAGCTCGCGGCGATCCGCATGGGGACGACGATCGAGGTGCGCAACGTGTGCCTGGATCTGCGGGCGCTCCTGGACAAGCGTCAAGCGTGGAAACTTCGAGGATCCGAACTACAACCCGCCGATCGTTCCGTAGCTAGCGGGTGTCGAGCGCTTCGAGCGATTCGAGGATCGCGGCCGTGACAGCGGCCGGAGGTTGCACCGCGTCGACCGGTACCAACACGTCGCGTTCGCGGTAGAAGCCGAGCAGCGGAAGCGTCTCGGCATGGAAGACCTCGAGCCGCCGTTCGACGGCGGACTCGTCCGCGTCGTCGGTGCGGTCCGATTGTTCGCGCAACCCGAGCCGCGCCCGCGCGACGTCGTCGGGCACGTCGAGGTAGATGACGGCATCGGCCGTCTCTCCCGCGCGCGCGGCCCGATCGAACGCGCGCTGTGCTTGTGCGAGTGTGCGCGGAAAGCCGTCGAGGACATACCCGCCGTACGAAGACGCCGCGACGATGGCGTCGCCGACGACATCGAGGACGAGTTCATCGGGAACGAGGTCACCGCGCTCGAGGTACGCCCGAACCTGGCGCCCGAGTTCGGTATCAGTGGCGACGTGGTCGCGCAGCAGTTCGCCGCTCGACACGTGCGGCACACCGAAATGCGCCGCAAGGACGCTGCCTTGTGTGCCCTTTCCCGATCCCGGCGCGCCGAGGAGTACGAGTCGCACGGCGCGCTACATCCCCGCCGAATTCGCCCGCTCTGCGTGGGCGGGACCGAGCGATACACTGCGCACTACGAGCCGGGTTCCACCCTGCTTCGACGATCGAAGGTTCGAATGCGCTATCTGTGTCGTGTCTCGGACCGTGAAGTGCATGCGTACGCGAACAATCGCCGCGACTTCTTCCTCAAGGCTGACGACACACTGTGGGCCCATGAGTCGCATTCTTGGCTCTTGTCTTCCCCGTCGGGAGCGAAGCTCGCGCATCGTATCGGCGCCACGTACTACGACGCCGAGACGAACGCGCCGCTGTTCTTCGAAACGGCCGAGCTGCCTTCGTGACGTGATCTGACCGGTGAGGCAGAGCGCCTCGCCGACGCTTCAGGCGAACGCGGCGCGCAGTCGTTCGATCTTCGCCAACCGCTTGGCGGCGTCCTCGGGAGCGAGATCGTTGTCGGCGCGGACGGCCTTCTCCATCGCGTCGAAGCGGACGCCTTCGCGCTTGCGAATGTCCTTTTGCTCGGCTTTGGGACGGCGCTTCAGCGCCCGGCGGTAGGCCGATACGGCGGCGCGGGCGCTGTCGCACTTGAGGTCCGCGGCGATTTTCACGAACGACGTTCCCTCGCGACGCAGAGCGAGCACTTGATCTTCGTGCTCGGTTGCTTTCGTCACTGATGCTCCTCGTGCTCGTGTGGCCTACGAGAGTACCGGCAAACCCGCAGGCTGCGGATCTGGAGGTGCTGGTCGGGGGGTATGCTGACATCAACCTGCTTGGGTCATGACTCGCAGGGAAGCCCAATTTGGGGAAGCGACGCGCAGACCGAGCCGAAGGTAGCGATGCTGCCCGGCCTACTCGCCTCTTTCCAGGTGAAGGAGAGAGAGGGAGGCCCGTGCCGGTACCTGTATTCACCCCGCGTAACACGATCGACCTCGCCGACGTCGCAGCGTTGCGCACGGAGCTCACTGCGATCATCGATCGCCACGGTGGCGTCGTGATCGACTGCGCGGACCTCGATCATGTATGCGGCGCGGGTATGCGGGTGCTGGAAGTCGCGTCTCGTCACGGCTCCGTTTCTCTCGCGAATGCGTCACCGGTCATGCGTTTGCTCGCTGCTGTCTTCGGACTGCACGAGCCCGAATTCCGCGTCGCACGGTTGCCGCGCGTCGAACACAGCTTCGATGCCGCGGCCCGATCGTTGCGCGCGCACCACCCACTCGTCGTCTGCGCGTCGGACGACAACTGATGATGGCCTTGGAGGTCTCACCATGAACACCACCACCGAATCTGGTGAGCTCAAACGTCGCATCGAGCGTCTGTCCGCTGAACGCGTGACGCTGTTCGCCCAGCCGAACGCTTCGGCCGCCGACAAGGCCCGGCTCAAGACACTCGAGCGCGAGTTGGACGAGTGCTATCTCGAACAACGTCGGCTGCGGGCGGTCAAGGACGCGCGGCGGTTCGTTTCCGAGTACTCCATCGTTCGGGTCCCGCGTCCTGACACGTCGTCGACCGCGCCCAGGGACTAGCCCCCGGACATTTTCGCCTTCACGGTTGAAGCCCCGGGCGTAGGGTAAGAACGCCCGGGAGGCCCGCGTGGGCACAACTGAACAGCAACTCGACTGGCATGGCGATGCCTTCCGCCACGAGGCGCTCTTCTACGCGGGCGATCGCGATTACGTACGCCACACCGTGCCGTTCATCGACGCTGGCGTCGCGAACGGCGAACCGGTCCTCGTCCTCGTACCCGCGTCCAAACTTGCGTTGCTGCGTGAGCACGTTCCCACCCCGGCGCCCGGTGTCGTATTCGGCGACGTGGAGCGCATCGGCCGCAACCCCAACTGCATCATCGCGGTGTTCGACCGGTTCGTCGCCGAGCACGCGCGTGACGGTCAACGGGCGCGTGGGATCGGCGAGCCGATCTGGGCGAGCCGAACGCCGGCCGAACTCGTCGAATGCCAACGGCACGAAGAGCTGATCAACCTCGCGTTCGCCGGCGCGAACGAAGTCTGGATTCTTTGCCCGTTCGACACCGACGCGCTCGACGAATCCGTCATCGCCGAAGCGCACCGAAGTCATCCCTGGGTCACCGGCGAGCAGATGGCGCAGCGCAGCGCCGAGTACGTCGACCCCATCAGTGCGTACGACGCGCCCCTCGCCGAACCTGCGGTGCCGACCGACACGTTTGCATTCGACCGCGCATCGCTCGGGCATCTCCGACAGGTCGTTACCGCCCGGGCGGTCGCACACGTCGACGCGGCCGGGGTCGACGAGATCGTGCTTGCCGTCAGCGAGATCGCGACGAACAGCATTCGTCACGGAGGCGGACGAGGTTCGGTCCGGATATGGACCGAAGGTACGGCGTTCGTGTGTGAGATACACGACGACGGGCGCATCACCGATCCGATGATCGGGCGGCGACGCCCGGCCGCAGAGGGAATCGGCGGCCGCGGCGTATGGCTCGTCAATCACCTGTGTGATCTGGTGCAGATCCGTTCGGCTGATTCCGGAACCGTCGTACGTTTGACCTTCGGAACCGTCGAGCCGACGTGAACCGGCCGCCGTCACCTGCGATCGGAACACGTCGAAGGGCCTGGGAGGATCAGGCACGGGAGCCGGCGAACCCGGTGAGTGTCAGCGTCAGTCGTTCGGGTCCGCGGACCGCGACCGGGGCAACATACAAGCCAACGGTCTCGTAGAGGCAGGCTGACACGCGCGGCGCGAACGCGCGAGGCTGCGCCGTGGCTTGGACTCGCAACCGCCCGATCGGACTTACCTATCGCGACGAGTCGGCCGCTCTCTCCGGCTACGTGCTCTTCGCCTCGGCGCGCGGGCATCACGCCCTGCTCCTCGACGACGAGGGTCAAGTTGTGCACGCGTGGTACCACCCCGAAGGCGTGATCCACGTCTCCTTGCTGGAGAACGGGCATCTGCTCGCCCACACGCTGCCGCCGGAGCACGCAGACGGCGCCGAACGGATCGGCGGCTCCGCGGGCGCGCTCGTCGAACTCGACTGGGACAGCAACGTCGTGTGGGAGTACCGCGATCCGTTCATGCACCACGACTGCCGGCGCCTCGCGAACGGCAACACGCTCGTCGTCGCCTGGGACAAGCTGCCCGACGACTTGCGGCCGAACCTCGTCGGCGGTCACGCGCACGCGGACGATCCCGAGTGGACCTGGGCCGATGTCATCAAGGAGATCGATCCCGACGGTGCGGTCTTGCGCGAATGGAAATCGTGGGAGCACCTGTCGTTCGAGGAGCACCGCATCTGCCCGTTGGAGAGTCACAAGGAGTGGACGCACTGCAACTCGATCGACCTCACCGCGACGGGTGACTGGCTGTTGAGTTTCCGGCTCACGAGCACGATCGCGATCGTCGATTCCGACAGTGGCGCGGTGAAGTGGAGCTGGGGGCCCGAGCAGTTGTCGCACCAACATCACGCCACCGAGCTCGACAACGGGAACATCCTGCTGTTCGACAACGGGTGCCATCGGCCCCGCATGCCTTCGTTCTCACGAATCGTCGAACTCGATCCGGAGTCGCACGAGATCGTGTGGAGCTACCACGCCGACACGATTGTCGCGTTCTTCAGCTTCATGGTCAGCGGATGCGAACGACTGCCCAACGGAAACACCTTCGTCACCGAAGGTGCGAGCGGTCGGCTCTTCGAGGTCACGCCGGGGCACGACATCGTCTGGGAGTTCGTGAGTCCGTGGATCTTGCCCAGCTTCTTCGGTCCGACTCCTGTCGTGTTCCGGGCCCACAAGTTCGCCCGCGACGACTCCCGGCTCGCGGGCCACGAACTCGATCCGAAGCGTTACGAGACGTTGAACCGCCGCATCGCCGCCGGCGTCGTGCTCCGCGAGGCCGACGACGTCGCGGCACTTGCGGGCTGACGGCCGGTCGTCGCCGCAACCGCGTTGCACGTCGGGTGAATTAACCTTAGGGTCGATGAACATCACGACTGCCAGGAGGCCCGCCTGATGGAGGCCGCGCTCGAAGTCCCGAGAACTGCCCGCGCGGCCCGGACGGGCGTGCAGACCGGTGCACTCGCCCTGGCCGGCCTCGCCTCGCTCGGAGCCGGCGCGATCCACGCGGCCGCGATGGGTGTGCACAACGAGCACGACCAGGCCGTGCTCGCGTTCGGGATCGTCGCCGCGTTCCAACTCGGTTGGGGCGCCGCCGCGCTGACGTCGAGCAAGCGGTGGGTGGGTGTGGTCGGCGCGGTCGGGAACGCGGCCATCTTCGCCGGCTGGGTGCTCGCCAAGACGTCTGGTATCTCGTTCGTCGACGGACTCGAGGCGAGCGAGTTGGTGCAGTGGGCCGACGGCGTCGCGGTCGCGTTGGCCCTGCTGTCCGTCCTGGGTGTGATTGCAGTCGCGGTGCGCGGGCGCCGGCTGCTCAGCTCGCCGACCGCGTTCCCAATCGCGACGGTCGCGATCGCCGCGATAACCGTGAGCGCGATGGTCTCGGCCGCGAACGGCCACGCGCACGCGGCGGGCGGCGACGGTCACGGGAACGAAGCGACCGCCGCGGCTGCCGGCGACGGCCACGGCGACGGCGACGGTGACGCGCCGGCGACCGACGCGACCGTCGACCACGGCGACGACCACGGCGACGACCACGTCGAAGCAGTAGCGAAGCCCTACGACCCCGCCGAGCCGATCGACCTGAGCGGCACCGACGGTGTCACACCCGCCCAGCAGGCCGCGGCCGAGAACCTCATCGCGTCGACGTTGCTCGACTTGCCGCGCTGGGCCGATCCCGCGACCGCCGAAGCCGAAGGCTGGCAATCGATTCGCGACGGCGCAACCGGTTACGAGCATTACATCAACCGATCGCTGATCGGAGACGGTCGTATCCTCGACCCCGACTATCCCGAGTCGCTGGTGTACACGGTCAACCGATCAACCGGGCAGAAGGAACTGGCGGCGGCCATGTTCATGCTCGAGCCGGGCGCGACACTCGACAACGCACCCAACGTCGGCGGCAACCTCATGCAGTGGCATATCCACAACAACCTGTGCTTCACGGCCCCACCGGATTCGCGCATCGCGGGTCTTACCAACCCCGACGGCACCTGCAACGCCCCGCTCGTCACGGGAATCCAACTGCCGATGGTGCACGTCTGGATCAAGTCCCACCCGTGCGGGCCATTCTCCGCGCTCGAAGGAGTCGGTGGCGGGCAAATCAAAGAGGGCGAAGAACGCCTGTGCGACGCCGCTCATGGCGCGTGAGGGATGCTCTCCTAGACAGCGACGCGTGCGGGGGCGGGCGCCGAACGCGTCCGCACACTCGGCCGCGCGCTGACGCGCACCGAGATCGGGATCGCCAGGACCGCGAGCACGGCTGCGGCCACCAGCTGCGTGGTCTGCGGTGACAGCATCATCGTCGTAGGCCCGAGTGCGCCGGTAACCCACGCGATCTGGAGCACGGCCTCGCCGCGTGCGAACGCCCGGTTCCGTTCCTGCGGTTCAGACTCGCGTTGCACGATGCTGTCGTACGCGTGACGGCCGACACTCGACGCGAGGGCGACGACAGGGAGTGCGAAGACGACTCCGACGATGCCACCGGCCGCGCCTCCCGCCACGACGAGCGCGCTCGCGGCCAGGCACGCGCCGAGCACCGTGCGTTCGTCGGTGTAGGCGCGCCGCACCCGCGGGCTCACGAAGGTGCCCGAGAAGCTGCCGAGCGGAACCGTGATGGCGACAACGCCGAACGCGAAACCCGACGCGTTGGCGCCCTGCAGCGTGAACGCGGCAGTGAACGCGAGGAGTCCCGTGGTCAGGCGTAGGGAACCCATGGCGAGTCGGGGCGCGAGCAGTGAGCGGGCCGGGCGTTCGGAAATAGCGTCGGCGTGGACCGCCTTTGTAGTGGGCGGGGGAACCGGAACGCGGCGCGAGAGAAGTGCCGCGGCGACGTGCAGCACCGCGGCGAGCTGGAGCACGAGGCCCGGGCCGGTGAGGTACATCAGCACGGTCCCGGTGAGTCCGCCGGCGGCCGCGGCGGTCGTGCCCGCGCGCGAGAGCTTTGCGTTCGCAGCCATGAGCTCGGCCGGGTCGGTCACGAGCGATGGCACGAGAGCGCGCTTGGTGATCGCGTAGCCGCGCCCGAAGACGAGCACGAGGAACGAAGCCGGGTGCAGCAGCAGTCCCAGAGGGTTCGCGGCAATCGCGAGTGCCAGTCCGGCGCGCGCCCAACTGGCTCCGGCGATGGCTCGCATCGGTGCCCGTGCCACGCGTTCGACCGCGGGCGCAAGAAACGGGGTGACGATCGCGAACGGGGCGAGTGTCAGGAGGAGGTACAGCGTCACCTGCGACCGGGCCGCGTCGGTCGGGAGATTGAAGAAGAGCGTCCCCGCGAGCGATACGGCGATGCACGCGTCTGCGGCCGTGCTCACCATGTGCAGGCGCGTCAAGCGGGCCAGCGGCTCCGAGCCTCGGAAGTACGCGGTGGGTGACATCGCGCCCATTGATCGGCAACGAGAGCGTTTACCTGTGCTCGATTCTCGCGACAAACGGATGACCATCCGCCCGGGGCCTGGTCAGGAGGGGGATACCCCCGCGGGGAGGACAGGTGTCCCATCACCCTGGCGACCGGCCGCGACTTCACCAGCCGGGTTGGTTACTTGTGCCGACATCCACGACACGCGGCGTTGCGAAGAGAGTCCGGCATGGCCAAGGAATTGCAGAAGGGCTAGAACACCCCCCGAGGAAACGACCTTCGACGCGCGCGGCGCCGCGTTCCTCGAGACGATGCCGCGGCGCGAAAGCGACAATTCCGTTTACAACCCTGCTTTCTCGGCGTATCGTCTCATCGACGTCGGGACACGGCCGACCGCAAAGGTTGGTCGTTTCGGCAACGGACGTGGCCGGACGCCCGCTCACCAACGTGGTGAGCGCGCGAAGAGGCTGCCGGGTGGCAGCCACAGGAGGACAGCGTGTCCATCGTCATCATCGGCGCAGCCGTTGTGTTCGCCGCGTTCGCGGCGCTCGCAGCGCTGCTGTCGATCAACACCATCGGCCCGACCGAAGTCGGGTTGGTTACCAAGCGCGTCTCGATGAAGAAGCTCGTCGACGACGACCCCATCGCGTTCCACGGCGAAGCCGGCTACCAGGCCGAGATGCTCATGCCGGGTCTGCGATTCAAGCTGTGGCCGGTCTTCGCGGTGCGCAAGTACCCGTGGGTGCAGGTGCCGGCGGGCGAGATCGGTGTCGTCATCGCGCAGATCGGCAAGCCGTTGCCGATCGGTGCGAAGAGCGCGGTCTACAAGCCCGAGTTCGCGAACTTTTCCGACCTTGACGCGTTCCGGCACGGCGAGGGTCAGAAGGGTGTGCAACGGCCGGTGCTTCCCCCGGGAACGCTGATGCCGATCCACCCCGTCGCGTTCATGGTCGTAACCGCGCACCAGGTGTACGGCGTGTCGGTGTCGTCCGATGTCGCCTCGCGCGCGCAAGCGACCGGCGGAGTGCTGCGACCCGAATCGTTCGGGCTCGCGGCCGAACAACTCCAAGTCATGGTGATCGCGCCGCGCGGTCCGCAGGACATGATCGGCATCGTCACCGTGCTCGAAGGCGAACCGCAGGAGTCGGGCGACATCGCGAGCCGGCTCGGTGGCTTTGCCGACGAAGCGCGCATGGAGCACGAGGAAGCCAACAACTCGGAACTGATCGAGAAGCTGCTCGGTTCCAAGAACGTCCTGCACAACAACTACCAGGACTTCCAGGGCTTCCTGGACGCCGGTGGTCGCATCGGCCTCCAGCATGACCCGCTGTTGTACGGCGCGTACTTGCTGAACCCGTTCCTCGTGCGCGTCGAAATGGTGCCGATGCTCGTCATCAACCAGGGTGAGGTCGCGGTCATCAAGGCGTACGTCGGTCAGCCGACACTCGACACTTCCGGTACGGAGTTCAAATTCGGTTCGATCGTGCGGCCCGGACACCGTGGTATCTGGCAGGAGCCGTTGCGCACGGGCAAGTACCCGATCAACCCGCGTGTGTACGCGGCGGAGATCGTGCCGACGTCGATCCTCACGCTCAACTGGGCGCAGGCGGTGTCGCAGGCGCACAACCTCGACTCGCAGCTCTCGCCGATCGACGGTAAGAGCAGGGAAGGATTCGTGTTCCGCATCGATCTCCAGGTGCAGATCCACGTTCCCGACACGCGAGCACCGAAGGTCATCTCGATGGTCGGCACGATGCAGAACCTCGTGAACGAGGTGCTGCAGTCGGCGGTCGGCAACCACTTCCGGAACACGCTGCAGAGCTTGGAAGCGGTGCGGTTCATCGAGACCCGCCAGCAGGTGCAGCTCAGTGCCTTCGAGGCGATCACCGAGTACCTCGCGGCCTACGAGGTCGAGACACGCGGCGTCTACATCCAAGACGTCGAGTTCCCGGCCGAGCTGGTCGAGGTGCTGACCACGCGTGAAATCGCGAACCAGGAAAAGGTCACCTACGCCGAGCAGGAACGGGCCGAGATCGCGCGTATCGAAATGGCGAAGGCGAAGGGTACGGCCGACATGCAGGCCGAACTGGCCAAGTCGCAGGTCTCGATCGACATCTCGAGCAACGAAGCGCAGGCGCGCGAAGCGCACGCCCGTGGTGAAGCTGCGTACGTCGAGCTGACCGGTAAGGCCGAAGCGTCGAAGACCGAAGCCATCGGTCTCGCCGAAGCCAAGGCGGTCGAGGCCCTTGGTCTCGCACGGGCCGAAGGCTTCGAGGCGCAGACGCGTGCGCTCGGTCAGGCGGCGACGGCACTCGTTGCGGTCGCGAACGCGGTGGCCGAGGGTCGCATCACGATCGTGCCCGAGGTGCTCGTCACCGGTGGCAACGGCGGCGGTGCGCTCGACGGGCTCGCGGCGACGCTCATGCGTTCCCTCAACAACGGCAACGGTCTCTCGCTCGAAGGCGCGAAGCCGAAGCCGGTCGAGGAAACGCCGGTCGCGGCGGAGGTCGCCAGCTAACTTCCATCCATGCAGGTCGTCGGATTGTGGCGGTACCCGGTCAAGTCACTCCAGGGCGAGCGGCTCGACACGGTCGACGTCACACCCGACGGGTTGGCGGGTGACCGCGAGTTCGGCATTGTCGAGCGCGCAACGGGGTTCGTGCTGACTGCTCGGCGCGAACCCCGGTTGCTGTTGGCGGCCGCGGCGCTCGTAGGCGACGGGGTGCAGATCACGTTGCCCGACGGCAGTGTCGCGACCGACGACAGTGCGCTCTCGGCGTGGTTGGGCCGCCCGGTGTCGCTGGCGAAGGCCGACAACACGGTTGCGGGCACGTACGAGACGCAGCTCGACTTCGAGCACGAGGACACCGCCGACTGGTTCTCGTGGGAGGGCCCGACCGGCCCGTTCCACGACTCCGCGCGCACGCGGGTGTCGCTCGTGTCCGAAGCCACCATCGGGGCGTGGGATGCCCGCCGGTTCCGCGCCAACGTGTTGCTCTCGGGCGCGGGCGAAGACGACCTCGTGGGCACGGAGATCCAGGTCGGGAACGTGACGCTTGACGTGACGAAGCAGGTCGACCGCTGCGTCATGGTGACCCGCCCGCAACCGGCCATTCCCGGGAGTGGCGGCATCGAACGTGACCTCGGCGTGTTGCGCACGATCCACCGGGACCGCGCCGGCAACCTCGCCATCGGCGCCCTCGTCACCCAACCCGGAACGATAAAGGTCGGCGACGCGCTCACGCCCTGACTGGCACGATGGTCCCATGTTCTCCTGGGACGGACAGTCGCACAAGGTGAAGGCGGGTGACCGATCGCTCCCGACTGTCTGGGTGCGCGCCGAACGCAATGGATTCGAGGCACTCGTGCCCGTGACAAAGAAAGCGTTCGTCCACGTAGCGGCTCCGAGCCTCAGCGCGGACCGGGTCGCGGCCGCGCTGTGGAACGGCGAGCCGGGAGATGCCGTCGCCGTCGCCGTTCTCATCGATGGCGACAAGCTCGATGCGCCGGCCGCGATACCCGTCTGCGAGCGCCCTTGTTGTTGCGCCGGCTCGACGTCATTCCGAAGTTGCGATGGAAGGCGTTCGACGGACGGATCCCGACCTGGAACGGCCACTTCGAGGGCGTGCGCGCAACTTGGTAGCGGCGCGGCGCTGTTCATTTACTCACTACCTACCTAAGAGGTAGTGAGTTAGTAAATGAACGATTCCGAGCTCGTACTAGCGCCTGACTTCTTTCCAGGCGATGCCTTTGTCGACGCGGGGCTCGCCGGGGAGGCCGAGGACGCGTTCGCCGATGATGTTCTTCATGACTTCGTCGGAACCGCCCGCGATGTGGGCGGCGGGCGCGCCGAGAAGCGGTTGGTGCCAGTGGAAGTCGTCGCCGCCCGCGCCGCCCGCGACGCCGGCGGGGCCGACGATGGCGAGCGCGAGCTCACCCATCTCGGTGTAGATGCGCGCACCGAACAGCTTGCCGATCGAGCCTTCGGGTCCCGGCACCTTGCCCTGGGCCGCGGCCGTGAGCGTGCGCATGCCGAGGAACTTCGAGATGCGGCTCTTCGTGTAGAGGCGGGCGAGACCCTGTCGGAGGATCGGATCGCCCGCGGCGCCGCGTCGTTGCGCGAGGTCGATCAGGTCGTGCACGCTGCCGCGCCCGCCACCTCCGCCACCCGAACCAATGGCCACCCGCTCGTTCATCAGCGTCGTGATCGCGACGGTCCAACCTTCGTTGACGTCGCCGATCACATGGTCGTGCGCCACGCGGACGTCGTCGAAGAACACCTCGTTGAACATGGCGCCGCCGTTCATCTGCTTGAGCGGCTTGATCGTCACGCCGGGCGCCTTCATGTCGACGATGAACGCGGTGATGCCCTTGTGCTTCTCGGCGTCGGGGTTGGTGCGGCAGATGACTTCGCCGTAGTCGGCGATCTGCGCACCCGAGGTCCACACCTTCTGCCCGTTGAGGATCCACTCGTCGCCGTCGCGCACGGCTGTCATCGACAGTGACGCGACGTCGGACCCCGCGCCCGGTTCGCTGAACAGCTGGCACCAGATCTCTTCGCCGCGCAGCAGCTTGGTGAGGTAGCGCTCCTTCTGCGCGTCGGTGCCGCACGCGCGCAACGTCGGGGCGATCATGCCGAGACCGATGACGAACGCGTCGCCGGGCACGTGGTGCTTGCCTTCTTCCTGGCCGAAGATCACCTGCTGCATGCCGGTGCCGCCGCGGCCGCCGAACTCGGGTTCCCACGTGATCTTGGCGAAGCCCGCGTCGTACTTCTTCGCCTGCCACTTCTTCGCGCGCTTGATGTAGTCGGCGCTCGTGAACTCGCCCGAGCCCTCGCCCGCGACTTTCGGCGCGTTCTCCTCGAGCCAGGCGCGGTACTCCTCGCGCCAAGCGGCTTGTTCGGCAGTGTCGTTGAAGTCCATGGCGACGCTTTCGTCCTGGGCGTCGCGCCCACTACTCCGAGGTCGAGGGCTCCTCGGGCGGTGCGGGCTCCGGCGCCGGATCAGCCGGTGGTGCCGGTTCGACCGGCGGAGGGGGAACGTAGCTGTCGAGCGCCGGGGTTGTCGTTTCCTGAGGTCGGTTCGCCTTCTTGCGCAGGGCGAGCGGCACCGCGATCCCGATGAGCAACCCGACGAGGGGGAGGATGAGCAGCAGGATGCTGTCGAGGGCGATGACGCCGAATATCAACAGGTCGACACCGATCAGGAGGCCGAGGAAGAAGCCCGAGATGGCACCGAGGACGGGACGGCCGCGTTTGCGCATCATCCGCCTGCCCGAATCGCGACGACGAGACCGACTGCGCTGAGTGCGGTGAGGACGAGCGCGGGAATGGCGGCCGGGCTGCCGATCCCGCTCTCGCCGATCGTGACGGTGATCGAGCCCTCGCAGCGGATGCCCTCTTCTTCGTGGTATCCGCTCACCGGGATGGGAATGCCTTCGAGGATGCTCGGCACGTCGTATTCGTACGTACCGTTCTTGGCGTACTCGTCGCTCGTGTCGCCCCAACTGCCGACGGTCACGGATCCGATCCCGCCGGGCAGGTCGACGACGACCTCGCCGCCGACCGCGCGTTCGGTGGGTGCGCTCGGCGAGTCGACCGCGCCCTGCCAAGCAACGTCGCCACTGGCGGGCAGACCCTCGGCCTCGTCCATGACCTTCGGGTCGTAGGTCTCACCGTCGACGACGCCGGACGCCGAGCACGGGTCGTCGAGCTTGGCGTCGGCCGGTGGAGCGCTCAGCAACATCACCGCCCCGGCGAACCCCGCGACAGCCAGAAGTCGCCACCCCACGCGTCGGCGCATCCCCCGGCCCTCTCGTCGGCTCTCCGGAGGGTACGGGCGAAGGTGGCCCGGGTCAACGACCTGGGGTTACCGTCCCGTCATGCCGACCTTGAACGATGCTGCCCTGACCGACCTGCTCGCCCGGGCCCAGCGCGAAATCGACGAGGGGCACGTCCCTTCGTGTCAGATGGCGCTCGCCCTCGACGGGGAGGTGATCTTCGAGGCGACGCTCGGTGACGCGGCCCCGGATTCGCGCTACACGATCTTCTCGGCGACGAAGCCGGTCGTCGCCGGGGCGATGTGGATCCTGATCGGCGAGGGCGCGATCGACGTCGACCGCACCGTCGCCTCGTACATCCCCGAGTTCGCGGCGAACGGCAAGGACGCGATCACCGTCGAGCAGGTGATGCTGCACACGTCGGGGTTCCCCCGCGCGCCGTTCGCCGCGCTCGACTGGGACGACCGGGAACGGCGCCTCGCCCGCTTCGACCGGTGGCGGACGAACTGGGAACCGGGGACGCGCTTCGAGTACCACCCGACGTCGGCCCACTGGGTGCTCGCCGAACTCATCGAACGGGCCTCGGGCATGGACTTCCGCGAGTTCATCAAGACGCGCATTCTCGACCCGCTCGGACTCACGAAACTGCGCGTCGGTGTTCCCGCCGCGGAGCAGGACGACATCAACGACCTGGTCAGCACCGGCGAGCACGCGTCGGCCGAGGAGTTGATGGCGGCCATCGGTATCGCCGAACTGCCGCTCACCGAGGTGACACCCCAGGCGCTGATCGACATGAACGCGCCCGCCGTGCGCGCCGTCGGTGTGCCCGGCGGTGGTGGAGTGTCGACCGCCGGCGACCTCACCCGCTACTACCAGGCCCTGCTCCACGACCGGGCCGGGCTGTGGAAGCCGGAGGTCCTGGCCGACGCCAAGACGGCGGTGCGCAACACCTTCCCCGACTACATGGGGACGCCGGCCAACCGCACCCGGGGGCTGGTCGTCGCCGGATCTGACAATAAGTCCCATATGCGGGGGATGGGTCACACCGTTTCCGCCGGCGCGTTCGGGCACAACGGCGCCGCCGGTCAGATCGCGTGGGCCGACCCCGAAACCGGCGTCTCGTTCGCGTATCTCACCGACGGCAACGACCTCCACGAGCTGCGCCAATGGCGGCGTACCTCCGCGTTGGCGAGTCGCGCGGGGAATTGTGTGACCTGACAGTTGCGCAGGGGTGCGCGACTCGTAAGATTGCACTGCTCGTGCACACCACCTTCGTGCGCGGTGTTTCCAATGGGGGGAACCGAGTGGACGTTCGCAAGGTCGGAATCTGGATGGTCGCCGTCGGCGGCGCCGCACTCTCGGTCGGAATCGTGATCGACGCGATCCAGCAGGCCGACGACCCGACGCTCGCGTCGAAGGAAGGGATCTTCGACCTTTCCCGCTTCGCGCACGCGTTGTTTTTCGGCGGCATGGCTGTCGCTGTGCTCGGGTTGTTTGCGTTGCTCGTCGGTGCGCACCTCTACGGCGGCGAGGGACGCGTCACGGTCGGACGCCGCATCATGCAGGTCGGTGCGCCGATCGCGGCAGTCATCGTGCTCGGCGCGACGGCCGCAGCCGCGAGCAACACCGCGTTGGGTGAACCGAACGGCGACGCGGCCGCGACCGAAGAAGTTGCCACAGCGGAGGCCGATGCCGCCGCGACCGACGAGATGGCGGAGCACGCCCACGGTGACGAAGCCACCGCGGCCGACGCGACTGGTGAAACCAGCGAGCACGCGCACGGTCCCGTCATCGAAGGCACCGCGACCGGCGACTCGCCGTGCGAGGTCGCGTCACCGACTCCCGCGTCACCCGGTCAGGTCGGTACCGGTGAAGGTGGATCCGAAGAAGTGATCGGCGAGCACGGCGGCCGCGGCATGGTGAAGCAGACGCCGCTCACCGCCGACGAAATGCAGGCGCTTCAGGAGCAGATGGTCCAGGCCCGCACCGTCATCGAAAAGTACCCGACCGTCGCCGACGCCGAAGCGGGCGGCTACCACAAGTCGACGGTGTACGTGCCGTGCATCGGTGCGCACTACACGAATATCGCGCTCGTGCCCGGGTTCGACCCGACCGCGCCTTCGGAGTTGCTCTACGACGGTTCGACGCCCGACGCCAAGATCGTCGGCCTCAGCTACCTCGTCCTCGAACCGAGCGGGGAACCGCCCGAAGGTTTCGCCGGCAAGAACGACCACTGGCACCAGCACAACGCCAACGGCGGGCTCTGCTTCGGAGCCGGCCAGGTCGTCATCGGCGGCGAGGAGATGACCGAGGAAGAGTGCACCGAGATCGGCGGCACCAAGCGCGAGCTCACGAACATCTGGATGATGCACGCGTGGGTCGTCCCCGGCTTCGAATGCAGCTGGGGCGTCTTCGCCGGTGAGTGTCCCGAACTCGGTGGTCGCACCGGCGGCACCGCCTGGGACGAACCCGCCCCCGCCAGCTAACCCAACGGCGACCAGTTCGCGCTGCGCAACAACCGGCTCTGCCAGTCGTCGCGGACTTCGAGCGCGTCGTGCATCCACGTGCCGGGTTCCTTCACGCGCGCGGGGAGTTCGTGGGTGAACAGCGCGGGCAGCCGCTCGGGGTAGTCGACGCGTTGCCACAGCACGACTTCGCGCCGCCGGGGTGAACCGATCGCGGTCTGGAACACGCCGAGCAGTGTGAGCAGCGAACGCGTGGTCTGCTGTTCGAGGCTCGGCGCGTAGTGGGTGCGTGCCTTCTCGAGGTACGTGTCGAGCATGCCTTCGTAGGGCCACGCGCTGTCCTGCATGTAGAGGACGGGGTCGTGTTCGCGCCCGTCGGTCGGCACCGCCGCCAGGTCGATCTCCCGGAGTGGCGACCACTCGACGGCGAGGAGCACCTTCCCGCGCACCTCGTGGCGCATGCGGTCGGTGTCGGCGGCCCACGACCGCAGGTCGCCGCGCTGCACCCGTTCGGCCAGGCGCTCGTACGCGTTCCCGTCGCGCAGGGCGGTGATCGTGACTACGTGGTACGCCCGGCCGGTGCCGTGGGCGATCCGCAGGAAGTAGAGGAGCCGCGCCCCGTCGTCTTCGGCGACCTCGGGCATGAAGCCCTCGCGGAACGTCCGCTCGAAGGCGTCCTCGTGGCGTCCGGCCACGGTGTGGAGCTCGTGCAGGAACAACATGGTGGGGCAGCCTCGCGCAATTCGGACACCGGCTCGACTCCGTGCCCCGACAACGGGGTTCACCGGGTCGCCCGAGACGCCGATCACTTCCGGGATGGGCGATTCGCGGCGTCGGGAGTTGGTCGGGATGCACCCGGACCCCGTCGCGCTCGTCGCCCTCTCGCCGTCGCTCACCGCGGTCCTCGACGCCGACGGGGTGCCCCGCTACCTGAGCCCGAGCGCGGCGGCCCTGTTCGACACGGTGCACCCCGACGACACGACGGTGCTGGAGACCGCGTTCGCCGAAGCCGTCCTGCACCCGGGCCGGGCGGTGCCGGTGCACTTCCGTGCGCATGCCGGCGGCCGGATGCGGCACCTTGCCGGGCAGTTTCTCAACCGCGTCGAAGACCCGCGTGTCGGTGGGGTCGTGTTGCACCTCACCGACGTCAGCTCGGAGTCGACGCTCGCGGTCATCGCACGCGACTTCATGGACCGCGGCCGGCACGACCTCGATGCGTGCGTTGTCGACGCGCTCGCCGCACTGGCCGACCTCGCCGATGCCGATCGTGCCGCGGTGTTCCACGTGCGCGAGAACGGGTTGGCCGCCGAACTCACCCACGAGTGGTGCCGTGACCCGAGCACGAGCCGCGCGGGCGACTATCAGAACGTGCCGCTCGACTTGGTGCCGCGCCTCGTCGACCTCCTGCTCGACCTCCGCACGACCGTGATCAACATCGCGGAGCGGCCCGAGTTCGCGGCGGACGCGGCTGCGATCGGCGCGGCGGACACCCGGTCGTGCGCGCTCGCGCCGCTGATCGTCGATGGTCGTCTGGTCGGATGCGTCGCGCTCGAGTTCATCGGCCGCGAACGCGCGTGGCAGTCGGCCACGCTGTCGCTCCTCGACCAGTTCGCGCCGGTGTTGTCGTCCGCACTGGAGCGGCGCCGCATCGAGCGCGAGTTCCGCGACGCGCAAACACGATTCGAACAGGCGTGGAAACACGCGCCCATCGGCATGGTCATGCTGTCCCGCGAGGGTGAGTTGCTACGGGTAAACCCGGCGTTCTGCGAACTGCTCGGCTACCGCGAGTGGGAGCTGATCGGCGCGCCGTTTCCCGAGCTGCTGCACCCCGACGACCTCCGTGAGTACGAGGCCAACGTCGCGCGGCTCGACGCGGGCGAGGACGATCGGCTGCAACTGGAACTCCGGTTCGGTCGCCGCGTGCCGGGCGAGTCGGGGGAAGACGGGACGTGGTGCCGGGTCAGCTTGTCGCTCGTGCGCGACGACGACCGCGAGCGCACCTATCTCATCGGGCAGATCGAAGACGTCACGCAACGCCGCGAGTTCGAAGCACGTCTCGAGTACGAGGCGACGCACGACGCGCTCACCGGGCTGCCACAGCGCAACACACTCCTCGAAAGTCTCGAACGAGCGCTGGCCGGCGCGACGCGCCGAGGCGACAACGTCGCGGTGTTGTTCATCGACGTCGACAACTTCAAGCGTGTGAACGACACGCTCGGGCACGCCGCGGGCGACGAGTTGCTCCAGTCGTTCGCCGGGAGGCTGTCGCGCGCAGTGCGCGCGTCGGACATGGCGGCCCGGCTCGGCGGGGACGAGTTCGTCGTCATGTGCACCGACCTTGCCGACCCCCGCCAGGTCGTGCGGGTCGCCCAACGGATCCTGCACCTCGTCGAGCAACCGTTCCGCGTACGCGGCGTCGAGGTGTTCGTCGGCGCGAGTATTGGCATCGCCGTCGCCGAGTCCGGTGTCGACGCGGCGACGCTGCTGCGCCACGCGGACACCGCGGCGTACCGGGCCAAGGACCGGGGCCGGAACCGGTACGAGATCTTCGACGACGAACTCCGCGCCGCGGTCGCGCGCCGGCTCGAGACCGAAACCGCGCTGCGCCGGGCGATCGAAGACGACGAACATCGTCTGCATTTCCAGCCGATCATCGACGTGTCGTCGGGCCGGGTGGCGGCGTTCGAGGTGCTCGGCCGTTGGGACGACGACCGGCACGGTTCCGAGCGCTCTCACGATTTCCAGACGATCGCCGAGGAAACCGGCCTCGTTGTCGCGATCGGCAAGCGGCTCATCCACGACGCGTGCGAACAGCTCGCCCGGTGGCAACGCACCTTCCGTGACGACGCGCCGGGCATCTCGATCAACATCTCGGCCCGGCAGCTTGCGCATCCGTCGCTGCTCGACGACACCCGCGCCGCGTTGCGCAAGACGGGAGCCCGGGCGGCCGACCTGACGTTCGAGATTTCCGAGAGCGTGCTCATGGACGACACGCAGACGAGCATCGCCCGGCTCGAAGAGCTGCGCGCGCTCGGAGTGCGCATTGCCATCGACGACTTCGGCGCCGGCTATTCGTCGCTCAGCTATCTCCGCCGGTTACCGGTCGACGCCATCAAGATCAATCACGCGTTTGTCGTCGAGCTCGGTATCGACCACGACGGCTCGACGATCGTCGCGGCGGTGATCAACCTCGCGCGCGCGCTGGGTTTGGACATCGCCGCCGACGGTGTCGAAAGCATCGAACACGTCGCGGCTCTGGTCACGCTCGGCTGCGACCGCATGCAGGGTGGATACTTCTCGGTTCCGCTGAACGAGGCGGATGCCACCGAGATGTTGCGCTGCCCGGTGCGTCAGGACTTGCCGGGGCCGACCACGTCGAGCACGTAGTCGATCGACGCGGTCAGCGCCCGCACGTCTTCGGGTTCGATCGCGGGGAAGAGCGCGATACGAAGCTGGTTGCGGCCCAGCTTGCGGTACGGCTCGACGTCGAGGATGCCGTTCGCACGGAGTACCGCGGCGAGCGCGGCGGCGTCGACCGTGTCGTCGAAGTCGATCGTCGCGGTGACCGGGCTGCGGTAGTCGGCGTCTTTCACGAACGGCGTCGCGTGTGCGTGCGTCGCGGCCCAGCCGTACACGATGCCGGCGGAGGTGTTGCAGCGGCCGGTTGCCCAGGAGAGGCCTCCCTGCGCGAGCATCCAGTCGACCTGATTCGCAAGCAGGAAGAGGGTCGCGAGCGCGGGCGTGTTGTACGTCTGGTCGAGTCGCGAGTTCTCGAGCGCGATGGCGAGGTCGAGGGTCGGGGGCGTCCAGCGGCCCGACGCGTGGATCGACTCGATGCGGGCGATCGCCGCGGGTGAACACAGCGCGATCCAGATACCGGCGTCGGTCGCGAAGCACTTCTGTGGCGCGAAGTAGTAGGCGTCGAAGTCGGCCGGGTCGACCGCCATGCCGCCCGCGGCCGACGTCGCGTCGACGAGGACGAGGGCATCGACGAGGACGAGGGCGTCGCCGAGCGGCCGGTGCACCGGCACCGTCACGCCCGTCGACGTCTCGTTCTGTGGGTACGCGTACGCGTCGCCGTTGACAACGTCGAGGCGGGCGGGCGTGCCGCCGGGTTCCGACTCGACGACTTCGGGGTCTTCGAGGTGCGGTGCATTGCGGGTCACCGCCGCGAACTTCGACGAGAACTCGCCGAGCACGAGGTGTGAGCTGCGCCGTTCGATCAGTCCGAACGCGGCCGCATCCCAGAACTGGGTCGAACCGCCGTTGCCGAGCAGCACCTCGTAGCCGTCGGGGAGTCCGAACAGCGACGCCATGCCCGTGCGCATGCGGCCGACGACCGAACGGACCGTCGAGTGCCGGTGGCTGGTACCGAGGTATTTCGGCGCGGCGTCGGCGAGTGCGGCCACGGCGTCGTGGCGCACCTTCGACGGCCCCGACCCGAACCGCCCGTCGTTCGGGAGCAGCGCAGCCGGGATGACGATCTCGGGGGTGCTCACGTTCATTCCGCTACGGCCTCCGGTCCTCTATCTCCAGTATCTCCAGGCGAATTTCTTTGGGCGAACGCGAATCACGGCCCGGCCCCCCGGTCTGCGCGTGGCTGCTCACGATACCGGCTACGACTGTGCGAGAACCTCGTCAAAACCCTCGCGCAGGCACGCGACGAGGGCGGCGGGGTCGGGCACAGCAGTGGTGTCGACGACGACACCGATACAGCACGTGTCGCAGTGCGAGATCAGCGACACGTTGACTGCGGCACCCGCCGTCGGGGCGAACGCGTAGAGCCCGTCGACGCGAGAGCCCGCGCTGTACACGGGGATCGGCGCACCGGGAACGTTCGTGGCGACGAAGTCGCAGCACTTCAACATGCCGCCGAAGAGCGCGGTCGTCGTAGCCGTGGGCAACCGGTTGAGTATCCCGGCGAGTGTGCTCGTCATCTGGAGCGCGGGTTCGGCCCGCCAGTCCTTCACCAGCCCGCGCACGCTCTGCATGCGCGCGACAGGAGTCGCCGCGCCCGCGGGCACGGGGAAGCGCGCCGGGGCGAAGCGATTGCCCCCCTTCTCGTCGGCGCTCGTGCGCAGGTTGATCGGCATCGTCATGCGCAGCGAGTGGAGTTCGGTCCCGTGGCGCTCGTGATACCGGCGCAGACCACCGACGACCGCGGCGACGAACGCGTCGTTCACGCTGCCCTCTGCGACCTTGGCCGCCCGGCGCAACTCGTCGAGCGAGACTTCGAACATCGCGAGCTCGCGCGCGAGGCCGCGGTTGCGCATGATCGGTGAGAGCGGCGCCGTGGCGGGAGCCAGTGTGCGCGCGATCGAGCGGGCAGTGCGGACGAACTCCGACATGGTGCCGATCGGGTCGCGCAACGCGGTGCCGGTGCCGCGGATCATCGTGCCGGGGACGCGGCTGACGATTCCGACCGTGCGGCGGCGGTTGTGGGCGAACGAGTCGCGTACGAGGGCCGTGGTGGTGAACGACTCGGGCGCGGGCACGGCCGGCATCGCCG
>Ga0163153_10001851_pt1 | contig 32437 bp, 37 predicted proteins | sample OliLakLV19MP6IB1_FD_148629 | JGI IMG/M metagenome (GOLD analysis project Ga0163153, IMG submission 148629) | Freshwater microbial mat bacterial communities from Lake Vanda, McMurdo Dry Valleys, Antarctica - Oligotrophic Lake LV.19.MP6.IB-1 | ecosystem: Environmental > Aquatic > Freshwater >... | reverse complement strand
AACTCGTAGAACAGCCGTCCCTGCGCCCCGCGCTTCTCACCCATCATCGACGCCTCCATCGCTGCCGGAGCAGAAATGGAATCATCGTTCGCCCGAAAACGCACGGGAGTTTTTCAACGGAATTGGCGAACAACTGTCGCTTCAGTTGGCGTCGCAGGCGACCGGTTCCACCGGAAGGCGGACACGGAAATTCACACTGAGACACTACCGGGCTGGGCGTGCAGAGCAGGGCCGATCCCGTGTCCGATTGTTGGTTCTTCGCCGTACTTGAATTGAGGCTCAGGGGTGATCGCCGTCGGGAGATCCGGGCATGAGCGACGCGGTTTTCGCCGTCTTCTGGCGGGTTCCATACTCCACCTCGCCGGGCTGAATCTCCTCGCCGCATTTCGAGCAGGAGACCACCGGCTTGAAGCGATGGCCGCAGATCGTGTGGCGGCGATCGAAGGCCTGTGCGGTGGGGTGAGCCAGCCAGGTCTCCGACCAGTGCGCCAGCGTCATGATGACGGGCTGAAGCGCGCGTCCCCTGTCAGTCAGCAGATAGTCGGAGCGTGGCGGATGGTCGGCATAGGGTCGCCGGAGGAGAACGCCCGCCTCAACCAGCCCCGCGAGGCGGCTCGCCACCGTCGCGCGGGGCGCGCCCAGCCCGGCGCAAAATTCCTCGAAGCGCGTTGCGCCCTTGAAACTCTCTCGCAGGACCAGGACGGTCCAGCGGTCGCCGATCACCGAGACCGCGCGCGCCACAGGACAAGGTTCGCTTTCCAGTTCGTTCCAGCGCACGACGATTCTCGCCTCTCTCGTTTTCGTGTCCTGCGGAGGTTCACCGCGCGATTGACCCTGGCAGGCGACAAACGGCAGGGTAAGTTCAAATAGTGAACTCAGGGGAGGATGACAATGGACGCTGTCAAGCGCGCGGCGGCGGCGGACGAAGCGAGGCGCTTGCACGTGCTGAGGTCCGTGGCTTGCTGGTCCGCCCTTGCGGCGGGTCTCGCTCCCTTTGCGGCCGGCCAGCAGGCCCCGCCGTCCGCTCCTGCCCCGGCAGGGCCGGGCGCCGCCTCTCCCGAGGCGCCCCGCGAAGGCGTCCTGGTGTTCGAAGCCGTGTATTTCCGGGCCTACAATCCGGTGACGGCAGGGGACATGGTCTCCCGCATTCCCGGTTTCGAGATCGACGATGGGGAGGTACTGCGCGGCTTCGGAGCGACCGCCGGCAATGTGCTGGTCAATGGCGAGCGGCCAAGCTCCAAGGTGCTCATCACCGAACAGCTGAAGCGGATACCCGCCGACGCGGTGGCGCGCATCGAACTCATTTCGGGCAGCGCCGGCAATGTCGATGTGCGCGGCCAGACGCAGCTGGCCAACGTCATCCTCAAGGCGATGACGCAGGCGTCATCGCCCACGACCTGGGTCGCCGACGTGCGGCATATCCAGTATTCCGAGCGGCTTGGCTGGGCGCTGCAGGCGACGCGAAACTTCGCGCTGGGCGAGACAGCGGAGTTGTCCCTGGATCTTCAGGCGCCCAACCTGCGCGGTCGGACCGTCAGTTTCGAGGCGGTGCGAAATTCGGCGGGCGCGCTGACCCAGTACCGCGAGCAGTTCGGCCAGCCCAACAATATCGGCGTGCAGGGATCGGGCGTGCTGAAATGGCGGCCGACGGCGCGCGACACGCTGAGCTTCAACGCCCAGTACGCGCCGACCTGGAACACGCTCAGCATCGGCTCGGTCGCGCGTTCGCCGTCGGGCGGATTTGTGCAGGCGACCTATGGCGACACCGACTACAAGAACAATTCCATGGCCGAGATCGCGGGCGACTGGGAGCACCGCTTCTCGCCCAGGCTGTCGGCCAAGGTGCTGGCGCTCGCGACCTTCGCCAGTGTCGATCAGTACGACGTCTTTGAAACGATCAGGCCGGCGGGGCTGGTCAACATCCAGACCATCAACCGCACGACCGAAGGCGGGGAGCGCGTCGTCCGGGGCGTCGTCACCTGGAGGCCCAATGGCGCGCATACGGTCGATGTCGGCGCGGAGGGCGCCTTCAACGCCCGCGACACCACGCTCGACATTTTCAACGACACGGGATCGGGCCCGGTCGAGGCGGCGCTGCCGGTCGCCAACGCCCAGATCGAGGAAGTGCGCGGCGAGGCGTTTCTAACCGACGTCTGGCGGCTCTCGCCCAAGTTGTCGCTGGAGACAGGTTTCACCTTCGAGGCCTCGCGCATCACCCAGGCGGGCGACGAGACCAATGAGCGGGAATTCTCCTATCCCAAGCCTCGCATCATCGCGACCTGGCAGGCGGATGCCGCCAACCAGCTGCGCGCAAGCGCCGCGCGCGAGGTGGCGCAGCTCGATTTCGCCGAGTTCGGATCGACCCTCGCGGTGATCGACAATTCCACGACGATCGGCAATCCCGACCTCGAACCCGAGAAGACGTGGAGGCTGCGCGGCGAGTGGGAGCGCAAGTTCGGCAAGCGCGGCGCGCTGACCGCCTCGGTCTTTCTCGACCAGGTCGAGGATGTGCAGGACTTCATCTCGCGGACGATCTGCGTCGGCGCGGGGAGCATCGCGGCCGGGACTTGCGCCCCGGCGGACCAGCGCATCAGCGACGCTTTCGGCAATCTCGGCAGCGGAACGCGCACGGGCTTCGAGTTGAGGGGGGCAGCGCCGCTCGCGCCGCTGGGCATCCCGAATGCCGAAGTGCGCTTCAGCGGCCTCTGGCAGGAGACACGTGTCACCGATCCCCTGACCGGCGAAGACAGGTCCTTCTCCAACGAGAAGGACTGGAATTATCTGGTCTCGTTCCGACAAGAGCTTCCCGGCCTCAAATCGGCCTGGGGCGGCAGTGCGCAGCGCACCTCGGTCCGCTCGGAGTTCAAGCGTTTCGAGGACATTGCCTACGACCGCCTGGGAGACCGGCTCGACCTATTCGTCGAGACGACGCAGATCGAAGGCGTCACCCTGCGGCTGTCTCTGGGCAATGTCGCGCCGACGCCGGAGGACCGCGTGCGGACCTTCTACAGCGGCACGCGCGCCTCGGGCTTGCTGGCGCGCACCGAAACCCGCAAGCAGAAGGGCGGCCCGGACGGGACGCGGTCGATCTCGATCAGGGCGTCGGGCACTTTCTAGTTCAGGTCAACCGTGGCTTCAGTCGCTGATCTGCCCTGACCGGATCGGCAGATCCTGCGCGCGAACGTCAGGCGGGGCGCCGCGGCGAGTCTCGGCGTTGAGTTGGCAGCGGTCGCGTTCGACGGGATCGTTCTCATAGTGTTGCATGCAGACCTTCTGATCCGTCAGTTCGGCCGGCGCCGGACTGCTGGCGCACGCCGCAAGCACGGCGAGAAAGAGTGCAGCGACCGCCAGCGGGGAAATCTTGATGGCCTGGGATCTCGTCAGGGGCATGGATCAAACTCCTTTTCGCAGTAGGAACGCCCGGCGACGCCTTTGGGCTTGAAGCATCTCAAAATCAGCCCGACGCGCCGCCGGCGATGGGCCGGTCGATGAGGACGGCAAGCAGGAGCGCAGGGCCGCCATGGGCCTGCCAGGCGTGGCTCGTGCCGCGCTGGATGACGATCTGTCCCGGCTTGATGCGGGTTTCCTCATTGTCGAGGATCAGGCTGACATCGCCTTCGAGCAGGCAGATGATATCGAGCGTTGCGGTGGCGTGCATGGCCGGGTGGCGCGTCTGGTCGCGCAGATGGTCTTCGGCGTCGAAACCAGCGAAGCGCTCGCGGACGATCGCGGCCAGCCGGCCGGGATCGAGGCCGTCCGGCGTGGGCTGGATGATGAACCAGCGTACCTTCACAGAGCCCGCTTCGGGTGCGAGAACAGCACGGGCAGGGCCAAGATCGGTGTGCTGGTGTGGATCGATCGGCGCCGACGTGCTGTCGTGGCAGATGTCGAACAGTCCGCCGAGGTCAAGCGAGCCGCTCGTCGCCGAGGGCGGCCCATCCAGAATGACAAGTGAGCGTCCGTCAGCGTCATCGCCGGTGACGATGCGGCGCAGCGCGGCGGTGAAATCGGTCATGCGGATTCCGGGCAAGGCTCAGCGTGCAGGCATAGCACCAAGCGTCGGCGACGACGACCGCCAAAGCAACCTCTCGTCTAATCGCAGGGCTATCACCTATGGCGGTCGAGTCATTCTCGGGCTTGACCCGAGAACCTTATCTCGTCCCGAAAAATCCAGGTGTGGCAAGCAGGACAAGATTCCCGGGTCGCGCTGCGCTTGCCCGAGAATGACTGCACAATGCTTTGCGCCCATGGGCGACAGCCTTGCCTCCAATCGGACGCAGACATAATTTGCTGTCCCGCAGGCGCGGGTCTTCAGGATGTGCCGTAGAGGAACCGTTCCTCGACGATCTTTCCATCCCGCACAGTGTAGAGGCCGATCTCGTCCATCTGTGTCCGCTCGCCGCCCCTGGGCGTGATGTCCATCTTGAAACGGACCGCGAACTGGTCGCCGAACACATAGGGGCCTTCGACTGTGGCGCCGTGGACCTCGTGGTTGGCGGCCCACCATTCGCCCTTGCCGGCCACGGCTTGCCTACCTTCGGCGCGCGCCATGTCGCCCATGGGTTCCAGGCTAACGACGTCATCGGCCCAGTGAGCAGCGCCCGCCCCCTCGAAATCGCCGGCCTGGCAGCGTTTGGTGAAATCGGCAGCGAGGGTTTGGGTGTTCATGGTCGCGCTCCCTGTGTGACGATGAAGATCGAAAGTAGGTGCGTCGTTTGACCGATCCGTGACAGTGGTCAGGCAGTCGATGAATGAACTCGAAGGCCCCCGTTTTTCGTTCTTCGAGCCGCAGGAGGCGTCGTCACTAAGGGCGCTTCCTGGATAACAATCCGGGTCAGGGTCGATGGTCGCTGCCTACATCTAGGTGGCGGGTCTGGCCGTCCGCTGCTTCCGGCTGTTGTCATCGACGCTGTTGAGGCATGCCTGACGCTCGGTCGCGTCGATCAGCTTGTGACATTCCGCGCGCGCGGCGTGATCGTATGTTCCCTGCCAGTTTAGACAGCCGCCAAGCGCTGCGAGTGAAATCGCGGTGATGGCTGCGCGCATCGCATCCCCCTCAATAGAGAAGCTGTATCTCTCTATGACGCGGGCAGCTTACCTCATGATCATTGACCATGCCCATGGCCTGCATGACGGCGTAGACGATGGTGGGTCCGCAGAACTTGAAACCGCGACGTTTCATGTCCAAGGCGATCACCTCGGACAGGGCGGTCCGGGGCGGCACGTTTCTCCAATGATCGAGCCGGTTCACCACGGGCTTGTGATCGACAAACGTCCAGACATAGTCTGAAAAATCCTCGCCCCTGTCCCGCATGTCGAGATAGAGCCGGGCGTTGTTGATCGTCGCGGCGATCTTGACCGGGCTGCGAATGATCCCGGGATTGGCCAACGCCTTCGCGACGCGCTCGTCCGACCAGCCCGCAAGGATTTCAGGCTCGAAGCCATCGAACTCCCGGCGCATTTCCTCGCGCTTGCGCAGGACCGTGATCCAGGCGAGGCCGGCCTGGAAACCATCGAGCTGGAACTTCTCCCACAAGGCCCGCGGGTCGCGCTCGGGCACGCCCCATTCGGTATCATGGTAGTGGCGATAGAGGGCGTCTCTGGCGGGCGCCCAGCCGCAGGGGATGTCGTCGAGGGGTTTCATGACGGAGCGATCATGCGCGCTCGCCCCTCGGGGCGTCGAGCGCGGCGATTTCCTCCGCCATCCACGACGGTTGCTCGAAGTTGAGGGGAAGATCCCCGACCGAGAATGAATGGCCGGCCGCCGCCGCCTGCGCCATGCGGTCGATGCGGACGCGGGCAAGCCCATGCCTGCCGGCTGCTGACGTCAGGACGCCAATTTCAAGGCCGTTCGCGAGAATCGGACAGGGCAGGTCCGGCGCGGCGAGGGGCAGGGCGGTCCCGATCGTCCGGCGCCGCGCCGTGCCGCGCCGCTTCATCCGCGAGACGACCTCCTGGCCCACGAAACAGCCCTTGCGGAAATCGACGCCATTAAGGACGTCCATGTTGATGTCCGCCGGAAAGACGTCTTCGACCCCGAAATCGATCCCCTGCTCAGGCAGCCCGGCCGAGATGCGCGCCGAGTGGTAAGCGGCCGGATCATCAGCAGCGTCTGAAAGGCGTGCGGCGAAGGCCCTGGCGGACGCATTCGGCGAGCGGGGATCGGGGGCCCCCGCGAAAGCGATCACGGCGAGGTCGGGCCGCTCGTCCACCGCTACGGCGGCGCGCAGGCGGAACATCCGGAGACGTTTCAGCAGGCTGTGGCCCGCCGCCGCTGCGCAGTCAATGAGATAGCCCTCGCCGCTGCGTTCGGGGTCGCCGCGTTCGAGAAGGAAATCGGCGATGACTTTTCCCTGCGCGGTGAGCAGCGCCGCGTACCGGCGTGCGCCAGGCGCCATGCCCAGCACATCGTTCGTCAGCAGCCCTTGCAGGAAAGGCTCGGCGTCGGGTCCGGTGACGGCAAGGACTTCGCGGTGAAGAAGGCGAACGGGGGCAGACATGGTTGACAGTTAGGGGCAAAGGCTGGACACGAAAAGGGCGCGACGAGCGTCGGGGCGGGCTGGCGGCCGGGTCTTTTTTCTGTGAACAACTTAAACTATGCGTCACCTGTGGCCCTACCGCTTTCCAAGTTTGCGCGAGTGTGCGATAGGTCCCACGTCGAATTTTGAACAGGTTCGGTTGCTCTCCTTGCTCTTCCTCGCGGATCGAGCTCCGGATCTGGCCTTCCGATCCCTCTGGTTTGACGGCTCCCGGGCGCGGCTTGTAGCGCCCTTTTATGTCCATGGGTCCCCCCGGTCCCAGGACTCTCACTGAAAGACTATCTCTACATGGCTACCGGCACCGTTAAGTGGTTCAACGAACAAAAAGGCTATGGCTTCATTCAACCGGAAGCGGGTGGGAACGACGTGTTCGTTCACATTTCTGCGGTTGAGCGGGCCGGCCTGCGCAGCCTCACCGAGGGCCAGCGGGTATCGTTTGAACTCGAGAAGGACAAGCGTTCGGGCAAGATGTCCGCGACGCAACTCCAGAACCTCTAGTCTGGGGTTTTCCACCCATTCGCGGCAGGTGACAACCTGGCCCTGAAATGCTCGAACGGGCCGGCGCGAGCCGGCCCGTTTTCGTTCGGCCTCTGGTCGCCGCGGCTGTCGATCCGGCGCGGCCGTCGGTGGTCCCCGTTCGGGTTATATCTATTCGTCGATCAGGGCGCGTGACCTCAGGGCGGTCGCAAGCGGGTTTGACGGAAGCACGAAGACGCGCGTCAGTCCGGCGCGGCCCAGCCGGTCAAGGGCCTCCTCGAAGGTCTCCTCGCCGATGAGGCTGAATTCGGCGTCATGGCTCGACGGATCACAATCCGCCGCCAACCAGGGTCGACCGGTTTTCACGCGCTTGAAGAAACCGCAGTTGAGCGCCTCGGCCTCGGCCCGCAGGATTCCCAGCATCACCTCGACGCCGGCGGCCCCGAGGCGGGAGACGCCGTGGGCGGCGGGCGGGTTGGGGTCCTCGCAGGCGACCGCGACGCGCACGACGCCTGACTGGGCGAGGCGCTGCGAACAGCTGATGAGGCCGGAGGAGCGGACGTTGCAGGGCTCCAGGCTGACATAGACTGTCGCGCCTTCCACCCGATCGCCCGCCTGCTCCAGCGCGATCTCCTCGGCGTGCGGCCGTCCGCCTTGGCCAGTCGCGCCTTGACCCACAATCGAGCCGTCGCGCACGATGACGCATCCGACGGCGGGATTGGGCGCCGTGCGGCCGAGGCGGGCGCGGGCAAGGTCGAGCGCGCGGGCCATGTAGTGCTCGTCGGACGGGCGGGCGTTCACGCCGGAGGCAGGGTCTTGGCCCGCGCCGGATCGAGATAGCGCGCGGCGACGACCTGTAGCGCGTTATCGAGATCGATCAAAAGCGGGTTGCCGGTGGGGATTTCGACTTCAGTGATGTGTTCGTCCGAGACGCCGAACAGGTGCTTCATGATCGCCCGCAGCGAATTTCCGTGTGCGGCGACGATGATGTTCTCGCCCCCTTCCAGCCGGGGAGCGATCTCCCCGGTCCAATAGGGCAGGACCCGGGCCAGCGTGGTCTTGAGACTCTCGGTTTTGGGGATTGCGAGGCCGCGATAGCGGGCGTCCCCGGTCAGGTCGAATTCCGAGCGAGGTTCAAGGTCCGGTGGCGGGATGTCGAAGGACCGGCGCCAGACCTTCACTTGGTCGTCTCCGTGCCGGGCGGCGGTATCGGCCTTGTTGAGCCCGGTGAGGCCGCCATAATGGCGCTCGTTGAGGCGCCAGTCCTTGGTGACGGGCAGCCAGACCCGGTCCATCTCTTCAAGCGCCAGCCACAGCGTGCGAATGGCGCGCTTCTGAACGCTGGAATAGGCGCGGACGAAATCGACGCCCGTGGCGCGCAACAACTTGCCGGACGAGCGGGCTTCAGACTCCCCCAGGGGCGTGAGATCGACGTCCCACCAGCCGGTGAAACGGTCCTCCAGATTCCACTCGCTCTGGCCGTGCCGAAGGAGCGCCAGCTGCGCCATTGTCTCGAACTCCGATACAAAAGCCGGGAAGATTCTAACCGGGTTCGCCAGGGTCGGGGAAGCGCGGACCCGCGCCCCGGCCTATCTCGGCGCGGTCGCCACCGTGACATTCGCCTCGACCATTTCACCGAGATTGCTTTCCCGGCGCTGGTAGGCCGCCACCAGCGAGGCGTAGGGCGGGGCGTACTGCCAGCCGCTTTCGGCCGTGTTGAGCTTGATCTCGAAGTGCAGATGCAGGGTGGTCGGCGTGCCGCCGAAATCATTGGAGACATAGCCGACAATGTCGCCCTTCTTCACGGCCTGTCCGGTCGCGACCTTCAGCATCTTCATGTTGAGGTGGAGATAACGGTAGATGCGACCGCCTGAATCCGCCCGTAGCGTGATCGAATAACTGCCGACATTGGAGACGATGCCGTCCTCGACCGCGACGACCGCGTAGCGCGAACGTTCAGCGGCCTTGGTCGAGCGCTCGACCTTGCAGCCTTCGGGCGTGCCGACCCGGATATCCTGACCCAGATGGACGCCCGTCCGGGTGCAGAAGGGCGTGGTCGCCGTCGTCGAACGGTTCTCGCAGAAATTGTCACGCCAGGGTGCGGTGAAGTTGCGGACATCGCACTGGTCGCCGCCCTTCACGCCGCCGCCAAACCGATAAACCTGGCTTTGCGGAAAAGCGGGAGCGTCCTTGATCGGGAAGGCCATGTCCGGGACGAGTGCGGCTGTCTCGGCTGAACCCGTTCCACTGCCAGGTTCCAGACTGCCGCTGGCGAAGTAGAGGAAGGCCGGCCTGGCAGGCTCCGGGGCCGGCGCCGGATCCGCAGGGGCGGGATCGGCCGGAGCGGGATCCGCCGGCACTGGCTGGCCGGGGAGGCCTGGCTCCTCGACGGGCGGCGGCATGTCGACAGGCTGGCCGGTATCGGCGCTCACCGGCGGGATCGTGTCGCTGATTGGAATCGTTTCATTGACCGGCGCCTCGGCAAACGGCGTTCCGGCTTCGGGCGCGCCGGGGTTGCCGCCAGGGTTGGGAATGGTCTCCGGTTCGGGGAGGGTGGCGGGATCGAGGGGATCAACCGGGTTGATGGGCGGCGGAGGCGGAGGCGGCGCATTCGGATCGACCTCGGTTTCGGCGACTTCCTCGGTTCCGACCCAGGGCCACATCGCGACGCTTCCAACATCGCAGGCGGCCAGCAGCAACGCCCCGGCCATGAGCGCCGCGCCAGATCGTATCCCGACAGGACGGATCATGTCCTAGCCCCCTCTCCGCTCATGCGTCTTACCAAGTCCGCGATACTTATTGGGTCTGCGACACGAACAGGCTTTCGCCGAACGCCCGGGCCTCGTCCTCGGTGATGCAGCTTTCGCCCCCATCGACTTCGCGGCATTCGAACTCGATCAGATAGTCGGCCCCGAAGCGCGAGAAGGAGAGCTGCGCGCTCGCCTCGCCCGTGGTGAATTTCATGGCTTCCTTGGACCCGGAAGCGTTTGCTCCAGCCGTGCTGTAAGCTTGTTTCGAGCCATTGACGATCGCATCGTATTTCGGCGTCTGATAGGTGGCGAAATACCCGTCCTCCGTGGTGACGAGAGCTGGAGGCCTCGCGTTCTGAGCCTGGACAATGCCGGAAGGCAGAAGCACGGGAACCGGCGGCGGACCGGCGTCGGGAGAGACGGACTGAATGCTGACCGCCGCGTCGGTGACCGGCGCCGCAGCCCGGGCGGTGCGCGCGGCGACCCAGTCGATCTCGCCCTCGACGGCGCGAGGTCCGGCGGCGTTCTCCAAGGCCTGTTCTGACGGGGTTTCGGGCACAGGCGCTGTTGCGCTTTCCTCCAGGCAGGCGGCCGACGCCAATGCCGTCAACGCGACAAGTACGGTTTTCATCATTGCCCTCCCGGATGCGCCGTCATGTTCGGTTCGGCGTACGATATGTCGGCGACTGATTTCAGCTTCCCGGCGACTTCCCGCATGGCGGCGAGACGGCTGGAGGCGGCCGGCCCCCCCTCATGCACCAGCACGAGCTCGTTCGAATATGTGACCCGGTCGAGGGTGACCGACGCGAATTCGGGCCGCCGCGCCTTGAAGGCGTCGAACTGCGCGCGGCCCGCCGATGGGTTCTTCCAGAAGGCGTCGATGATTTCAATAACCTTGGCGTCGTCCTTGAACTTGACCACGATCTCCATTCCCGAACTGGCGGCCGAGGGTCCGACACTCGCGCCGGCCGGGGCGCCCTGGTCGAAAGCCACGCCGGGCATCCCTCCGGGGGCAGGCGTCCCGGGGCCGGAAGATAGGGAGCCGGAGGAGGAGGGGGTGGACGAGGTCGGGCTCGAAACGGTCGGGCTGGAAGTTCCGGCCTCAAGCGGCGGCGCCTTCTTTTCCGAAGTCAGCAAAGATCCCGCCACAATTGCGGCCGCGATTGCGAGTGCGGCGGCGCCGGCAGGGGCCGCAGCCTTCAGGCTGTTTTCGCCATGTGCGTTGCTCAACATCCGGTCTCCCTGTTATCGCGCATGTTGCGTCAAGGGAATCTCGTCCCTGTCGCCAACGCTGACCAAAGCCCCACTAAACCAATCAACGCGCGAACTAGCGCACGGATGCATTGCCCAAATTCAGCATTGCGCCCCCGCACGGCCTGAAACACATCCCGTCCTGGCCCGGGATCGGCTCCGACCCCGGGTAATTCGCGCATTTGCCCGAACACTGCAACGGGGTGCGGGCGGTCGAAGCCGACATCAGCTTGGCGCGCAACTCCGAGGGCAAGGCGGCCGGAAACTTGGACTTGAGAAGCGCCAGCGCCGCCGTGACGTGAGGCGCAGCCATCGATGTGCCGTTCTCGTAAGCATAAAAGCACTGCGACACCTGGGCGCCCGGCTTTGCGGGATCATAGCAGTCCCGGGCGAATTTCGTTGACAGGATGCCGTCCGGGCGGCCGTCGCCGTCGTCGTCGCGGGTCATGTCGCCTCCCGGCGCCAGGATGTCGACGTCCGGCCCGTAGTTGGAATAGGGCGTCAGCATGCCGCGCGCGTCACCGGCCGCCACCGACACCACATTCTGGCAACCGCCCGGCGCGTAGTACTTCGTGTCGATGCGGGCGTTGCCGGCCGCCGCGACAACAATCGCCCCCGCTGCGACGGCGTCATTGATCGCCGCCTGCATCGACGCCGGACAGGGCTCAAACAGGCCGATCGACAGGTTGATCACGTCTGCGGGGTTGGCGTTCCAGATTTCCGCTCCCAGCGCATTGCGCGCCGGGACCTTGCCTGCAGCCCAGCGGATCGCATCGTTGATGTCGGACAGCCGCCCGCCGCAGCGACCAAGCGCGCGCACGGGAACGAGCGTGACGTCCCAGGCCCCGCCAGCGACCCCGCTGGCGTTGTTCGTGGCGCCCGCGCCGACCGTGCCGGCGACATGGGTCCCGTGGTAGGTGTCGGTGACGGAAGGGTCCGACGGGTCGCACTTGTCGCCAGGATCGTTGGGATCGGCATCCCTGCCGTCTCCGTCATTGCCCATCATCGGATCGGAGACCATGTCGAAGCCCGGCGCCACGTTGCGCGACGCAGCGATATCCGGGTGCGACATCTGGAGCCCAGTATCGACGACTGCGACGACAACGGACCGCGATCCTGTGACCTTGGCGCGCGTCCAGAAATCCCGGAATCCCGCGCCGCCGGCCGACTGGCCGCCGGTCGCGCCGCCGGGACCATTGTCCATCAGGTTCCACTGCAGGCCGAAAAGCGGATCGTTGGGCGTCGCGCGCACAATGGCCGGCGCTGCAGGCTTTGAGGCCTTCGGTTTCTTCAGCATCTGGTTGGTGAAGATATAGTCCTTCTCGACATACTCGTAGTCGCCGGTTTCCTGGAGGACCCTGACGACGCATTCGGTCGCCAGAACCGGATCAGCCTGCATTTCCGCCTGGGTCGGATCGCCCGCGCATTCCTGCTCGGGCCGGTCTTTCTTCTCCGCGAACAGGGCACGCATGGATTCGATCCGGGTGGGGTCGATGACGTCGCCAAACCGCGTCGGCCTGACGCCGATGACGATCCGCATCTGGCCGCCTTCCTCGGGCGAGACAACGCCCGAGAGACCCATGGCCTCCAGCCGGGAATAGGCGCGTTCCCGTGCGCCGAGCGCGGCGTCGACATTGATCTTGTTGCGTACGGCGAGAGCCTTGGGCACGGGGGCGACCGCATCTCTGGTGCTGCGCGAAATCTCGTCGCCAATTCTCTGGGCGTTCTGGTTCGTCGCCCCCCAGTGATCCTCTGCGGACTGGCGGGCTTTCTGCAGTGTCTGCTCCGTCACGCGCACGCCCGACTGGCGCACGGCCTTTTCCAGGGCGCGCGGCGCGATTAGGTCCTTGCGGCGAAGTTCGACAGCGCTTGGGGCGTCGATGATTTCGAGCCGGCGCGCGGCGCTCCCGCTTCCATCGTCGAGAGCCACGGCCGGCGGCGGCGCGGGTGAATCGATGATTTCGGGCTGAGGCGCGACAGGATCGGCCGCCTGGGCGATACCGGGCGCGCCCGTGTCGATGCCGGTCGCCTCCTCGACTTCGCTGGCCGAGGCAGGCGCAGAGGCCGCCGCCACATCGAAGGTCTCGGGCTCGACCGCAGGCTCGGCGGTCTCGACGCGCGGCTTGGCGATGATCGACCCGACAGCGAAGAAACTCTCGGTCTGCAGCAATTCCTCGAGGCTGACGGCGGCGACCTCAATGGGCTCCTGCCGGGCGCCAGAAAGCGCGCGCGCTTCGAGCGGCGCCGAGGTCAAGGGGTCGATCTCGGGCTGACCCAACACCTCTCCATTGACCTGGCTGGTGACGCCGTCGATGAGCTTGCCGAGCTGATCGACCCGCAATTGCACCTGGTCGCAGCCCGCGAGCGCCGTCAGGGCGGCTCCAAACGCCAGCCACCGAAGAGTCCGCCTGCCAGCCATGCCCTAACCTTCCGTTCGCGCGCCGTTTACCTTTACCATGTCCTGACGCGTTGACGAACGGTTTGCGCGCACCGACACAAATCAGCGCCGCAAAATCATCTAACAGACGGGGAGAAGGCAGGTTTCGAGCAAAACCGCGCGCGCCGTTAAGGGCGTTTTGTTGCTTCGAGGGTACACTCTAGAGGAGAAGACGGCGGGATTCTGGGGCTATTCGGCGAAGAGCGAGCGGAATAAGGCGCCCTCGCCTTATCGATCTCGATTTCGACAGACAGCCGTCCACATTCGCACGCAACCCGGGCGTAGTCCGGGCGTTATCAGGGGGCGGGTGAACCGCTTGAGCGCCGCGATCGTAGCAAGCGGTACAGAAAATGCAGGACGGACGGACATGATGGGTGGCGCAAACTCCAAGTTCTTTTCGAGGATCGTGATCCTGGCTTTTGTCGGGGTGTTCTTCGCTGCGTGCGCCTCCATGATGACGGGGCAGGACGCCTCGCTCTTCGCTGATCTCGCGATCTGAAAAGCTCTCGCGATCTGATTGGCGCCCCCTCCGACCGCCGATAACAGGTCAATCTCTTCTCCACACTAAAGCTGAATTACAGCCACCTGAAATCTCGGGGCCGTTTTCCGCGCGAGCGATTCGCGCTAGAAGCTGGAAATGCTGAATCAGCGTGTCGTAATACTGACGGGAGCGGGGGTCTCGGCCGAAAGTGGCATGGGGACTTTTCGCGACAAGGACGGCATCTGGACCCGGCACCGCCTGGAAGACGTCGCAACTCCGGAAGGGTTTGCCCGCAATCCCTCTCTCGTCCACGAATTCTATAACACGAGGCGGGCGGCCCTTGCTGGCGCGAAGCCGAACGCGGCTCACCTGGCTCTCGCGCGGTTCGAGGCTGCGGTGACCGAGGCCGGAGGCGATTTCCTACTGGTCACGCAGAATGTCGACAATCTGCATGAGGCGGCAGGATCGCGTGCGATCATTCATATGCATGGCGAGTTGCTGCGGGCGCTGTGCGATGCCTGCGGCCAGAGCGGTGTCTGGCATGATGGCCTGTCAGAGGAAGCGGCCTGTCCGGTCTGCCGCCGTGGCGGGCGGATGCGCCCGGACGTCGTCTGGTTCGGAGAATCGCCCTATCGCATGGAGGAAATCGACGACCGTCTGAGCGCGTGCGATGTGTTCGTGTCCATCGGCACCTCCGGCGAGGTCTATCCGGCTGCGGGCTTTGTCCAGCTCGCGCGTCAGGCTGGGGCGCACACGGTCGAACTCAATCTCGAGCGCTCCGCCAACGCGCGTGATTTCAGCGAGGGGCGTTATGGTCCCGCCAGCGAGGTGGTGTCGGCCTGGGTCGCCGGACAACTGATAGCGCCTGATTAGCCGCGAGCCGACCTGGTCAGTCCCCGCCCAGGGCCCGGTCCATCTCGTCGTCGGACCAGCCGAAATGGTGGCCAAGTTCATGGACGAGGACGTGGCCGACCAGATCCTCCAGAGCGATGTCTCCCGTCTGCATCCATTCATCGAGGATTGGTAGGCGATACAGCCATACCACGGGCGGCACGCCGGAAGGCGAGGAGTGCAGCTCCAGCGTGAGGGCGACGCCGGAATAAAGCCCCGTAAGCTCGTAGGGATCGTCGATGAAGAGCTTTTCGAGCGTCTCGACGTCAGCAACCTCCTCGACCCGTATCGAGACGGTTTGGGCCAAGGCGCGAAACGGCTCGTCGAGGCGATCCAGGGCGTTCTGCGCCATGGCCGCGAAATCGTCGATCGAGGGGGCAGGTCCCCAGAGCGTCCGAGGGTTCATGCGACCGAGCATAGGCCCGGCCATCCTCTTCGCAACCGCTGACGCGGCATTTCGGCGCCGGGGCTTGGCTTTTTGGCCGCGACGCGCTTTGTACGCGAACGTCGCCGGAGCGACCCGCGTTGGACTGGTCGACAGGTTGCTCTGGGTGCTTTGAGAAAGATCAGCTCGTCCGCCGTCTGCCGCTCCCGTCTGAAGGCGTGTTGATCCAGCGGCGCGTCGGCACAGTTCCTGGAGTGGTCCATGATCGATAACCTGCGGAATCTGGCGACCAGCCTGCGCATTTACCAGCGCAACAAGCAGGGCCGGAAGTTCGAGCCGGAGGCGCCTTTCATGAAGGAAGTCGTGAAGCCCGGCGACATCTGCCTGCACTTTGGAGGATCGGACGGCCGTCACTCCTATCTGCTGTCCCAGCACACCGGGCCCGCAGGCAGAGTCCATGTCTATGAACCCTCCAACTATTCGTTCGCCATCATGTCGCGCCTGATCCGCTGGCATAAACTGCGGAACGTGACGCCCCACAACGCGGCCATTGGCGCAACCGAAGGCACGATGCTGCTGTCGGTGCCGCGAAAGATGTCCGGCCATTTCGGCAGGGCGTACGGGGTTGTTACCGATGCCGGGGGATCGGCGTCCGACGAGAAGCTGGCGACCGGCAACCAGACGGAGTTCGTGGACCAGCCGACGGCCGTCGTCTCGCTCGACGGGCTGATGGCCGCCGAGGGGCTGTCGCAGGTCGATTTCATCCGCTGCGACGTCGAAGGCGCGGAAATCCGCCTGATCGAGGGCGGCCGCAACACGATCGAGCGGGACCTGCCCAGCCTCCTGATCGAGATCCATCCTTTCTCTCTGCAGCGCAATTTCGGCTCTTCGGCGGAGGCGGTGAGGGACTATTTCACCAATCTCGGCTACCGCATGTGGCAGCTCAACGATGACGACACCAGGATGTTCGAATCGACGCGGATCGATCCCAAGCGCCGCTGGAAGGACTATTTTCTCATTCACCCCAGCCGGGGCCCGAGCCTGCCCGAGGGCATGTTTCGCAAGGCGTTTGCATCCTAGAACCGGCGCGGTATGGGTACGTAACAAGAACCCTCAAGTCGCGCGCCCATGCTCTCGCTCCCCGCATTCCAGGCTTTCGGAGAGGCCGCACCGCCCGGGCGGGCGGCCGATATTGTGCGCGGCGTGCAGCGCATGATGGCCGAAATGGGATACGCCACACTCGCGGAGGTTGGACTCGCCAATGGTCGGCGAGCTGACGTCATGGCTCTTTCCGCCAAGGGGGAGATCGTCATCGTCGAAATAAAGTCGTGCCTTGTCGATTTCACCACGGACCAGAAATGGCCCGAATACCGGCCCTATTGCGACCGGTTCCTGTTCGCCGTCGATTGCGATTTTCCCGACGAGAGGCTGCCAGAGGAAGCGGGTTTGATCGTCGCCGACGCTTTTGGCGGTGCGATCATCCGGGAGGCGGGTCTGGCGCCGCTGACAGGCGGGAGGCGCAAGGCCGTGACGCTGGCGTTTGGGCGTCTCGCTGCGGTCCGCCTGCTGCGCGCCCGTGAAAACGATGGCGGACTTGCGTCAAACCGGCCTGAAGCCTGATTGACGCCCGCTGCACGATCGCCGGCTGATCCGGTTTCGAATTTTTTTGACTGGCCCGCATGCCGCTGTCCTATCCCATCGCCAAGGATGCTCGCGCCGCCCTCGACGCCGTGGAGGATGCTCGCACGATCGGCGAAGCCCGTGAGCGCGCCGGCCGGGCGGTCACCCTGGTTTCCGAATGGCTTCGTCCCTTGCCGGCGGAGGCGGCCGAGATCGGCGTCAAGACCGATGCGGGCCTGCCCCGGGGTTTCGTGCAGCTCTACGAGGACGCGCGGGGCCGACCGGTGATCGCCGTGACCTTCTGGAAGCCGGCGGAGGCCGCTTCGAGGCCGTCAGCGGCTAGCCGCAAACGCCGGGCAGGGGCGACGCCGGCCGGCAAGCCTGCGCTGAAGGACCACACGGACGACCTCTATTTCGCCAAGGCCTCCTCGCGGACGAAACCGAGCGCGCGGACGCCCGATCCCAGGCAACTCGACCTGTTCGCCGGACCTGGACTGCCGGCGCCTCGCGATGAAGAGGTCGATCCGACCGTGAAGTCACGCGAGGCTCGCCGGAAGCCGGCGGGGACGGCTGATTCCTGAACATGATTGCCGGGCGGGCGTTCAGCGATTGTCCGATCCTGCACCGCCGGGTATCGCGAATTCACATGCAGTAGGGATAAGGTTAGGGTCTGCGGCAAACAGACTGGCGGAGCAATGCGGTCGGACGGAACGGGTCCAAAAGGTCCAGGCGAGACGCGCCTGTCCGGCGACGGACTGGGCGAGGCGCAGCGTTCCCGGTTCAGCGACCTCCTGGTGCAGGTCGCCGCCGTGCGCGACCGCGGCGCGTATTCGGAGCTGTTCCTGTATTATGCGCCCCGGGTGAAGAGTTACCTGATCCGGCTTGGCGCCGACGGGGCGCTGGCTGAGGAAATCGCTCAGGACGTGATGGTGACAGTCTGGCGCAAGGCCGAGCTGTTCGACCGCAGCCAGGCATCCGTTTCGACGTGGATTTTTCGCATCGCCCGCAACCGGCGCATCGATGTGTTCCGTCGCACCAAGAAGCCGGCCCTGGACCCCCAAGAGCCGATGGTGCTTCCGGCGGCGGCCGAAGCGCCAGAGGCGCGCGTCGAGGCGCGGGACGTGGAGCTGCGTGTTCGCGAGGCGCTGACTGGCTTGCCCGCAGACCAGATCGAGGTCCTGCAGCTGGCTTTTTACGAGGGTCTGTCGCATCGCGAGATAGCCGAACGGCTTGATGTCCCGCTTGGCACAGTGAAGTCGCGGATACGCCTCGCCTTCCTCAAGATGAAGGTGCGACTGGGCGATGAGTGATCAATCCGGCAGGTTGAATCGTATTGAGGACGGACGTGAAGAGTTCGACACGATGAACGGGAGCGGCGAGAGACTGACATGATCGGGATCGGGACTGAATCCGGCCTTGGCGAGACGTTGGCGGCTCTGGCGTCGGGCAGGGCCGATCCGGCCGTCGCGCTGTTCATCGACAGCGTCCTTGCGTTGCGCGGTCTCCATGGCGCGATGGGCGAGGAAGTTGCGGGCGCATTGCTGGAGCGCGAGACGCCGACGGAGATGGAAGCGGCGTCGCTCGATCACGTGCTCGCGAGGCTGGACGATGGGGCGCGACTGGCGCCGGCCGTCCCCCCCGTCAGGACCTCGCGCTACCCTGAGATCATCCGGCTGCCCGCAGCCCTGCGCCAGGTCGCGCTGGACGCCGAGGCGAACTCGGGCTGGAGCTATGCCGGTAGAGGCATCAGGTCCCTGAAGCTCGCGCTCGACGGGCCTGTTGAGGCCGAGATACTTCGCATCGGAGCGGGAGCGGCGACGCCTATGCACACGCACGGCGGCAATGAATTCACCCTTTGTCTGGTCGGTGGTTTCTCCGACAGCAGGGGGGCCTACGGACCCGGGGACATATCCGCCGCTGACCCGGGCGTCACGCACCGGCCTGTCGCCGACAGCGATGGTCCCTGCCTCGTCCTGGCGATCACGGATGCGGGGCCCAGGTTCAAAGGCTTCCTCGGCGTCCTGCAGAAGCTTTCGGGCCGGTAAGTCGACAGGGCGCCGTCTTGCTTCAGCCCGACAGGTTGATCTAGCGCCGTTCGTTCTCTTCCCGGACGGGGGCGCCGGTCAGCGGGTAGACCGCCTCCTCGACATAACGACTGGCGCGCCTGGTCGCCCATGAGGAATAAAGGGCGAAATGATCGACCCAGAAGGGCTCGCACTCGAAAGCCCCGACGCGCTCCATGAAGGCGGCCGCGTCGTAGTCGGCCGTGCCATGGCAGTAGGCAAGAGTGACATGAGGGGTGAAACCGCGACGCTCCGGGGCGAGCCCGACACGGCGGGCTGACTTTTCACACGATGCTGCGAGCCGGGCCAGAACGGGCGGCGCCTCGACCGCAATCCAGAGCGAGGCCGGCGCTCGACCGCCGAAACTGCCGGCGCCCTTGAGGCGTATCTGGAAGGGCGGCTCGACGATCCGCCCCATCTCGTCGTCGAGGTCCCGGGCCAGCGCCTCGTCGATCTCGCCGAAGAACCGCAAGGTCAGGTGGAAATTCTCAGCCGGACGCCAGGAAGCTGCCATGACGTCACGTTGCAGCGGCGTCAGGCGCGCGGCGGTGTCCGTGGGGATTGCGATGGCGGCGAACAGGCGCAGGGACATGCCGCGATTTATCGCAACCTCGCGAGCGGAAAAAGACCGATCCGACAGAATCTGGATTGCGAGCCCAAGTCTGAGGTTAGCCCCAATTGGATGCGTTCTCGACCGGTCGGGGATCCCGTTCCGGGTGTTAACTGTCGCAGCGTTCGGGCGGTGTGCCGCGCAGGACGCCGATCGATTTACCTTGTTGAGGCAAAGTTCGGGAACGGGCCGAAGCCGGTGCGCATATGGCGCGGTTTTGCTTGCATTTCCGGGCTGCAATCCCCATTATTCCACAGAACGGCCGCGCTTTTGCGCGGTCCTTGACAGAGGTTGAAACACAGATGGCCGACTTCCAGTACGCCCAGGGACGTCAGGGAGCACGCGTTGGCGATACATCGGTAGACGCCGGCCTGCGCGCCTTCATGCTGGGGGTCTACAACAAGCTCGCCTTGGGCATCCTGCTCGCGGGCATCCTCGCCTTCGTGGCGGGCACGGTCGCGCCCGTCACCGAACTCGTATTTAACACGCCCCTCTACTATGTCGTCCAGTTCGGCCCGATCGTTCTGATGCTCGGATCGATGTTCTTCATGAAGAACCCCTCGCCGCTCGCGACAGGGATCATGTATTGGGCGATCGTCGTTATGATCGGCCTGGGCCTCGGCATCTGGGTCATGATGGCGGAGCAGGCGACTGGCGCGGCGACGCGCGGCGGCATCGCTATGACGCCGACCTACATCACGATCGCCAAGGCCTTCTTCATCACCTCTTCGGCCTTCGCCGCCCTGTCGCTGTGGGGCTATACGACGAAGCGGAACCTGACCGGGGTCGGCAATTTCCTGATCATGGCGCTCTGGGGCGTGATCGCGCTGTCGCTCGTCAGCCTGTTCTTCCCGGCGTCCTCGATGATGGAGTGGATCATCATGGGCGCGGTCTTCGTGATCTCGGCCGGTCTGGTTGCGTTTGAAACCCAGCAGCTGAAGTCGGGCTATTACGAGTTCGGCGGAGACGCCCGCTCGGTGGCCGTCATGACCAACTGGGGCGCGCTCAACTTCTTCATCTCGTTCGTCAACATGTTCCGCATCATGCTGATGCTGTTGTCGTCGCGGGATTAGAGCCAGTCCACGAAACGATTGAACGACGAAGCCCCGGCCCTCGCGGCCGGGGCTTTTGTTCGCGTGCTCTGTGCTTCAAGTGAGAGACGGATTCACGCCATAGGCGAGAAGCGCTTCCACCCGGAGCGATCCGGTTCTAGCTCACCACCGCGAACCGTTTCGTGTCGAACACGCGGAGGACCTGCGCCAGATCCTGACCCCGCTTCAGGACCTGTCCGGTTGCATTGGCGACAGCATACGCGCCCTGACGGCGCGCCAGTTCGGGGCGCTTTTCGATCGTCCAGGTCGGGGCCTCCGAATATCTGCGGTGAAAACAGAAGACGGCGTGATCGGCGAAGGCGCCGATCGCATAGTCGCGACACTCGCCCAGTGCGACCATTTTGCCATAGACCCTGAGAATCAGACCGAGCTCGGTGCGGTCGAACCTGATTTGGGTTGGCGCACGAGGGGATTGCTGTGACACAGAGCCTGCCGGCTGATCGGTCATGTCACCTTCCTTGGCTCCCTCCACGGGCTAGCCGAGCGGAAGGTGCATTTATTAAAAAGATTTCGCAATCCGGCCGCATTTCGGGCTAGCCAAAGCCGCCAATGCACGACAGATTGAACCTGTCGGGCGGACGGTTAAGACGCCGACTCTGGACCCAACAGCCCCCCAGCCCCCCAGGGTTGCGACTGGCCGGTCCGTCCGACACCTCACTGCACAATCAGATACGCAGCCCTTGCTCCGCTACCGCCGAGCCGCTCAAGGGCGTCGGAGCCGCTTTCCGCGCCAGTCCCACGGACAGGCTGGACGATGTTTCACCGTTTCGCGCTTCCCTGGTCCGGCTAGACCCCTTACCCCTCAAACCTTCCCGTCTCAGCGATGAGTCCTCGATGGAATTGCTGAAGGTCGATCATCTGGTCAAGTCCTTCGGCACGAAACGCGCTGTCAGCGCGGTCAGCTTCACGGTGAACCGGGGTGAGGCGGTCGCCTTCCTTGGGCCCAATGGCGCAGGCAAATCGACCACCATGAGGATGATCGCGGGGTTCCTCGAGCCCGATTCCGGCGACGCCTGGATCGCTGGCGCATCCATCCTGTCGCGCCGGACGAAGGCGCAGATGTCGCTTGGCTATCTCGCCGAGGGGGCGCCGCTCTATCTCGACCTGTCGGTGAGGGCTTTCCTGGGATTTCTGGCGCGCACCCACGGCCTGTCGCGGGCTGGGACACGCCAGGCGATCGAGCGGGTCGCGGCCGACGCGCGCATCGAGGACGTGCTGAACCGCCCGATCGAGACGCTGTCGAAGGGCTATCGCCGCCGCGTCGCACTGGCGGGCGCCATCGTGCACGACCCCCCGGTTCTGGTGCTCGATGAACCCACCGACGGACTCGATCCCAACCAGAAGGTCGCCATGCGCGCGCTTGTGGCGCGCATGACCGCCGACAAGGCGATTCTCATTTCGACTCATCAGCTCGATGAGGTGGAGGCCATGTGCTCGCGCGCGCTTGTCATAGATGGCGGCGTCATCGTGGCCGACGCGTCTCCGGCCAGCCTGGCGACCAGCGCCGCGACGGGCCGGCTGGAGGACGCCTTTCACGCCCTGACCCGAGGGGGAAAGGCCGCTTGAGGCAAGCGCTCAATGCACTCTCCGCCGTCTATGCGCGCGAGATGCGCGCGTATTTCCTGACGCCGCTCGCCTACATCTTCATTGCCGTGTTCCTGCTTGCGCTGGGCGCCTTCACCTTCGAGATCGGCCGGTTCTTCGACACCAATCAGGCTGATCTCGCGCCGTTCTTTCTCTTTCATCCATGGCTCTATCTTGTCTTCATGCCGGCGGTCGCGATGCGGCTGTGGGCGGACGAGACCCGCGGCGGAACGCTGGAGCTGATCCTCAGTCTTCCGGCCCCGACCTGGTCCCTTGTGCTTGGAAAGTTTCTTGCCGCGTGGACGGTCGCGGGCGCCGCGCTGATGATGACGGCTCCGATTTGGGCGTCCGTCAACTGGCTCGGCTCTCCGGACAACGCCGCCATCGGGCTCGCCTATGTCATGAGCTTCCTGATGGCGGGGGGATATCTTGCGATCGCGTCCGCCATGTCGGCCGTCGCCGGCAACCAGGTAGTGGCCTTCGTCCTCTCGGTCGCAACGGGCTTCCTCTTCACCGCGTCAGGCCTGCCGCTGGTCGCTTCGGGCGTCACCGGGGTCTTTGGTCCTGTGGCGGCCGAGGCTGTCGCGTCCTTTTCGCTGTTGACACATTTCGAGGCGGCGCAGCATGGCGTGCTGGAGGGTCGGGCGTTGATTTTCTATGGCGGCTTCATAGGTCTGTGGCTCACGCTGAACGCGATCTGGGTCGGCGCAAGGAAGGGCGGCTGATGCGGCGCGGTCCGTTCGCCATAGTCGCCAGCGTGTGCGCGGTCATGATCTTCGCCGGGCTGAACCTCGCGTCCGCGCGATGGCTGGCGGCGGCGCGTGTGGATCTCACGGGCGCCCGGCTCTACACGCTGTCCTCGTCCGCGCGCACGGTGCTTGGCCGGCTGGTCGAACCCGTCGAACTTGAACTGGTCTATTCGCGTGGGGTCGCGGCAAGTTTTCCGGCGGTGCGCATGCACGGGACGAGGGTCCGCGAACTCCTCAACGAGATCGCCGTGCGCAGCGGTGGCAAGGTGCGGATCGTCGAGACGGATCCAGAACCCTTTTCGGAAGAAGAAGATCGCGTCGCCGCAGCGGGTGTCTCGCCAGCGCCGGTCGATGGCGGCGATCCCCTCTATTTCGGAATCATCGGCCGCAACTCCGTCGCCGACGAGATCGCCATTCCGTTTCTCGCCCCGGAACGTGACGGCCAGCTCGAATACGATCTCATACGGCTGGTCGCTCAACTGGACGATCCGGCCCCGCCGCGCGTCGCGGTGATCTCCTCGCTGCCGGCATTTTCCGGCGATGGAACGGGGGAGGGCGACGCCTTCATTTTGCAAGAGATGAGACGTGCGTTCGAGATCATTCCGGTCGAGAACGGATTCCGCCAGCTGCCCAGGGACGCCGACCTGCTTTTGATCGTTCATCCCCCCGCGCTGGACATCTGGCAGCTCTACCAGATCGACCAGTTCCTGCTCCGAAAGGGCCGGGCCCTGATCGCGCTCGATCCCGTGTCACGGGCGGCCCTCGCGAGGCAGGGAGCGCGCGCCGTTGTCACGTCCACCCTCGGCCGCATCGAGACGGCTCTGGGCGTGACGCTGGACGCCTCGGCGCTCGCGGACCGGACGCTTGCCTTGCCGGTCGAGGTGGATGCCGGCGGCGGGCGGCGGGTCGTGGAGGGGCAGCCCCTGTTCATTGCGGCGCCCGTCGCGCTGATGTCGAGCGACGACATGATCACGGCGGATCTGTCGCGCTCGGTGAATTTCGGCGCCGCCGGGCGCTGGGTCGGGGGCGCCGGAAAAGGCGCCCGTTTCACGCCCCTCGTCGAATCGACGCCCGACGCATCCCTGATGGCGATCGACTTCGCGGCCAGCGATCCCGGCCCGCGAGCGGTGATTGGCGCCTATTCGTCGCTAGGCTCACGGCAAATCCTGGCGGGCCGGCTGTCGGGGCGCATCGAAACCGCATTCCCCGAAGGACCGCCGCAGTCAGCCGTGCCCGAGGATCCGTTGCTTGCCGCCCTGGCGCGCGACGAGATCGCCGCCGCCGCGCCGCACATCGGCGCTTCCGAGCAGGACGCGGAGATCGTGATGATCGCGGACGCCGACATGCTGGACGATGGCTTCTACATAAATCCCGATGGGGGCCAGCCCGTCGCCGACAACGGCGCCTTCGTGCTGAACGCGCTCGACAATCTGGCCGGCGATCCCGCCCTTGTCGCGCTGCGGTCACGCGCGCCGGCGTCGCGGCCCATGACGCGGGTGGATGACCTGCGCGCCGTGGCGAGCGAGCGCCTCTATGGAGAACAGGCAGCCCTTGAAAAGCGCCTCGCGGACACGGAAGGCCGCCTTGCCGAACTCGAGACAGCGCGCAATGCTGCGGGAGCGGCGCTGGGCCGGCGACTGGCGACGGACGAACGACAGGACGACGAGATCGCGGCGTTCCGAACGGAAGTATCCGAAATACGCGGCCGGCTGCGAGCTATCGAGCGCGAATTCCGCCGAGACATCGACACACTGGCGGGGAGGCTGCAACTCGCCAATGTCTGGCTTCCACCGCTTTTCATCGCGGCTGCGGGCCTGCTCGTTTTCGCCGCGCGCAACCGCAGGCGGGGAGGCGTGGCATGATGCAAAACGCAGCGGGCGCCTCTCGGCGCCGGGTCGCCCTTGGGGCCGGTCTCGCGGGGATCGCGTCGGCGGCGCTGGCGGCGGTGTCTCTCATGCCTGCCGCTCCGGCCCGGCAGAGGTCCGAAGTAGGGGCGTTGGTCGCCCCCGGGCTGGAGGCGCGAAGCGCCGACCTACGACTGATCATGGTGACCACATCGGAGGAGGTCTACCACCTCGTGCGCGAGGGCGAGGATTGGGTTCTGCCCGAGAAGGGTGGTTACCGGGTGAGGCCGGAGCGCATTGGCGAGATGGTGCGCGCGCTGACGTCGCTGCGCTATGCCCGTCCAATGACGCGGGACGAACGGAAGTTCGACCGGATAGGACTGGGCGACCCCACGCAAGGCGGGACGGGCGCCCTGGTTGAGGCCGGCAATGGTCAGGGAGATGTGTTCGCGAAACTGATCGTCGGCTATCGGCGCGGATCGAGCTATGTGCGTGATCCTGACGATTTGCAGGGATGGGCGGCGACGGGCGAGGAGATGCCGCCGCTGCAGCGGGGCGCCCGCTGGCTCGACCTAGAAGTGGTGGAGCTGGATCCCGCCGACATCGCCGAAGTGCGGGTGCGCCCCGCAGGTTCTCCCGGGTATGTGCTGAACCCGGCGGACGCATCGGGAGCGCAATTCAAGCTGGCGCCTCCGCTCGATGCGCGCCCGCTGGCGGCCAGTTTCGCGCCGAACCTCCCGGCGCTGGCGCTCAGTCGCCTTTCGCCTTCGGATGTCGCCGCTGAAAAGGAGATCGTCGGCGCGGCGGCCGCAGGCGACCACGTCACGCGCACGCGGCAGGGCCTGGAAATCACGGCGCGAGCCTGGCTGAGCGACGAGCGCGGATGGCTGACCCTGTCGGCGGCGGGAAACGGCTCGGAGGCGGTCAACGCCCGCACCGCCGGGTGGGCGTTCGCGCTGACCGAAACCGATTGGGGAAGCTTTGTCATGCCGCTCGCGGCGATCGTCGATCCCGAGTGACGCGTCCAGCTGACGCCAACCCGCTTCAATTGAGGGCAGGTGGATCTACCTTTTCTCCGCGACGCCCACGACGTGGCCCGTCGCGCTCGCGTCCTGTACCAGCACCGTGCAGCCATGGTCGCATGTCGCCTTGAAGCTGACGACGCCACCCTTCCAGTCACCCAGCTTTTGGATGCTGGTGACAAGGTTGTAGTATTTCATCGGCTTGCCCCGGTTTGCGCCCGCGCCCGGCGTGACGCTCGTCATGCCCGGCCGGAATCTGACCAGCGTCACCGTCGCTGCGACATCGCGCTCACCCGACACTGTGACCTCGTCGGCGCCGATCGCGACCTTGACGGGGTAGGGCGTCAGGTCGCGCGTCTCGAACTTCTCGCCAATGGGCTGGAGCTTGGTGCCCGAGCCGTGCAGGCGGCCGCTGTAGACGATCTGGGGAGTATACGGTCCGCGATGCTTCAGCGCGCGGTTGTATTCCTTTTGCCGCGCCGTGAACTCGGGCTTGGCGAAAGTGTCGTCCCAGCCAAGATAGTCCCAGTAGCCGACCGGATAGGTCATGGCGACAACGTCGCTGCGCTGGGCGAGAAGCGCGACATTCTCGTTGGCGACCGGGCAATTGCCGCAGCTCTGGCTAGAAAAAAGCTCGATCACGACAGGCCGCGAGGGATGTTCGGCGGCCGCAATCGCCCGCTGGGCGCCAGCAACAGGTGTCCCGAGCACGAGGACAAGGGCGATCAATGAAAGCGTGGGCGAGTTCATTGCCAATGGGATACTTGCTGGCTAGCGCACGGCCCAATCAAGACGGCGTGAGACTCTGGGAGGCGGAGGCGAGCGATCTCAGCACATAGTGCAGGATTCCACCATGCCGGAAATAATCCAGCTCGTTCTCCGTATCGATGCGCACCTTGGCCTCGAAAGTCTGACGCGCGCCGTCAGGATAAGCGATATCGACCATAACGATCTGTCGCGGCAGGAGGGTGGCGACGCCGCGGATCGACACGCTTTCCGCCCCGGTCAGCGTTAACGATCGCCAGCTCACCCCTTCGGCGAATTGCAGCGGCAACACGCCCATGCCGATCAGGTTGGAGCGGTGAATGCGCTCGAAACTCTCGGCGAAAACCGCGCGAACGCCCAGCAGCCGGGTTCCCTTGGCCGCCCAGTCCCGAGAGGAGCCGGTGCCGTATTCCTTGCCGGCGAAGATCACGAGAGGTGTGCCGTCCGCGACGTAGCGCATCGCCGCATCGTAAATCGCCTGCTGCTCGCCGTCAGGGAAGTGCCGCGTGACGCCGCCCTCGACGCCCGGAACCATGTGGTTCTTGATCCGGATGTTGGCGAAGGTGCCACGCAGCATGACCTGGTGATTGCCGCGCCTCGCTCCGTAGGAGTTGAAGTCGGAAACAGGCACCTGGTGGTCACGCAGATACTTGCCGGCGGGACCCGACACGGCGATATCGCCCGCCGGAGAGATGTGATCCGTGGTGATCGAGTCCCCGAAAATTCCGATGATGCGCGCGCCCTCAATGTCGGTGAGAGGTTCAGGCGTCATCGTCATGCCCTCGAAATAGGGCGGGTTCTGCACATAGGTGGACGCCATCGGCCAGCCATAGGTCGCGCCGCCCTCGACCTTGATCGCCTGCCACTGCTCATCGCCCTTGAACACATCCGAATACCGCGAGGCGAACATTTCGGCGCTGACGACCTTGCGCACGGTGTCGGCAATTTCCTGGGTCGAGGGCCAGATCTCGGACAGGTAGACGGGCTCATTTTCGCCGTCATAGCCGATCGCGTCCTGGGTGATATCGACATTCATCGACCCGGCGAGGGCATAAGCCACCACCAGCGGCGGCGAGGCGAGATAGTTGGCCCGCACGTCGGGGTTGACGCGCCCCTCGAAATTGCGGTTTCCGGAAAGCACCGAGGTCGCCACCAGATCGCCCTCGGCGATGGCGGCCGAGATCGTCTGCGGCAGCGGCCCCGAATTGCCGATGCAGGTGGTGCAGCCATACCCGACAAGGTTGAAACCGAGCGCATCAAGGTCTTCCTGCAGGCCGGCCTTGACCAGATAGTCGGTCACGACCTGCGAGCCGGGCGCGAGGGATGTCTTGACCCAGGGCTGGCTTGAAATACCGCGTTTGCGGGCGTTGCGCGCAAGCAATCCCGCGGCGATCAGCACGGAAGGATTAGACGTGTTGGTGCAGGATGTGATGGCGGCGATCACGACGTCGCCGTGCCCGATCGAGTATTCCTCTCCCTCGACCCGGGCGCGGACATGGGCCTTGTCCAGGCGGCCGAATTCCTTGTCGAGCGCCTGCACGAAGCTGTCGGCCGCCTCCCGCAGCACAATGCGGTCCTGCGGGCGCTTGGGCCCGGCGATTGACGGCTCCACGGTGGAGAGGTCCAGGGCGAGCGTGTCGGTGAACACCGGCTCGGGCATGGCGTCGCGCCACATCCCCTGGGCCTTCGCATAGGCCTCGACAAGCGCCACGCGCTCGGCAAGCCGGCCGGTCGCAGACAGAAAATTGATCGTCTCCTGGGAGATCGGGAAGAAGCCGCAAGTCGCGCCATATTCCGGCGCCATGTTGGCGATCGTCGCCTCGTCCTCCAGCGACAGGCTGCCAAGGCCCGCGCCGTAGAATTCGACGAACTTTCCGACGACGCCCTTTTTGCGCAGCATCTGCGTCACGGTGAGCACAAGGTCGGTCGCAGTTGCGCCCTCTGGCAGCTTGCCGGTGAGCTTGAAGCCGATGACTTCCGGAATGAGCATCGAAACAGGCTGGCCCAGCATCGCGGCTTCAGCCTCGATCCCTCCCACTCCCCAACCGAGCACCGAGAGGCCGTTGATCATTGTGGTGTGGCTGTCGGTGCCGACGCAGGTGTCGGGGAAGGCGACGTTCTCCCCATCCTCTTCCTTGGTCCAGACGGTCTGGGCGAGGTATTCGAGATTGACCTGGTGACAGATGCCGGTGCCGGGCGGCACCACGCGAAAATTGTCGAAGGCCGACTGGCCCCAGCGCAGGAACTCGTATCGCTCCATGTTGCGCTCGTACTCGCGCTTCACGTTCTGCTTGAATGAGGCGGGCTTGCCGAAAAAGTCCACCATGACCGAATGGTCGATCACGAGATCCACTGGCACGAGCGGATTGATCGCCTTGGGGTCCGCGCCGAGCCTGGTGGCCGCGTCGCGCATCGCGGCGAGATCGACGACGGCGGGAACGCCGGTGAAATCCTGCATCAGCACGCGGGCCGGGCGGTAGGCGATCTCAACCTCCGCCGAGCCCTTGTCCTTGAGCCATCCGGCGAACGCCTTGATGTCGGCCTGGGTGACCGTCTTGCCGTCCTCGAAGCGCAACAGATTTTCCAGCAGCACCTTGAGCGAGCAGGGCAGCCGCGAAATGTCGCCCAGTCCGTTTTGCGCGGCAGCCTCCAGGCTGTAATAGGCATACGACTTGCCGCCCACGTCGAGGGTTCGGCGAGACTTGTAGCTGTCAAGGGACGGCATGGCTGAAACACCCTTCCGGGATTTCGGAAATGAAGGCTGGAGAACTGCCCGCCTCCCGCTCTGGCGGCGTTCGTATAGGAACCCGCGTGGGTAAGCAATTGAGCCCCGAAGGGTAAACGAATCCGCCATGATCGATGCGTCGTCCCGGGTCATCGAGACCCACGATCTTGCCGCCTCGCGGGGGCTTCGGCTGCTGTTCAACGGCGTCACGCTGCGTCTTGGCGCGGGCGAGGTGCTGGAACTCAGAGGGGCCAACGGGTCTGGAAAATCGACCCTGCTGCGCATCCTGGCGGGGCTGACACGCCCCTTCGCCGGGACCGTGCATTACTCGGGCGCGCCAGGTGAGAAGGGAGAGGAGGCGCCTCGCCACTATCTGGGTCATTCCGACGCCATCAAGCCCAACGAGACGGCGGGAGACCAGGCGCTGTTCTGGGCGCGGTTTTTCGGGCGGGACGATGAAGTCGCCGTCCAGGCGCTCGACCGGATGGGCCTCGCCTCGCGGGCCGGCGTGCCGGGACGCGGCCTGTCGGCCGGGCAGCGTCGCAGGCTGGCCATCGCGCGTCTTCTGATCGAACCGCGACCGGTCTGGCTGCTGGATGAGCCGGTCGCGGCGCTGGACGCGCAAGGGCGCACGCGGGTGGAGGAACTGATCGCGGAGCACGCGGCGGAGGGCGGAATCACGGTTGTCGCGATGCATGGACCCGGCTTTGCGGGCGCGAGGACGCTTGATCTTGCCGAGGCCGCTGGGTGCGCCCTGGCCCCCGGCGGCTTCAAAGGCGGCGACGCGGGCGAATTTTCATGAAGTTGAAAGGGGCGGGCGCCGCTTTCTTGCGCGAACTGAAACTGGCATGGTCTGGAGGCGGGGGCGCGGCCCTGCCGCTGGGGTTCTTCGCCGCCGCCTGCAGCCTGACGCCCCTCACGCTTGGACCGGAATCGGACCTGCTGAAGGCTGCAGGCCCCGGTGTCATCTGGATCGCGCTCGCCCTGTCCAGTCTCCTGCCGATGGAGCGCCTGTTTCAGGCCGACCTTGAGGATGGCACGCTCGACGCCTATGCGGGTTCCGGCGTCGCGCTGGAAGGGATCGCAGCGGCCAAGACGGCGGCGCACTGGGTGGCGACCGGCCTGCCGCTGGCTCTGGTCTCGCCGGTCTTGTGGATCATGCTGCAGGGCCCGGTCGCCGCCGCGCCGATGGTGGCGCTGATTTCGGCGATCGGCTCGGCCGCGTTCTTCTTCTTCGGCGCGATCGGGGCGGCGCTGGCGGCGGGCGTGCGGCGTGGCGGGCTCCTGATAGCGCTGGTCGCGCTGCCGCTATACTCTCCCGCGATGATCTTCGGCGCCGCCGCCATGTATGCAGCTGCCGCTGGAGGTGACTGGGGTCCCGCGCTAATGCTGACGGCCGCCGCCGCCCTGTTCGGCGTTGCGCTCTCGCCCTTCGCAGCGGCGCTGGCCTTGCGCGCGGCTATAGACTGATGAAGGAGTGACGATGGCCGTCCTGTCCCTGTTCGCCAACCCGCACCGCTTCATGGCGATCTCGAAACCCTTCGCCTGGGGCTTTACGATGCTGGGCGGCGGAATGATCCTCTATGGCGTCTACATGGGTCTGTTCGTGGCGCCGGCGGATGTGCGTCAGGGCGACGCCGCGCGGATCATGTTTGTCCACGTTCCCTCGATGTGGCTGTCAATGTTCGCCTTTGCCTTCATGGCGGGCGCTAGCTTCGTCTCGCTGATCTGGCGCCACGCGCTGGCGGACGTTGCGGCGAAATCGGCGGCGCCCATCGGCGCGGTGTTCACGGCGCTCGGCCTCATCACCGGATCGATCTGGGGCTATCCGATCTGGGGCACGTGGTGGGAGTGGGACGCACGCATCACATCGGTCCTGATCCTGTTCTTCATCTATCTCGGGTATCTCGCGGTCTGGCAGGCGATGGAGACGCCGCAGAAAGCCGCGCGGGCGGCGGCGATCCTCTGCCTTGTCGGAGCGGCCAACCTGCCGATCATCCACTTCTCGGTCGACTGGTGGAACACGCTGCACCAGCCGGCGACCTTCTTCACCGAGGACAACAATGCGCCTTATGGATTCAAGGTGCCGATGTACATCGTCGCGCTCGGCTATCTGTCCCTGTTTGGTGGCCTGACGCTGATCAACATGCGCGCCGAGATCATGATGACGCGCGCCGAGATGATGATGCAGCGCAAGCTGGCGGCGGGCTGAGACATGCTGAACTATGACAAGTATGCGCCCTATGTCTTCTGGTGCTATGGCATCGCCGCCGCGCTTTTGATCGGGGTGGTGGCGTGGTCGGTCCTGCGCGTGACCCGGGCGCGCCAGAAGTTGGATGCGTTCGAAAAGCCTGATGGAGAAAAGGGCGCCGCCAAGTGAAACGCTGGATGGCCCTTGTACCGCTGGCGCTGCTGGCCGCGCTGGTCGTCGTGGCGCTGTCCCGCCTTACCAGCGACGATCCCGCGCCGGGAAGTTTTGCGTCGCCGGCGCGACCCGCGCCGGATGTCAGCGCGCCGGCCCTCGCGGGCGGCGCCGTCGATTTCGCCAGGCTGGGCGGGCGACCGGTCCTCGTCAATTTCTGGGCGACATGGTGCACGCCATGCCGGGCGGAGCATCCCTTGCTGCTGGACCTCGAATCGGAGGGTGTCGCCATCGTCGGCGTGTTGCACAAGGACAAGCCCGGGCTCGCAACGGACCTTCTGGCCCGGGACGGCGATCCCTTCGAGCGCGTCGCCCTCGATCCGGCAGGAGACGTTTCGATCGCCTTCGGGATCAGCGGCGTTCCCGAGACCTTCTTGATCGACGCAAAGGGCGTCATCGTCAAATCGCTGCGTGGACCGCTCGACGCGAGACACGCTCGGGCCTTCCTTGAGGCGTGGCGTAACGAAACTGCCAAGGCCCCGGCCAGCTAGGCTCTGTGGACAATTACCGCAAGGCGATGATGGTGGCGGCGATGTTCCAGGTTGCTGCATAGCTTGAATCTGTCTTGTCGTATCGCGTGTTCACGCCTCTGAACTCCTTGATTTTGCTGAAGTAGTTTTCGATCAGATGACGCCATCGGTAGACAACCTTATCGTGCGGGATGTGGACGAGGCGGTTTCGCTTGGCGGGAATGACAGCTTGCGCTCGAC
>Ga0163153_10001850_pt1 | contig 32449 bp, 31 predicted proteins | sample OliLakLV19MP6IB1_FD_148629 | JGI IMG/M metagenome (GOLD analysis project Ga0163153, IMG submission 148629) | Freshwater microbial mat bacterial communities from Lake Vanda, McMurdo Dry Valleys, Antarctica - Oligotrophic Lake LV.19.MP6.IB-1 | ecosystem: Environmental > Aquatic > Freshwater >... | reverse complement strand
TGCAGAGGACATGGCGACGCTGCCGCCTCCGGACTTCGACGGATTGCCGCTCCATAAATACTTCGTGCCGACGAAAATTCTTCCCTATCTGGCGACGCGCGGCTGCTACTGGGGCCGTTGCGAGTTCTGCGATCATGGCGAGGGCTATACGGCGGGCTATCGGACGAAGAAGATTCAGGATATTTTGAGCGAGATCCAACATCTGCGGGACAAGTACGGGGCGAAGCATTTCCATTTCACCGATGAGTCCTATCCGCCGGCTCTGTTCCGCAAGTTGTCGCGTGGCTTGATCGAGCAGAAGATGGATATCACGTGGACGACGCATATGCGGTTCGAGAAGAGCCTGCTGGAAGACGCGGTCTGGCAGGATGCAAAGGACTCGGGCTGCCGCTATCTTCACTTCGGCTATGAGTCGGGGAGTGAACGGGTGCTGAAGCTGATGGACAAGGCCACGACGACGGAAGTGATGACGAAGCACTTGCAGCTCACGGCGAATGCAGGCATCTGGAACCACTGCATGGGCTTCTTCGGCTTCCCCGGTGAGACAAGGGAAGAGGCCTGGTCCTCGGTGGAGTTTCTGGAGCAGAATAAAGACCACGTCCATTCGCTGGGCTTCGGCACGTTCGATCTCGGCCGGCATAATCCGGTGGCGAAGAATCCGGAGAAGTGGGGCGTGACGGCCTACAAGAATCCGGAATGGGACCTGGCCCTCGACTACTACTACACGGTCACAAACGGGATGAGCATCGAAGAAGCCGAGCGGGTATTTGAGGAGTTCGAGCGGAAGCACAACCCTGGCTGGGACCTGCGCCTGTTCATTCGCGAATACATTTTTCTTTACATCGCGCGGTTTGGATTGCAGAAGTTGCCGGAGCTGCAATATCAGGCAGCAAAGATTATGGGTGCGGCGCCATCGCTCGCGGGGAAAATGTAATGCGCAGACTGAGTGAGGTGAGGATGGGTGGACGCTCATGAGTGAGTTGATTCAGATTAATGCATTGGCGCCTGTTGAGGGAACCAGAAAGACCAGTAAGGTCATGCTACTCTTTCCGCCTGAGTGGGTGCCGACTGCTCCCTATCTGGCCTTGCCCTCTTTGACTGCGGTGTTGCGGGAGGCGGGCCATACCGTCATTCAGCGCGACATCAATATCGGGATGTGGGATCACTTCTTCAGCATGGAGTTCCTGATCTGGGTGAAGGCCCGGTTGGGGATGCAGCTCAAGCCGCTGCAAGATAAAGAGAAGGCGGGGACGCTGACGGACCAGGAAGCGGATCACAAGGCGGTCGTGGAGCAGGCTTATGCCGTCGATGTGTTCGATCTGGCGGATCGGGCTGAGGATGCGAAGCTGATCGTGCGTGGCGAGCGTTTCTACCAGGCCGAGATACTCGAAGGCGCGTTGAATACCTTCCGCGAGACGATGGCCTACATCTCCACTGCCTACTATCCTGCGTCACTTGTTTTCTATCCGATGGAAAGCAATCTGGGCTATCGGCCCGGTGTCTCGAAGGAAGTGCTGGCCTGTTTGGACGATGAGCAGGTGAACGTCTATCGGGATCTCTGCAATCAGTTGGTCATGCCGGCGGTGGCAAAAGAAAAGCCGGAGGTCGTCGGGATTTCCATCGGTACGCAGATGCAGCTGCTCGCGGGTATGACATTTTGCAAAATGATCAAAGAGACCTTCCCGCATATTCATATAGTGGTGGGCGGCAACGTCATCACACGGTTGCAGGAGGACCTGTCAAAGCACGAGCGGTTCTTCACGGAGGTGTTCGACTCGGCGATCCTCTACGAGGGCGAGCATGCGCTGCTCTGGCTCATCGAAGCGTTGAACGGGGAGCGGGCCATTGCCTCCGTGCCCAACTTGATCTATCGCGATGCATCAGGCGTGCAGCGGAACCCCGAAGTCTATACCGAGAAGACGACCGCGCTGCCTTTGCCGGACTTCGATGGGTTGCCGCTGAGCAAGTACTTCGTGCCGGAGCTGATCATTCCCTATCTAGCGACGCGCGGCTGCTATTGGGGCCGCTGCACGTTCTGCGATCATGGCCAGGGCTACTTCGACCAGTATCGGGGCGTGCCGGTGCAACAAGTGGTCGAACAGATTAAGGCGCTGCGGGACAAGTATCAGTGTCGCCATTTTCTCTTCTCTGACGAATCCTATCCGCCGGCGTTATTCAAGAAGGTGTCGCAGCTGCTGGTTGATCAAAATGTCGGGATCAAGTGGACGACATTGATCCGGTTTGAAGAAACGCTCCAAGATCAGGAGACCTGGGATCTCGCGGCAAAGGCCGGCTGTTGCACCCTCTATTATGGGATGGAGTCGGCGAATGAGCGAGTGCTGAACCTCATGGATAAGCATGCCAAGAAGAGTGTGATCCAACGCAACCTCCATATGGCGGCGAAGTCGGGGATTTGGAACCATGTGATGGCCTTCTATGGATTCCCCGGCGAAACGCTCGATGAAGCGTTGGAAACCCGCCAGTTCGTCATCGAGAACCAGCCGGTGATTCACTCGATGGAGCTGTTCTACTTCGTGGCCTATCGCCATACGCCGATGGTGCGCAATCCGGAGAAGTTCGGCATTACGATCCACAAGCAAGAGGACTACGATCTACCGCTAGACTATTACTACACGTTGAACGATCCGAGTACCCTCTCGTGCATGGACGCGATGCAGATGTGCGAAGAATTCTACAAGAACGATTTTCACCCTTGGGCCGTGCGCGTGAACTCGCGCGAACATGTCTTCCTCTATATCTCGAAGTTCGGGACGAACAAGTTGCCGCAGATCTACGCGCAGCAGACGCAGGCCGTCGGATCGGCGCAGGGCGTGTCAGGGCTGATCACCTGGCCGGTCGCGAAGAACGGGAGCGAAGATGGGGAGGAGGGGATGAGTCGGGTGGTGAGCCACGGACTAACCAGCTGATGAAAATGGTGTAGTGGGAGGGCGAGGCCTGTCCCCTTGCTCGCGGAACGCGCGTCCTCAGAAGGACCTCGTTCGACGCGCACAGTTCGTGACAAACCTCGCCATCCCACTTTGAAGGTGGTGGATCTCAGAATCATCGTGAGGATTAGAAGCTTCGATGCCGGTGCGTTACGAGATACATTTTACGAGGGATGCTGATCGCTCGATGATTCATCGGGCACGAGCACGGCTGAGAGCAGCGCGTGGGCCGCTTCAATGAGTGTGGTCATCTCTTCAGCCTTCTTGTAGGCCTGCATGTATTGCTTGGGGTTGTTGGTCAGATTCGAGTAGCGGGCTGGGTTCCAAGTATACAGCAGTACTCGCTTGGTTCGATCAAGGGTTTCTGGAGTGACGGGGAGGGTCAATCCCAGTACCTCCAGTGCGTGGTTCACATCTTCTTGGGTCACATGGGCCATGAGGCGAGTCTGGCAAAGCGGATGGACGCCTGTCAATCGGCGCACAGAATGTTACGCAGGCTCGCCAGATTTTTCCCCGGGTCGTTCAGAGATCCCACTCCGCATCGAGAGGCTTGAGTGTCTGACCGACGGTTACTGAAATTTTATCAAACCGACGTGTTCACCGGGGATGCGTTCGGCGGCAACCCAGTCGCCGTTTTTCCTGACGCGCACGGTCTCAGCGACCATCAACTGCAGCAGATTGCCCGTGAGATGAACCTCTCTGAGACCGTGTTCGTGCTGCCTCCGACGGAGCAGGCGGCAGTTGTTCGCCTTAGGATTTTTACCCCGACACAGGAGATTCCATTTGCAGGCCATCCGGTGCTGGGAACCTTTTATGTGTTGGCCCAGCTCGGGTTAATTGCCGCGACCGATGGTGTGACCCGTGTGATGCAGGAATGCAACATTGGCCTCTTTCCCGTCGAACTCCATACCGCCGATGGGCAAGTGGAATTGGTGGTGATGACGCAGCCCAAGCCGGAGTTCTTGGGGCCTGTGGATGCGATGGAGGATGTGTATAAGATCGCCGGTGCGTTGGGGTTGCCCAAGTATGCGATCACCGACATGAAGTGGCCGATCGAGGTGGTCTCCACGGGGCTGCCCGTGATCGTCGTGCCTGTGCGCACGCTCACGGCTGTTCGCTCGATTCGTCCGGACGCCGCCGCCATCATCGACGTCTGCAGTCGTTTTGGCGCGAACGGGATCATGGCCTTCACGACGGTGACGGTCGAACCCTCTGCGACGGTGCATGCACGTATGTTCGCTCCCTCGATCGGGATTCTTGAAGATCCTGCGACCGGTAGCGCAAGTGGTGCGTTGGGAGCCTATCTGGTGCAGAACGGCGTGGTGGATGTGGCCCCCACGACAGAAGTGGTGGTCGAACAGGGCTATGAGATCGAGCGTCCGTCGCAAATTCTCGTGCGGGTCGAGTCGGATGACGATATCATCAAAACGGTCAAGGTGGGAGGGCAGTGCGTGATGGTGGTCGAAGGGACGTTGACGTTTTAGCACAGGGTGATGAAAACGCCATCTCACTGCGTTCTCGGTCACATGCCTCCCTGCGGCCTTGTGACATGACGTTTTGATCACCCTGTTTGGCAGGTCATGTCATCTACAAATAATGGCTGATGGCTGCAAACTAGTGGACTGTAACATCGATGTATAGACTATAATCGTGTTCATGAGGAATACGATTACCCTGACGAAACGCGAACGGATGGAACTGATGAGGCGAGTGAACAGCCGTACCGGGCGGGCCGAAGATGCCCGGCGGGCGCGGGTGATTCTGCTGCTAGCCGAGGGACGGACCTGGGATGTCGTCTGCGAACACATGGCGTGCAGCCGCGGCTTTGTTGCAAGCTGGAGCCAGCGGTTTGCCGATGGTCGGCTGGCGGGCTTGTATAGTCGCCATCGCGGCCAGGCCCCGACGCGCATGACCCCGCGCGTGGAAGCCCGTATTCTGGCGGCCACGCGGCGGGCGCCCGCCGACGGCTCGACCCACTGGAGCACCCGGAAGCTCGCGGGCCAACTGGGTGTCAGTCATATGCGGGTCGCGCGGGTGTGGGCGAAGCATGGGCTCAAGCCTCACCGACTGGAACGCTATCTAGCCTCCAACGATCCCGAGTTCGAGACGAAGGCCGCCGATGAGATCGGCCTGTATCTGCACCCCCCGCAACATGCGGCGGTGTTTTGTGTGGATGAGAAGACCGCGATCCAGGCCCTGGACCGCAAGGATCCGGTGCTCCCCTTGTCGCCGGGACGAGCGGAACGACATGGCTTCGAATATTATCGTCACGGTACGTTGTCCCTGTACGCGGCGTTCAACACGAAGACGGGCGAGGTATTGGGCAGGACCGCGTCGCGGCACACCTCGGCCGAGTTCGTCGCGTTCCTGACGGACCTCGTCGTCAGCCAACCGAGGGGGCGAGAGATCCATGTGATCGCGGACAACCTCTCAGCGCACAAAACCCCACGGGTCACCGAGTTTCTGCAGACCCACGCGCAGGTGCATCTGCATTTCACGCCCACATACTCGTCCTGGCTGAATCAGGTGGAACTCTGGTTCGCCAAGATTGAGCGCGATGTAATCGCGCGAGGCATCTTCACCTCCGTCAAGGACCTCGCGAAGAAGCTCATGCGCGACATCCGTCACTATAATAAGACACCCAGGACTGTGAAGTGGAGATACGCTGATCCCTCTCGGCGGATTGGTGCACAATCAGCTGTTACAGGCCACTAGGAGCTTGATGAAAGCTGTACTCTTTCGTGCGCATGGCGGGCCGGTCAACCTCTCGTATGAGGATCTGCCCACGCCGACGATCGGTTCGGATGAGGTGCTGATTCGCGTTAAGGCTTGTGCGTTGAATCATCTGGACATCTGGGTGAGGGAGGGGAATCCTGCCTATCCGATGCCGTTGCCGCATGTCCCTGGATCTGATGTGGCGGGGATTGTGGAGCAAATCGGCACGCAGGTCGATAGCGTCGCGGTGGGACAGCGTGTCTTTGTGTCGCCGGGGATCAGCTGCTGGACATGTGAGCAATGTCTTGGAGGCCGAGATAATATGTGCCGCTCCTATGGACTGGTCGGCGCCATGACGCACGGCGGTTATGCGGAGTATGTGAAAGTGCCGTTCCGCAATGTGCTGCCGATTCCAGGAAATCTTTCGTTTGAGCAGGCGGCAGCCTTTCCGCTCGTGTCAGTGACCGCATCGCACATGCTGTTTGCCCTGGCCGGACTCCAACATGGAGAGACGGTGCTGATTATGGGCGCGGGTAGTGGAGTCGGGATGATGGCAATCCAAATGGCGAAGCTCGCCGGAGCCCGCGTGATGACGACTGTCGGGTCTGACGACAAGATTCCCAAAGCCGTGATTCTGGGGGCCGATGCGGTCATCAACCACACGAAGGAGAAGGTGGCTGAGCGTGTGAAGCTGTTGACCGAAGGGCGCGGTGTGGATGTCGTGATCGAACATATCGGTCCGGAGGTGTGGGACACCTGTCTCCATTCATTGGGGAAGGGTGGACGTTTGGTGACGTGTGGTGCAACGACCGGGGGCGATGTGACATTGAATCTCCGGTATGTTTTTTCTCGACAGCTCACGATCAAGGGATCCTACATGGGGACGCGCGCAGAATTGGTAAAGGCGGCGGAGCTGATGAGGCAGGGTCGGCTGATCTCGGTGATCGACCGAACCTATCCGTTACAAGAGGCGCGTGCAGCTCAGGAACAGATGCTAAGCCGCAAGTTCTTCGGTAAAATCGTGCTGACGGTTGACGGATGCTGAAAACGGGACCCAACTTCGTTCTCAGTCGCATGTCTTCCTGCGGCCTTGTCTGGGATGAGGCGCGTACCTGGGCGAAGAGACTGTCTTGGCAGACTCAGGGCAGGCGGGTGCAGTAGTTGCCAGGGTTTGGCGGGTGAAGAAAGCTGACGGTTTTGAGCATCCTTAGCAGCCCACTATTCTCGTTACCTTGTTGAGTGAACTCGGTCGGGTCGGAGAATTTCGCAGGATACCCCGCAGCTTGCTGCGGGGATCTTCATTACGTTCATGTGCGATAGAAAGGGGAGAATATGTCTACAGTGGCGATGATCATGAGCAAGAAGCCCAAGACCGTGGGACCTGACGTATCCATTGTGAGTGCAGCCAAGAAAATGAAGGCGGCACGGGTGGGGTCGCTGTTTGTGAAAAAGGGGAAGAAGCTGGTCGGGATCGTCACGGATACCGACATTGTGCGGCGTGCGGTCACGGCGAATAAGCCTCTTGGCAAGCTCACCGTCGAAAATATTATGACGGCTCCCATTTGCACAATTGAAGGGAGTCAGACGGTCGATGATGCGCAGAATATGATGGGCGACTTAGGCGTGCGCCATCTTGCTGTGACCCAAGCAGGCGAAATTGTGGGGGTAGTGTCGGTACGGGATGTGTTGATGTTTTATAAGCGGTATTCGCAATCGAAGATTTTGCCGGAGGCGGGGTACTCTGAACCCAAGATTTTCCAAGACTAGGCGGATGCTGAAAACGGCCGCTTTTTTCACCCGCCCAACCCTGGCGCGCCAAGACGCGCCGTTCCGCGGCTTCGTTCTCAGTCGCATGTCTCCTGCGACGTACCCCTGAGGGTACGCCTCAGTCGGCCTGCTCCCTGCGGCCTTGCTGGAAGGCCGTTTTGAACATCCTGTGCTGAGGCGAAAGGGAAAAGTTAGGGTTTTCTAGAAGGGTCATTGGGGCATCGTCTAGCCATGAGATGACAAGAAAATTCGTGGAGACAGACCATAATGGTTAGCATCATTTTCTTCGTTCAAGGATCAGCGCCAGACCCCTATAAAGTAACTTTCTCTAAAGAAGGGAATAACCTGACTGCATTTTGCACCTGCCCAGCTGGTGAAAATGGCCAGTACTGCAAACACCGTTTTCGTATTCTCGCAGGAGACTCAACCGCGATAAGTAGCGGTAACCTTGAAGAGGTTAAGACTGTGGCCTCATGGCTGGCGGGGACCGACATTGAAGTTGCTCTCAAGCAAGTGAAAGAGGCAGAATTCATCCTGAGAAAAGCAGAGCAAGAAGTCTCGAAGTTTAAGAAAAATCTTGCCAGAGCAATGCGCAATTAACTGAGATATTGTTGTGGTGCACAAGTTCGTCTGAGATATGAGTACTGAAGCAAATAATTATTTCCCCGGATTTGAGTGGGCGATTCCTAGTGCCTTTGCTGATGCTCTAGGAGCTTGTCAATTTTCTCGCGGTGACACGCTGTACAGCAGTTCGCTTGCTTATCGGGAGTGGAATAAAGAGTTTTATGAAATGGCGAGAGGGCTGTATGCTATTAGGATATTGAGTCCTGAGGCGAAGCCAGCACCTCCATCACCGAGTCTCTTCGGGAACAATTGGAATACACAAGCAGAAGTAGAGGTTTACAAGATAGGCGAGCAAGAGGACGTGAAGCGTTTCATAACCACGCAGGGGAGAATCTATTCACTACTGTGGCGAGGCGATAGAACCATTTTGGATCCGTCCACATCTGTTCCTCAACTACCTCATCAGGCTGCACATCTCATGAAGGCCCTTGAGGGAATTAAATCGACCTTGTCCAAACTGATTATGGGGAAAGTTTCAGATGCTAGATACTTCTTTGCGCTGCCTCATGATGTTTGCAATCAATTGCTGGACGGGAAGTGTCAGAAGCTGGTTTACGGACTTAACAGGACCCATAATGTATCTGTGATGGATGTTTCAGTTGCTACGCTGCCAGTCCCTGAGGCGAGCAGAGTTGTGCCCACGGTGAGCCTGAAGGTATTTGTTTTTAAGAATGATGATGAGAGTGCGATAAGAGAGAGCTTAAAAGGATTTCTCTATGTCCAGGCAGCGGATAGAAAGTCCAATACAGATAAGTTTCGCATAAATGCACACGGACTTTTCTCCCCCGTTTGAAGCGATGAGCACATGAGTCACTTGGTCAGTTCTTTGACCAAGTGGCCCAACTCAGGGAGGATTAATTTTTCCATCGCCAGCCTGACGGCATTTTCTGAACCAGGAGTTGAGAAGAGGACACGGCCTTTGATGATACCAGCGGTGGCGCGGCTCATGATGGCTGGTGAGCCGATGTCCTGGTAGGTCAAGTAGCGAAAGATCTCGCCGAATCCCACCAGTCGTTTCTCCAGCATGGCGTCGACGGCTTCAAATGTTGAATCACGTGTTGAGATGCCGGTCCCGCCATTGATGATGATGGCGTGGACGGCCTCGTTCGCCAGACCTTCGGCGATCCGGCCTTTGATCTGAGCCGGTTCATCCTTCACTAAATGGTAGGAGACGACTTTATGCCCGAACTGTCTGAGGAGCTTGTGGATGAGTTGTCCGCTGGTATCGGTGTCGGGAGTCCGCGTGTCGCTACAGGTAATCACCATGCACCCAATTGACTTGGGTGCATGGGATTTGTGTTCGTGGTGAGTGGCGCTAGCCATAGCTCGAAAGGGGAAGGCTTATTTCCACACTGAGTCTGGATTCAGCTTCTCGGCCGGCTTGCCGCCCTTGATGTGCTCGTCCAAGATCGTTGCTACGTCTGCTTCTGTCACTTTGGAATACCAGGTGGCGTCCGGATAGACGACGACGGTTGGGCCCTGCTCGCAGGGGCCAAGGCAGGAGGAGCCGCTGACGAGGACGTCGCCTGGGATCACACCCTTTTGCATGAGGCCCATATTAAAGGCCATGAGAAGGGAGGCTGATCCGGCGCTGCCGCAAGAGGGTTTCGGGTGGCCTGGGGGACGGGCGTTGGTGCAGACGACGATGTGATACTTGGGCTTCGGCATGGGTTCTCCTTTGATGATCGATGACGCGATCAGTGCTCAGCCGTCAGCATTCAGTTATCGATACGAGAGAGCTGAATGCCAATTGCTGTGCGTTGATGGCTGTTTCACTGCGGTGCGTACGACTTCCACGTTTCGATGGCCTCTTCTGGTAGTTTCCAATGTTTGAGGCCCTTCATGACCCAATCGAGATAGTGTGCTTTGGGTTTGAACTTGCCAATGGGAGTGGCGGCATAGGTGGTGACGAGTATTTTCTCCCCGGTTTCCGTCAGCACGGTGACTTGGACCTGGCGAAATGCGCTCGGGGGTACATCGTCTTCGAAGCGGTCCATCAGCTTGAGATCCTCATCGGTCACGTCGAAGATCGCACCCCAGACCTGTTCTCCGGGTGACGGGGTGACGCTGGCGAGACCGCATCGCCATTGCGAGGACCATCGGCAGAATTTAATGGTGTGTTCGGGAAGAGAAGCCAGCATCAGAAACTGATGTTCCGGAGCGCGACGTTTCAGCTGTGTCGGGTTGAGATGGTCCCCGTAGAGGAAGAACTTCATTGATGAATTGTACCCGAGACGCCCTATGTACCGACCACGCTCTTGTTTGTAACATAACGCCTTTCATACGCACAAGCTGCGCGTCGCACGGTGTATTGGGCTGGCTGACGTTGGATTGACATCGCGCCGATGCTCTTCCTAAGATGCTGTGCGATCATGTGTGGGTTCGCCTTGTCTCATCGAAACCTTGTCCTTAGGATGTCCGTGCCGGAAAATTATTTCTTTGCCAGGGCGCCACAGTTCTCGTTCTCATTGTGAAGATCATTCACTATGCCGTGATGGCCGTGCTTGTGTTGGGTGCATGCTATTACCTCTGGATGAGACCCCCTTCGCTCAATCCCATAGCCGACAGTCGGGCCGCTGAGGCTCTCACACTGGTCCAAAACCATCGGGCCCAGGGTTATCCCACTATTCTTCAGGCCATGACTGAGCATGTGCGTTCAATGGCCGATCGTAATCAGGTCGCTCGGTTGGGCGAGTGGCGGGTGAAGCAAGTGGAGGGGGATCAGTATGAGATACGCGTGTGGATGCGAGATCAGGGGGCGACAGGCCAATGGTTCGAGCGGGAGTTCATTTGGCATGCCGATCTCGTATTGAAGAAGGTCAATGCTGCGTCGCTTCCTGCTGATGGGATTACACCCAAAGAACCGGATGCGGGGCCATAACAGGAAGCTGAAAAAGACCTTCTTTCCTCACCCACCCAACCCAAGCGCGCCGAGACGCGCCATTTCCCACGCGTCGTTCTCGTCTCATCAAAACCTTCAACGTACCCCACTCGGAGAACAAGCTGTCTTGGCAGCTTGGGGTAGGCGGGTGAAAAATACTACGCCTCCGGTTTTGACTCGCCTGCGGCCTAGTTGGACGGCTTTTTGAGCATCCTGCGCTTCACGTTTCACGAACGACGCTTCACGCGCAAAAGCTGCGGATCGGCGATTGCAGCAGAAGCGCTCATGAATAATGCGGGCTACTTGAAACCTTCCGGCAATGCGACTTGCACCTGATTTCCATCGATTCTCACGGGACAGCAGGCGACGGTGATCGCCGGATTTTCCGGTCGTGTGCCGGTCTGCACGTTGAATCGCCATCCGTGCCATGGACACTCGACCATGCAGCCATCGAGATGGCCTTCTCCGAGCGGTCCCCCCGCATGTGGGCAGGTGTTGTCGATGGCATAGAAGGACCCGTCGACATTAAAGAGGGCAATCCAGATTCCGTGGACTTCGACGGTGTGCCCGGTCCCTGGAGGAATATCTTCTACCTTTGCGACGGTCACAAACTCAGACATAGCGCTGATCCTTGTCCTTGGCTGAGCGGTTGACGGAACCAGGCCGCTCCACAGACCTGCTAGTAACTTGATTTCAAGCAAGGCTTATGGCATAGAACTAGGTACGCCTTCCAATACTACACTGGGTTCTCTTATACAAGGAGCCTGGTTGGGATGAGGATGCAGCATGGAAATGACCCTTCTGCTCAACGCGACGTACGAACCCTTGCGGGTCGTCAATTGGCAAAAGGCGATTGCGCTTCTCTGGCAGGGTAAGGTTGAAGTCCTTGAGGTCTACGACCGAGAAATCCACGCGGTATCGATCTCCATTAAACTTCCCTCCGTCATGCGGTTGCTCAAACTCGTTCGGCTCAAGGACGTTCATCGTGCGGTCAAATTCTCCCGTATCAACATCTTTACGCGAGATGCCTATGCCTGCCAGTACTGTCGCCACAAGTTCCGAACCGAGGAGCTGACGTTCGACCATGTCGTCCCCATCGCCAAGGGTGGGCGAAAGACCTGGGAAAATATTGTGACGGCTTGTTGGCGTTGCAACAACAAGAAAAGCGGTCGCACGCCAGAAGAAGCCGGTATGAGGCTGATGAAGAAGCCGGTGAAGCCGCGCTGGAATCCAATTGTAACCATTACCATTGGAATCCGGGATACACCCGACAGCTGGCGTGACTATTTCTATTGGAATATGGAGCTCGACACCGACCCTGCCGACGCCTAACTGTGCATGTGTAGTGCTCGCGCATATTCTCGTAGCCCCTCACTGCCCGCCCCTTCTTCTTAAGTAAGCATTCATCATGTATCATTCAACATGACGTCACATTGGCGATAGGCCATCTGCTATGTTCTTCGGACGAAAGACGAACGACGGACAAATCTGAGTGTGTGTCATCTCTGGAATCGGCAGAAATAGGAGAGGGTGTGGTATACGCCAGAAAACAGGGTGTTGTATGATACGCCCCGCTCTTGAATAGGGAGGAACCTTCATGGCTGCAAATTCTGGATTTCCTATGTCACTCGATGTGAAAGGGTACCCGGTGCTTGTGCTCGGGGGAGATGAGGAGGCCGCGGAAAAGACCCAGCGGTTGTTGGAGGCTGGGGCGAAAGTGACCGTGGTGGCGCCGACGTTACACGACTTACTAAAAGACATGGCCGCGTCGGCGAAAGTCGTGCACCGCGGGCGACATTTTCGCGAGGCCGATTTGGAACATGCGGTTTTGGTGCTCAACATGGTTCGGGGGGACCGTGATTTTTCCCGATCGCTGTTCGAGAAGGCGCGTGAGAAGAAGTGCGTAGTCTGGTCAGTCGATCAGCCGGAATTCTCCACAGCGACGATGCCCGCGGTCGTCGCCAGCGGGCATCTGCGTGTCGCCATCAGCACGAGCGGGGTCGCTCCAGCGTTGTCAGGCTTTATGAAGGAAGACATGGAGAAGATTTTCGGTGAAGAATTTGCCGCGTTTGTGGAGTGGCTGGGAGACCTTCGTGCGCAGACCAAAGCGACTGAGCCGGACTTTGAAAAGCGTCGGGCCGTGCTGCGGGAGGCGCTGGATGGATTTCGTTTATTGGGAAAGGTCCAGTATCCAAAGGTTTGGCTGGATGAACGAGCGAAGCTGGCGGTGTCTCCAGGCGTCGCGGGGCAGGCGTGAGACGTTAGGCGAAAAGCAGAGAGGGGAGCGCTATGGTGTTATTGGAATTCAGTATGTCGCCGTTAGGCAAGGGAGAGAGCGTGGGCAAGTATGTGGCCCGCTCGCTCGACATCATCGATACGAGTGGCGTGGACTACCGGTTAAATCCGATGGGGACGGTGCTTGAGGGGGAGTGGGATGAGGTATTGGCCGTCGTCAAACAATGCTATGAACGGATGAAGAAAGATTGCGGCCGCATTTCTTGCACGATCAAAGTCGACTATCGAAAAGGTCGCGCCGGACGTTTAGAGAGCAAGGTTGCGAGCGTAGAAAAGAAACTCAAGCGATCGATCAAGCAGTAGTGCACGTCGCCGAGCGCGGCCGGCCCTCTTTTCTTAGGCGTGATTTTGTACGGTGTCCTACCGAAACCAGTTCGGATAGGGTTGATACGTGGTATCCTTCCAGCGCCCACCCCATTTTCCCCTGTCGTGACGAGTCACACATGAAGATCGGCATAAGGGAGAGAGTGTGAATCGCCTTCACGAGGAAATCCAACTCTTGCCGAAGGACTGCACGATCCTTGAGCGGGAGGTGATGGAATTTCTCCCGTTCGGATTGGATGAGCAGGGACACAGGATCAGAGATCTGAGCGGGATGAGTATTAAAGCTGCCGTCGTCTATCTGGAGCAGTCTATCGCTCGTGAGCGGGGATCCTCAGCCGGCAGTCAGGCGGTCGAGGACCTGTGTCGTCTTCTGAATCAGCGCATAAAAGATTCGGCTTATCATGTGACGCCGGAGTTTCTAAAGAATGCCTGGAACAGCTACTCGTATGAATTCGCCGCCTATTTGTATGAGTTTTGTGAACGCATATCCGGAGATCCGCAATTTGTGTTTCGAGCGGGCATGGAGAAGGCGTCTTCGATCATGCAGGTGCTGGCCCGCCCGTTTTCGCTGGCGCAGATTTACGGCATGTTTCCCTACTTCGGAAATAAGTTCGCGTCCGGTTCGGTCGAGTTTCGAGTCGTCGAGGTGACGCCGATCTCCGCGACCCTAGCGATGAAGTTTTCCACTCGCACGCTGTGTCAGTTTGGCCCGTACCGAAGGCGGTGCGCACAGCTGATGTGTCAGGCTGCTCAAGGCATTATGGCTGCGGTGCCGGTTCGCGTTCATCGACTGCCACCCGCCACTCTGACCGACCTTTCCTGCATTGCGAATGACGAAGAATGGTGCCAATGGGCCATTCGATGGCCAGTCAAGGGGCAGGGCCTATGGCGCCATACGGTTCGGCAGGTGGTGGAAGGGCCGAAAGGGCAGCTGCTGCCGCAGGGTGGGTCGGATGGAGTGCCTTTGCATGCGGAGGTTGAGGATAGTTCACTCAAGCAGAACGCCGACACCCTACCGTCGAGGCGAAATGTGAGGTGGTTATTTTTCGGCGCGCTCACTGGTCTGACGTTGGCCGCGGGGTTCCGCGTGATGAATCCATCGGTTAGCTGGGGTGAAATCATTCTTCTTGGAGTGATCCCGATACTTGTGGCAAGCATCGTGACCAATCGACATCTTCGCGTGGAAAGCCAGCAACGTGAGGCATTAATTCAGGAGCAGATTACCTTCGTGGAGTCGCGGCATGAGGAATTGCGAGAAGCGTATCTGGAGCAGGAGTTGACGCGCGTTGAGCTGCGACAAAAAGTGGCCCAGCTGACCGCCCTTCACCGAGCCGGATTGTTGTTCAGCTCGACGCTGGATCGAGAGGGATTGTTGCAGAAAGTGTTAGAAGCTCTGACCAGCGATCTCCAGTACGACCGGGCGATGATTTCGTTCTACGATCCGTCCCGTCAGGTCATTACGGATGCGCGGATCCTCGGCGTTTCACCTGAAATTCAGGCATTTGTGCGAACTCGTGAGATTCCTGTGACTGATCCACTGAGTCCTGAAGGACTGGTGCTGATCCAGGGCCAGCCATTGTTAGTGGGGGATGTGCAGACGGTGTGGGATCGTATTCATCCGCTGAACCAACAGCTCGCCTTGCTGACGCAGGCCAAGGCATGGATCGCCGTTCCGTTAAAAATCAAAGACCGGATTCTTGGAAGCCTGACGGTAGATCGGGTGCAGGCACATAGTCTGACGCAGGACGATCTTGAATTGATGATGACGGTCGCCCATCAAGTTGCGATCGCGCTGGATAACGCCTCCGCATATGAGCAAATTGAAGGTCTGAATGTGGGACTCGAAGCCAAAGTACGTGAACGTACGGCTGAGCTGGAGCAGGCGGATCGCTTGCGGTCGCAGTTTCTTTCGCATGTGTCCCACGAGCTCAAGACACCGTTGACTTCGATTAAGGGGTTTTTGCAGAACTTGCTCGACGGACTCACCGGCCCACTCAATCCAAAACAGCAGCGCTATTTGTCGCGGATGCTCGATAATTCAAACCGACTGATCCATATGATTGAAGATTTGTTGGATCGCACAAAAATTCAGTCCGGGCGGCTGGATCTTGTTCCTGGCGAGATCGACCTGGGGGACTGTGTGGTGGACGCGGTAGAGCAATTGCGTCTGCTGGCCCAGGCCAAGCGACAGACCTTGGAGGCAATCGGTCCTCCTGTGCTCCTGGTGGTCTGGGCGGATCGCGATCGCCTGATCCAGATCATCATAAACCTGGTCCAAAATGCAGTGAAGTTTACCCCGGAGGGTGGCAACATTACGGTGACGGTGAGGCAGGAGAGCCAGACATTTGCCGGGGTCTCCGTGCGCGATACCGGGCCTGGTATCGCACCAGAGTTCCTCGATCAAATATTCGACCCATTCTTTCGAGTCAAGCAGGTCCGTAGCGGAATAAAAGGGCTGGGGTTAGGTCTATCAATTGTGCGGACGTTGGTTGAGTTACAAGGTGGGACGATCGCCGCGCGAAGTGAGCCGGGGCGGGGGGCTGAACTGTATTTCACGATTCCATTGTTTTCCACGATGGAGTTGCTGCCTAGCCTCGCATCGGCTGACGCACCCTGCATTCTGGTGGTCGAGAACGATCAGGATAGTCGTCAACTTGTACAAGATCGTTTGCGGGCTATGGGGTATCGAGTCCAGTTGGAGGTTGATGGTGTTCGAGTGTTGGAAGCCGTGCAGACCGGGATGTTCGGAGGTCTGATTTTGAGTAGTGGCGTTTCCTCCATGGAAGGACTGGCCGTGCTGCTCCAAATTCGGAAGTCAGATCAGCACATCCCGATTGTGATGATTGCGAGGTCGGACGCTAAAGAGTCGGCAGTTCGCGCGATCGGCATGGGCGCGCAGGCCTATTTATTGAAGCCGTTCGATATTGACGAACTAGAGCGAGTTGCAGATTATTGGTTTCGACCGATAGAGCCATTGTCATTGAGGTCTTCGGAGGAGTCGAGCAGACCTGGGTGAATGAGAGAAGGAGAAATAGGATGACGAGCGCGTGGGATAGGTGTTGGAACAGGACGGGATTGCTGCGAAGGATATGGATGCTATGGATATGCGCAGTTGGACTTTGTGTGGCTGGCTTTCCTGAGGTGGCCTCATCGCAGGTGCCTCGTATTCAAGGACAGGGAGCCGCCGCGTCTGCGATGAGTAATGCGTTTTCAGCCCAAGCCGATGACCCGTCAGCTCTGCATTACAATCCAGCTGGGATAACGCAGTTGCAGGGTATTCAAGTGATGGCAGGGGCGCTCGCGTCAGGCGGGTCGACGAATTTTACGAGCCTGACAGGCGTCACGGCTCGTGGTGACCGAAACGGGAGTGTGGCATGGCCCCCTCCAGGGCATACATATATCACTGCGAACTTAAAGAGTCTTGGGGTGACGGCGCTGGGAGATCTTTCTGTGGGAGTTGGCCTGACTGTGCCCTTCGGTTCTATGACACGGTGGCCGAACGATGGGCCGTTTAGAACCGCAACGACGTTTAGTTCGTTGCCGCTTTTGAATATCAAGCCCACGCTTGCCTATAAGGTGACGGAGAATCTTGCTCTTGGGCTGGGTGCGGATATCTATACATTCAGCAATGTCATGGGCGAGGGTCAGGTTGAGCGACATGCGATTCCTGCTACCGGGGTAAAAACCGAACTCAATGGAAAAGACACCGCGGCCGGTTTCAATGCCAGTTTGCTCTATACGGCCTTGCGCAATGCGGACGGGAAGCCGTTGGCGAACATCGGGATCGTCTATCGCAGTCAAGCGACGTTGCATCTGAGCGGCGCGTTATTGACGAATGGCGCCAAAGTGTCCGACGCCAACGCGACACTCGTTTTACCGCAAGTGATCACAGGCGCCATCGCGATTTGGCCTGTTCGAACGAAGGAGCGGGAATGGAAGTTGGAGGTGGATGTCGACTACGTGGGATGGAAGTCTGTTCGGAACCTCGATGTCACGTTGGGAAATGGTGCGACGATTGCGCAGCCGCAGAATTGGAAGAGTACCTATGCGGTGATGATCGGCAGTGAGTACAAGTGGCTGGTACTGGAGTCTCTTCCTCATTGGGAAGTGGCGCTGCGAGCCGGCTATACCAACCAGCAAAATCAAATGCCTGATCTAACCTTTGATCCAGGTATCCCCTCGTGGGATCTGCATGTCGTGGGCGGAGGAGTGGGATTGTTGTGCAAGGAGGAGGGATCGTTTCTTGGTTTGATGCGATGTGGAGATCTCGGCGTTGGCTCGCTGAAACCCAAGGCCATCGGGCTCGATCTCTCGCTTCAAGCGGGACTCTACGAGGATCGTACGGTGGTGGGCAATCGCAACCCGACGGTTGATGGAACCTACCAGACGACACTGTATCTTGGTAATGCGTCCATTCGAATGGTCTACTAGCAGGCTGTTGAAAAACGCCGCCAGCATCGTTCTCGCATCGCTCAGAGGCTCAACGTACCGAAGCGTACGCCTCGCCTCTTCGCTCGCTGCGGCCTTGCTGAGCGGCCTTTTTGACAGCCTGTGGGCTACACCGCAGCGGGGCTGTCTGTGGTCGTGTTCGCCCCCGCTAGTCACGCCCGTCTTGCTTAGAGGTTTCATAAATGCGTGGAACGCGGGAGCCTATCCCGCACAGGATTTCATACGGGATTGTGCCGATCCAGTCGGCCACTTCATCAGCCCAGATTGATTCCTCTCCCTGCTGGCCGATCAGCGTGACGGAATCACCGATTTGTACCGGCGCAAGGTCGGTGACATCCACCATGACCATATCCATGCAGACCAATCCAACGATCGGTGCGCGGCGTCCCTGAATCAAGACCAATCCGCGATGGGAGAGCCGCCGACTATAGCCGTCGGCATAGCCGATCGGTAGTACGGCGATGCGCGTCGGTCTTGTCGCGACGAATGTGCCGTTGTAGCTGACGGTTCCCCCTTGTGGAATGGTTCGTAGTTGCACCACCGTCGTGCGTAGTGAGAGCACAGGTCTGAGATCGGGAGCGGGGACTGTGTCCGGAAGCGTGTGATACCCGTAGAGCATGATGCCGGGACGCACAAGTGAAAAATGCGCGCTGGGAAACCTGACGATGGCAGCACTGTTTGCCGTATGTACCAATGGGAGCGTGACACCACGTTGTTGGATCTGTTCCAGTACGGCCTCAAATGCTTCAAGTTGTCGTTCTGTAACGCTGCTGTCTTTTCCGTCTGCATCGGCAAGATGGGTCATCAAGCCTTCGACTTGCAGGGGACTTCGCAAGAGCTGGTTGTCGAGAAGTGAGCGCAGCCCCTCGGGGGAAAACCCCAGGCGTCCCATCCCGGTTTCGACCTTGAGATGAATCGGATAAGGGCCTGGATGTGACTGAGTGGCCTTGGCTAATGCGGGAAGGATGTGTGCATCGCTGACGACCGGGGTTAGTTGGTGAGCAACCAGGTCTGATGTCTGTTCCTCGAAGAGGGCCCCGAGAATGACTATAGAGGTTGAGAGACCGGCTTGGCGGAGCGCGATGCCTTCGTCGAGCGAGGCCACGGCAAACCGCTCGATCCCTTGGCGAGCCAGGGCCTGCGCGGTCTCCACCACTCCATGTCCATAGGCATTGGCTTTGATGATCGCCATGACCTGGCAGCCTGGGGACAGGTATCGCTTGATGCAAGAGAGGTTATGGGCAAGGGCCGTGAGATTGATGGTGGCGTAAGTGGGTAGCAAGGTCGAAATTGCGGTCACACTTCCATAATTTCTTGTTCTTTTTTCTTCACCACGTCGTCAATTTTTTGAATGTATTGGTCGGTGAGTTTCTGTGTATCGATTTCAGATTTCCGGAGCTCATCCTCCGTTAACTTGGCATCCTTTTGCAGTTTCTTCAACTCTTCGTTGGCATCTCGCCGAAACCCTCGGATCACGACTTTTGTATCTTCGCCATGTTTCTTGCAGATCTTGCTGAGTTCCTTGCGCCGTTCTTCGGTGAGCGGGGGAAGGGGCACGCGAATGATCTTTCCATCGTTAGACGGTGTGATGCCAAGGCCTGACCCCGCCAGGGATTTTTCAATTTCCTTGATCAGAGACGGCTCCCAAGGCTGGATCGTGATGAGGCGAGCTTCCGGCGTAGAAATACTCGCCACCTGCTTTAGCGGGGTCATCGTGCCATAGTAATCGACCCGAACGCCGTCGAAGAGGGCGACCGATGCTCGCCCTGTCCGTAAGCCCGCCAAATCTCGCTTGAGATGTTCCAGGGCAGACTCCATCTTTTCCGTGATTTTTTGGCCTATCGCAGCAGGGTTGGACATGAGAGACTCCCCAGAAAGTTAGCGGCGATCGGGGGTGACAACGGTTCCGATCGCTTCGCCGGTGGCGACGCGTTTGAAATTACCTTGTTCCTTCAAGTTGAATACGATAAGCGGAAGGTTGTTGTCCATGCAGAGGCTGATGGCCGTGGCATCCATCACTTTTAAATCTTGATTCAAGATCGAGAGAAAGGAAATCGTCTGGTATTTCTTGGCAGAAGGGTTTTTGACAGGGTCGGCGTCGTAGATGCCGTCGACCTTTGTCCCTTTCATGATGACCTGCGCTCCAATCTCCATCGCTCTGAGCGCCGCTGCGGTATCGGTCGAGAAGTAGGGGTTCCCTGTGCCGCCGGCGAAGATGACCACGCGTTTTTTCTCAAGATGGCGAATGGCTCGTCGACGGATATACCCCTCCGCCAGTTGGCGCATTTCAATTGCGGACTGGACTCGCGTCATAGTGCCGGTGCGCTCGAGCGCATTTTGCAGGGCTAAGGCATTAAGGACGGTCGCGAGCATCCCCATATAGTCGGCGGAGGCGCGTTCCATACCGGACGCACTTGCGGCAATCCCGCGGAAAATATTGCCACCGCCAATGACCACAGCCACTTCGATGTCTAGGGCCACAACGGAGGCGATTTCCGAAGCAAGGCCTTCAAGGACGGAGGGCTGAATGCCGTAGCCCTGCTCACCAGCTAACATCTCTCCGCTGACTTTGAGGAGGATGCGCCGATAGTTGGCAGAGCTCATGCTTCGCCTAATTGGTACCGGGTGAAGCGGCGGATGTTCATGTTTTCGCCGATTTTTGAAATCTTTAACGCCAGAAGATCTTTGATCGTAACGGCAGTGTCTTTGACGAAGGTTTGTTCGATGAGACAGCTCTCCTGGAAGAATTTCTCCAGCTTGCCTTCGACGATCTTTGGCCAAGCCGCTGGGGGCTTACCCATTTCTTTGGCCTGTCCCTCATAAATCGATCGCTCTTTTGCGATAAGCTCGGCGGGAATCTCTTCCCGTTTAACGTAAGAGGGTTTTCCAGCCGCAACTTGGAGGGCCAAGTCATTGACGAAGGATTTAAACTCTTCGTTCCGGGCGACGAAGTCGGTTTCACAGTTGACCTCGATCAGCACACCGATTTTCCCGCCCATGTGGATATAGGCGTGCACGAGGCCTTGTTTGGTCTCACGGCCTGATTTTTTGAGCGCAGCGGCCAAGCCCTTTTGGCGCAGTTGATCGATGGCCTTCTCCATATCGTCGCCATTCTCGGTGAGCGCTTTCTGGCAATCGAGGATGCCGGCGCCGGTTTTCTCCCTCAGTTCTTTGACCAGCTGACTTGATCCAGCCATACGTGACGATCCTTCTGGGTAAACAGTGAATGTACTAACTGACTCATGCAACGACGGGCGTTATGAAGCCGGCGTGCTTGCGAAGCTGATGCCCGCGACCTTGTCTCCTGCTGCGGGAACGGGTTTGAAATCTGCTTCTTCTCGTTGTGTCCGTAAATGGGCGCCTTCAATGCAGGCGTTGGCAATGAGGGACGTGATGAGCTTGATGGAGCGAATGGCGTCGTCGTTTCCAGGGATCGGGTAGGTGATATGGTCCGGGTCGCAGTTCGAGTCCAGGATCGCGATCATCGGAATCTCCAACCGCTTCGCTTCCTGTACGGCAAGGTGTTCGATGCGGGTGTCGAGGACGAAGACGGCTCCTGGTACCCCTCGCATATCCTTGATGCCGCTCAGATACTTCTGAAGCTTGACGATCTCTTTCTGCATTTTCATAATCTCTTTTTTCTTCAGGCCGTATTGGCTGGGGTCCGCCAGCTTGGTCTCCATCTTCTTCATCTTATCGATGCTCTTCCGGATGGTCTGGAAGTTCGTGAGCATCCCACCGAGCCAGCGTTGATTCACGAAGAACATATTGGCGCGCACGGCTTCCTCTTGAAGAATTTCGGCGGCCTGTCGTTTGGTTCCGACAAACAGCACCGTTTGGCCAGCGGCGACGGTGTCGCGGACGAAGGCATAGGCCTGCTCCATGCGAGCCAATGTTTGCTGAAGGTCGATGATGTAGATGCCGTTACGTTCTCCAAAGAGGAACTTCTTCATCTTTGGGTTCCAGCGGTTCGTCTGGTGTCCGAAATGGACACCCGCCTCTAACAATTCCTTGATCGAAACCACTCCCATGCCTTCACCTCCCCTCAAGACTTGCAGAGCGCCTGCCTAGGGCAGACGAGGGGGACTGGCCCCCTTATTCTCAAGTCGAGCGACGTCCGTGACGTCGATATGAATTTGATACTGTCCTTTCACGCACAAAATTATACGAGAAAGGGATTGCCCCTAGCGTTTGAATCTTGGCACGGTATCATGCTGGCAGTCAGCTTGCAAGACCATCTGCAGGCCATCGCCCTCAGGTCCCTTCGCTTGCCGCCCCAATCAAGCGGGTGTTAAGATCGCACAACTCATGGAGGAAGTCTGTGCCAAATATTTTGCTGTTAGTTTCGCCGAGCTGTGGGGCCTGTCCGTCGGCGAAGAGTCTGTGGAAGCAATTGCGGGTGAAGTACAGCTTCAGCTATCGCGAGGTGGATATCACCACGGAAGATGGACGAAGCCTCGCCGATCGGCATTCGGTGAGGGCAGTGCCGGCGACTATTATCGATGGGCGGCTGACGTTCGTCGGTGTGCCGAGCAGAGAGAGTGCCGAGAAGGCTCTGTTGCTCAAAATGAAACCGCGTGAGTAGAAAAGAAGGGGTGCTCCATGGCCGACGACGACGGTTTCGAACTACCCGAGCTTCTTATCAGCGACAAGGGGCCTCCGCCCGAGTGTCCGATGTGCGGCGACCCGATGGGATTCATCGATGGTGACTGGGGCTGTATGGATTGTAATGGCGAGCTGATGGGGCCGGAAACAGGCTAGGCTCTGCAATGTTCAATTATGAATGTTGAAGGGTGAATTGTCTGTCATTCAACATTCGGAATTAGATGCTTCGCATCGTCACCGGGCCTTTTCATCCAGCTCTTGATCGTGCCCTGATCGAGGACATTCGGTCCTGTAAGATCGGCGATCCCTTTACTCCGCTGGCCGTCATTGTTCCCTCGGCTTCCCTGGTCGAGCATCTCAAACAAGTACTCACCCGGCACGAGCCGAGGGCCTTCCTCAATATCCACTTCCTGACATTCCACCAACTGGCCCTCCGTCTGCGGGACGGTCTTGCATCGATTGCTGAGGCTGGTCCCGAATCAGCCCTGACACTGGTCGACGATTTCTTCTTCGAACAATTGGTGCGGCAGATCATCCGGCGTAAGCTTTCAGGGCTCGAACCTCTCACGCGCCTCCCTGCTTCACCAGGGACCTGGAAGGGCTTGTGGGCGACTGTACGCGATTTGAAAGACGCGGTCGTCGCACCCACAATGGCATTAAAGGCCCTGACGGAAGGAGTGTTCGAGGAGGAAGATCGAACCCGGCTCCATTCCCTCTTCACTCTGCATGCGGCTGCCTTAGAAGGCGGTCGCTCGCTCGGCGTCGGTTCTCCGGATGATCTGGCTGCCACACTTGGTCAAGATCTCTCTGTATCCCCATTCCTCAAGGGGCTGCACCACGTGTTTTACTATGGGTTCTACGATCTCTCACAGGTTCAACTTTCATTCTTCGAATCGGTGACCCACGTCGCGCCGACTACATTATACTTTCCTCTGCAAGACCGCCCGGCCTTCTTCTTTGCCCGCCAATTCTTCGAACGTCATCTCCTTCCGTTGGCAAGCACCCACGAGGATCTGAGCGGGGAGGGGGACCGCACCGCAATTTCGGAACTGGTCGAACTCTCAGTCAAGAACGTGATCGGAGTCGAAGAGGAATTGGCGACGGTCTGTCGTGAAATCCTGACCCTGGTCGAGGTGAATGGCTATCGAGTTGACGAGATCGGAGTAGTGGCCCGTACGTTGGAGCCCTACCAGGCTCGGTTGCAATCGGTGTTCGATCATCATCTCGTGCCCTTCACGTCAACGGCTGGACGGCCGCTGGCGCGCGAACCCCTGGTCAAAACCCTCTTGCGCCTCGCCGCACTCCCGCTGAATGACTTCGATCGTGTCGCCATGCTGGATGTGGTCACGTCGCCCTTCTATCGCGCCCAAGGTGTCGGCTCAGCCGGGGCTGGTTTCCGGTCTGATATCTGGCGTTCCTTGGTCTATACCTTGGGGATTACGAAAGGGGAGGCGGAATGGAAACGTGTCGCAGAGCCTGCGAGTTCGTCGATTCTACGGGATGCAGAAACGGAACTTGGCAAAGGTAACGAAAGACGGGTCGGGTCGTATGATACCTCACAGCTGACATACTTGTGGGCGGTGGTGTCACGCTTGATTCATGATTGCCGGGCTCTCCCTGCGCAAGGATCGATCGGGGCCTTGACCGAAGCATTTCTCCAACTGGCACAATCCCATATTCATGCGCCTGGGCTGTCCGACCTATCATCGACTGGGTCGCCAGAATCGGCTGATCTTACCCAGGTCGGCTCACTGATTCGGTCTGCTCTGGCCCGGTTACAACAGCTGGACCCGCTCGGCGGGGATATTCTTTGGGAGGAGTGGGCCGAGCTGTTCCGGCGTGTTTTGGAGGAAACCGGCATTCCCATCGAAGAGAGCCGGCATCAGGGTGTTCAGGTGATGGACGCCATGACAGCCCGAGGCATGACCGTTCGAGCGCTTTTCCTGATCGGCATGAACGAAAAAGTTTTTCCACGATACGTGCGAGAAGATCCTTTTCTGCGCGACCGTCAACGTGTCGTATTGGAATCCACTCTGGGCTACAAGATCGATGAGAAGTTAGCCGGGCATGAAGAGGAGTTGCTATTGTTTGAACTCCTCAGTCGCTCGGCAACCAATCGACTATATCTGTCGTACCAACGTGCCGATGAAGCAGGACGCGTCATGGCGCCGTCCAGCTTTATCGCTATGGCGATGCGTGATTCGCGGTTCCTTGGGAAGCCGGACGAGACAGTCCCTCGACGGCTGACCCAACGGATCAGCGAACAGCCCTCGATTCAATATCTGTTACCGGCAGAGGAATTGGCCTTGGGTTGCCTGTTGCAGGGCTACGATACGCGACCTGTACTCGATGCGTTGGGACGGGACTGGCCACTGTTTGAACAGGGCCTCGTTACACTGAAAACCATTGAGCGAGAATCCCCCGAGCTTGGTCCGTTCGACGGCATGGTTGGCGCACAAACATCTGTGTCATCGGTGGCCGCGGAACGGAGCTTCTCGCCCACAGAATTAGAACGGTATGCGACCTGTCCCTTTCAGTATTTTGCAGGAAAAATTCTTCGGCTGGAGCCTGTGCGACGGCTCCAGCACGGGCATCTGCTTCCCTTAACGCTTGGGACACTTGTGCATGAATCGCTTCGGCTGAGCTATGAGCGGTTGGTGCTGCTCCAGTGGCCGGATAACTCGCTGGCCGAGGCCACGGTGCAATCCACGGTGCAGGAGGCAGTGACCGATACGTTTGCTGCCCATGCTGCAAGCCAGGGGACGGGGCACGTCCTACTCTGGATCTTGGCTCGCGAACAGGTGACAGAGTTGGCCACGGCCGCCGTCGGTTCCGATCAGGCGGAGTATCTTGAAAGCGGGTTCCGCCCGGTTGCGTTTGAGGCGGCCACCCAAGGATTCGTCCCGCTGGAGTCCGATGCGTCATCGATGTCCCTGAAGATTCATGGCACCTTGGACCGTGTCGATTATCGCGCTGAGCCTCCGGCGCTCCGTATCGTAGACTATAAATTTAAGCAGGGGAATGAGATCACCGCCGTGGATCGCAACCTTGCGCTGTCGGCCGTGCGCGGATTTCGACTGCAACCACCACTCTATGCCCGCATGACGTTGCCATCGCTGCCTGCCCCAACCGATGTCCAATTGCTCTTCCTTGCCCCACAGTGGAAGCAGCCGATCTCTCGCTCGACATTCGACGCGGGTCTCTGGACCGGCCACACCGGTGACATGATCCGACAGACGCTCTCCACGTTGGTCCAAGGCATCGCGCGCAGAGAGTTTTTCATTCTCCCCGATGGCTATTGCGACTACTGCGATTTTCCCGGTGCCTGCCGCCGCCATGATGCGATGGCCTGGTGGCGCTCGTACCGATCTCCCCAGGCCCGAGTCTTACGCAAGTTGAGAAAACAGAAAGTACACGATGAGTGATGGACTGACACTCGCGGACTCCCAGGATCGTCTCCTGGCGGAGACCACCTGGGACCGCAATGTTGTGGTGGTTGCGGGAGCCGGGACCGGCAAGACCACGATCCTGGTCAATCGTATCCTCAACCTCCTGCTGAGAGAGCCAAACCCCTTGGCCATTACGGAGATCGTGGCCCTCACCTTCACCAATAAAGCCGCAACAGAAATGAAGCAGCGGCTCCGGGCGCAGCTCCTTCGCCTGACCGAGCAGGCCGATGACCTGATCGCCACTTTCAGGACCCGTTACCATCTTTCAGCTGAACAAGTGAATGAACGGGCCAGGATGGCGCTTGAGCAGATGGAAAAATCTCAGATCGGCACCTTGCATAGTTTTGCTGCACACCTCTTGCGCCTCCATCCACTGGAGTCTGAGCTTGATCCAGCATTTCAAGAGGATGATGGGTCACGCTTCAAGGAACTATTTCACTCTCAGTGGGATCGTTGGCTGGACGATGAGCTTGGGTCAGCCGGACCGCAACATGATCGATGGCGACGAGTCCTGGCTGGGACCACCCTTGAGGATCTCCAGAAGTTTACTGCTGCCCTCGCCGGGGATTTTGTAGACCTCGATGAGCTGGAGCGTCAGTGCCGATCCCTCTCCCTGGAGGGGGCCTTGCGTGACTGGATCGCGGCCACGCATGGCCGTGCCACCACTCTCCTTGCCGCGCAGGATCGACCGAAGCGGCGGAAGGCGGAACAGATGCTCGCCGCTGCAGTGCAGTCGCTGGCACTCTTGTTGGGGGAAGGGCCGCCGGGGCTCGCTCACATATCTCAGGATGAACGGACTGTCTTAGAAAAAGATCTGGGAAAGGCGCCTGTTGGATGGGATGAGGCTGCGTTCCAAGAGGCAGCCTCCATCATTGGCCTCACCCAACAACTCCTCACGGTCGACCAGTCATACTTTCAGGAAGTGCTGGCCCTCGTACGACCCTTCCTCGATCAGGTCCGTTATGGATTTCTCACCTCCGGATGGATTGCATTCGATGGGTTGTTGGCAAGGGCTAAAATGCTCTTGCGCGACCATCCTGCCGTCCGCGCTCGGATCAAACAGACCTATCGGGCGATCCTGGTCGATGAGTTTCAGGATACGGATCCGGTCCAATACGAGATCATTCTCTACCTCGGTGAACGGGCGGGTAGTCATCAGACCGCGTGGCATGATGTGGACTTGGAACCGGGTAAATTATTTATCGTGGGAGATCCCAAGCAATCGATCTATGCTTTCCGTCGAGCCGACATCGAAGCCTTTGAACGAGTGGTGGAGAAAATTCGAGCGGGTGGTGGAGGCGTCTATTCCCTGGTGACGAACTTTCGCAGCGACGGGGCGGTGCTCGACGTCGTCAATAATGTCTTCGACCGCCTTTTCCAACCGACAGAACATGTCCAGCCAGCCAATGAACGGCTGGTAGCCAGGCCGCAACGAAAGCCAGAGGTCTCAGTCTCCGGGGCACAACTTCGCCTCGTCACGCCGGGAGAGGACGACGAGGAGTTCGATGTGCAGGCTGCGACTAGGGCGGAGGCGGAGGCTCTGGCGCGCTGGCTGAAGGAGGAGCTTCTCGCCGGTACGACGGTTATGGATCGCGATCGACGCGAAAGTCCCCTCCAACCGGGCCACATTGCCCTGATCTTCAGAAAGTTGACCCAGGCCCAGGTCTATCTCGACGCCCTTCGCCGCTACGACATCGCGTATATCACTGACGGGGAAAAGCATTTTTATCGGCGGCAGGAAATTATCGATTTGGTCAACCTTCTTCGGGTTATCGACAACCCGTACGATACGATTGCGCTGGTTGGAATTTTGCGTTCACCACTGGGTGGCATGGCAGACCGTGATCTATTGGCCCTCCAGCAGATAGAAGGGCTGGACTACCAGCAACGGGAACGGCTATCTGCCTGGAACCATCCACAGGCAGGAATGGTGAAGCGGCTCTATGAGCGCTTGGCCGAGCTGCACCAACTTGCTCCCTTGCGACCTGTGCCTGACGCCATCAATCTGATCTTCGAGCAATTGCCAGTTCTAGAGTTGGCAGCGGCGTCGCTCCATGGCGAGCAAGCGGTGGCCAATCTGCGGAAGATAAGGGATATGGCCGAGACACTGGCCGATCGTCCTCATCTCACGTTGACCGGGTTCGTCGATCTCATGATGACCAGGGTATCGGAACAGCCGGATGAGGCAGAGAGCGCCCTGGCTGAGGAATCACTGGACGCCGTCCGCGTACTGACCATCCACAAGGCCAAAGGATTGGAATTTCCTGTGGTCATTCTTCCCGGCCTGCACCAGGGGTCCAAGAATCTTCGCAAGGGACCCTCCATCCATCATGATTGGTCGAGCCGGTGTTATAGCCTGCAGATGGGAGGCCGTTCGAATCTCGGCGCGGTGCTCGTGGACATGAAGATGGCGGCGCGGGAAGAAGCGGAGCAGCGGCGGCTCCTGTATGTCGGCATGACGCGCGCGCGCGATCTGCTGGTCTTATCCGGCGGGCAGACCACCAAGCCGGGACATGACGCGGCCCTCGCTCTGCTCGGAGAAGCGATGTCAGACGAGGAGGCTCCATCGACGTCCGATCAGATCTGTATCGGAACAAGCCGCCTCACTCGTGTGATCACGCCGGCCACGGAGGTAGCGAGACGGCGCCGACAAGAGCCCCAAGCTACGATGGCCCCGAGACCGGCCCTTGGCCCGATTCTCATTCGCCGCCATGCGCGGCAAGTTGAGTGGGCGCAGCGTCGCACGACGCCGCGCCGACTGACCCCTTCAAGCCTCGCAGCAGACAGAGCAGATGCCATTTTTTCGCATACTGTGACAGGGCGTGACGCCGATCTGGCTCGGCTTATCGGAGTCTGTGCCCATGCGGTGCTCGAACAGTGGGACTTCACCAGGCCTCGCACTGAAATCAGTACTGTCATCGAGCAAACCTGTCGTCGCTATGTGGCGCAAGATCATCCTAAATTGATGGACGACGTCACGGAAGATCTCACGGTTCTCTTTAAGAACTTCCTTTCCTCCAAGCCGTACAAAAGACTGCAACGTGCGACGGTACTCGGGCGAGAAGTCCCGTTCATCATGCCCTTGGGCGAGGGCCAGATGATGGAAGGGGTCATTGATTTGATTTACCGGCTTGAGGATCGGATCTGGATTGCTGACTATAAGACGGACGAGGTGGTGGCTGAGGATGCACAGATCAGAGCAGATCGCTACCGGCCCCAAACGGAGATGTATGTGCGAGCTGTCGAATGTGCTTTAGGGTTATCGTCCCTCTCGTTCCAGCTTATCTTTTTAAGGCCAGGTGTGGCCATTGATGTCTAACAGGATGCTGAAAAAGTCCGCCAGCGGCGTTCTCGCATCGTTCAGACCCTCAACGTACCGCAAGGGTACGCCTCGGGACTTCACTCGCTGCGGCCTTGCTGGACGGCCTTTTTGAGCATCCTGCAGTCGTGCTTTAGACATTGCGAGGGATCAGTGCGATGCCAGAACCTCTGCATCGAATGACTGTCACGCCGGAAGAATTCGACAGGTGGATACAGGAGGCACTTGGCGAACTGCCGCCTCGCTTTGCCTCGTTGGCGGATGAGGTGACAATCGTCGTTGAAGAGGAACCTTCATCTGAAGTTCTGCAGGATCTTGGGTTGGAATCAGAAGACGATCTGCTGGGTCTGTATCAAGGCGTTCCGATCGATGAGACGTCGTTTTTTCAACCTGCCGGTGAGTTGCCCGCCCGTATTTCCATCTATCGAGGTCCAATCCTGCGCCTCTGCTGGACGAAGGCTGAAGTGATCCACGAAGTTCGAGACACAGTGGTTCACGAACTTGGACACCATGTTGGACTGAGCGATGAGGAGATGCCTTACTGAGATTTTACCTGAACCAAGGTCCGCCGTTGATAGCCGATGGCGAGCATGATAATTCCCACGACGATCATGGGCAAGGAGAGGAGTTGGCCCATAGAGAAAGATCCAAGGATAAATCCAAGGTGGGCATCGGGTTCACGAACGAATTCTACGATCATCCGACAGACCCCATATCCGGAAATAAAGCTCCAGAAGATGGTGCCGGGCGGTGGTGCGGTTTTCGCAACAACCCATAACAGGGTGAACAAGAACACACCCTCAAGCCCTGCTTCATACAGCTGTGAGGGATGGCGGCAGGCAGGCCCTCCAGTGGGAAACACCATACACCAGTCGACATCAGTCGCTCGGCCATACAACTCTCCATTGATGAAGTTGCCGATTCGTCCGACCCCCAGCCCGATCGGTGTAACGGCTGTTGCTAAGTCTGCAACCTGGTAGGTGGGAATACCCTGCCGTTGGCTGAACCACACCAGGGCAACGATGGCGCCGAGCAGGCCGCCGTGGAAGGACATCCCCCCTTCCCAGACTGCCACAATACTAGCTGGATGCTGAATATAGTAGGAAAAGTTGTAGAAGAGGGTATAGCCGAGCCGCCCACCGATAAACACTCCGAATGCAGCCCACACGACCATGTTGTACACCTGGTCCTTCGATATGGCGAGACTCCTCGACTCCACTCGACGTTTGATTAGGAGATAGGCGCAGGCCAGCCCGATCAGATACATCAGACCATACCAGCGAAATTGCAGGGGCCCTAGCTCGAAGAAGACCGGGCTGATGTTGGGGAAGGGAATCGCGTGCAACCAAGTCATGACTGCCTCATGTGGCGTATTGGCTGATAATAGGTGAGGGTGTTCATCATTGCAAGCGCGCGAATGGATCACAGAAGATCTATTCCAACCGTTGCTCAGAGCCAGTTTGAGAGACCTACCGCTTTCGGCTGTTGGATTTCTGTCACGACTGTGTTGTGACCTGTGAGGAAAACGCAACGAAAGATTGATCGGCGTTCGTCAATGGAACCGTGCTGTGACGAATTTTGGGAAATGGTTACGGTTTTTCTCTGGCACGCTTTCTGCTGAAGAGAATGGGTGTACGCGGGGTACCGACAATCACATTATTTCTATAACCGTTTCGAGGAGGTTCACCATGTCAGACCAGAGACGCAAGGTCACGACGGTCGCAGCGTTGGTGGCAGGTGGGGCGGTGATCGGAGCCGGGCTTGGATTACTCTTTGCGCCAAAAGCGGGAGCCGACACTCGGCGTGATGTCGGTCGCTATGCAAAGAAAGCTCAATTGCAAACGACCCGATGGAGCCGGGCTGTCCAATCCGGCGTGAAAGCAGCGATGGATCGCCGTAAGTCTCTTAGTCATACAGAGGATGAGAGACCCCGGATTGAAGCGGCATAACTGGATCGATTGGCTCAGTGATCAAATCTGTGGCACACACAGCCTGGTATCAGACTGTGTGCGCCGACAGCCACAACCTTGACCCACCTAGACCTCGATGTTAAAGTCCGGCCACTGTGCGGCCTCTGCTGCCGGAGTGGCGAAATTGGCAGACGCAAGGGACTTAAAATCCCTCGGATCCAAAAGGTCCATGCCGGTTCAATCCCGGCCTCCGGCACCAGAATCACGAAGTTGGGTCTGCTGCACGGCCTGCTCATCTTTGACCACCTCTCCTCCCAAAGCCATCCTGCTGCACCAACGTCTTCGCGCATGGAGACTTTACGGTGCCTCCACGTACGGTACTATGGCCGGGATCAATTGGATTGAACGAGCCTCAGAGCTATCGATTGCATCAGGAGTGGGGCGAGTTCGGACAGGTTTCTAGGCTCGGATGAGAAGATGGTCGAGTAGCGCAGGTTCTTCGGTGTCCTTGGCGGCAGGGGGATCGATAAATTGCTTTAACCTCATCCGATCATTGAGGCTCACCTGGATCATCTCCACAGACACCCAGTGCTCGTGAACTCTTCTGACCTCCGCTAGTCTGATGTCTATAAATGTATCCTCGCCTTCTAACCATAATTGGACTTTCACAAAATCCCCTGTTCTTAGGTGATCAGGGGTGGAGAGTTTACAACCACCTTCTATGCGTTCGAGGACGCACCCGTCGGCTTCAAGCTGCCTATTTGCATTCGCGAGTACACAGTCAATCGTAAACTTCGGACTGTCCCACCAAGCCCACCACGTCTGTTGTTTCACTTGATCCATCATCTTGTGTGCATGGTAGTGCGTGAAACGACTGTGTGCTATACCTCAAGAGGTGGGGCTTATCGAAAAGTATAGTATGTCGCCCACTGTCTAGGCTTCCTGCATTCACTCAGAGTGTAGTGAACCCGTATTCTCTGTAGGTTCTATCGTCCGCCCTCGATGAACTAGCCCGTAGCGTACTTGAAACAACAGGGTTTCCCGCTGCTCAGCTATCGAGGATTCCTCCAGGGAGAATAAGTAAGGGAGGCGCTTAAGAGACCTATTGAGACATAGCTCACAATATCCGTGAGCGCTTCTGTTACAATCGCCTGCCTGGGCGTATC
>Ga0163153_10001848_pt1 | contig 32460 bp, 31 predicted proteins | sample OliLakLV19MP6IB1_FD_148629 | JGI IMG/M metagenome (GOLD analysis project Ga0163153, IMG submission 148629) | Freshwater microbial mat bacterial communities from Lake Vanda, McMurdo Dry Valleys, Antarctica - Oligotrophic Lake LV.19.MP6.IB-1 | ecosystem: Environmental > Aquatic > Freshwater >... | reverse complement strand
CCGTCCAGTTCCGGCCGCTGCGGACAATGTCGATGGCCTCCTGGAACAGCCAGCCGTCGCGGAATTTCAAATAACCGGCATCACCTTCCCCGCGGATGTCGGCCACAAACTCACGCGCGAGCTGCGTCCAATTTCTCTGCGTATCGTCGGCGGCCGTCGGAAGGCTTTCGATGATGCGCGGGGGAACCTGGATTTCCTCCCAATCCGTTTTGCTGCGACCGAGAAATATCCGCCCTTGCGCGTAGGCCCCGTCAAGGTGGAGCGTTCCCCGCTCGCCATAAAAAGCGACATAGTCCTCCAGCCGGCCAACGCGCAAAGCAGAGTGCCGGAAAACCGCGCTCCCGCCGTCCCGCCAGTCGCCGCCCGGCGCACCCAGGCGGGCCAGCACCGTATAGGCCCAGTCGGAATCCACCTCGAGCCAGTCACACCGGGCCGCCTCCTCGGGGGTCAGCGCCATTTTTGTGAAATTCCGGAAATCATGCACCGGCTGGCCAACCGGCACCCGCCTGAGGTCATTGCGCGCGTCCCCCATCGCCGCGAGCACCGTTCCTCCGGTCACACTAAGCACGATGGCCAGCTTGTGCACAAAATTGTTGTTCAGCCTGCCGCCCCCGGTATCGAGCCGGTGCGGCCAGCTGAAGGAGGTCAATTTGGGCCAGTGATAATGGGAGACGCCTTCGGTCTCGTATAATTCACCGATCAACCCGGACGCCGCCAGCTCGTTCAGTCCCACGAGGCTCAAGGTTGGTATGAAGTAGTAGCGCTCACTGACGCTGCCTATTCGGGCGGCTCGATGAACCGCCCTGGCATTCAGGCTCTAAAGCGTATGATCGCCGCGGGCGAGGTTAAGGTCGTGGTCATCTTCAAACTCGAACGCCTCTCGCGTAACATTGATGAGTGGGGACCGTTCCGCGCTTTCCTGGAGAAACACGGTTGTCAGCTGGTCAGCGCCACGGAGGACATTTCCGAAGAGGAGCCGGAGGGTCGGCTCAAGAACAACATCATGATGAGCGTAAATGATTTTGAGCGACGCAACACCGCCAAGAAAACGCGCATCAAGATGCGGGAGCAGGCTAAGCGCGGTTACTGGAACGGTGGCCATATTCCCTTCGGCTACGCCTACGATAAGAACACCCAATCATTGCAGATTCATCCGGAGGAGGGACCGATTGTCCGGCGCATTTTCGATCAAGCCGCGCAACTGGTTTCCCTCACCGATATAGCGAATGCCCTGAATGCCGACGGGCTCCGCACCAAGCAGCGGGTGCTGCTGCGCCGTGACGGCATAGAGGAGACAATCGGCGGGCGAATGTTTCGATCGGATGGACTCCGTTTGCTTATCCACAACCCACTCTACCGGGGCGCCGTGAGATTTGAGGGCATCGAATATGCGGCGCAGCACGGTGCGCTAATTCCAGCGGACCTTTGGGACAAGGCGAACGCGGCGACGGCCGAAACGAAGCCGCGTCCGGTTTATCTCTTTCAGGAACGCGACACCCACAACCACCTGCTAAAGGGCCTGGCATGGTGCGCGGGCTGCGGTCGGGCGTTGGTGCCGAACGACAGCGGCAAAAAAAGCGTCAGCGGGGTTAAGTATCGCTACTATACGTGCAGCCTCGTCATGCGGGAGGCCCGAACCCGTCCCTGCGCGGTGGGAAGATTGTCGGCCGATGCCTTGGAGCGGGCGGTAATTGCGGTTATCGGGGAGGCCAGCAAACACCCCGCCTTAGTCTCCGAAATGGTCGACACGTCACGACGGCTGCGGGGCGGCGACCGCGAGGCGTTGCGCGTGCAGGTGGAGAAAATCAAAGCCGCGTTGGCAACGGTCGACAAAAAGCTCGCGAATTGCGCCGAAGCGGTGGTGCAAGGCGGTGCCGAAGCGGTGGTGCAAGGCAGCGCCGAAGCGCTGGGTGAGGTGCTGGTGCGCCGGGCGACGGACCTGCGCACCGAACGCCAGCGCCTGCTGCTGGACCAGGAAAGAAACCGCCAGAAACTTTCCGCCTGTGAGGCGACCGTGTTGGAGGAGCGCCGAATTTCCCTGAGCCTTGACCGGCTGAGGGAAATCCTGCCGGCGCTTCCGCCCGTGGAACGGAAGGAATTGATCCGGCTATTCGTCGAGCGGGTCGAGGTCCGCCGGGTGGTGGCAGCGGCACTCCGAAAAGCGGCCGTGGTGCCGCTGCCGCCTTCGGACGGCGAGAACCGCGTCATGGAGCTTCGCATCAAACTGCATTTGGCTGAGCTGGTGGAGGGTATGGAGCAGCGCGCGGCAGGCCAATCGCAAACCGCGGCCCCGCGCCGCGCACTTTCCTTCCGGGGTTTGAACCTCGATGCGCGCGTCGATTTCACCCATGCCCAGCGCGGCGAAGTGACGATTATCACCCCGTTCCGACAGACCTTGCGTCTCGACGCCCGTGTGCGGACCGTGCGAAAAATCACGCCCGCAGCCGAGCATCCGATCTTACGGGCTCGTCGGTGGGACGAGATGCTTAAGAGCGGCGCTATCGCCTCCAGGTTGGCTTTGGCCAAAAAGGTGGGACTTTCGCCCGGCGCGATCACTCTCATCATGAAGTTGGTCAAGCTCGCCCCGGATATTCAGGAGCATTTGGCGGAGCTCAATTCGCCAAGCGCGATTTGGCACTTCGGCTATAAGCCGATGGGCAAGCTGGCCGGTCTGCCTTTCGATCAGCAACAGGCAGTATTTGCGCAAATGCGCGCGGATTTTGAAAAGCAGGAACAACGCGATCACGCGCGGCAAAAAACCGTGCCGTTGTCGGTTGCGACGAAGCCGGCGTCGCATGGTTCGCCCCGGCTATCAGCGGGGTAGAAATTCGTCCGTTTCGGGCGGCGTTTAGGCCGAAAAATTTGCGAAAACGAACCAATTTTGGGGCCCAAACTTTTTGACTTACTTTGTTGGCTTGCCGGTTTTCGTCCCGAAAAGCGACCCCGGCGCAGAGCAAATGAAGAACTACTGCAAAGTAAGTCAAAAAACCGATTTCTTGTTCTTCCGCTCTCGCAGGCACTTAGGCCTGCCTTTGACTTACCTCGAAAAGAGTTCGTGGTTTTTTCGAGATGGCTGCCCGACATGGATTCGAACCATGACTAGGTGAGTCAAAGTCACCTGTGCTACCATTACACCATCAGGCAAAGAGTGGGCGAAAGAAGCCCCCTGCCCTCTGTGGGTCAAGGTCTGAAATAATAGCCCGTTTGCGCGGAAATCTCCCTTGGCCTCCGGCTCCGGAGCGGACTTGTATCTGCCGGTCCCGCCGGCATCTTGCAAGCCGATGCGCCTACCCCTGGCCGTCTATCTCGCCCTTTTGGCCACGAGCTTGTTTGCCGCCGAACCCGTCATCTGGCGGCTCGACCAGACCGCGCAGCTCGGCGGCCACCCCGTCGCGGTGCTGGCCGCGCCGCGGATCGCGGACGGCGCGGTGAATTTCAATGGCAAGGACGATGGTCTGCTGGTGCCGGTCAACCCGCTCGCCGGCCGGCCGCAGTTCACGATCGAGGTGCTGTTTTATCCCGCCGCCGACGGCCCGGCGGAGCAGCGTTTTCTCCATGTGCAGGACGGGCCGGGCAGCCGCTCCCTGCTGGAGACCCGCGTCACCGGCGGCACCTGGGCCCTCGACACGTTCCTCTCCTGCCCGGCGACCAACACCAAGCTCGCACTCCTTGATCCCGCCAAACGCCATCCGGCTGACCGCTGGACCTGGGTCGCCCTCGTCTACGACGGCCGCCGCATGGCGCACTACATCGACGGCGTGAAGAAACTCGAAGGCGAGGTGGCCTTCCCGCCGATGGCCGCCGGCCAGGTCTCCCTGGGGGTGCGCCAGAACAAGGTCTATTGGTTCAAGGGCGGCCTCCGCGAGGTGCGCTGGCACGCGTCCGCGCTCACGGCGGAGCAGCTGCAAAAGCTTTGACTGTCTTGTGGGTGGAACCCGGCCTCCGGACGGGTTGGTTTGGCGTGCGCCCTGAAAACCCGCCCGGAGGTCGGGTTCCACCTCGAACCAAATCCCTCAAAATCCCGGGAACGGCTTCGCGCGCTGACACAGCTGCACGGGCACGCCCCACGGGTCGCGCACAAAGATCAGCCGGCTGCCGTCGGGCATCGTATCGTCGGAAAACGGCTTCGCGCCCACCGCGACGAGCTTCGCCTGCGCCGCCCCGGCGTCCGGCGCGAAGAACGCGACATGGAACACCAGCGGATGCGTCGCCGCGTAATCGGGATAGGGCGCCTTCGGATTCGAATAAAGCTCGATGAACACCCGCCCGGTGACATCACCCAGGAAATGCGTGTAGGGTTCGGCCTCGAGCGCGCGCAACACCGTCAACCCGAGGTGCTCCACATACCAGCGACTCATGGCGCGCGCCTCAGGGACGTTCAGGGCCAGGTGCTCGAATTTCATGGGTAGGCCGAGCCTGTGCGTCCGCCGCGTCTTGGCAAAGCTTTGCCGCGGCATATCCCCGGGTGGAGCCGGCGCTCCGCGCGGTCTAAAACCGGCGCGGAGCGCCGGTTCCACCTTCTGGGCAGTTCCTCGCCATCTCCGCCATTGACGCCGCTTTTGGGCGGGGGCTTTATGGACCCTAATGCCCGCCAAATCCGCCGCCTCCACCGTCAAATACCAGCGCGTCGTCCTGAAGCTCAGCGGCGAGGTTTTGCGGGGCAAGGGCACCGAGCCGATCGACGCCGCCACCCTCGAGCGGATGTGCGAGCAGGTGAAGGAAATCCACGACCTCGGCGTCCAGGTCTGCGTCGTCATCGGCGGCGGCAACATCTTCCGCGGCCTCCAGGGCGCCAAGCGCGGGGTCGACCGCACCACTGGCGACTACATGGGCATGCTCGCCACCGTCATCAACGGCCTGGCCATCATGGACTGCCTGGAAAAAATGGGCGTCAAGACCCGCGTCCAGTCCGCCATCCCGATGAACCAGATCGCCGAGCCGTTCATCATGCGCCGCGCCATGCGCCACCTCGAGAAGAAGCGCGTCGTCATTTTCGTCGCCGGCACGGGCAACCCGTATTTCTCGACCGACACCACCGCCGCCCTCCGCGCCTCCGAGCTCCACGCCGATATCATCATGAAGGCCACCAAGGTCGACGGCATCTACGACAAGGACCCGAAGAAGCACGCCGACGCCGTCAAATACGACGAGCTCACCTTCGTCGAGGCCCTCCGCCAGCGGCTCAACGTCATGGACTCGACCGCCTTCTCGCTCTGCCTCGACAACAACGTCCCCATCCTCGTCTTCAACCTCGACGACCCCCACGCCATCAAGAAGGCTGTCATGGGCGCCAAGATCGGCACGCTCGTCCACAACTGAACCCCCCGCGTGTCTTCCTGAGCGCAGCGAAGGATCCAGTCCCCCTTTCACCCTCACTCTCACTTTCACTCCCCGCCCCCATGTCCCATCCCATCCTCACCGACGCCCAAGCCCGCATGAAGAAGACCGTGGACCACACGCTCCACGAGTTCTCCACCCTCCACACCGGCAAGGCGTCGCCCGCCATGGTCGAGGGCATCATGGTCGAGGCCTACGGCGGCACCCAGCAGCTCAAGGCCTGCGCCGCCATCACCACGCCCGACCCGCGCATGATCCAGGTGCAGCCCTGGGACAAGGGCCTCCTCCGCGCCATCGAAAAGGCTCTCCAGCAAGCCAACATCGGCGTCAACCCGGTCGTTGACGGCAACCTCATCCGCCTGCCCTTCCCCGATCTCTCCCGTGAGCGCCGCCAGGAATTCGTGAAGACCGCCCACCGCCTCGCCGAGGAGGGCCGCGTCCACGTCCGCAACGTCCGCCGCGACGTCCTCGAGCAGGTCAAGAAGGCCAAGCTCCCCGAGGACGAGACCAAGCGCCTCGAAAAGGAAGTCCAGGCCCTCACGGACAAGTCCATCAAGGACATCGAGACCCACCTCGCCCACAAGGAGAAGGAACTGATCACGGCGTGAGGTGGAGTCCGACCGCTGGGCGGGCTGGTTTGTTGTAGGGCGGAATCGCGGATCCCGCCTCGTTTGGTTTTTGTAGGGCGGGATTTCCAAATCCCGCCTTTATTGTGGTCGTTACGGACGTGGCGGGGTGCGGAGACCCCGCCCTACAGTGGGCTATGCCAGAACGGGAACACTTGCATCGTTTGTCGACGGTGTGGACGAAGCATCCGATCTATTTCCTTACCGCCTGCACCTATCACCGGCGTCCCCTGCTGACCCAGACAGATATACCGCGGGTCATCGTCGATTCCTGGCACGCTTCCGCAAGAATTAACGGATGGAGCGTGGGCCGTATGTCGTGATGCCGGACCACGTTCACTTCTTCGCCCAATCCGCTCCAGATGGCAAAACGTTGAGCGACTTCTTGCGCGATTGGAAGCGATGGACCGGCGGCCGGATTGGCCAAGTCATGCGCCTTGCACCACCGATCTGGCAGGCGGAATTCTTTGATCACGTCCTGCGCTCAGCGCACAGTTATGACCAGAAGTGGGTTTACGTCCGCGAAAACCCGGTGCGTGCCGGCCTGGTCGCCCGGCCGGAAGACTGGCCTCACGCCGGCGAAAGCGAGCGCCTGCTCCTGAAGCTGTAGCCCGGGATTCCCAAATCCCGCCTCGTTTGGATTTTGTAGGGCGGGATTTCCAAATCCCGCCTTTATTGTGGTCGTTACGAACCGGCGGGGTTCGTAGACCCCGCCCTACAGTCCATGCCACCAACGCGCCCGGAGTTTGCGCTCCTCCCCGCCTTTTTCCTTCCCCCTCCCCGCTCCCTGCTCCTAGCTCCTTGCTTCAATCCATGGATTTCGCCCTTCCCAGTTCGCCTGCGGCCCCGGCCGCTGGACGAATCAGCCGTAGCCTTGGCGAAGGCTGATCAATCATGCCCGACTTCACTCTCCACACTCCCAACGGTCCCAACACGAATTCGGTGCCCCTGATCGACTTCAAGGCCGCGCTCAACGACGAGCAGTTCGCCGCCGTCACCGCCGAGCCGGGCCCCCTGCTCGTCCTCGCCGGCGCGGGCTCGGGCAAGACCCGCACCCTCACCTACCGCGTGGCCTACCTGCTCTCCCAAGGCGTCAAGCCGGGGGAGATCCTCCTCCTCACCTTCACCAACAAGGCCGCCAAGGAGATGCTCCACCGCGTGCAGGACCTCACCGGCATCGAGCCGGCGCGGTTCTGGGGCGGCACCTTCCACTCCCTCGGCAACCGCGCCCTGCGCATGTTCGGCGACGCCATCCAGCTGCCAAAGAACTTCACCATCCTCGACGCCGACGAGTCCGAGACCCTCCTCAAGCATTCCGTCGAGGCCGTCGACAAGACCTTTTTCAAGGACAAGACCAATCCGCGCCCCGGCCCGCTCTTCAGCGTCCTCTCCCTCGCCCGCAACACCCAGCTCTCGATCCGCGACACCGTCGAGAAAAGCTTCCCGCAATACGGCGAGATCATCGAGCGCCTCCCGGAATTCGCCAGCGCCTACGAGAAGGCCCGGCGCGACCAGAAGGTTGTGGACTACGACGACCTCCTCGAACTCTGGCTGAAGCTCCTCACCGATGCGCCCGAGGTCGCCGCTTACTTCGGTAACCGCTTCCGCCATCTCCTCGTCGACGAATACCAGGATACCAATACCATCCAGGCCCAGATCGTCGACCGCCTCGCCCCGCATCACCGCGTGATGGCCGTCGGCGACGACGCCCAGTGCATCTACTCGTGGCGCGGCGCCAACTTCGAGAACATCATGTTGTTCCCCGAGCGGCACGCGGGCACCGTCATCCACCGCATCGAGACCAACTACCGCTCCACGCCCGAGATCCTCAATTTCGCCAACGGCGTGCTCGCCGCCCAGCCGCGCGGCCGCCACTTCGACAAGGAACTCCGCGCGGCCCGCAAGCACGGCCAGAAGCCCGCCGTCATCGCCGCGATGGACGACCGGGAGCAGGCCGAGTTCATCATCAAGCGCATCCACGCCATCGTGAATGAGGAGGGCGTGTCGCCCAAGGAGATCGCCATCCTTTACCGCTCGCACTTCATCGCCCTCGAGATGCAGCTCGCGCTCACGCGCCACGGCATCCCCTACCACATCACCAGCGGTGTGAAATTCTTCGAGCGGCAGCACGTGCGCGACCTCATCGCCCTCGTCAGCTTCGTCTACAACCCGAGCAACACCCTCGCCTGGCAGCGTTTCGTCATCCTCCTCCCCAAGATCGGGGAGAAGGGCGCGCAGAAGATCTACGCCGCCGCCCTCGACCACGCGCGGCTGATGCAGAAGAACTTCATCGACATCCTCGAGACCGACGACGTGAAGTCCAAGGTCGCGAAGGACGCCAAGGACGACTGGGCCAATTTCTGCGCCTCGCTCAAGCAGGTCGCCGAGGCGATGGACACCGGCACGCCCGCCGACGCCGTGCAGGTCGCCATCGACGGCTGGTATGGCGACTACATGAAGGGCGCCTACGCCGACTACATGGACCGCCTCGAGGAATTGAAGGGCCTCGTCGGCTTCGCCGCGCAATTGCCCAGCATGCAGGAATTCCTCACGCAGGTCGCGCTCCTCAACGGCGAGACCAGCGACAAGCAGGTCGATCCCGACGCCGAGGCCATCAAGCTCACGACGGTGCACCAGGCCAAGGGCCTCGAATTCGACGCCGTGTTCCTGATCGGCGCCGCCGACGGCCAGTTCCCCACGAGACGCTCGATCGAAGCCGGCGACGTCGAGGAAGAGCGCCGCCTCTTCTACGTCGCCGTCACGAGAGCCAAGAACGAGCTCTACATCTGCTACCCCAAAGTAGCCACCCGCGCCGGCCCCGGCGGCATGATGTTATCGCCCTCACGTTTCCTCCAAGAACTGCCGGATGATCTTTACGATGAGCTGAGGATTAAACGCTCCTACGGCTGGTGATACCGGTGGGAGGGGCTTTATGCCCCGACGGTGGAGCGTGTTGCCCCCAACACGCTTCGGTCGGGGCGGTTGCCCCCAACCGCCCTTGTCGGGGCGCCGCTCGCCGGCGGACCGTCACATCCGCAAATCCCACCCCCCACATTCCATTTGCCTCCCCCAGCCAACCGGGCTTTCTTCCCGGCATGAGCACCGTGCAGGAAATCGAGGCGGCTATCCAGCGCCTTGATGTTAAGCAGCAAATGCAATTGCTGCACGATCTTCCGGCCAAGCTGAAAATCTCGCCCGAAGATCTGGCCGCGCTCAAAAACGCCGAGTCAGCCTTTGCCTTCTGGGACAATCCGGATGACGCCGTCTACGACAAGCTGTAGGCGAAGTGATGTGGTGCTGGTGCCCTTCCCCTTCACCGACCTCAGCACGATCAAGCAGCGCCCTGCACTTGTAGTCTCGCCTGATACTTGGAATGCCCGGCAATCCGACGTCATGCTGGTTGCTATTACCTCCCAAATGGCCGCGCCTGCAGACACCGGCACGCTCGATCTATCCTCTGCCGACTTATGGCCGCCGGCTTGCCCAAATCATCCCGCATGCGGTCCGCGAAATTACTCACCATGCATCAAGGCCTGCTCAAGCACACCCTCGGTCACCTGCCGGACGAAACAACCCACGCAGTGCTGGTACAACTCCGCAGTTTCTTTTCCTAAGCAGTCGAAAAGCATGAAACCTACTGGAAAGAACAATCATCCCAAGATTGAGCTCCCGGTCTTCGACGCCGAGGGCAACCAGACCAACCTCAAGGATCTGAACGGCACGCCCTTGCCCGACCTCAGCAAGGTTCAGGCGTTCTCGCTCTGGGGCGGCGCGTGTGAGGGCGCAGGTCGCAAATCTACCGGCCGCCAGCCCGTGCTGCTCCGTCTCACCCCGAAGACGGTCCGCCGACTCCGTGCCACCGCCCTCAAGCAAGGCAAGACCGTCTCCGACCTCGCCGAGGAGCGCCTCGCCCTGGCCTGAGACCGGCGACGTCGAGGAAGAACGCCGCCTCTTCTACGTCGCCGTCACCCGCGCCAAGAACGAACTCTACATCTGCTACCCCAAAGTCGCCACCCGCGCCGGCCCCGGGAGGAATGATGCTTTCTCCTTCACGCTTTCTCCAAGAGCTGCCGGATGACCTCTACGACGAGCTAAGGATTAAGTGCTCCTACGGTTGGTGATACCGGTGGGAGGGGCTTTATTCCCCGACGGTGGAGCGTGTTGCCCCCAACACGCTTCGGTAGGGCCGGCCCCGGTCGCCGTGCCGCCTTCTTGATACTGAAAACATTAAAACCTGACCCTTTTCTTCGGCTTCGACGGTGGAGCGTGTTGCCCCCAACACGCTTCGGTAGGGCCGGCCCCGGTCGCCGTGCCGCCTTCTTGATACTGAAAACATTAAAACCTGACCCTTTTCTTCGCTCGTGACCCTTTTCTTCGCTCTGACCCTTTTCTTCGCTCCGGCGCCACTTCACCCACGACTTCCCCTTGGCATCATCTACGTCTAGCGTCCCGACGATATCTGGATTCTCGTCGCCATGCCCCTTCACCGTTCAAGATCCAAGGCTGAGTATCTTGCCGTCAACTCATCCGGCAGGCCACCCACCTAGCGGCCGCAACCCGTAAATCCTGACAAGGCGCATAAGACGGGCAGCCGCGGCGATGGGCGCGGCCCGTGGATCAGGCAGCCGGGACTTGTTGCTATTTGCCGCCGGGCGCATCCCTTGCCGCATGCCCCTTCGCCGCTTCCATCTGCTCCCCTCCGCCTTGGCTGTGCTCCTGTTCGCCGGCTGCACCACGGACAAGAAATCCCTGCCCGCCGCGGTTGCCTCGGTGGACCTCGACCGCTACATGGGCCGTTGGTATGTCATCAGCCACACGCCCTACTTCCTCGAAAAGGGCAAGGTGGCCAGCTACGACACCTACGCGCGGCGGCCCGACGGCAAGCTGACCAACAATTTCACCTTCCGGGAAAAGACCGTGGACGGCCCGGAGAAAACCTGGGAAGGCACCGCGCGGATCATTGAGCCGGTCAGCAACGCCATCTGGAAAGTCAGCTTCATCTGGCCCGTTTCCGTGACCTACAAGATATTGGCCCTCGATCCCGCCTATCGCTGGGCGGTGGTCGGGACCAACGATGGCGGACTCCTGTGGGTGCTCGGCCGGGAACGGCAGTTACCCGCCGACACTTATGCTGCCATCCTCGCCGACCTGAAAGCCCGCGGCCTGTCCGCCGACACGCTGGAGCTCGTGCCCCAACCTCCGTCTTGAGGCTGAGCCAAGGGGCCAGATTATTAGTATTTAACGTCGGAGTTGCCCCCAAGTTTGAAACACCCGTCGCGGGCGCCAAGGAGCGCCCCAAGATGATCGCCGGCTCCTTCAATGGGCTGGTTTACCGGCGGCAACCCTGAGCCGGCGGCCGGTCCGGGGCTCGAACTGATCCCGGAGGAAATCGTGGCCACCCGCGGCGTCGCCCGGAGACTGCCCGACAGTCCGCACTGCCACTCAGACGGTGTGCTTCTCCAAAAATTCCCGCGCGTCCGCCGGCACGCACGCGGCGAGATTGGGCACGACCCACCGAAACAGGTGCTCGATCTCTGTCCGCTTTTCCGGCGTCGCCTTACTCGCCGTGGCGGCAACCGCCCCGTCCAAATAGTTGACCCCATGACCATCCGCCGCCTGCACAATGCCATGGCGGAGCACAAATTCCACGGCGACCACGCGGCCGTCGGCGTGATGCCGCCAGACCGTGAGGCGGGACTGCTGGTCGCTGGCATATTGCTCCACCAGGTATCCGCTGCGGTCCGGCCCCGTCCGCTGCAAGGTCGGCTCGAGCCGGGCACCCAGGGCCACGATGTCGAACAGTGCCTGGTAGGCGGCCCGCGTCACCGGGTCGGTGATGTCGTGTTTCAGGCCGTAATAGAGGCCCCCGGCCTGCACGCGGATGTTGGTGATGCGGCAGGGGATTTCCAGCACCGCGTCGCCGAGGCTGAGCTTGAGCTCGCAGGCGTCACCGCTGGCAGCCGCCGACGCCGCCACCATTTGCATGCCCGCCCCTTGCTCGGAAAAACAGATCAGGCGCCCTTTCCAGTCCCAGCCGATCCGCGAGTTCGCCACCCGCGCACCCTTCGTCTCCGGACTGAGGATGGTAAGCACGGCCTTGAGTGGAAACTTCACGTTCACCACATAGCGCGGCGCCAGCCGGCGCTCTGGCTGCAGTTTGCCGGATGCAGCGGCCGGCTTGATGGCCACCTTGGGATGCCTGAAAAGCCGCTGGAAGAATTCCATGGGACTGAGGGTGAACCGAAAATGGCACCAGGTCGAGGAGGTTGGGCGGGTGGACTGGACCCGTCATTCTCCCCCTTAAACCGCGTGGTGATGCTGCCGGTCGAGCGGCCTGAAGTCGCGGCCGCCGTTGCTCAGCGCGGTGACGCGGGTGAACTCGGCGCCGAAGAACACGATCTGCGCCGCGTAGTAACACCACAGCAGCAGCACGAGCAGCGAGCCGGCCGCACCATAGGCGGAAGTCAGGGCCGCGCGCCCGAGATAAATGCCGAGCAGGCTTTTCCCGGCGGTGAAGAGCAGCGCCGTCACCCCCGCCCCGACCCAGACATGACGCATCCGCACGCGCGTCTCGGGCAGCAGCCGGAAAATCAGGGCGAACAACGCCGTGATGACGCCGAACGAGATCCCGTTGTTCACGAGTTGCAGTCCGAACACCGGCAGGTCGAAGCGCGCCGCGGTCTGCGCCCCGAGCCAGCTCAGCATCGCGCTGGCGACGAGGGACACGAGCAGGAGAAAGCCGGTACCGATGACCGTGACCAGGGAGAACATGCGGCCTTTCAGAAAATGCCACCAGCCCTGCAGCGGCTTCGGCGGCACCCGCCAGATGGCGTTGAGCGCATCCTGCAGCTGGTTGAAGACGCCGAGGGTGCCGAAAATCAGCGTGCCCGCGCCGATCAGCGTGGCGACCAGCCCGGAGCCGGCCACCGGGTTGTGCACAGCGGCCACGGCCGCGCTGGCCTGCGAGCCCGCCAGCCGCTCGATTTCCCCGATGATATGCCGGCGGGCATCGCTCTCGCCAAACACCGCCCCCGCCATCGCGATCGTCAGCATGAGCAGCGGTGCGATGGCCACGGTCGTGTAGAAGGCCAGCGCCGCCCCGAGCCGGATGATGTTGTCGGAAGCGAAGGCCTGCACCGTGCGAAAAAGAATCCGGCCGGAACGCCGCATGATGCCGACCTGTTCCACCGCCGCCAACAGCACCTCCTTGCCCCCGGGTAGATGGTGATGGGATTTCGGGTGGCTAACCGGATCGGCGGACATCGGGCGCAAAGATACGCCGTCACCACCGCCCCGGCCATAGGGCATTGCCCTACCAAATGGCGCCAGTCCCGGCCAAGGTAGCTGAACACCTCATATCTCTGGACGCCGGCTACATGTATCTTCGGGCCTTGACCACTTTTGCCGCCATCCCCCTTTCGCCCGCTCATCTGCCATGGCGCTCGATCGGCGAGCTCCCCTGCCCGGCACAGTCCGCCATCCTGTCCGCGCGCTGCCGCTTCTCGCTCTCGACGGCCGAGGTCCTCTGCTGTCCCGCCGATACTTATTTCGCTCTGACCGAACAGGAACATCCCGACACTTGGCGGTGGGCGGTCTACGGCACACGCGACGACCCCCTCGATGAAGGCCTTGCGCCCACCCGGGTGGAAGCCGGCCAAGCCGCGGTGGCCGCCCTCTGGTTACTGAACCCGCACAGCCTCATCTGCCCGTAGCCAAAAAAGATTCGGCCGCAGGGAGCCCAGTGCCGTCGCACTTTGGACCCCGGCGCCAAGCCTGCCCGGCAGGCATGTTCCAGCCGGGTGGAACCCGCGTGGTTGTCTTTTGGCCGTCAGCGCCCATCTTTTCCCCATGCGTCTTTCCCTGCTGCTCTTGGGCTGCACCCTCCTCTTCACCGGCTGTTCGAGCGTCTATTACGGCGCGATGGAGAAAGTCGGCATCCCCAAGCGCAAGATCCTCGTCGACCGCGTCGGCGCCGCCCGCGAGGCCCAGCAGGAGGCCAAGGTCCAGTTCTCCAGCGCGCTGGCGCAGTTCCTGGCCGTGACCAAGGTACCGGCGACCGAGTTGCAGGCCACCTACGAGAAGCTCGACGGCGAATTCAAGCGCAGCGAGTCCCGCGCCAAGGAGGTCCGCGACCGCATCGCTGCCATCGACAGCGTGGCCCAGGCCCTCTTCGACGAGTGGGCCACCGAACTCGGCCAATACAAGAGCCCCACGCTGCGCGCCCAGAGCGACCGCCAGCTCACCGCCACCCGGAACCGCTACGCCGCCCTGATGCGCGTGATGAACCAGGCCGCCGCCGGCATGAACCCTGTGATCGACGCCTTCCGCGACCAGGTGCTCTTCCTTAAGCACAACCTCAACGCCCAGGCCGTCTCCGCCCTCGGCGGCTCCAGCCGCGAGCTGCAACAGGACATCGCCCGTCTGGTCGCCGACATGGAAAAATCCATCAAGGAAGCCGACGCGTTCATCGCCTCGATGCAAACGACCCCGCCCCAGGTCAAGTGACCGGCTCGGCTCCGCCCCGGATAATTTGTAACGTAATACGTGACAAATTTCCGACCGCTCCCCTGGTAACGTAATCCGTCGCGAGACCACCCGGCCCGCTGGCCATTTGAGGGCTGATCCTCCGCTTGAGCCCGGTTATTCCCTTTGTTCCTTAGCTTCTCGGTGTTGATCCCTCTCAGGGCCGGATCGTCTCGACGAAGGCCAGCTTGCCGTCCTTCACGGTGATGATCGCGGCCTCCTTGTCGGCGTCACGCGCAGCGTTGATCGTCGTCCGGCCGGTCACGCCGGGAAAATCCTTCGTCGCCGCCAGCGCCGCGCGCAGGGCCCTCGGCTCCGTGGTGCCGGCGCGCTGCAGGGCGTCGGCGGCGAGCTTCACGGCGTCGTAGGTCAGCGCGCTCAGGCCGTTGGGGACGGAGCCGTGGCGCCGCCGGTAGGCCGCGACGAAGGCACGCGAGGCCGCGCCGGTGTTCTCGGTGGCGAAATGCGTCGAATAATACACGCCCTCCATCGCCGCGCCGCCGATCTCGAGCAGCTGGGGTGCCTCGAAGCCGTCGCCGCCGAGCAGCGTCGCCGTGAGCCCGAGCTCCTTCGCCTGCCGGGCGACGAGACCCGCAGCCACGTAGTAGCCGGGCAGGAAGATGGCGTCGGGCTTCGCAGCGCGGATCGCCGTCAGCTGGGCGCGGAAGTCGGTGTCGGCCCCGGAGTATTTCTGCGCCGCCACGATCTCGCCGCCGAGCGCCTTGAAGGTTTTCTCAAAATACTCCGCCAGCCCGACCGAATACGGCGCCCCCGCCTCGATGAGCAGCGCGGCGCGCCGCAGGCCGAGCCGCTGGCGGGCGAAGGCGGCGATGACCTCACCCTGGAACGGGTCGATGAAGCACACGCGGAAAACGGCGTCGCCGGCCTGCGTGACCTTCGGGTTGGTCGAGGCCGGGGTGATGAGCGGAATGCCCGCGGCCTGGGCGATGGGTGCGGCCTCGAGCGTGCGGGCCGATGAACACTCGCCGATCAGCACGGCCACGCGGTCGCGCGCGATGAGCTTCTTCACGGCAGTGGCGGACTCGCCCGCGAGCGAGCGGTTGTCCTCGACCACCAGCTCGACCGGCCGGCCGAGCACGCCGCCGGCGGCGTTGAGCTCGTCCACCGCCAGCCGGGCCCCGCGCAGTGCGACCTCACCGAACGAGGCGTCGCGCCCCGTGATGGACATGAAGAACCCGATCTTCACCGGCTCGGCGGCGACCACGCCCGCCACCCACAGCCCCAGCAACAACCCCAGTTTCGCGACTCGATTCATGGCGTGCAGCAAGACCTATTTGCCCACCGGCGGCGAGTCTGCGCTCAATTCTTTCCGCGGCCTGCAACCAGCGACCAGCCCGGCGGCACCTGCCAGGGTGTGTCTTCAAAATCAATCAACTTGGCATCTGCCGATGGGGGAGGGGCTTTAGGCCCCGACTTTTTCGGCTGCGCGCACCGTTTTGTCGGGGCCTAAAGCCCCACCCACCTGATTTTGAAGACACACCCTAATATGTATTCACACAGGACTTTCTTTCGTGCCCCGCGCCTTCCGCGGCAAACCGGACGCGAGCTTCGCGCAACGCGAAGGTCCCGCCCGGGCTCGCGCCGCCGGCGCGGCCTACCAGCCCGACCACCCGCGGCCCTGATGACCGGTATTTTGTGTTCGCCAACCGGCGCATGTATTGCAGCCTTTGCCGCCATGGATGCCACGACCACCCGTCCGTCGCTGCTGAGCGCCGCGAAGAATTTCATCCGCAAGTCTGCCGGCTCGGCCGTCGTCGTCATCGTCCCCCTCGCTGCCGTCACGGCCGCCAGCACGGCCAAGGCGCAGACGCTCTTTGCCTCCCCCACCGTATCGACAAACTCCGCGGGCACCGTCTATGTCACTGGCCTCAACTTCTCCGGCGGCGGCGTGTTTTACTTCTCCGGCGGGGCGGGCGCCAATAACATCAACCTGAGTCGGGTTGGAACCACGGGATATTTCTACACCGAGTCGGGGGCTGGCACGAGCGCCAACGTCACGCTCTCTCTGTTCAGCACCATTTCCGGCGACCCGATCAATCCCACGACCATCATCCCGGTCGCCTACGACTTCACCCTGACGAAGCAGTCAGGCTCGATCGGCAACGTCAGCTGGATGGCCCACGCGGAGATCCCTGGAGACGATGCCTACTTGATCGGCAGCGGCACGCTGACCACCGCCTCGGCCACCTTCACCGGCACTGGCAATTACACGGTGCTGGACACCATCCTCGGCTACACCGCGAGTGACTTCAAAGTCTATCTCACGCTTACCTACTCGACCGCCTATCAGCAGGAACTGGCGGTGATCATGAATTCCAGCAGCCAAGGATTCACGATCAACGCCGCCGCGATCCCCGAGCCCTCGACGTACGCGATGATCTTCGGTCTGGGCGCACTCGGCTTCGTGATCATCCGCCGTTCACGCCGCGCCGCGGCCTGAGTCATGCCGCGGCTGCTGCTGCTTCTGCCGCAACTGCCGCAGGATCCCGCCAGCGGTGCCGCCCGCTCCATGCGGACCATCTGTGAGCTGCTGGCCGGCGCCGGTTGGTCGGTGCGCGCGCTCGCCGTCACCGCCACCGAAGCCGCCGCACCTGTCGCCCCCGCCGACCTCCTGTCCGGCATGAATCTGGCCGTGACCACCCGCCCGCCCAACCGCGCCGTCTACAAGCACGACCGCCCGGTGCTGGAGTTCGACAGCGCGCACGGCATTCACTACCAGCTGCTCGACACCGGCGGGTATGCCGTGATGCAGTGGATGGACGGACACGGCCCGCAGTTCAACCGGCTCTATCAACGCGAACTTGCCGATCACCGGCCTGACATTGTCTTCGGCTACGGCGGCCTGCCGGGTGACGTCGAGCGCTTCCAGCGCGCGCGTGCGGCGGGCTGCAAGGTTGTATTCGGACTCCGCAACCACGGCTACAAAGATGCCATCTGGCTGCGCGACTTCGACGCCGTGCTGACTTGCAGCGAATATCTCAGCGGCGTCTATCGCGAAGCCCTCGGATTACTGAGCACTGGCCTCCCCTCGCCGCTCGATCCGGCCGTGACGATTGCGCCCGAGCGCGAGCCGATCTTCTTCACGGCGATCAACCCCTCGGTGGAGAAAGGCGTGTTCTTCCTCGCCCGTCTGGCCGAGGAACTCGCGGTACGCCGACCGGATATCCCGATGCTCTTCATCGAGTCGCGCGGCTCCGGCGGGCAGCTGGTGCAGGCCGGGCTCGCGGGCGACTTCGACCTGCGCCGGCACGAGAGCCTGATGTTCGCACCCGCCGTACCGAAGCCCGCGGAGATTTTCCGCGGCACACGGGTGCTGCTGGCACCCTCGGTGTGGGAGGAACCCTTTGGTCGTATCGCCGCCGAGGCTTTGCTGAACGGTGTACCCCCGCTGGTGAGCGACCGCGGTGGCCTGGCCGAAGCGGCCAACGGCGGCGGCTTCGTGCTGCCGCTGCCGAAGTCCCTCAAGCTCGAGACGCGCACGCCCGTCGCGGCGGCCGACGTCGAGCCGTGGCTCGAGGTCATGCTACGGCTGGCCGACGACGAACAATTCTACGCCGAGGCCTCCGCCCGGGCTCGCGCCGCCGGCGCGGCCTACCAGCCCGCCGTGCTCGCGCCACGCTACGTTGATTTCTTCCAGCGCCTGCTCCCGGTCCGCTGTGGCCCGGGATAACTTGTAACGTATTACGACAAATTTCCGGATCAGCCCGCGTAGTGCTTCAGGAAACCCCGCACTTCCTCCGGCACGGCGGCCGGCAGGTTGGGCACGACCCACTGGAAGAGGCGGCCGATCTCCAAGCACTTCTCCGTGCTGGCCGGACGAGAGCCCGTGCCCTCGAGGTCGGACAGGTATTCGGCGGTGCGACCGGCGGAGGCGCGCACCATGGTGTCCTTCAGGATGAACTCGAAGGCCATGACCGACTCGTCCTCCGGGTGTCGCCAGACGGTCAGGCGCGAAGGCACGGGGCTCGCATAAATCTCCAGCAGGTAACCCGAGGCGTCGGGCTTTTTGGTCTGGCTCTCCAACTTCAGCGTGGAACCGAGGGCCACGACGTCGAGCAGCTGCCGGTAAGCTTCCAGCGTCGCGGCATCCTCGATGGCGTGCTTCAGCCCCAGGACAATGCCCTCGGGCGTCTCGCCGAGGTTGGTGACGTGGCAGGGCACGTTGATCTCGTATTCCTGCACGCTCAGCTTGAGGTCGCAGGGCTCGCCGTCCTGCAGCTTGACCGCGGGCCCCAGCTGCATGCGGGCGCCTTCCTCGGAACAGTCGATGAGGCAGCCCTTCCAGTTCCACCCGTGCCGGGTGTTGCTCATCGGCGCCCCACTCTCGTCGCGACCGATGAAGCTGAGCACAGCCTTGAGCGGAAAATCCGGGCTGACCTTGAAACGCTGCGCACCGCGGCGCTCGACCTCCGGAGCTGGGGTGGTCGCCGGCTCGGGCTCCTTGAGGATGCGCTTGAAGAAAAGCATGAGTGGGTAATCCACCTCACACCGAATCCGGGGCTTCGTCAATCCCTTGGGCTGTTGCGGTCTGGGGTAATATGGCTCTGGGGCATATGCCCCCACTCGGGGAAGCAAACTTGCGCGGCGGTCCGGTCCGGCCATGTTTCGCGGACATGAAGACCCGCCTCCTCGGCCGCACCGGTATCCACGTCTCGGTCGTCGGCGTGGGCACTTGGCAGTTTGGCGGCGAATGGGGCCGCACCTACACGGCCGCCGACGCCCGCGAGGTCCTCGCGGCCGCGCAGGAATGCGGCATCAACCTGATCGACACCGCCGAGTGCTACGGCGACCACCTCTCGGAGCGCCTCATCGGCGAGACGCTGCCGGGCCGGCGCTCGGACTGGGTGATAGCCACCAAGTGGGGCCACAAGTTCCACGAGTGCTTCAAGCGCGACCAGTGCGTCGGCCCGGCCGACCTGCTGACGCAACTCGACGCCTCGCTCAAGGCCCTGCGCACCGACTACGTGGACCTGCTACAGTTCCACTCCGGCAACGACACGCTCTTCGCCACGCCGGGCATGTGGGAGGCCGCCAACGAGGCCAAGCGCCAGGGCAAGGTGCGTTTTCTCGGCAATTCCATCAGCAGCAACACGGGTGACACCCACCAGGTGGACCGCTCGACCGAGGTCGGCGTGGACGTGATCCAGCTCATCTACAACCGCCTCGAACGCGAGCCCGAGGTGGCCGTGTTCCCGTCGTGCCAGCGGCAGAACCTCGGCGTGCTGGCCCGCGTGCCGCTCGCCAGCGGTTTCCTCTCCGGCAAATACAAGCCCGGCCACAAGTTCCCCGCCAACGACGTGCGCGACGTCTGGATGAAGGCCAAGCAGGAGCGGATGCTGGGGCAGGTCGAACAGATCGCCGCCACCGAGGTCCCCGCCGGCGTGCCGATGGCGCAATGGGCGCTTGCCTGGGTGCTGAAGAACCCCGCCGTGACCGCCGTCATCCCCGGCTGCAAGGACGCGGCTCAAGTCCGCGCGAACGCGGCCGCCGCCGCCCTGCTCTGAGCCAAAAGACTCATGCAGTTGGCCAGACTTTACCAGCCGACTTTGGAAACGGATTGATGCCACGGTGGGCCAGCCCGCTCACGGGCGCCTTTAGAGCGCGAGTATCAGCCTTCGCCCGGCCTACGGCGGACAGGAGCTCGCGGGCCCACGGCCCACGGCATGATCCCGGCTGAGCGCCTAAGCTTTCCGGTAATAGTCCTGCGTCCGGTAGCTCCGGGCCACGAGCCCGAACGCCAGCGCGGCCGCGAACGCGAACGCCGCGAAGAAGAACATTTGGAACGCCGTCACGCCGAAGCCGGTCGAGGCGATGAAGTCCGTGACCGCAGCATTCTTCACGCCGGCGTTCACGACGAGCACCCAGAGGTTGCCGATGGTGACCGAGAGGTTCCAGAAGCTCATGAGGGCGCCCTTCATGGCCGCCGGCGCCTGGCTGTAGGCGAACTCGAGCCCCGTGGCCGACACCAGCACCTCGCCGAGCGTCAGCAGCGCATAGGGCAGCACCTGCCAGGTGATGGAGAGCGCGCTGCCGCCGTCGAGCAGCACCTGCATGCCGCCGATGACGATCCACGACAGACCAGAGAACGCGATGCCGGCGGTCATGCGCCGCAGCGCCGTCATCTCGTAGCCCCAGCGCCGGAGCGCCGGATAGAGCACGAGATTGTTGAAGGGAATGAGCAGCATCACGAGCAGCGGGTTGAGCGCCTGCATCTGCGACGACTGGAACCACTCGGGCTTGGTCATGACATTGCCCTGCAGGACCCAGGTCGAGGCCTTCTGGTCGAAGAGCGACCAGAACGGTGTGACCAGCGCGAACAACACGAGCACGCGCAGCACGGCGCGCACGCCCTCGACGGCCTCGGCGGGATGTTTCGCCCGTGCACCGGGCAGCTGCAGCCACACGCCGAGCCCGCCGCCGGTGATCAGCGACACCAGCGCGAGGCAGAGCGAGATCACGATGCCAAACTTCGGGATGAGCGCGAACGAGACCAGCGCGAGCAAACCGCCCGCAGCGGCCAGCCCCAGGCCGGGCGTGCCGGAGGCCAGAGCCGTGCGCGAGACGTTAAGGAAGGAATGGGGGTTCGGCGGCGCCGGCGGGATCAGGATGTAGTGCTTGCGCCCGAGCCAGAGCACGACGGTGGAGATGAACATCAGCACCCCCGGGATGCCAAAGGCGATGGCGGCGCCGAGCTGCTTGAGGAAGATCGGCATGAGCAGCGACGCGAAGAAGGACCCGAAGTTGATGATCCAGTAAAAGGCGTCGAACACGAGCTTGGCGCGGTGCTTGTTGGTCGAGTCGAACTGGTCGCCCACGAATGCGGCGACGCAGGGCTTGATGCCGCCGGCGCCGAGCGCAATCAGGCCGAGGCCGGTGTAGAAGCCCGCGCGGCTCGACTCGAACAGCGCCAGACAGAGGTGGCCGAGGCAGTAGACGAGGCTCAGCCAGAAAATCGTGTGGTATTTGCCGAAGAACCGGTCCGCCAGCCAGCCACCCAGCAGCGGGAAGAAATACACGCCGATGACGAAGGTGTGGAAGACGTCCTTCGCCGCGCCGGCGCGGTCGCCCTCGGGCAGGTGCATCAGCAGCGACGAGACGAGGAACACCGTGAGGATGTTCCGCATGCCGTAGAAGCTGAAGCGCTCGCAACCCTCGTTGCCGATGATGTAGGAGATCTGGCGCGGGATGCGCGCCTGGGGATCAGGCGCGGTCGCGCCACCGGCGGGGGCTGGGCTCATGGGGGGGATGGCCTCGACGCTGCCGACCCGGCGGAATAATTCAAGTGGTTTGCCGACCAGGTGAGCGGGGCTTCCCCCCCACCCTCGACACGATAGGGGCGCAGGATGAAGCCGGGGCATCAAGCCCTCCCTCCATGCCCAAGCCACCGGCCGCGAGCGCGACCGGTGGCCTGATCTTTTACCGAGACGGGCGGGACTCAGCCCTCCCGCAGCTCGAGGGGCAGCTCGATCGTGGCCCCGACGGCGACGCCGTTCCGGCGGGCCGGCGAGAACTGCCACTGCGAGACGGCCGCCACCAGGCGCTTGGTCAGCGCCGGGTCACGGTCCGAGAGGACCTGGATGTTGCTCGGCTGGCCGGCGGCATCGACGTTGAGCCGGAGGGTGACGATCGCTCCGATGTGGCTGCGGGGCAGCTCGGTGGGGGCCACGATGGTGGCCGGGACGGGAGCGGCGTAATCGGAGGGCGCCACGCGGGTGGCGGCGGAGGCGGAGGACAACAGCCCGCCGACAAGGGCGGACGCGAGGAGAAGTTGACGGGAGTTCATGGGAGTGATTCCGCGGGGCGGAAGTTGGATTTTAAATGACCGAGGGGGTTGAAGCCGGTTGGAAAACCAGCGGGGCTCAGAGGCCTTTGACCTCGAGCGGCAGCTCAACCTTGCTGGAAACGGCCACGCCGTTCTTGCGGGCGGGAGCGAATTTCCAGTGCGAGACCGTGGCAATGATGCGCTTGTAGGCGGCCTGGTCGCTGGTGCCGGAGACCCGCACGTTGCTGGGTCTGCCGTTGGCGTCGATGCGCATGGTCAGGTTGACCGTGGAGCCACGGTGGCTCGTGGGCACCTCGATGGGTTGGATGGTCCTGAGGGGAACCGGGGCCTCGAAGCTGACGGCGGTCGTGGTGAGGGCGGAGGCGGTGGATAGAACGCCCAGGAGGGCGGCGGTGGCGACGATGGACTGGATTTTCATGGCGGAGAATTCCGGGAGGGGAATTATTTTTCTGAGGTTTGGCTTTGTGGCGTGTCCCGGGGTGAACCGGGGCGCGCGGGATTTTTTGATTTCGCCAGCGGAGGTGTGAGGAACACTTTGCAGTGTCTGTGCCAACAACACGGCAAGACCGCCGCCAGTTGCATCTTCAGAGGGGAAAATGGCGAAAAATAATTACTGGTGACCGAACGGCCCGCCCTGGAGTTTTCGAAACCGAAACCTGTTTTTCCCGCGCGCGGGATTTTGCCGGTCCGGCACGTGCGCCAAGCCGCCAAAAAACCGCGGCCCGCCTCACGCCGCGGCCAAGCGCCGCAGGCTCCGATCGCGGCGCAGCACGAGCGTGCTGTCCGCCCCCGCGAAGAATTCGTAGGGCACGGGCACGATGTCGCTGCGAATGCCGCGCGAAGCGAGGTCGGCGCGCAGGCGCGGGAGCCCGGCGTAGGTCCGCCCGGCCGCGCTGCACACGGGATGGATCCGCACCTCGCCGGCCGACACCCGCACCAGCTCGAGACAGGCCGCGAGGTGCCAGTCGTAGTCGAACCGCTCGGCGTAGATGAAGAGCAGGTGCGCGCACAGCACGAGCGAGAAGCTCTGGTCGAGAAACGGCAGCCCGGGCAGCGAGGCGCGCACATAGCGGCCGTGCCGGTCGTTGCCGTCGAAGTCGGCGAGGAACCGCGACGCCGCCAGACGCCGATCGGCCTCCGCGGCCGCGAAGGTCTTGAACGACTTCAGCCGGAACAGGTGCCGCTTGGCGCGCATCTGCGCGAACATCCGACGGTAATCCTCGCGCCCGCGGGCGCAAAGCTCGGCGGGGCCGTGGCCATACAGCGGGTCCACCGCCACGGCGTCGATCCCGTGGCGGACGGCCTCGGCGGTGAACGACGACGGTCCAGCCGCGACGTCGAGCACGGCGTGCCGGCGCAGGGCCGCCGGGTCGAGGGCGAAGAAGCGCGTGTATTCCTCGAACGTGCGTCCGAAGAACGACACGGTCGGCAGTTCCATCCGCGAGGCGGAGGGAGGCGGGAGGGGAGCGAGGAGCGTGGGCATGGGCGTGAGGGGAAAATAAAAAGCCCGACTCGGAAGAGTCGGGCTCGGGTGGCAGTGGTAAGGGTATTTCTGAAATTACGTGTGAACCATGCTTCGCCGAGCCCGGACAGGCAGCCAAAGGCGTTTAACGGCCCCAATATTGGCGGTCGTCGAAATGCGGCACTTGGAGGCGGAATGCTTCACGGCCGGAGTTGATGCGCGGATATTTTGCGGCGCGCAATTCAAATTTTTCTAAGCACGTCTCGATTGGCCGGCCGGTTGGGGCGCTTGCCCTCAAGCTTCCTTCGAGCGAGGACCGCTGAGGGCAATGGTCCTTACCGGTGTTGTGTTCCAGCTCAGATCTAGATCCCACTCTTTCCATGGCGCCGCGACCGCAACCGGGCCAGCGCGGCCAAGGATAGCGCCGCGAGGAACCACGGGCTCGGCGCGCCACCACCGCCACCACCGCCGGCCGCCGGACTCGCGGGTGTGGCCGGCGTGGCGGGAGCCGGCGTGGCCGGCGCGGGCGTCACCGGGGTCACGGGCACCACCGGCGCGGAAAAACTCACGGTGTCTCGCGTGACGATCGACGCGCTGTTCATCAGCGCGATGGCGTTGACGTTGTCAACGAGACCGATCTTTTGCACGCTGTTCAGACCGGTCGTCAGGTCGGCGCCGGTGAAACTGTTCCACACGACAAAGAACGAGCTGCGCGGCATAGCCGCCTCCGACTGCTGGAGGTAGACAAGGTTGTTGAACGTGCCATCGCGGTTCGCGTGGTCGGGCCCGGCCTGCGGCACACCGAAAATTTTCGGAAAACGCGAGTAGAGCCGGTGGCTGTCGAACGGCAGTACCCAGTCGGCGTCGTAGAGATTGTGACAGAAAACATCGACGAGGCTGTCGCCGGGATAATAATAGTCGGAAGGATTACCGGTGCTGTTCGTCGAGTTGAGGGCGTGCGTGCCGGAATCGGTCTCCATGACCCAGATCAGGTTGTTCAGGCCGCGCGTGATCGTGAAGTAATCGTAGAGGAACTCCCAGAGCGCGACATAGTCGGCGCGTTCCTGGTGTCCCCACCAGAACCAGGTGCCGTTCATCTCCGAGATGGGGCGGAACAGGACGACGACCCCCTGCGCCTGCAGCCGATCAAAAGTGTCCGCCACGGTGGCCATCCAGCCGAGCAGTGTCGTGCGGGCCGCCTGGTTGGCCGTCTGTGCGCCCGGCGCGGAACCGGCCGGGTTGAGCAGACCCGCCATGTCCACGCCCGCCGGGTCGACCGCATTGTTGCCCGACCAGGGATTGTAGATCGCCCACTTCATCATCACGAGACCGCCCGCCGACGCATAGGCCAGCGCACGGCTTTCCGCCTCGGCGATCTGCAGCGCCTTGCCAAAACGGTCGTAGGGTGGCTCGATGGCCAGCGAGATTATGGCGGGATACTTGCCGGTGGCGCCCGCGAGCGCGTCAATCATGCGCGGGTATTCGGTCAGGTCGCTGGAGAGGTCGCTCACGTGCTGGCCGCTGGCGAGGTGCCGGCCCGGTGCCTGTGCCGGCAGCAGCGCGAGCCAGCGGAGAACCGCCCGCGTGGTTACGCTGGCGTTGGGGTTGGCGGGCTTTCCTGGATAAGACGCGGCGGAGCGCGGATCAGTGGCCGCGAGGTATTCCTCACGGTTGGAGAACCCGTCGCCGTCGGCGTCGCCCGCCGCGTCGTTTGACCCCGAAAATTTGTTGTCCACCTCCCACCAGTCGGGCAGCCCGTCGCCATCGGTGTCGGCCTTGGCTGCGCTCAGCCCCAAAGTGGGTTCCTCCCGGTCGAGCAGTCCGTCGCCGTCGGCATCGACGTCCATCGTCAGGTCGTCGAGGTAGAAGCCGGGCAGCAGCCGCGCGGGTTGCACGCCCTTGGGCTTGGCGAGTTGGATCACCTGGACGATGATCGTGGCGCTTTGGAGCGCGCCCGTCCACGCAATGGTCGCGCTGCCTTCGACCTTTACCCACTGGGTGGGAGTTAGCACCGTGCGCTCCGCCAGCAGAAGATCGGGCAATGCGCCCGCCGTGTCCACGGCGCGAAGAAACACCCGCACGCTGGCGAAATCATCCAGCCGGATCCAGCCGCGGAACGCGTAGCGTGAACCGTTGGTGTTCGGCGCGGCGGTCAGAGACGCCATGATGTTCTGCCGGACGCCGTCCGTCTTGTCGGCACGTGCATCGACCCGCAGCGCCCAGGCGCCCGCCTTCACCTGCGCGGAGCTGCGCTGGACCGTCGGGAACGCGGTCGCGCCACTCTGGAGCGTCCAGCCCGCCGGCACCGGGCCGGAGGCCGCAGCGGCCTCGAAGGATCCGTTGGCAATGAGTTCCGCCGCCGGGAGGCGGAGCGCGCCGCCCAGGAAGATCAAGAGGAGAGTTCCGGTCAGGAGGATGGTTTTCATGTTGGCAGGTTACCCTTTCGCCAGGTTCGCCGGTATTCTCCTTAGGGAGAAGACCGCCGGTCCCTCGTTGCATGCGACGGGCCGGTGAGCCTTAGTGGATCCGCGATGAACCCCGTTCGCACCACTCCGCCCGCGCGGCACTTGCTTGTCCCGCTGATCTTGCTGGGACTCGGACTCGCCGGCGTGACCCTCTTCGCGGGCTGGTGGCAGATGAACCGGCAGCTGGACGACCAGCTCACCGAACGTGCCCGCACTGTGGCGCGCGCGCTGCGCTTCGCCGCCGAGACCACGGACTCGCGCGACGCCATGATGCGCCTGACGCGCACGTTTGAGGCGGGGGGAGACGTCGAGCTGATCCTCATTACGGGCGGTCAGCCCCGGCGCATCATGATCACCAACCAAGCAAACATGCAGGGGGTGATCGCCGAGCGCCTGCCGGTCGGCGGTTTCTCTCCGGACGTCACTGCCGTCCTGGACGGCAAGTCGCCCGATGAATACCTAAGCCATGACCGCGCCCGCGGCCGCTTCATCTACGCCAGCCGCCTCAATCCCGCAGTGGCGATGACGCATCCCCTCGCGGAAGGCGGCGTGCTGCTCGAACTGCCCACGAAGGCGCTGCACCGGCGCATCACCGCCACGGCACTCTGGATCCTCGCGAGCGTGCTCGCTCTCGGCGCCGCCGGCGCGGCCGGATTTGCCTGGCTGCTGCGGGTCCGCGTCCTGCGGCCCCTCACCGCCTCGCTAACCCGCGAGCGCGAGGCCGGCCAGGCCAAGGTCAATTTCCTCGGGATGATCTCGCACGAGTTCCGCAACACGCTCGGCCTAGTCCTTTCCTCCACCCAGATCCTCGCCCGCTACCGCGACCGGCTCGACGAGGCGGAGCGCACCCGCCACCTGGCGAAGATCGAGGACAGCTGCCGCCGGCTCACCGGCGTGGTCGAAGACACCCTGTTCTACAGCCGCAGTGAGAGTGGTCGGCTGGAGGTAAACCTCGAGCCACTTGACCTGCACGCCTTCTGCCTCGCCGAGGCGCGCGCCGCCGAGCCGGCACTGGCGGCAGACGCGGCTCCGCGCATCCGGTTCGTGATAGAGCCCGGCGCCCCGGCGGAAGTGACGACCGATGAATCCCTGCTGCGCCACATCCTGACGAACTTACTTACCAACGCTCTGAAATACTCTGACCCGGCCTCACCGGTCGGGCTCACCCTCACGCCCGCCGAACCGGGCCACTTCGCGCTGACCGTCACGGATCAAGGCATCGGCATCCCGGCTGACGAGGCGACGCGCGCCGGCGAACCGTTCTGGCGCGGCCGTAACGTCGGGGCGGTGCCCGGCACTGGACTCGGCCTCGTCGTCGTCCAGCATTGCCTCGATCTGCTGGGCGGACGGCTGGACCTCAAGAACCCCGCCGGAGGCGGAACCCGCTGCGTGATCACCTTGCCCCACTCTCCCTCGGCCGCATGAAAACCATTTTGATCATCGAGGACGACGCCGGACTGCGGGAGAATCTCCGCGATGTCCTGCGACTGGAGGGTTTCGCAACCCTCGAGGTTGCGGACGGTATTGCCGGAATCGCCCTGGCGACCGAATGCCGGCCGGACCTGATCCTGTGCGACATCACGATGCCCGGCGCCGACGGTCACGCCGTGCTTACCGCCCTGCGGCAAAACCCCGCGACCAACACCATTCCATTTGTCTTCCTCACCGCACGCAGCGAGCCCGCCGAAATCCGCCGCGGCATGAACCTCGGCGCGGACGACTACCTCGGCAAGCCGGTGGATCTCGACGACCTGCTTGCGGCGGTCCGCGCCCGGCTCCAGCGCGCCTGCGAACATCACGACACGAGCCGCACGGTGCGGCTGCCCGCCTCGCCGGAGGAACTGCGTCCGCTCGGCCTGACCCCGCGCGAAGCCGAGATCCTGTTCTGGATCACGCAGGGCAAGAGCAACCCGGAGATCGCCATCATCCTCGCCATGCAGCTCGTCACGGTGAAAAAGCATGTGCAGAATATTCTGCAAAAGCTCGGCGTCGAAAACCGCACGGCGGCCCTGCGCGCCGTGGCCGACCGGCTGATGGCGACCGGCTGACGACCGAAGAGCTGCCGGGATTTGTTCCGCACGGCGCAGGAAACGGCCGCATGGCGGCATGACCACCTACACCGCCGGGATCCGCTGGAGTCGCGGGGAACAGAAGTTCACCGACAACCGCTACCGCCGCGCCCATGCTTGGCCCTTTGACGGCGGCGCCGTGGTGCCAGTGTCGTCCTCTCCTGCCGTCGTGCCGTTGCCGATGTCCGAGGCGAGCGCGGTCGATCCGGAGGAGGCCTTCGTCGCCAGCCTCGCGAGCTGCCACATGCGCTGGTTCCTCTCAATCGCGGCGAAGAAGGGCTACACGGTTGACGCTTGCGCCGACGACGTCAGCGGCGTGATGGCGAAGAACGCGGCCGGCAAACTGGCGATGACCAAGATCACGCTGCGCCCGCCCGACGCACCGCCGCGGATTTGATTCCCGGTGGGTCCATACCCCGGAGCTTCAGCCTTCGCCGGGCCTATGGCTGACAGGTGCTCTCGGGATCTTTACTCGCGGGCCAGCCCGGCCCCGACGCTCCTTCAGTCCAACAGCCGGAGCGTGTTGCCGCCCCACAGCTTCGCGAGGGCGGACTCCGTCCAGCCGCGCGCCAGCAGCGCCGCGGTGAGGTTGGGGTAGTCGGCCACACTGTTGAGCCCCGGGAAACCGCCGCCGCCGTCGAAATCGCAGCCGATGCCGACGTGCTCGAGGCCGGCGACGTTCACCGCGTGCTCGAGGTGTTGCACGTAATCGTCCATCGTCACAGCCGGATTCGGATAGGTCGCCTCGAACCGGTGCCACTCGGCGCTGGACCACGCCTGCGTCTCGGGGGACGGCACTTTGGCCTGCAGCTGCAGCTGGATGGCGGCCATCGCGGCGGTGCGGCCGTCCTCCGGCGTGGACACGACGGCGACGGGCAGGGCGTTGATCTGGATGACGCCGCCCTGGGCGGCCACCGCGCGCAAAAGGTCGTCGCCGATGTTGCGGGGATGATCGCACACCGCGCGGCAGCCGGAGTGCGAGAGAATCACCGGCTGCGGGGAGACCTCCAGCAGATCCCGCAGCGTCGCATCCGAGGCGTGCGAGGCGTCGAGCAACACACGGAGCCGGTTGCATTCGGCCACGACCTCGCGACCGAACGGGCTCAGCCCGCCCCACTCCGGCCCGCGCGGGTCGGTGGACGAATCGGCGACATCGTTGTTCAGCATGTGGGTCAGCCCGAGCATCCGCATGCCGAGCCCGTGGAACTTGGCGACGTTCCGCCCATCGAGCCCGAGCGGGTAGCTGTTCTCGATGCTCAGGTAGAAAGCGCGCCGGCCGCCGAGCTTCAGCCTCACCGCGTCGGCGGCGGTCAGGGCGAGGCCACAGGCGGCGGCGTTCTGCCGGATGACCTCGTGCGTGCGGGCAAAGATCCGGACGGCCCGGTCGTGCACGGCGGCGAAACCCTCGGGCGTCCGCGCCGCCTGCCCCGAGTAGACGGCCAGCACCAGCGCGTCGATGCCGCCGGCGCGCATCCGGGGCAGGTCGCACTGCGTGCCGTCCGCGGCGAAGTCGTGCGCGGTGGCGAAGTCCCAGCCCTCGCGCATCAGACTGGCGGTCGGCGTATCGATGTGGGTGTCGATCGTGAACAGGCGTTCGTGCAAGGCGCTGACTTCGGCCGGGATCATGTCCCGGCAGGCTAGGCGCCCTGCGCCGGCCGGCAACGCGGTTCTTATGGCTCTTTCGGCCGTGCGCCATCTCCGGGGTTGCGCTGGCCGGAATGTTGGGCTCATTTGGGCGCTCATTTCCCATGACCGCCAAAGTTGAAAACGTCGTCATCGTCGGCACCGGCTGCGCCGGTCTCACCGCCGCCATCTACACCGCCCGCGCCAACCTGCAGCCGCTCGTCCTCGAAGGCGTGCTGCCCGGCGGGCAGCTGACCACGACCTCCGAGGTCGAGAATTTCCCGGGCTTCCCCGACGGCGTCGACGGCTTCCAGCTCATGCAGAACCTGCGCAAGCAGGCCGAGAAATTCGGCACGCGCTACGAGAGCGGCACCGTCACCGGCATCGACACGTCGGTCTGGCCCTACACGCTCAAGCTCGCCGACCGCGAGATCAAGGCGAAGACCGTGATCGTCGCCACCGGCGCCTCGCCGCGCCTCACCGGCATCCCGGGAGAAAAGGAGCTCTACGGCGGCAAGGGCGTGACGACCTGCGCGACCTGTGACGGCGCGTTCTACCGCAAGATGGATGTCGCCGTCATCGGCGGCGGCGACAGCGCGGCCGAGGAGGCCCTGTTCCTCACGCGTTTCGCCAGCAAGGTTTACCTCGTCCACCGCCGCGACTCTCTGCGCGCCTCGAAGATCATGGCCGACCGCGCCACCTCGCACCCGAAGATCCAACCGGTGTGGGACAGCGTGCCGGTCGCCGTCGAGGGCGTCGCCGAGGGCGCCGTCAGCGGCCTCAAGGTGAAGAACGTCAAGACCGGCGTGGAGACCGTGCTGCCGGTAAAGGGCATCTTCGTCGCCATCGGCCACGTGCCGAACACCGCCGCGTTCAAGGACGCCGCCGACACGGACGACCAAGGTTATTTTGTTCCGTCCGGCCACAGCCAGGTGAAGACGAAGACGCCCGGCGTCTACGTCGCGGGCGACTGCGCCGACCACCATTACCGCCAGGCCATCACCGCCGCAGGCTTGGGCTGCCAGGCCGCGATCGAGGCCGAGCGGTGGCTGGCGGGCAAGGACGCATAGGGTCCTTGCTTTAGGGGGTTCACCTGATAGCCGGCGACGGGCAAATCCGCTAGCCTAGCAGGATGATCAGGAACGCCCATGTTCACCACGCGCCCCACTGAAATTACGGAGAAAAAGCGCATCTTGGTTGTGGATGACAAAATCATCGACACTCAGCTGGTGAAGCACTGCTTGGAGCGCACCAACTACTATGTGGTGAAGGAAGTGAATGATCCCAAGAAGGCGCTGGCCGCGGCGGCCGAGTTCCGCCCTCACTTGATTTTACTGGATGTGAGGATGCCAGGCATGGATGGCGGGGCCCTGGCCGAGGCCTTTCAGGCGGATCCCGGATTTAAGGACGTGCCGATTGTATTTTTGACGTCGCTTCTCACCAGAGAGGAAATTGCCGGGGGGGGTGGACTGGGCGGGAGATTCCCCATGCTGGCCAAACCGATCATCCTGCCGGAGCTGATTGCCTGCCTCAGGGAACAGTTGCGTCTTTGACGCGGCGGCTTGCAGGGGCGCGGAGTGGCCGCACAATTGCCATATGCCTTCCCCGCGCCTCCGTTCCATTCATCGTGCCCTCGGCATTCCCGCCGATTACGCCCGGGCGCGGCGGATGCCGGTGCAACGCGTGGCGCGATCGTTCGTGTCGGTCGGGTCGGGCGCGGATGAGGGCAAGCCCGTGCGGCTGACCCCACGCACCGCCGCCGCGTGGCGCAAAATGCGGGCCGCCGCCGCGGCCGACGGGGTGAACCTGGTGCCGCTCTCCGGTTACCGCAGCCTGGCCCGGCAGACCCGGATCATCCGACGCAAACTGGCCGCCGGGGAAAACATCGCCGGCATCCTGCGGCTCGTCGCCGCGCCGGGTTGCAGCGAACACCACACCGGGCGGGCGGTCGACATCGGTTCCCCGGAGAACCAGCAACTGGACGAGCACTTTGCCAAGACCGCTGAATTCCGCTGGTTGCAACGGCACGCCCAACGCTTCGGCTTCCACCTGTCCTACCCGCGCCAGAACCGGCAGGGCATCGGCTACGAACCGTGGCACTGGTGCTGGCGGGCTCGCCCCCGGCGTAAAACCTGAAGCCGGCCTGAGCCTGTGCGCACCGGCACGGTGGCCACGGGTGCGTTGAACACCCCATATCGACACCGGCGCGCACCGGGCATTATCCGGCCGGGCCAAGCAGCCGGCGGCAATCTGTCGACGATGCGCTCGCGACCACCCGACACCCGCCTTGAAATTTTCCACCGCGTTTCTGCTGCTCAGGCTCGCCCTCCTCGGCGTCGCCGGGCTCAGCGCGGTCCATTGTGGAAGGCCCGGCGCCTGACTGCCCGCTTCGCTCCCAACCTCCCAGCCCGATCCACCATCACCATGAAAAACCGCCCATCCCTCCTGCCTCTGCTCCTCGCGGCCGCGCTGCCATTCACCGGCTGTTCCAAGGATTCCGCCGCCCCGTCGGTCGCCGTCAACCCGCCCCGCCCGGGCGCGAACCCCGCGC
>Ga0163153_10001843_pt1 | contig 32504 bp, 29 predicted proteins | sample OliLakLV19MP6IB1_FD_148629 | JGI IMG/M metagenome (GOLD analysis project Ga0163153, IMG submission 148629) | Freshwater microbial mat bacterial communities from Lake Vanda, McMurdo Dry Valleys, Antarctica - Oligotrophic Lake LV.19.MP6.IB-1 | ecosystem: Environmental > Aquatic > Freshwater >... | reverse complement strand
TCACACAACGCCGCAACGCCGCAACGCTTATTTCACGCAACGCCACAACGCTTATTTCACACAACGCCGCAACGCTTATTTCACACAACGCCGCAACGCTTATTTCACGCAACGCCGCAACGCTTATTTCACGCAACGCCGCAACGCTTATTTCACGCAACGCCGCAACGTTTTGGCAGTCATGCAACCAAAACGTCGCGGCGTCGCGGCGTCGCGTGAAACCAGCGTTGCGTGAAATAAATTAGGCCCTACTGAAATGGATTCTGTATGTCCGGATTTTTTACAAAAACTGTATCTGTGAGCGTATGTAGGAATTTGACTAGTGCTTTTTTGTGGGCTTCGGAAAGGGTGTTATTTGGCGCATTCAGCCCTATGAGCGGCAGGTTTGGGTCTTCGTTGGCCACTCCAAAGCCTTTTTTCGAATAATTTTCGACCAGCTCTTCCAGGGTTTGGAAACGACCGTCGTGCATGTAAGGAGCGGAAAGGGCGATGTTCCGCAAAGTGGGCGTACGGAATTTTCCCTTATCAGAATGGTTGCCCGTCACTTCAAACCTCCCCAAATCTGTGAAGTCGTCCAGCGAAGCCACAGAGTCCAGACCGTTGTTGAAATAATTGTTGCCCGTTAAGGTAATGCCGCCGTGGCAGTGAAAACATTGTGCATCGGGCAAATTTAGCCCGTACTGCCAGGCTTCTTCAAAGTACATCAGGAAGCCATCCAATTCCTCATCATCAAAAATGTCAATATTGCCCTGCTTAAACTGGTCGAACTTCGAAGTTCCGCTGCTGATCAGGATTCGCTCGAACTGGGCAATGGCTTTGGCAGCCAATTCTTTGCTGATCTCAGCGCGGTCTTTGATACCAAATGCTTTTCTGAAAAGCGCAGGGTATGCAGGGTGATCCTTGAGTTTGCTTATTACCTGTGGCCAGGTATTGTGCATCTCGATGGGGTCTTCCACGGGACGCAGGGCCTGGTCTTCGAGCGAGGGCGACCTGCCGTCCCAGAAAAGGCCGTTGGTGGCATAGGCAATGTTCAGGAGCGCCATCGAACTGCGCCGACCCGCTATGCCGTCAATACCGATTGACACCGCTTTAAGGTCGGTAAAATTGTGTTGCGGCAAATGGCAGGAGGAGCAGGACATCGTGCTGTCTGCCGAAAGCAGGGGGTCGTAAAAAAGCCGCCGGCCCAGTTGCACCGCGTCCATGGTCATTGGGTTGTCAGCAGGCACCGGCACATTGGGGAAGAACGAAGGCTTTACGATGGTGTATGGCTGTGGGTTGTAGGGGATGTATTCCAGATCACCCGGGTCTGGGTTGTTATTGGGCATGTCCTTACATGCTAAAATGCTGAGCGCGAGCACAAGGCCGATGAAAATTTTGCTAAACAAGTTTTTCATTTTCTTCAAATTTAAGCTAAACCTCGCAGGTTTTTTTAAAACCTGCGAGGTTTAGTAAGTTACTGCGTCACCGTGGCAGCCTTCTCAAAATTGTGCATCAGCACCTGTGCTACGACCACGTCGTTGGGATTATTCGAAGTGTAAAAATTCGTCACGATGTCATAGTAAGAGCCGTCGTCCATGGTGAATATTTTTTCCAGGTCGAAGTTCACCGCAATCCCCGGCTCACCCGTATGAACATGAATGGGCAGGTCGAATTCAAACACTTTGTACACCGCATCAGAGCCACAGTGATAGAGCAGGGAAATGTCCAGCGACCCATTATTCTCGGAGTCGGCTTTGCCTTCAATCTTCGTGAAAATGTAACTGTTCCAGCCTGACCAATATTCGATTTCTTTTGCCAGTGGGTGGTTGTTGTCAAAGTCCGCTGGGCCTTTTGCATTGAGGGAAGGCTTTACCCCGTACCCAATTCGCAGCCCCGTGTATTCGCCCTCCGGGACGTTTTTATAGGTAATGGCTGGCGTAGCGGAAAGGTCAGTGGAAGCATTTTCCGGTGTAAAATCAATGTATTCAATTTCAGTAAGTCGGTGGCTGGAGCCATCGGCCTTGATTAGTTCAATATCAGAAAGGTAAGTGCTGAACCGAGTGAATTGCAGGGGGATGCCCGCGAGCCCGTAGGGGTAGTTTTTGTATTTCGTCAATTGCTCACCGTCAAAATGAGATTTGTAGGTGATGGTAAAATCAGCGGTTAGGCCCTCGTCATGTTCGTGACAACCAGGCGAAACAGCAAGGACAAAAAGCGCGAATACAAATGTGAGTTTTTTCATGGTGTAATTTTTGTGTGACGTTGGACTTTTGGACATCTTCACTGTGAAACGCTGAAAGTACTGTCCAAGTTGGCGACAATCCTCGTTTTCCAAGCCAGAATGTCGTGCATTGACCAATTTATCCCTTCAAACATCTTCTTGAAATCAACATGAAGTACCAATGGGAAATTATAGCCCGTTGGATGCACAAAAAATCCGGTCGCGCCGATGCGTGGTTGGCCTAAATCTGATTGAAGGAATCGGAGTGTGTCGGGCTGTGTGGCTCCCATCGAATCACGGACCACCACGGCCTGCAGAAACACAAATCCTGCCGATTGGTCGCGCCAAAGGATGTCTGGTTGGTTCGAGAGCGGGTGGTTTGCAGGGGCTTTAGAGGGAATGACTTTTTGTGCCTCTCCCGACAAGCCGAGGCGAAAATTCAACGCCTCAAAATTGCCATCCTGCCGAAAAGTTCCTATTACATAATCAACAGGAGTGCGGCGAACAAGCTGAAAATCGTTGGTGAATCGTTGGCTGCTGGTGTCGCTGCCCGAGAAAGTATTGAGCGTTAGCGTATCGCTTACCGTAAAGACTTCTCCATTTTGAAACAATTGAAAATCAGAAAGATAGAAGGCCACGCTTTTGATTCGGAAGATTTGGCCGCTGGAATTCAGATAGAGCGAATCATTCCGAAACAACAAGGTGTCGTACACTTGATCCACCGTCAGCACCAATTTCGGATACTCGCAACAGCAGTCCTTGTCAGCCCCTGCGTCGAAGTTGATGGCCGCAATGTCCAGGCAGCCTTCCTTAGGCTCAAAACAGGCCGAGAGGCATAGGGCAAAAAGCAAGTAGCAAGTAGCAAGTGGCAAGCGGTTCATGCGTCTTTATATTGCGTTAATGGGGTATTTGGAAATTGGACATTCTTTATTGGACATTTCTTCAGCCTCCCAATTCTTTCAACACCTGCTTGATGTATTGCTTCACCTGTGAGGAAAACTCTTTTTCGATGATCCAGCCAGCGTAATGGCGTTCGCGGGCTAGGACGGTCTTCACGGGTTCGCCCACATATTTGCCAAAGTTGAACACAACTGTGCCGTCCGGTTGTACGCGGAGCTTTTGCGTCGCGTCCACAAAATGGAGGTCGTTGGTGAATTCGTGTATCGCCTGCATATCATTTTTGATGGGCGCGGGAACGATGTTGCCGTCTTCGTCAAGCAGGTCTTTGCCTTCATAGGCACGGATTTGGCCTTTAAAAACTGCCAAAGTAGCCCGCACATCGGCCAAGGCGTCGTGTGCGTCTTCGAGTTCTTGTTGGCAATAAAGTCGGTAAGCGGCCTTCAGCGTGCGCGGTTCCATCTTGTAAAAGATACGCTGGGCATCAATCAAACGCCGCTTCGATATGTCAAATTCCATACCCACACGGGAAAACTCCTCCATTAACATAGGCACGTCAAAGCGGTTGGAATTGTACCCACCGAGGTCGGCATTGCCGATAAAATCCCAGATTTTTTGGGCAACTTGTGCGAACGTTGGTTTGTTGGCGAGGTCTTTGGGCGTTATGCCGTGAATCGCCATTGACTCCTCGGAGATCGGGATGCCGGGGTTGATGAGCATCGAAAGTTCTTCAGCAGGCGCGCCGTTTTTTCTGAGTTTTACCAACGCGATTTGGACAATGCGGTCACGGATAACGTTCAGCCCGGTGGTCTCCACATCAAAGAAAACGAGGTCGCGGTCGAGGTTAATTTTAAAATCTTCCATATTTGGATGGCGAAGGTACGGATTTGGGTTTGAAGCGTTTGAAGGGTTTGAGGGGTTTGAATTGAGTAGATTTGGAAATACCCGATGTTAAATTTTCAATCATTTTCAAGCCTTTAATCCTTTTGGAACTTCAAACCCCCAAAAACACTCATTTTTGCACCCCCCTTCAAACCCCTCAAACCCCTCAAACACATCAAACCACTCGTACCATCCATGCAATCCCTGCCCTATATCCACCGCGACGCCTCTTGGCTTTCTTTCAACTACCGTGTGCTGCAAGAGGCAAAAGACCCTGCTGTGCCGCTTTTGGAACGGCTCAAATTTTTAGCTATTTACTCCTCCAACCTCGACGAATTTTTCCGCATTCGTGTGGCGGGCATCCGAAAACTGAAAAAAGTGGGCAAAAAAACCCGTGCCCAACTGCACTTCGACCCAAGGGAATTGCTCAAAGAAATCCACCAGATCGTCAACCGGCAACAGGAAGAATTTTCTGAAATCTTTGAAAAACAGATCGTTCCTGAACTTCGGAAGCACCACGTCCACATTCTTCGGCGGCTCGACCTGAATGCTGAGCAGCGGCAGTTTGTCGAAGATTATTTCCAAGGCAATCTCCTCCCTTTCGTGATGCCCGTACTGCTTGTAAAACGGCGCATCAACCCCTTTTTGGCCAATGCTCACCTATATCTGGCGGTCCATTTGCGCCAAAAAAAGAAACCGCTTTCCGACAGTGAATACGCACTTGTGAAAATCCCCTCCGACCAGGTGACCCGATTTGTGCCGCTCCCAACCCAGGGCGACCGCCACGATGTGATTTTGCTCGACGACATTGTGCGCCATTCTGTATCGCGCCTTTTTCCGGGTTATGATATCCAGGACACCTACTCTATCAAACTCAGCCGCGATGCCGAACTCGACATTGATGACGAGTTTAGCGGCGATCTTGTGCAAAAGATAAAATCGAGCCTTCAAAAACGCCAGGTAGGCCCGGCCAGCCGTTTTGTGTACGACCGCGACATGCCCCAACACTTGCTTTCCTATCTGCAAGACACCTTCGACCTTCGCAAAAACGACATGCTCCCCGAAGGGCGCTATCACAACAACTTCGATTTTTTCCGATTCCCGGATTTTGGCCTCAAACACCTGAAAAACAAGCGATTGCCCGCCCTGCCGCACCCGGTTTTGACCAATGCGCCCGATATGCTCAAAGCTATTGGCGAGGCCGACCAGTTGATTCATGTTCCATATCAATCCTTCGAGCCAGTCATTCAGTTTTTTGAGAAAGCCGCAATTGATCCCGCTGTCACGCACATCAAAGTCATTCAATACCGCGTAGCCAAGACCAGCCGCATTCTCGAAGCCCTCATGGAAGCCGTGCAGCGCGGAAAGCAAGTGTCGGCTTTTGTAGAAATCAAGGCCCGATTTGACGAGGCCACCAACCTCGAATGGGGAGAACGCCTTGAAAAGGCAGGAGTAAGGGTACATTATTCCCTGCCCGGTGTGAAAGTTCACTCTAAACTCGCCCTTGTGCGCCGCATCGAAGAAGGGAAGGCGCATCTCTATGCTTATCTCGGCACCGGCAATTTCCACGAAGAAACGGCCAAAATCTATTCTGACTTTGGCATTTTCACCGCCGACCCGCGCCTTACCAACGAAGTAAGCAATGTGCTGGCTCACTTGGAGAATATGCCGCCACCGCATCCTTTCCAGCATCTTTTGGTTGGACAATTCAACCTGCGCGAAAGGCTTTATAAATTGATTGACAATGAGATAGAGGCCGCGAAAAAAGGCCAAAAGGCTGAAATGATCTTGAAAATCAACAGCCTCGAAGACAAGGATATCATCGCCAAACTTTATGAGGCCTCCATCGCGGGGGTAAAAATCCGACTCATTGTGCGCGGCATCTGTTGTCTAGTGCCCGGTGTCAAAGGGCTGAGTGATAATATTGACATTATCAGCATTGTAGATCGTTACCTGGAGCATGCCCGGGTGTTTGTGTTCCATAACAGCGGCGACGAACTTATCTTTCTCAGCAGTGCCGACTGGATGGAACGCAACCTCTCCTTCCGTATTGAAACCATATTCCCAGTCTATGATCCGATGCTTCGCCGCGACCTTCGTGCCCTGCTTGACATCCAACTCAACGACAACGTAAAGGCCCGAATCATTGACTCAAAAAACCTCAATGAATACCGCCGCAATAGCAGCGATATCCCGGTGCGCACCCAGCTGGAGACCTATTTTTACCTGAAAAGAAAATTGGAAGAAGGAAAGGAGGAGGAAGATAGTGGCATTGGGCAGTAGCAGTTTTACCCAGCCGTAGTATTTACGAAGGTGGGAACAATAGCAGTTTTACCCGTCACTAATCCTGTGACATTCAAGCGGGTTACAAGATTTAGAAAATTTTTTTCAAAAAACATTTGCCTATCCGAGCAGACCGGACTTATCTTTGCCGCCGCAAAACGCAAGACAATGGTCTTGAACAGTAAAAAAAAACTGCGGAAATAGCTCAGCTGGTAGAGCGCGACCTTGCCAAGGTCGAGGTCGCGAGTTCGAATCTCGTTTTCCGCTCAAAGCCTTTCCGATGTTTCGGGAAGGCTTTTTTGTTTCCTTTTTTTCGGAAAATTATTCTTTTCGGAAAGTTTGATGCAATTTTGTTGCCCATTAGCCCGGGTGGTGAAATGGTAGACACGAGGGACTTAGTTCTTTGATTTTTTAGCCAAAATTGTTTGTCATGGCAAAATACAGTTTCGATTCAGACTTTGAAGTCCGATTTACTGAAGAAGCGATTGCTTAAAGAAAATGTAAAAATGCATCGCTGCGAAAATTGTGGTTTAACCGAATGGCTTGCATGCCCAATTCCGCTGGAACAGCATCATAAAGACGGAAAAAGGTACAACAATGCGATTGAAAACTTGCTTTTGTTGTGCCCAAACTGCCACGCTTTGACAGACAATTACCGCGCAAAAAACATCAAAAAATTTTGAGTGCTCAAGCAGAAATGCTTGATGTAGAGCCGCTTAAATTCGGGGAAACCTTTAAAATGGCAATCCCGAGCCAAGTCCCCCGAGAACTCGGGGGAAAGGTGTAGAGACTTAACAGGCGGTGCCTAAGCCACGCTAACAACGTAGTATGGCAAAGAGAAAGTCCAGACCACAAATCCCCCAAACTGTTTGGGGGAGCGACGAAAGTCGTAGTTGGTAAGAAAATCCCTTGACCTTTATCGGTCGTGCAGGTTCGAGTCCCGTCCCGGGCACACAAAAAGCCCCCAGATGTAATGTCTGGGGGCTTTTGTTTTTTTCAGGTGGCAAATCCTATAAGGTTTTGCAAAACCTTATAGGATTCAATATAAAAAACGCCAATCAGATCTTTATTATCCTCCCCAGCCCACGAAAACCTTCGGCCAAGACCTCCACCGCATACACGCCAGTAGTAAGGTGTCCGAGTTCCAGCGACAATGCGTTCATTCCGATGTTTGCTTGCAGTGTATGAACTATTCGACCGGTCGCATCCCATACGCGTATTAAACCTGCATGCTGCAATGGCTCGTTCAAACGCAACAGCACAGCGCCTGTGGTAGGGTTGGGCAAGATGTCAAATTTTTGAGTGTCTGGTGATTGCGTACTTACGAGACAATCAAAATTAGGGTTGTGCGTAATTTGAGCGCCGAATGAATGGGTGCAGCCCGTTTCCAAATCCGTCACCACCAGGCTGTAAGTCCCACTTTGCAAGGAGCAATACCAAATACCTGTTTCACCCGGAATCGGAACACTTGCATTGTACCATTGGAGCGCGTATTGGGCAGGCAAATTCGCCGGGTTGGCCAGCCGCAGCGAGTTGTTGTAATTGAACCAGGTTGGTTCTGCTGGAAGTGGATGAATGATCACCTCAGCCAAATCCGAAATGGCCACACAGCCATTCGGCGAGATATATTGCACCTGATAGGACCCGCTCTGTGTTGGCTGATAGATAAAATCCGTCGCACCAGGAATCAAATTTCCGTTCAAAATCCATTGATTCCCAAAGCCATAAGAGGATGACAACACCAGATCGGTCGCGCCCTGACATACCGTCAGGCCATTGGGTGCGTTCACCGTAGGCGCAATGGGCTGCTGATACACTATTACCGTATCGCGCGAAAAGATGGTGTCCACTAGATGTAAGATATTCATTTCTACGGTAAGTCCACCTGCTACAAGCGTCCCATCACTTAGGATGTTAAAAGAAAGCGTACCACAATTGTCGTCCGTGCCTTTGATGCCAGCGTCATCGTCCCATACTTGCAACGTGTAATTGCCTGGTCCGAGCAGGAGGTTCACCGGGAAAGTATACGGCAAAGATGTGCTGTTGATGGCAGGAGAGGAACTGTAAGCAAAGTTCCCGTCGGGGAAACGGATCTCAAGGAAAAGGTCTGGGTTTCCATAAAGCGGCGGGTCGGTGCAATCAACATCCGTTACTTTGATGCTTTCCAGAATATAGCCTGCTGTGTCCACAATGGCTTGATAGCCAATCTCATACACACCAGGCGGGTAAATGTGCGGCGCAGGGTTTTCTTCTGCCGAAGTTGGCGAGCCGTCGCCAAAATCCCATAAATAGGTAAAGCCTTCATCGCCGTTTGACGGCACATTGTTTGTGAACGTCACGGTGTTGCTGCCGCAGCCTATCGGGTTGGTAATCGAGAACCCATCGGTCGTGCTGACTTTGGGTGCAATGTAGAGCGACATTGGAAAAGCAGACGTCTGTGTAAGTACAAACACAGTGGCTTTTAGCGTCACTGTTAGTTCGAACGAGTCCGATTCCAGTGGCGTGCCGCAGATTTTTATGCAGCCGTCTGTCTGTGTGGCGGGATCGAACACCGACTGGTTTAATTGCCAATACAGCCCAGGAGGAAGCCCATCCAGAGAAAGGATTTCAAATTTTGAAATCGTAAGTCCCGGAGGTGTGGTACTGTCAATGGCGTTGACGGGTGTAGTGGTTTTGGGCAATCGGAACGACACATCACGATCGTAGGGCGTTCCTTTCACCCCATCAGGCAGGTCGGGCAGATAGATCGTGTCTGCTGGAAAACCAGCGGGCACATCAATTGCACAGCCTGGGCAACCCGTTTGAGCGTGAAAAATATTGGAGAAGAAAAGTGCAGAGAAACAAATGGTTAGTAGAAGCTGACGCATGGTAACAACCGGTTAAAAAGTGAAAAAATGTTGCACAACAGAAGACGATATCCAGTAGCAAGTTTCAAGTGACAAGTTGCAAGTTTTGCAACACAGCACCGCTTGGAACTACTGCTTTGTATTAAAGGCAAACATCCTTTCGATGAGACCGATTGAGAGCAGGGATTAAAAGAGTGATTGGTTTATTGGTGATTGCTTGACTAGTCAACCAATCACCAATAAACCAATCACCAACTTATCTCGCAACAACCATCCGGCGTACGGCTTTACCGTCGCGGTTGCCGAGTGTATAGAAATAAGCGCCGTTGGCGAGATTTCCAGCATCAAACGTAAACTCGTTGCGGCCTACTTCGAGGCGGAGTTGTTCGGTGTAAACACGCTGACCGAGCAGGTCAAACACTTCAAACTGGAAATCGCCCTGCACGAGTGATTCTGCCGTGATAAGGGTTTGATTGCTAAAGGGGTTGGGCGCGTTTTTCAGCAAGGTGAATTGATTGCCGAAGTCGTAGTTGCCCACAAGGCAGGCACTAGATTTTAGGACAAGGTAATAGTGAGAGCCGGGCGCCACTTGCCCCGGAAAGGTTAGCGGAATGGTGCCAAGGGCTGTATAGACCGTGGCGGTGATGCCAAGGTCGAAGGTATCTGGCGCAATGTTGGCATTCGTGGGAGTGCCGTACAATATAATGCAGCCAAGGGTGCCAGCTGCGAAGTCACAGTTGGGTGGGTCACATGCATAAGTGATGCCAATGGGCAAATCGCTGATAGCGCCCGTAGTGGCAATAGTAACTTTTGTGACCGGGATGTTCAAATAAGAGGTGGGTACATTGATCGTCACGGATTGATTGTAAGGATGGTCAATGCAAGCGTCGCTCAGGTTGTATTCGGGGACTGTTTTTGTGTAGGGCAATGGCCAGAGCAGCGAGTCGGTGCCGTAAATAACGGAGTCGCGCATACAAATCGGCGGCTGTGCGGAGATGGAAACAGCGCAAAACAGCGCACACAGCAAGATCAGCGTTTTTTTCATAGTCAGGTTTGTGAATCAGAAACGTTTGTGAAAAAATCAATTTTGGGACAAAAGGAAGCGTGAAGTTCAGGCGTTTTGGGCATTTGGTGGGAATTATTTGATGGGTTTGTCAAAAATAGGCCTCCAAATGTACCTTTGCTTTTACAAAATCGCCTTACATGAAGCAAATCGGTACCCTTTGCCTACTCCTCGTTGTTGTCTCCAAACTATTTTCACAAAGCCCTATTACCCTTTCTGACTCCGCCAGCATCAGCCTTATGACGGTGGTGCCGGGTGAGTTCGTTTACAGCACATTCGGTCACAGCGCTATTCGTGTCAAAGACCCCGTTACCCGTTTCGACCGCTGCTACAACTATGGCACTTTCGAGTTCGAGCAGCCCAATTTTCTGCTTAAATTCTGTCGGGGCAAACTCCTTTACAACCTTGATGTGGAGAGCTACCGCAGTTTTGAATACGGCAATTTGCACGACCGTCGCCCCATGCAGGAGCAGGTATTCAACATGGATCAGGTACAAAAACAACGCCTTTTTGACCTCTTGCAGGAAAATTACAAGGAAGAAAACCGCTACTACAAGTACGATTTTTTCTACGACAATTGTGCCACCCGCATCCGCGACATCGTGCAGGAAACATACTTTCACCAACTCCAGCTCGACTCTTCCGTCATGCCCGCCGGCGTTACCATGCGCCAACTGCTGCAACCATACCTCGACGAAAAGCCCTGGCTGGATTATGGCATTGACCTTGTGCTCGGGCTTCCTGCCGACCGTCGGGCAAACATCTCAAGTTTTATGTTTCTGCCCGATTACATGCACAATGTTTTTTCCAAGGCAAAAACAGGCGACGGTAGAGTGCTGGTAAAAAGTGAGCGAAATATCCCCGAAACCCCGATGAAAAAAGAGCCGTTCAAACCCAGTCCGCTCGACCGGCCGTTTTTGGTCATGTGCTTCGTGGCGCTCATTGGGCTGCTCAGCATGGCCAACCCGCGTACCGAACGGATATTTGACTCGCTGTTTTGGTTTATGCTGGGTTTGGCTGGTCTTGTGATCGCGCTGCTTTGGTTTGCTACAGACCACTCTGCTACCAAAAACAACCTGAACATCCTTTGGGCCTGGCCAACGCACCTTTTGTTTTTTTTCCGCACTCGACGCACGGGCAGCACCGAAAATTACTTCACAGTGGCCGCGTTGAGCGCTGCGCTGTTGCTCATTTTTTGGAAGTGGATGCCGCAGGAGATGCCTACGCCCGCGCTGCCGCTCGTTGCACTCATTGTTGTAAAAGGGCTTTGGAGGCGTTATTGGAGGAAGGAAAAAGAGGCGTAAATCTTAAAATTTCCAATGTCAAAGTAAGCCCTGCGCTTAGATATTGGACATTAAAATCACAAATTACTGCCTCTTTTTTCCAACAACAACTGCCGGATCGCCACCAAATGAGCCAAGGAAAAGAGGGGTACCAGAAAGCTTGGCTGCCAAATAAATGGAAAATATCCCAAGGCAGTATTGGGTATCTCATAACCATACTTTTCTGCAAAATGAGGGCTTGAAAGGATTCCCATCCGGATGCTGTTGAGCATCAATCCGATACAAAAGACATTCCAGATTAAAAGCACCCATAGTCGTTTTGGAGTGTTGGGCGGCATTGTAAACCAAATCAGAAAAGGTGCAGTCAGTCCGGCGAGATATCCAAAATTTTGGCCGTCATATGTCATTTCAGTTGGGAAATAGCCGTATTGATTTAGCCAGAAAAAACCAATCTCAAGCGGGACGCGAATGGTATGCATCCACATCAGGGTAGTTAAGTCCATCTGATCCAGAAAGCGTTTTCCGCCGGGGTAATTAAACAATGCAAAAATGACCAAGAATGGAGGCCCGATAATGAGTAAAAATCGGGGCGGCATAGAAAATTCGGCGAGGTAAAAACCCGTCAGGGAAACGGCTGCTTGAAAAGCCATCCAAATGCCGCAGATCCACAAGATCGTTTTATTTTTACCCGTCGCCTTGTACAGCGCGTAAATACCTGCAAAGCAACATATTGCCACCAGAAGCGGAACCTTAATGGGCAAATCCAACATAAGATATGATTTGGAAAGACATAAACTCGCCTACAACTCCACCCCTTTCGCCTGCACATACTCCTCAATGTACTCGTCAATAACCGACACGAGCAGGTCTTTCAAAAAAGCATTTTCGAGGCGGGCGATGGCTTTTAATTTTTCCAATTTCGGGCGGTCAACTGCAACGGTAAGGCGTTTCTTCCCCGTGTTTTCGTCCGTGACAAGGTCCTGAACATCAATAGTTTGGCGTATGAGCGCGTCCAAGCCGCTTCGCTCGGGTGCGCGCAATGCGTTGGGATTGCTGGCCTTTGTTTTTGAGCTGGCCGACACTGAATCAGGTTGGTTGGCCTCGTAACGTTCGAGGCTTTCGTCAAGGGCTTCTTGCAACAGCGAGTCGAGGTCGGTAATAAAAGACTTGTGCGCGGAGGGCTTTCGTTCGCCGGTAGCAGAGCGTGCAGTCAGCACCATAGCGTTGCCAAACACCTCCCCGTGGTTGGCGTGGCTGTTGCTAAAAAGGTGGTCCAAACCCTCCGAAAATCGTTTTTTACGCATGTTCTGGCTGTTTGCAATTGACACATGGCCAACAGATTGTGTCTAACCCTCCATTCTTTCCAAGATCTCCTTTGTCACCTCGAGGTAATCTACCGCTCCTGGGCTTTTGGGGCTGTAATCAAAAATGTCTTTGCGTTGTGCGGGGGCCTCGGCCAAGGCCACATTGTCGCGGATGTAGGTCTTGAACACCTTTTCGCCAAAATATTTGTGGATAGTGTCCACCACGTCGCGGTTCAGCACCCGGCGACTGTCGTACATAGTGGCGATCACGCCGCTCATATCGAGTTGTTTGTTGAGGCGCATTTTCACCTTGTCAATCACCTGTTTGATCTTTGCAAGCCCTTGAACAGCAAGGAATTCTGTTTGGAGCGGGATCAACACGTAACGGCTGCTGGTGAGTGCGTTGAGTGTCAACAGGCCCAGAGAGGGCGGACAATCAATCAACACATAATCGTAATCATCGCTCACCTGGCTCAACAGTTCTCGAAGAATGTACTCGCGACCCGCTTCGTTGATGAGTTCCATTTCGGCGCCCGAAAGGTCGAGGGAGGAAGTTATTACGTCCATGCCCGGTTTGTGCGTATAAGGAATGAGTTCTCCTTCGCCGCGCAGGGCTTCGTAGATGGTTGATTTCTGGCGCGGAATACCGAGCGAGATGGTCAGGTTTGCTTGGGGGTCGAGGTCAATAAGCAGCACACGTTTGCCAAGTTCGACCATTGCCGCGCCGATGTTGATGGCGCTGGTGGTCTTGCCGACCCCGCCTTTGTGATTGAGGAGTGAAATTACAGTTCCCATAAATTGTGGTCAAAAGTACGGCGAAGACTTGCCCTACTTGCCGAACAAATTGAAATTTTCAGAAAAACTTGGCAGAGCGCCAAGCTTGTTTTCCAAACAAATGCCCGGTAAATTCTCCAGATTCAAGGCTCGCCCCCATTTGTTTGAAATTATTTTTACAACAAAAACTGCGCAAATATCTGGTTTTCAAATGAAAAAACAGCGTGTTTGAAAAAAAGTGCGGATTTGGGAGAAAAAATCTTTGACATTATTTGTTTTTAAAAACTCTTTGTTTGAAATTTGCAGCATGAAATCACAAACATTTCACCTTTAAACCTTCCATCCCATGATAAAGGAAGATAGGATAGATCTCAACAAACGCTTTATCCAGGCCTTCAAACTCTTGGAAGATCGCGGCGCAATCGTCAAAAACGATCGCGGCGGCAAAGGAGTCGGCGACGTAGCCGACCGTGTGCTGGGCAACAAAGCTTACGGCCACATCATCCGAGCTTTTCTCAACCCTGATAGCAAACGGGTTATTGATTACGGGCAAGCCTCCTCGTTCTGTAGGGCTTTCGACATCAACGAAGCCTGGTTGCTCCACGGCATCGGCAATCCTTTTGGCTTTGATGCCCCTGGCGATGCACTGGCTGGCGAGCGCATGTCGAGCGGTGGGGGTGGGAATATTCTTTTCACAACCGTCAGGGCATTTGCGGGTGCTACGCTGGGTGCGGAAAGTTCGGAAGACAACACCTATTTCTCTATCCCAGGGGTGGCAGGTACTGGTCTGGTGGCCTTCCAAATCGAAGGTAATTCGATGGACCCCGTTATACGCAATCAGGACATCGTAGTGTGCAAGTCCATCGAAAACCTCAACGATGTGCGCGATAACGAAATCTACGCCCTGCGCTCCAACGGCAACGTTTGGGTGAAATACGTCCAAAAAATCATGAACAACCGAGGCCGTACCGTGCGGCTCAAGATGATTTCTGCCAACTATTTCGACAACGATCCTTTCGAGGAAGAAGTGAACGAAACGACGCGCCTGTACAAGGTAGTGCGGAAAATCAGTAATGTTTAGTTGGTGATTGGTTATTAGTGATTGGTTAATTGGTAGCGTTGATCTGGCATTACCAATCACTAATCTCCAATAAACCAATCACTAAAACAAGATACTATCCTGCTGTTTATTGTTTTCGGAGCCTCCTGGCGCAAGTCGGTGAGGCTTTTTTGTTTAACCCAAGACCTCAGAAGGAATCAGCCCTCGCTCCCCCTTAAACGCTTGTTGAAATTCAACGCATTGATAAACAAAAAGATAAATCATGACCTCAGAAGGAATCGTCTCCCAGCCGCAAGAATATGGTGACATAAACGGAAAAGGGCGAGATGTTAAAAACTCCCTTCTTTTATCCGATAAGCCGATGGCGACCGGAAGAAAATTGCCAATTGGTTCGCTGCTAAACACCCGCTTTTGCACCAAGCATGCGCACGGAATAATAAAGCAGATGCCGGGTAAGTAAGGTCGGGGCGCTACCCATGAGGGCAAAATCGGGTGAAATGCCCGTGTTTATCCTGAAACTTGACAAGAAAACGGGAATCGTCAACAACCCGGAAATTGCCGGAATGACGTAATGCAAGGCAGCTTCTTTGGCCGTGTAATCCTCTTTGAATGGGTCTTTTAAGTACAAAAACAAAGAGGGCCCAACCAGAAAAGTCAAGAATGGCCACACGTTTTGCAGGTAAGGGAAAAAAATCACGTAATTCGTCCAGATAAACACATAGGACGTGAGTATCAGCGCGAACGAAAACATGACCACTGCGAGCCGTTTCTCTCCTGCGGAAAACCTGGACCTTCCTAATAAAAGCACAAAACCAATAAGCAAGCCAATCACCGCGATGACCGCAAGTCCGCCCGTCCGGATATTGAACCTGGGTTTAACGGACGCTTTAAGTTGGACAAACGCCGTGTTGTTTTTCGCCATTCGGTCGAACATCGGCTGCGACAGCATGGGGTAACTGAGTTGACCCGGCGGAATGGCCAAAAGGTTTGCCAAAACAAGGCTGTCGTGCCCTAAGGTGGCATAACATTTCGCCACCCAAAAAGTGGCAAGGTGTTGCTTTTGCCCTTCCAACTGCGTGATTTCCTGGAACAATGTCAAGGCCCACTCTACTGCACCGTTCCGAAAAAGACAGACCGCCCCGTTGAATTTCATATCCTCGCTTCGAAGGGGCGTTCTGTCTAGTTCATCAGCAATTTCGGCGCATTGCTGCTGTGCTACTGCTGATTGCAGTGCTTCTGCAGTATGTTGCCCGAATGCGTAAACGGCATTGAAAAGTACCAGTATATAAATTAACAACCGTTTGTCTTTCATGAGCCTCATGGCTATTTCTGCACTACTATTGTTTGGCGGCCAACAACTCCGTCCGGAAGTTTCGCAGTGATATGGTAAACACCTGCAGCCAGATTGGATGCATCCCAACTGCTGCTGTCCGCAAAGTTAATTTTCCGAACAAACACCCCCGCCGAATTGTACAGCTCGAGCGTTGTCACACCCATCAAAGTCTGTGGGTCGGCATACTGGAACAGCCTCCCAACCGTAGGCGTCACGAAGGGCATTTCACGGTAAACTTCCCGTGTAGATGAAGCGGGTGCAGGACGCAGCACCACGGCATTTGGCAGCAACAGGTTGAGCGTACCCGGCGGCACGAGGTTATTGAGCAAAGTGCCCGAGGTATTGTACACCCGTACCGAGGAAGTGCCCCCGCTACCGATGAGGATATTGCCGTTTGGAAGAAAAGCCACCCCTTCGCCCTGCGGCAATCCGGAGATAAATATCCCCTTGTAATTACCCTGGCTGTCAAAACGCTTGACGGAGCCGCCGTTGTAGTCTATCACCATCAAATCTCCGTTGTCTGCAAACCAGATATTGGTTGGGCCTGCGAGGTTGGTGCTCACAAAATTGCCGAGGTCTGCCCCGGTAGGACTGAATTTTCGCACGTACTTGCCATCGTAAGAGGATACATAGAGGTTGCCACCAGTATCCCAGGCAAGTCCGATACTGGTGGGCACCCCGGTTGCCGTGAACTCATCCACGAAAGCACCAGTGAGGCTGTATCGCCTCACCTTGCCGTTCCCCTGCCATTGCAAGACGTACAGCAGGCTGTCGGGGCCAAGCTTCATTCGGGTGGGTCCGCCGATGCCCGTGGCGAACTCCCCGAGGTGGGCACCAGTACTCGCGTCGAATTTGGTGATGCGGCCGTTGTTCAGGTTGGACACCAGCACCTTGTTTTCGTTTTCGAGGAAAAAGATATCCTGCGGCCAGGCCAGGTTTTGGGAAATGAACACCTGGCCGTTCTGGCCATTGGCATCGAATTTCAGGATTTGCCAGGCCGGGTTGTCGAAATTACCGGCATCGCTGGCATAAACCGAGTAGTTTTGAGCGGTTAGGGGCGGAAGGCAGCAGGCCGCAAGCAAGGCGGCGAAGAGCATAGTTTTTATTGTCATAGCGTAACCTTAGTTTGATAAAAAATGAAAACAAAACAAGGGCGCTGCGGTGGGAAGGACGTTCCTATTTATCAAGGTTTACTTTATCAACCGTACTCCAAAATATCATTGATGGCAATGCACTGTCTTTGGCCTCAGGATTGTCATGGGTGCTTATCCCAATTTGTCCTATTTTCACCCCGAAATGAAAAGAATAAGGGTGTTAATCGTTGACACCGTTCCTTATAGCCGCCGACCTCGAAGACCGGCGCGAAGCAATCTTCTAAATCGCCGACAAAACCTCCAGATAATATCCCCAAAATTTCTTGAAACTGGAAACCGAAGCCCGCTCGTCCGGACTGTGCGCGCCCTGGATCAGCGGCCCGAATGAAACCATGTCCAGCCCTTTATAGGCTTCTCCAATAATACCGCATTCCAGACCCGCATGGCAAGCTTCGATGACGGGCGCGTGGCCATACATTTTCTGGTAAATATCCGCCATCTTTTGCACGATTTTTGAACTTGGGTTGGGCTTCCATCCGGGATATTCGCTTCCGGTTTGCACTTTGGCGCCGATCAGGTCGAAAGGCGAGCGGAAGGCCGCAGCCACGTCTGCTTTGCTGGATTCCACGGAACTGCGTTGGAGGGAGCCGATGCTCAGTTTGCCTTCGCCCAAGGTGATTTTTGCCAGGTTGGTGGATGCCTCCACGAGTCCTGGGATTTCGGGACTCATACGGTACACGCCGTTTTGAACGGAGCGTATGGCGTGGAGAAACTTGACCTGATCGCTTTTTCGCATCACTTTGGCGGGTTTGGCGCTTTCGGTAGCCGTGATTTTTATGTTTGGCTCGGTGGTTTGGTATTCGACGGAAATTTCTTTCGTGACTGTTGGAAGGAGCTTGGCAAAGCGTTTTTCATTTTTCACCAATACAAGGGCCTTCGCTTCGCGGGGAATTTCGTTGCGCAAATTGCCACCATCAAAACTGGACAAACGTATTCCGGCAGGCGCAAGGGCCATCAGCACACGAGCAAGGATTTTGTTGGCATTGCCTCGGCCTTGGTTGATGTCCATCCCGCTGTGACCACCGCGTAGGCTGCTGACTTTCACCTGAAAAGCAACAAGGTTTTCCGGCGCAACATCCTCTTTGTAATTCCAATCAATCAAGGTGTCAATGCCGCCCGCGCAGCCGATGGTCAGCACATGGTCTTCCTCCGTGTCGAGGTTGAGCAATAACTTTCCTTTGAGCAATCCGCGGCCGAGTTGTTTTGCGCCGCTTAAACCCTGCTCTTCGTCTAGTGTAAACAAGGCTTCCAGCGGTGGGTGGGCAATATCTTTGGAAGCCAACACCGCGAGTATTGATGCGACACCCAAGCCGTTGTCTGCGCCCAGGGTAGTACCACGGGCACGCACCCAATCGCCATCCAAATACATGTCAATGCCTTGTTTGTCAAAGTCGAATGTCACATCCGCGTTTTTGGAATGCACCATGTCGAGGTGGCCCTGAAGTATGGTTACGGGTCTTTTTTCGCGCCCGGGCGAGGCTGGTTTTTTGATGATGATATTGCCAAAATCATCGGCAATGGTTTCTAGGCCGTGTTTTTTGCCAAAATCTCGCACCCATTGTGCGATGCGTTCTTCCTTTTTGGAAGCACGGGGAATGGCGTTGAGGTCGGCAAAAAGATTCCAGGGAGCGGAGGGTTCGAGCTGGCGAATTTGATCGGACATGATTGGTGGTGAATGGTGGATGTTTTGGACAATTGGAACACAAAACTACGTTCTAATTTGGCTCGGGAGTGTCGATTCTGTGCAATTCATCTTTTCGATTTCGCGGCCTGTGCTTTACTTGAATTTTGCTTTGCTTTGTGGCTCAACACAAACGCTGTAAACATGAAAAAGCCTGCATTTTTACCATCCTTTCCATGCAGGACACGCTTTTGCATGTAAAAAAGAGAAATGAAGGGGAGTCAGAAAATAACGGCAATTATTGGGAGCTGAAAATTCCGGCCGTATTGAAAAAAGCGTGGCACACCCCAGAGGCATACCACGCTTTAAAAAACCACAGTCACCGCATTGTGCAAACCAGAGCTTCGCAAAACTGGTAAGTGGAGCAGACAGAACGGAGGCGGCAAGATTGCTTAGAGCCGGACAAGTCAACGGCAACAACTTGCCTAAATTCCGGGGAGTACTCCTTTGAAAATAGTGTTCGAGCCGGTGCAGAGAGAACGGCAACTGTGTTAGGGCAAAGATAGGGTTATTTGAGGAGTTGGTTATTGGGTTATTTGGGGATTTGGTTATTTGTTTTACAAAGCTCGGTATTCAGTCCTTCCCCTCGGTAATAACAAATACCAAGCTCTGGCACAACAAATAACCCAATCCCCCAATCCTCGATTAACCCGAGAAGTCATTCCGACCGCAGTGATTTCACAGGGTTCGCAAGTGCCGCTTTTACGCTCTGAAAACTCACCGTCAGAAAGGCTATGAATAGAGCGGCTAAAGCCGCCGCTACGAACACCCACCAGGGAATCTCAATGCGGTATGCAAAGTCAGCGAGCCAACGCTGCATGAAAAAGTAGGCGATGGGACTGGCGATCAGAATGGACAGGAACACCAGTTTCAAAAAGTCTTTTGCCAGCAAATTTGTGATGCTCATCACACTGGCGCCAAGCACTTTGCGGACGCCTATTTCTTTCACCCGCTGTTCGGCGGCAAAGGCGGCCAGACCAAACAAGCCCATGCAGGAAATCAGGACGGAAAGCAATGAAAACACAAACACCACGCTGGCCGTCCGCTGTTCGCTGCGGTAGAGTTTGTTGAGATGCTCGTCCAGAAACTGGAATTCAAAAGCCGATTGCGGCAAGGATTCCTTGAACACAGTTTCAATTTGCCGCATGGTTTCGGTCAAATTCGTGGTGTTCATCTTTACCAGCAGGAAACGAAGGGTTTCTGTTTCGGCATCATGAAAAGCGTAAGCGCTGATCGGCTTATGGAGTGATTCTGCATGAAAATCCTCGATCACGCCGCATACATAAGCATTGTCTCCAAGATTGCAGTCCACTTTTTTGCCGAGGATATTTTCGGGGGTATGGCCGAGAAACGCGACGGCTGATTCGTTCAGTACCACGTTCACAATGGTATCGCCAGGGAGTTTTAGGGGAAGTGTTTTTCCAGATAAAAGTTTGATTCCCAATGCCTTTTCAAAATCCGACGTCGCACGATTGGTGGAAATGCCGATGTTGTTATCAGCATCGGTTGGCAGCGAAAGTGTACGCCCGCTTGCTTGGCGGCCCGGAAAACTTTGAGCCCGACACACCGATTGCACACTGCTCAAGTTGCGGCAAGCTTGCATCAGCCCGTCCAATTGGGCCAGGTTTTCAGCAGCAATGGTGGTGATAGCCACGACCTGATTAGGCTCAAACCCAAGTTTCTTTTGCTGTATAAACTGCATTTGCTTGTAAAAAACAAACGTGCCGATGATGAGCACTACAGAGGCACTGAATTGAGCCGTCACCAATGAGCGACGAAGCAGTCCGGCACTGCCAGTACTTCTAAACGAAGTTTGCAACAGATTTTTAGGCTGAAAAGCCGATAGGAAAAACGCCGGATAAGAGCCTGCCAGCAGCATAACCACCGCCCCGATCCCGAAGACCATGGCCAAAATGTAGGGTTCCAATAAGATGCTCAGCCGGAGTTCTTTGTCCGCAAGTTGATTGAACAATGGGATGCCAAACGTTAGCAGTCCGATGGCCAGAAGCAGCGAAAAAGAGGTCAAAATCGCCGTTTCAGCATAAAAACGCAAGGCTAATTGTTGCCTTGACGCCCCCATTGTTTTGTTGATACCCACCTCGCGAAAACGCATTTGTGAACGAGCCGTCGAGAGATTCATATAGTTAAAACAGGCGATGAGCAGCACGGAAAGCGCCAAAGCGCTCAAAATTCCGACCTGTTTCGGGTCGCCGATACGATCGGAGTAATTGCTGCGCATCGTTGAAGAATACAAATGCGCATAGGACAGCGGCTGAAGCCCTAAAGAAAATCTTTGATCCTCCTTGGGAACGTGCTTGTCCAACAGAGCGGCCATTTGCTGTTCAACCTGTCTGGGATCGCCATCGGGGTTTAGGAGCACCCAGGTCTCAAAGCTGGAGTTGCTCCAAACCAATGTTTTGTTTGCCCACTTGACGCTTTGGAACGAGCCCAGTATATTGGGATTCAGGGATGAATTGCCTGGAAAATCTTCAAAAACAGCTTTGACTTCTAAAGGCGGCATCCGATCAATTTTGATGCTTTGCCCTACCGGATTGGAGGTGCCGAAATAGCGAACCGCAGTCGAACGACTCAACGCTACGGTGTTTGGTTGTGAGAGCGAAGCTTTTAAATCTCCTGCAACAGACTGAATATCAAATATTTCAAACACACCAGGATCGGCCCAAAAGAGTTTTGTCTCTACCAGCTTGTTTTCTCCGGCGGTCACAAAAGCCGATTGTCCAAATTCATGCTTCAGCAAACGGGCATATTGCTCCACGGCTGGTATGGCTTCTTTCATGGTTGGCCCGACGACGTTGGGTGCATTGGAAAGCATTTCGGGCGAAGTCGAATCCCAAAATGCATGGACGATCACCCGATGGATGCGCTCAGCCTTTGAATGATATTGGTCAAACGACAATTCCTGTTTGACGTGCAAAAACAACAGCAGTGAAACCGCTAGTCCCAGGGCCAAGCCAAGCACATTCAATGTGGTGAAAAGCGGGCTTTTGAGCAGGTTGCGAAAAGAGAGTTTCAGGTAGTTGGTTAGCATAGTGTTGTCGATTTTTTACCCGCCGAAGCCCGAGGGGCGTAGGAAGGGTTATTTGTGGATTTGGTTATTTGTTGTGCCAAGGCTTGGTATTTATTTTTACTGAGAGGAAGGGCAGAATACCAAGATTTGGCACAACAAATAACCAAATCCCCAAATCCCCAAACTAACCCTACTCGGAGCGAAGCGATTTCACCGGATTGGCCAAAGCTGCACGGATACTCTGAAAACTCACGGTCAATACTCCAACCGTTAGGGCTGCAATCCCGACGAGTGCGAACATCCACCACTGTAATTCAACCCGATAGGCAAAATCGGCGAGCCATTTCTGGGCATCCCACCAGCCGAGCGGTATGGCCAGCACGAAGGCCAACAAAACCAACTTTACAAAATCGCGGGTCAGCAACCCTGCAATGCCGAACACACTTGCCCCCAACACTTTGCGGATGCCGATTTCCTTGGTGCGCTGCGTTGCGCTATACATGGCCAGACCAAACAAGCCAAGACAGGAAATCAACACGGCCAAGCCTGCAAACAAGTTGAACAGCGTACCCGCACGCGCTTCTGTTTTATACATTTCATCATACTGCTCGTCCACGAATTGATACTTGAAAATTCTTCCGGGGCAAGATTTCTCGAACACTGCCTGTGCCGAAGCGATGGCCTCGGCGGTTTTGCCGGAGGCTGTTTTGACATAAAAAATATCCCGCCATTCTGGCTGCTGGTAAATAATCAGCGGCTCGATGGGGTTGTGCAGGGATTGAAAATGGAAGTCTTTCAACACACCTGTTACAACGACATCCAGTTTGTCGGTATAATGGATTGTCTTTCCCAGTGGGTCGGCATCGGCGAACAGGGTTCGTGCGAGTTTTTCGGTGATAGAGAATGCCGTTTGGCGTACTTAAGGGCTTGGAGCCATCGCTTTTGGCCAATGGGAAATCAAAAACCTCAAACATGGCCCGATCGGCAATGATGCATTTTTTAGCCTCTGTCAGCGCAGCTCCGACTCGAAGCGTGTGCGTGCCCCTGGTCCAAATCCTTATCATTTCCTGAACTTCCGGGATTTCTTCCTTTGCTGCTGGCCCAAGCCCGGCTGGAGTCTCAGAAGTCCATTCCCGTTCACCGCCAAAATCCCAATTGGTCAGTACCCTGACAATGTTTGTGCGCTGGCGATGCTGTTGGTCAAAAGCGAGTTCGTCCTGCACCCAAAGCATGAGCAGGAGGGCTGCACTTAGACCGACCGCAAGGCCTGTCAAATTGAGCAGGGTAAAAAAGCGATCTCGCCACAGCAGGCGAAGGGAAATCTTGAATAGGTTTTGGATCATGGCAGAAAAGTCGAAAGGAAATCGGAATCGTTCTTTCTTCTTTTGCCCAAATGATACGCCAAAATTGCAAATAGTTGTTTTTCAGTCACTTAGATGCTTGTTTTGACCAATAAAAATGTCCGAACCCGAACGAGGGTGTTCGGATTCGGACAATGGGGGCGTCACAGGGCAAACGCATGAAGTTAGTACTGACCTCTCCGAGGTCACTTCTGACATTCATGCGTTTGCCCTGTGACTGCGTCGCTTTTAGGGCAGACTTGCTCCTACCCATCAACCGGGCTTTGCGCGTTTTTCTGCCGCGCGCGGTGTTTACCGCCCTCCAAGTTCTTTACATTTGCCCTAAATAAAACCCAACCATGCACCACAAATTCGCACAGTACTTTTCCAGAATATCACCGCTTTCGGAAGAAGAATCAATAACGGTTTTGATTTTTGCCGTCTTCAACAATTCTTTAAGTTCCATAAAACAGTTCAAACGTTCTTTAACCGGAAGCAATCCTGTTGCCGAAGACTTTGCTTTTTTGCTGCCGAACATAGAGGTCCAAATCATTTGCCTAAAAAGCGTAAAATCAAGCACAGCAGAGAGATACATACCCTTTTCCGTGAGCGAATTTTTACACGCTGAATAAGAACTTTTTCCTACAGTATCAAAAATGAGGTCGAATTGCTCCCCGTTTTTGGTAAAGTCTTCTTTGGTATAGTCAGTTACTCTATCGGTGCCTAAAGGCTTTACCAACGCTACATTATTGGTACTGCATACGCCGGTAACTTCCGCACCGAAATGCTTTGCAATTTGAATAGCATACGTACCCAAACCCCCTGATGCGCCATAAATCAATACCTTTTGACCTTTCTGAATTTTGCCCAAACCCTTTAAAAAGTTCATCACAGTAATAGCACTTCCATTGACTGGAGCGGCCTCTGCATAACTGATATTATCGGGCATGGTGGTCAATACATCATGCTCACTTACACAGGCATGCTCGGCATAGCAACCCAGCGTGGTGGTTCCGCCAAAAACCTTGTCTCCAACGTTGAACAAGCTGACATCTTTACCCACTTCCACCACTTCACCCGCAAACTCAAACCCTAGAATGGTTCTTTTTGGCCCTTTTATACCTGTGTACAACCTGCGGATATAAGGCGTTCCCGTTCTCATCATAATATCAGCAGCCGTCACCGTGGTGGCATGAACCCTGATTAAAACTTCATTTGATTTTGGACAAGGTTTTGATACCTCATTGAGACGGAGGACTTCCGCTGCTCCGTATTGTGCATATTCAATTGCTTGCACACTACCTTTTTATTTTAGTGATTCGTTATTTCGAGCCAAAAAGGTAGAGGGCGTGTTTTCTGCGTTCGTTGACTTGGGTTAATAAGTAAGCCTTAATCCATACAACTGAATATTTTCTGAAATTGAGACCTATAAGGTTTCCAAAAACCTTATAGGTCTGGAAGCAAAACAAAAATACCCAGAAATATGCCCTCAACCCTGACCACCGCCAGCCCTTCGCTTTTCATCTTCCGCGCCGCCCTGCCGCCGCCGCGCTTGCTGCACTTGCTGACTTCCAAAGCGGTAATTGAAAGACAGGGTCGCTACCCGCGTTTCGCGGAACACCTCGAAGGTTTCGACATAATCATTGAATCGGATGGTGGCGCTTGGCAGGTTTTGCCAGAAAATGTCGGTCACGGCAAATTTCAAAGTGGCGCGACGGTCGAAAAGACTTTTCTGGATGCCCGCACCCAATCCCCACATGGGGTTGAGGTCCATGAACCCGTAGATTTCACGGGTTTTGTAATCGAAGCTGAGTTCAGCCGCCCAATCGTTTTTTAGTTTGAAATTATGGGTGGTGAAAAAATACGCCACCAAATTGCCATCGCTCAGTGTAGTGTTGGCCAGGTTGCCGGAATACTGGCCGATCCAGGAATTGAAATTGTTGAGGTTGCCGGAAGCCACCACGCCCAGCACCGTTTTTTTATTTGGGTAAAAATCTGCCCCAGCCCGGGCGGTATGGGTGTTGTATGGAATGGTCAAATAATTGCGCTGGTCGTAAGCGCCACTGCGCACATCGTTTTCGTAAAAAGTGCGATACAACCGCAGGTCATTCATGCCTCGGCGGAAATTGTAATTGGTAATAAATTCGATGCGGTCAATGCTGTTGGAGGGCAGTGTGCGCAGGAAATTGGACAAATCAGCGCCCGACATTGGGTTGGGTTTTCCGTCAATCATCACGATCACGCCGGAGCGGCCGCGCATCGAAATCGCGTCGTTTTGATCCACGACCACGCCAGGAGAGCGCTCCAGAATTTCAAGTGCCGTGCTCCAGGTGGCAAAAATGCTGCTCTCGACGTTTACAATAGTACGATCGCTGCGCCGCTCGATGAAAAGCTTTTTGGCGGTCACGGTCACCGCTTTCAAGTCAATGGAACTGCTTTTGAGCGCAATTGGTGGCAGTTCGATATTTTGACCGGATTCGCTGGCTTCAATCGGACTGCCCAGGAATTTTTCATACCCAATCACCGAGATACCAAGCAAAAAACTACCCGCTTTGATGCTTGAAAATTCAAATCTCCCGTGCTCGTCGGAGCGTTCAATTTTTACCAAACTGCTGTCTGCCGCATACAAAAGGCTTGCGGTGGCGGCCTCAACAGGCAAGCCCGCAGAGTCTCTTATTTTACCCGCAATGGAAAGGTTTTGAGCGAATACAATGGAATGAAGACCTGCCAAAAGCAGGGTCAGGATAGATAGTTGTTTCATGTTTTATAGCTTAATTTTCTAGACCTGACTCGACTGTACCGGCAACTTTAGTCGCCGAAAACCAAATAGGAAATGTTCATTATGCATTTCGCTGAATTGCGGCGACTAAAGTCGCCGGTACAGTCGAGCCAAGCCCATTGTGGGACAAATGAGGCAGTTGGCATTTGCCAAGTTCATAAACATGGGCAACCTGCATTCGGGGGAGCGCAAAGGACGGTTTGAAGCAGGTGTTTGGACGAACGTTCAGAATTCCGCTTGTTTCCGCAATTTGGTAAAAACCTTTTGATCAAAGTAGTAGGTTCCAACTATATATGCTTTGGGTTCGTTGTCGCCGGAAAGTTTTTCTGCTTCCGTGAACTCCTTGTCATAATATGGGAATCCGAATCGTACAGCAGGTTCTTCAGATACGAGCGTTTCAACCGAAATGTAGCCATAGGGATAGATGAAAGATGGCTTTGGCAGGTTTTTTTCTGCCCAGGTTTGCACGGTTTGAGAAGCCCGTTCCCTTGCCTGACTATTACGTGTTGCACTTGTATTTACTTCCCAGTGCCGGCTTAGTTCCGAAATATCCATGTTGACGCCGAGTTCAAAATTAAGGGTCAATATCCGTTGCGCACCCTGTATGCCGGCCCCGGTTTTCCAGAGCCCCGATGGAATAATTTCTTGGTACTGTTTATGGAATTCTGTGGGTTCGAGGAGCTCGATGAAGATACTGGTTTGGGGCTGTTTGGGTCGCGCTTCAAGTACCGCTTTTACGATCTCAAGTGTTTGCTTCCGAGCCTGAGGTGTTGGCTCCAAAAACACCTGGATGTAAGCAGCCTGGTCAATCACGCCGACCGAAAATTTTTCTAAATGTTTGTCTTTCAATAATTTGAACAAATCACGTGCGTCGGAGACATATCTTTTGGCGTATTCATGTTTCTGTTTTACATGCTCAACATCTAGCACCAATGAATCGGCTTTCTTTTGCCAATCCAGGAAAAACTGCACTTCTGGGTCAGATTTGTCGGCCAACAAAGCTTGCTTTTCGTCATATTTGAAGTCTACCTTTTGGAACCCCTTGGGCCGGTCTCCGTAGGATTGTTCAGGAAATGCGACGAAGGTGGTGATGTTATTTTCCGCGCACTCGTGGCTCGTCGAGGTCGGCCAGCGCCAGGAGAATGGCCTTCACGTCGGGCGTTTCTTCGTCTATCTCGCGGGCGTCAAAGGCGTCCAGTTCGTCCAGATATTCCTCGATGCGGTTTTCGACGCGCTCCAGTTTCCGGGCGATCTTGTGCTCCGTCAGGTGGTTTTTCTTGGCGTTCTGGGCGGATATCTTGGTCCCGTCAATGGCGACGGTCTCCTTCCCGAACATCCCCATGCGGTCCAAAGAGAGGTTGAATGCCTTGAAAACGTTCTTGAGGGCTTTGCGGTGGCAGAGCGTGACCTTGCCCGCCGTGTCCTTTTCTTGCAAGGTGCGGAATGTGGAAATGGTGTGGTAAGAAGGCGTTTGTCGTTCGGTGAGCCACATCACCTCGACGTTTCGACGGCACTCGGCTTCCAGCCTCCGGGAGGAACGGACACGGTTGAGGTAGCCGTAGAAGTAGATTTTGAGCAGGATGTCCGGGCCGAATTAAGAAGTGCCGCGTAGTTGCGGGCGCACGGCGCGGAAGCCTAACGCCTCCAGGTCGAGGCTGTCCACGAAAGCGTCCACGACCCTGACGGGGTTGTCCGGGGCGATCATGTCCTCGAGAGGGGCAGCGAAAAGGTCGTATTGGAGTCTGGAAAGGCCAGTTTTTCTCGGCATGGGCGGGGTGGGGTTTAGGTCGCCAGGTCAAAGATAGCTTGGTTTTCGGGGTGTCAAAACGGGCGGGGTGATTTATTTCACAATCTCTGCTGCACTGCCGACATGGCCGCGCTTAGTCGGCTATGAGAGGTAGTGCATAGAAAGTGGCATTTCATTATATTTTTTCTATCTCATCTATTGTTAACCCAGTTATTTCTGATATTAGGTTAACATCCATACCTTTCGACTTCATTTGACGGGCAATTTCCACACTTCGCTCTGCTTTACCCTCATCGAATGAAGTATCCACCACGTTTTTTAAATCGCGGTAGTACTTCAAGCTCTCCTCGTATTTGTTTTTTTCATCGGGCGTAAATTTGGCTATCTCGGCTGCCTCGAATAGTTTTTGAAATACCCGATCTTTTAATGCCTGTGGCCGGTTTTGCAAATAGGGTAATTGTTGCAGGACGTACATCCACTTGTCGAAATTGCTTTGCAAACCTTCCTCCGTTTTGTTGAAGTTGGGCATTTCTAAGTAGATGTATGTCAACTTGTCGTAGAACACCCGGCACTTCTGATCTTTCAATTGCACCTCATGGCGCACTTCTTGCTCCGCTTCGTCTTCTGAAAAAGTGAAATCAAGAATCCCCACCATGTACACAGCGGCCAATTGGTAATTCCAGTCGCCTTTCTTTGCTTGTTCCTGGATTGGGAACGAGGAGTAATATACGCTCCGGTCTTTGAAAAAATTCTGTTTGGCCTTTTGCATTTCCACAATAAAGCGTTCGCCATTTTCTCCAATGCAATACAGGTCAAAAATGGCTTTTCGATCTGTTTCCGTGTTACCGAGTTTCTCTGTGCTGGCGTAAGAAAGGTCTTTGATCCGGTGTTTTCCAGGCAAAACCTGATTCAAAAAGTCAATCAACAAGTCTTTGTTCGGCTCTGAGCCAAACAATTTCTTGAATCCGAAATCCGTAAAAGGATTGATATATTTGTCCTGGAGCGCCATGGAATGATCTTTTGGGGGCAAAAATACAGAAAATTGCGCGTAAGGGGATTTTCCTTGCCGTGTTTTTAAACACTTTTTGTTTGTATCAGCCCCAGCCACCAAGATTCATTTCAGGGTGAAAATATGAGGCCGGAAAATGAGGGAACCAGTATTTATTTCATCGTTCCTTTTGCCACCGTGGGCGTGGGCTAAGTGGCCGCGCTTAGTCGGCTATGTGAGACCATGCATTGTTGGCACCATTATTATTTATCCGGTGTCACGAGTGGCTTATTTGGAGTAGGGTAAGTTATTGATTATGTTATAATTATAAATTTATCACTCATTATCATTGCTTTGAAGCATGGCATATACCTCATCGGTTGTTACGCCCTTCCTAAACCCCATATTGATTAGCCCTTTAAGCAACTTTTTGTCACCAGTCCACAACTGAGCGTCAAGGTATTCAGCAAGAACGACAAAGGCGATGTCATCCATATCGGTGTCACGCACAAGCGGGATAGCGTCTTGCCAATATTCGTATGGTATTTGTTCTTCAGAGATGAAGGTAATGCAACTAAATATGTCATCACGGTTATCCTCAAAGTCTGAATCTGTCAATTCACCGAGTTGAATCATCTTATCCCGGTGCCTTTTTATTTCGACCTTGACAAGGTTCGGTGCGTAAAACTCAAATTGCTTATGTCCATAGATCAGAATCTGACCAATTTTACCGGATGAAGATAAAATGGCACTGAAAATGACGTTTGTATCAACAATGATTTTCATTCCGGTTTAAGAAAACGATGTTTGTTCTCTGCCCACCATTGCTTGTTCACATCCGAAGCAAGCCGGTCAATATCCTCTTGCTTGGCTTTGCTCTTTGCAACCCTTTCTCTATACCGGATGAACTTGAGCATAAGTTCCAGTTCTTCCCAGTTGATATTTCCGGGAAGGCGTATAATCACTTCGCTTGCTGTTCTTTCTAAGACCATAATATTTCATTTTGTCTCAAAATAACAAAGATCAAATCATTTGGCTTATCCAAATCGAGTTAAATTGCTGATTATGAGATGATTAAAAATTTATTTTGCTTCTTGAATTACCGCCCTCAAAAGGCAAGTGTCAAAACATATGTGCCGCTTGTTCATCTTCACCTCAAAAGTACGGGGAAATTAACATTTTATATGTGCCGTCGCGTCAGGTTATCTGCCAAACCAGAAGCGGGATGTTGCGGGCGAATGCCCCGAACTGTCTGCCGCCAACCTGTCCACAATCCTCAAAAGCCAGTGAAAATCAATATTATATCCATGTCGCGGCGGCTGAAGCGACGGGCTATTTCCCAGACCCGAAGCTGCGTTTTGCGGGCGGATGCCCGAACTATCCGCTGCCTTGCCTGCCCACTGTCCCCAAAAGCCGATGAAAATCAATATTTTATATCTGTCGCAGCGGGTTATTTACCAAGCTCGAAGTGTGGTCGCTCAGGCGGGTGCCCTAGCTGTTCCCCGCCAGGATAAACTGCTGTCGCTCCAATTCAATTTATACTTCATTAAGTCATATGTTGGATAGAGGTGTCCAAAGTTCTCAATGACTGTGTTCACGATGTTACTTTCCGATAGTTTTATTTCGTCTGGCGAAAACTCAATACCGATGATGAAATAAAATCTCATGTTATCTTGTAAAACGAAATCAGTTAGTTGTTGTTCGGTTGTAAACTCCCGTACATATTTGAGTTGGTTGTTAAGCCGAATAAAAAAATTATCAGGAAGATTGTTGATGAGCGAGAAAAAAAATTGCTTGTAAATGCTGTCACTACGCATTTTACTTTTGAAGTAATCTCTGTCAATTCTGCTACCCAAATCTTTGCCAATACGGTTCCAAACTCCAATGTTGTCTTTATGAATAATTACTTGAAGTCGCATAAAATCAAGCGGAGTTTCTTTCTCACCAAAAATTTTGATGTCATCTTTGTCTCTACCGTAATGAAGCCAAATGCCGCCAAGCTCTGAACTTGTATATTGTCCATGGACTGCCGATGAAACAGTGTCTTCAAAAACATAGTGCTTGTGCAAGTCCCATTTTTGTGCTTGAATTTTTGGATAGAGTATGTCGTGAAGTTTGAAAAATTTGTTTTTTACATTGATGCGTTCTTGATTTACCGTATCTGTCATTAACCAAGGTTTTGTCCCTTCAAAAGCAGCATAATGTTCCTTCTTAAAAAACTGATTTGTAAAATCAATTTCGTCAAGATTGATTTTTGAATTGTTGTCTGGAAAAATATTTTTCAACTCACTTTTATCTTGCTCCATTCGTTCAGTCCGCCTTTCGAAGAGAAGAGAATACGATTGTAAAAAGTCGTCAGTGATTGCAATGCCAAATTTGAAAAGATTATTGAACCAAGTCAGCAACCCATTACAAAATTCTTGTTCGTCTGTCTTTACGCTTAACTCTAAATTTTTATCAAATCCTCCGTCTGTGCAATTGCCAGAACCAACATACGCTATGAGTTTATTTCCTGTTCTAATTAGATAAACTTTAGGATGAAAAAGTATATTGGGCTTGTGATAAATTTTGCTTTGAAAAAGTCCGTTGCCTTCATTGTCCTTTAGTTGTGATAAAACTTTTGGTGAGGTTGGTAATCCGATACCAACCAAAAAATTTTGTTTAGCGGTCTTGCCAATATTGTCTTGAATATATTTGAAACCGCTGTCAGAAATTAAAGCAACGGCAACCCAAATTTCATCACAGCCCTTTAATGTCTGGTCGAGTTCGGATGATAGTTTGAGTTTCTGTTGTACCATAAGTAATGTTTCGTCTGTTCGTTTCCTGCAGTCAGTTTCAAAGTTTTTGATGTCAATATGAATTTATTGTTTGGGAGTATGTTTTATCTTCTAATTGGTGCTTTCGTTACCACTGCCGACCGTACCGACGTTTAGGAGGCATGATAGGGAGTGCAAAGTTGGGCGATTCTTATTTATTTCTATGTTTTTCAAGGATTTGCATGATTTCGTCTTCGCTCTTTTTTGTTACCCTCGCAATCTGGGGAATAGTAAAACCTTCTTTATCCATTTCGAGAATCAATTCAACCTCCTTCTTTTCTTCCCCTTCTACCATCGCTTTTTGCGCTATCATCTCCTTCTCCCCTCGTTCATCCTGCTCTTTAATAGTCACATTATCATAAGCCTTTAACTCTTCTTTGCTCCATTGATATTTATCCGCTTCTATAAAAGCAGTTTTCAAACCTTCATCTTCATTCGCAAAATCAGGGATAACGTGTAGTTCTTCCGAATGCTTGATGAAATAAGTCCACTTATCAATCGCCGTATCCAGTTCATACATTCCTTTGGTGAATTTGGGCAATTCGATGAAAGAGAATTGAATGTCTTTCAGCAGATGCTCGTTAGTGGCCTTTTTCAATATCAAGTGTCGAGTGTGGTAGTCTGAATCTGTACCGAAAGGGAAGTCCAATATCCCAATAAAGTAAGCAGGATGCAATAGTGGATAGTCCTCCCTTTTGTCTATCTGCATGGAATAATCCCGTGAGATGTAATACTGTACCCGCTTATCGAACCCGGTTTTGTCCGCCACCTGCATTTCCACCACAAACTTTCTTCCAGACTGATCGGTTGCCCGAACGTCAACAAAGGTCGCTTTTTCTCCGGCGATGCGTGGAAACTGGTATGGGTTGGCTATGGAGACGCTGACCACCTGATGTTCCCCCTCCAGCTCCAAAGAAGCGTTCAAAAAGGAGATGAGCGGAGCCGTTTTCTGCTCGTTGCCGAAAATCTTCCGAAAAGCGATGTCGTTTTTTATATCTGCGAACTGCATAATCCTGTTTTTAGAGCAAAATTACGGGATTTGAAGG